>Ga0182024_10018101_pt1 | contig 13152 bp, 10 predicted proteins | sample P32metaG_FD_120480 | JGI IMG/M metagenome (GOLD analysis project Ga0182024, IMG submission 120480) | Permafrost microbial communities from Stordalen Mire, Sweden - P3-2 metaG (Illumina Assembly) | ecosystem: Environmental > Terrestrial > Soil > Wetlands > Permafrost | place: Sweden: Stordalen...
ATGAGGTCATCAGGGCGCCCGCGAAGCGCGCAGAGCAAGAAGTACCACATTTGCGCAGGGTTCTGGGGCGGGGGGACCTCGTTCTGCTGTTCGTCGTTGCTATCTTTAACCTCAATGTTCTCCCGTCCATAGCGGTAAACGGTGGGGTCACCGTTTGGCTTTGGATCATTGCGCTGGCACTCTTTTTCTGGCCGCAAGGCATCGCGGTAATTGAGCTCGCGCACCGTTTTCCGGGCGAGGGCGGCGTTTATCTCTGGGCCAAGGAGGTCTTCGGCGATTTCCACGGTTTTCTCTCCGGCTGGTGCTACTGGACAAACAATATGATGTACGTGCCGACCGTCATGCTCTACTTCGTCGGTGTTTGCGTTTTTGCGCTTGGTCCAGGACACGAGTCGCTGGCCGATAACAAGGTGTTTGCCTTGAGTGCTTCGGTTATCCTCCTGATCGTGCTCGTGGTTTTGAACGTCGTGGGTCTCGGCGTGGGCAAATGGATTAACAATCTGGGCGGCATCGGCACGGCCATCGCGGCCTCCCTGCTGATCGGCTTAGGTTTGCTTGTTGCCTTGCGGTTTGGCACGGCGGTCACTACCGCCGACTTCAAAATTCCCGCTAATCCCGGGTTCGTGCTGAATTCCTTTGGTGTCATCTGCTTCGCGCTTGTGGGACTGGAACTCGCGTCGGTGATGGGCGATGAAATTGAGAATCCACGAAGTACTCTGCCAGGAGCCGTGGCTTGGGGTGGAGTTTTGTCGGGATTGCTTTACATCGGCTCAACTCTGACGCTCCTGATCGCGATCCCCAAGGAGAAAATCAGTGTGCTCCAAGGGGTCGTACAGGCCGTCAGCCACATGGCCGGCCGCGTCGGCGTCGGATGGATCGTTGCTCCCTTCGCGTTTCTGCTAAGCTTGTCTATTGCCGGAATTGGTTCGGCGTGGCTCGGTGGGTCCGCGCGCATTCCCTTCGTCGCCGGTCTTGACTCTTATCTGCCGGCGTGGCTGGGGAAGCTTCACCCGCGCTACGCTACACCCTACGCGGCGCTCATCGTGCATGCCGCTGTCTCTCTAGTGTTAGTAGTCCTTAATTTCGTTCTCACTGGTTCGACGGTGCAGGAATCATTCCAGCGATTGCTGTCGCTGGCCGTGGTTCTGCAACTGGTGCCGTTTGTTTATATATTCGGTGCGCTGCTTCGTATCGCCTTCCGCGATCCCTTCACCAGGAGTCGATACAGTCGGGGGACCCTGATTCTTGCGGGCTCCAGTGGTTGCGTTACCACGATTCTGGGAATTGTGGTGGCATTCTTTCCGCCGCAACAAATCAAGTCGCTGCTTTCGTACGAGATATGGATGCTGGGAGGAACCGGCGTTTTCATTGGCATCGCAGCATTTTTCTTTTTTGTCTACGGCCGGCGTAGGACCGGGCGGAAACCGCCTGCTCCTGCACCCGCCCCGGCACTTTGAGCCGAATCTGAGAGGGAATCGTGTCTAGCATTACGACGGCGGGCGTTCCTACCTATCAGAACTACATCAACGGGAAATGGGTCAACAGTTCTTCTGGGGAGACATTCCCTGTCTATGACCCTTCGACCGAAGAGGTAATCGCGCATGTCGCTTCGGCCACGGCGCATGATATCGATTGCGCCGTGAAGGCTGCGCGTGCCGCATTTGACTCGGGCCCGTGGCCCACGACAACGGCGCAGGACCGAGGCCGTATTCTCTTCAAGCTTGCGGAGAAGATCCGGCAGAACGCTGCGAAACTCTCCGAGATCGAGTGTCGCAATACGGGAAAGCCCATCGTCGAAGCGGAATTCGACATGGCCGACCTCGCGACTTGCTTCGAATACTACGGGGGCCTCGCCACCAAAGTTCTAGGCCATGTCAATCCGGTTCCGGCGAATGCACTGAGCTTCACCATGCGTGAGCCCGTCGGCGTGGCGGGGCAAATCATCCCTTGGAACTACCCATTGCTCATGGCCGCATGGAAGCTGGCTCCGGCGATCGCTGCGGGCTGCACGTGCGTGCTAAAGCCGGCGGAGCAAACGCCACTCAGCGCCCTGGAATTCGCGAACTGGCTTGAAGAGGTTGGCTTGCCTCCCGGCGTCGTCAACATCGTTAATGGCCTCGGTGAAACGGCAGGTGCTGCGTTGGTGGCACATCCCGGTGTGGACAAGATCGCCTTCACTGGCAGCGTCGCTGTCGGCAAGAGTATCGCCAAGAGCGCAGCGGATACACTCAAACGCCTCACGCTGGAACTTGGCGGAAAATCTCCGAATATCTTCTTCGATGGTGCGGATTGGGAAGCTGCGGTGGACGGCGCGCTTTTTGGAATTTTCATCAATCAAGGGGAAGTCTGCGCTGCCGGCAGCCGCATCCTCGTCGAAAAGAAGATCTATTCGAAATTCGTCGAGGCCATGACGGAAAAAGCAAAGCGCATCAAGCTGGGCGCTCCGCTCGAACGCGAAACAAAGATGGGTCCGCTCATCAGCAAGGAGCAGTATGACCGGGTCAGCTCCTATCTAGCCCTCGGCAAGAAAGAAGCCAAGGTAGCTCTTGGCGGCGGGCGCCCGAAGGGATTCGGCAAGGGGTATTATATCGAGCCGACAATTTTCTATGACGTGGACAACAGCGCGCGCATCGCTCGCGAGGAAATCTTTGGCCCTGTCGCTTCCGTGATTCCCTTCGAAGGCGAAGCGGAGGCGATTCGGATTGCCAACGACACGCCGTTTGGACTTGCTGCGGCCGTGTGGACGCGTGACATCTACAAAGCGTTTCGCGTTGTGAAATCGCTGCGCGCAGGCATCGTGTGGGTCAATCACATGCAGCCGACCTACGTCGAAGCGCCGTGGGGCGGCTACAAGCAGTCCGGCTATGGACGCGAACTTGGTCCCTGGGGTCTCGAGGAATATCTCGAAACCAAACAGGTGTTCGTCAATCTCGACGAAACACCGATCGGGTGGTACTAGATTCCAAAATGGGCGCTGCTTCGCAGCCGGTCGTAAAGAAAAGGGGCGGAAAAATGAGGGCCATTCAGATTCGGACGGAAATCCCGGGGCCGAAGTCGCGTGCGTTGATGGCGCGGCGCGAGGCCGCAGTTCCCCGCGGGCTATATCATGCAACGCCTCTTTTTGCAGTGAAGGCAGAAGGCGCTGTAATCGAGGATGTTGACGGCAACCGTTTACTTGATTTCGCGGGCGGAATTGGTTGTCTCAACGTCGGCCACTGTGCACCGCGTGTGGTTGCCGCGATTCGCGAGCAACTGGAAAAGTATCTCCATCTCTGCTTCATGGTGACACCGTATGAGAGTTACATCGCTTTGGCGGAAAGGCTGAATGCGCTGGCGCCCGGCCGATTCCCCAAGAAGACGCTCATCCTCAACACGGGTGCCGAAGCCGTCGAAAACGCTGTCAAGATTGCGCGTGCCTATACGAAGCGACCTGCCATCGTCTGTTTCGAGGACGCTTTTCACGGCCGCACGCTGCTTACGATGTCACTGACGAGCAAAACTCATCCCTATAAAGCGGGGTTCGGTCCTTTCGTGAGCGAAGTTTATCGGATTCCTTACGCTTATCCGTACCGCGGAGAAAAGGGCGCAACGGCGGAGAGTTTTGCCCATCACTTGGAGGACGCATTCAAACGGGTCGTTGTGCCGGAGTCGGTCGCCGCCGTAGTTGCGGAACCAGTGCTCGGCGAAGGCGGTTTTGTCGTGCCGCCCCTGGACTACTTCCGAATGATTCATCAAATCTGCCGGAAGCACGGCATCCTCCTTATTGTCGATGAAGTCCAGTCGGGAATTGCCCGTACAGGAAAGTGGTTTGCTTCGGAACACTTCGGTATCGAGCCCGATTTGATTACGACGGCAAAATCGCTCGGTGGGGGCCTGCCCATCGCGGCGGTCACGGGCCGCGCGGAAATCATGAATGCTCCGGAAGTCGGAGGTCTCGGCAGCACGTTCTCTGGCAATCCACTTTCCTGCGTGGCTGCACTTGCGGCCATCGAAATGATTGAGAAGGAGGGTTTGCTGGCGCGCTCCGCGGCCATCGGGAGGCGCTTCGAAGAGCGTGCGCGTGGGTGGCAGAAGAAATGGTCGTTGGTTGGTGACGTGCGCAGCCTCGGTGGCATGTGCGCCATCGAACTCGTTCGGAGTGCTGAGACCCTTGAGCCTGCCGACACCGAAACCAAAGAGGTCGCGCATTATTGCTGGAAGCAAGGCCTCATCATCATTACGGCAGGCACCTACAACAACATCATACGAATTCTGGCGCCGCTGGTCATCACCGACTCCCAGTTTGACGAAGGTCTCGACGTCATCGAAGCCGCGCTTGCTTCCGTCACAGAGCACAAGAAGGCAACACTTTCGCATGCATCGTTGTCGTGAACCTCGTAAATGGTCATGAGGATCGGGATGAACAAATCTGCTCTGCGTCTTTCCATTGTGGTGACTGCAGCGTGCCTCGCCAGCTTGGTGGCAATGGGATTTGTCCGGGCCGAGACTTCCAAAACGATCGAGAATTATCGCCTGCATATGTTCGATGGCCCGTTCCGCAGCTCGGCGAACCGTACGATCGAGTTGATGTTTGATACGGCGCGCGTCGATAACGGGCCGGACCGGTCGGTGCTACCGGAGGCGAAGGCCGAGCTGGATTTTACATATCAATTCAAAGGTATTCAGCACCCGGCTGAGGACGTCTTGGGAGATACCGATGCGGATGCGCTGCTGATTATCAAGGACGGCAAGATCGTCTACGAGCGTTATCTGAATCGCGCGGACACGAAGACCCATTTCAATTCCTATTCGATGGCGAAATCCTTCAACTCCATCCTCGTTGGACTGGCGATCGCCGATGGGCATATTCGATCGGTGCTCGATCCCATCGAGAAGTATGTCCCGGAACTGAAGAATTCGGGATATGGCGGGACCACGATCAAGGATCTGCTCGAAATGCGATCCGGCGTGGAATGGGACGATAATTTCTTCGTCGAAGGCTCGACCGCGCGCAAAGCGCACTTGGCAGCATGGGTCGAGGGCTCGGCGCGCTATACCGATTTCGCCGCCAGTGCGAAACGGGCCCATCCGCCGGGCAAGGTTTTCAATTACGACACGATGGATGCCGCGGTCGTAGGCCTGGTTGTCGAGCGCGCAGTCAAGATGCCGATTAGCCGATATCTAAGCGACCGGCTCTGGAAGCCGGCCGGCATGCAATCCTACGCCTTCTATGTAATCGACGGCCCGCCGGGCATCGGCCGCGAATTCAGCGGCGGCGGGTTCAATGCTGTGTTGCGCGACTACGGCCGTGTCGGGCTGATGATGTTGAATAGAGGGCGCGCCAACGGGCACCAGATTCTGCCCGTCTCGTACGTTGCGGAATCGACGACGGCTTCCACCACCAGCGATGCCGAAACGAAGGAAGCCCATCTCGGCTACGCCTACTTCTGGTGGCCGGTCCTGAACTCGCGCGCCTATATTGCTCTCGGCGGCGAGGACCAATTCATCTATGTCGATCCCGCGAGCAAGACGGTTGTCGTGAAGATGAGCCATGGGCCGGTTGGTCCCGACGCCGAGGCGCAAGAACAGGAGACGCTCAGTTTCCTCGATGCCGCGTCTCGTTGGAAGTTGCGTTGAGCGATGGGGCCGCGTCCTGATTGAGTCCGAACGGCGACCGAACGACACAAGGAGAATGAGATGAAAATCTTAGTTTGGATGAGCGGAATCATCTTAGGTGTAGCGATCTGTGTCTCCGTCGCGAATGTCAGCGCACAGACGACCGCAGCGACATCCTCGGCGCGGTCCGCAGATTGCGCCGAGGTCGCCGGCGCGCTGCCAGCGAATTGCGTCATCGATATCAGCAAAATGAACCCGGCTGGCCTTCTGGTTGATAAATACAGCTATATGACGCAGCCCTACAGCTTTTACTATTTCCATCACATGGACCGGCTTGGTTTCCGGACGGATTGGGTAAGAAAGGGGAGCGATACATACCCATTGAAGGAGCCTACCAAACAGTTTTCCCTGAGATATGCCTTGCGTGGCGGCAACTATTCGCTCGATGACTATTTTCGGAGGAACTTTGTCACGGGGTTTCTCGTTCTCCACGACGATCAGATCGTGGTTGAAAAGTACTTCCATGGAGCGGACCAGAATTCAAGATTCGTGTCTCAGTCCGTCGGAAAATCGATCGTCTCGATTTTGGTTGGCGCGGCCGTAAGCGACGGTGCGATCAAGAGCGTTGACGATCCCGTCGTGAAGTATCTGCCCTATCTGTCTAACAGCGGATATCGCGACATCACTATCAAGAACTTGCTCGAAATGTCCTCGGGAGTCGACTATAGCGAAGACTACACTGATCCGAAATCCGGAGCTGCCCTCATTGGCGCCGCTTTACTCACCGGGGATCCCACGTTCAAGGATTTTGCCGCCTCGATCGGATCCACCGCCACGAAACCCGGAACTCAATTCAACTACCAGAGCGTGAATACTCAAGTGTTGGGATTGCTTCTGGAGCGGGTTACCGGCAAGCGGTTGAACCAATGCGCAGAGGAGAAGTTATGGAAGAAGGTTGGAGCGCAAAGCGACGCGTTCTTCTACGGATCCGAGAAGCAGCCCGACACATGTGCATTTGCTTGCTTCAATGCTACCGTACGGGATTACGCACGGGTTGGGCTCATGATGCTTCGAGGAGGAATGCTCGGTGGCAAGCGCGTAGTCTCAACGCAATGGGCGCATGATTCCACTACGCCCGACGCCCCATATCTCACACCTAAACCAGGTGGTCCTGAAGGCGGCTACGGCTATGCGTATCAGTGGTGGATTCCTCCGGGGAATGACGGCGCCTTTGAAGCAGAAGGAATCTACGGTCAATGCATTTACGCTGATCCCACTAAGCACGTCGTTATTGTGCAGACCAGCGCTTGGACGGAACCCGTTTCGCCGGCACTGTTCCAAGAGCAACAGGTCCTTCTCGAAAGGATCGCCGCCGAAGTCGCACAGTGAGTTCCAAAGCTCGTGAATAGCATTACGTCAGTTGATTGAAGGATCGAGGTCGCCTAGATGCTGGAACGAACGAGAGGCCAGACATGAAAATACGAGTCATTGCGATCGTTCTTTTCCTCGCCAATGCTTTGGGAACGCCAGTGTTGGCGCAGCAAGACCATACTTCTGCGGATGCAGTCATCATCCACGCGAAAATCTATACTGTCAATTTGCGCTAGCCGTGGGCGGAAGCGGTGGCCATACGTGATGGCAAAATTATTGCCGTCGGTTCAGATAGAGAGATCGCTGCATATCGAGGTCCATCTACAAAGGTTATGGATGCGAAAGACCACATGGCCCTTCCTGGGTTTGAGGATACCCACATCCATTTCATGGGTGACTCTGCGCGCCTTCGGGAAGTCTCTTTGGACGGTGCGAAAACAGTCGGTACTTTCAAAAGATGATAAAGGACTACGCAACTACACACCCAGACCGCAAGTGGATCCAGGGCATGGGTTGGTACTACGACATCTTCGGGAAGAGCGCACTACCTGATACATTCCCCGAGGGAACTGCACCGCATCGCATCGTGGCCAAACATGCCGCGGCGGCCGGTGTACTGACGCGCGCTCTGCCCTTCGTGCCGGTGAATTCCTTCTCCCCACCGCTCACGATCAAAGCCGAAGACATCGAAATCGCCGCCGATCGTTATGCCGCAGCGTTGCGGGCAGCGACAGCGGAACTTGAGGCTCTCAACAAACCGGCCTGAGCGGACGGGGATCACATCCTCGTTCGTGCGCGATGCCGGACGAAAGTATCACGCGCTGTAGGCGACGATGAAGAGGAGAACGTGATGAAGAAAGAACATCAAATCGGCGCCGTCTATGCTGGCGACGGAAATACTGCTATGCGAAAATCCACACGATGAAATTCCTGAAAATCATTCGCCCGGCCATACCCCTCAACCGGATCTCAGAGACTGTCGGCCGCAGGTTTGGCCTGACCGAGACCCTCACGGAACTCTATAGCGAGCGCGACCAGAATTGTAAGCTGACCGACGCGACCGGCGCCGACTGGATCGTCAAGATCGCCAGCGTCGAGGAAGACCGCGCGGTCATCGAATGCCAGCTGCAGGTCATGCGACATATTCAGCGCGTCGATCCGACCCTGCCCATACCGCGCGTGCGCGCCAGCCTCGATGGCGGCGATATCGTGCCGATCGAAGACGGCCGGGGCACGACCCACTGGCTCTATGTTCTGTCCTTTCTTCCGGGCGACGTGGCCGAGCATCACCCGTGCGACGCGAGCTTTGCAACCTCCGTCGGGCGCATGGTGGCAAGACTCGGGCTGGCGACGCGCGGCTTCTTCCACGCGGCGGCCGGCGGGCGCAATCTGCTGTGGGATTTGCGTATGGCGGCACGCTACCTGCCCTTTACCGAGCGCTTGAGCCGACCGGCCTCGCGCAAACTCGCGCACGAAATGCTAACGGGCCTCGTCGAGCGCGTGATTCCGCGCCTGGAAACGCTGCGCGCCCAGATCATCCATGGCGACGTGCACCGCCAGAATCTGATCGTCGATCCTTCCACGCCCCGCCGGATCACCGGCCTGATCGATTTCGGCGACATGATCCATGCGCCGCTGGCGATGGATGTCGGCAACCTTGCCGGCGAGTTCCTGCTGACGCCCGAAACCGCGCTCGAAATCCTGATCGCAGTCACGGCCGGCTATCATCGGATCGTTGCCCTCGCGCCGGACGAGATCGATCTCATATACGACCTCGCGATCGGTCGCGCGCTGCTCGCCCCCCTCGTCAACCGCTACCGCCAGACCGAGACGCCGGACGCCACGGACTATATCCAGGCCACAGGCGAAAGCGCGCTCGACAATATCGAAGCGCTGCAGGCGGTCGGCCGGGCGGAAGTGACACGGATGCTGCGCGAAGCCTGCGGCCTTGCGAGTGCCTCGAAGACGACCGTCCAGGCCCCCGCGATTGCGCCGATGCAGGCTAGGCGCGAGCGGCTGATGGGCGACACCTTTCTATTCTACGACCCGCCCTTGCACATGGTGAAGGGCGAAGGGATGTGGCTGACCGACGTCACCGGCCGACGCTATCTCGATTGCTACAACAACGTGCCGCACGTAGGCCACTGCCACCCGGCGGTGGTCGAGGCGCTGACCCGCCAGATCACCACGCTCAACACCAACACGCGCTATCTGGGCGAGCAGGTGCTCGAGTATGCCGAGCGGCTGGGCGCGACCATGACGGGTGGTCTGACAGCCTGCGCCTTCGTGAATTCCGGCTCGGAAGCGAACGACATCGCCTGGCGCATGGCGCGCGCCTATACGGGAAACGCCGGCGGCCTGACCATGCAGTTTGCCTATCATGGCATTACAGAGGCAGTGCACGGTTTCTCCCCCTCCGGCGACCTTGCGCTTGCCGTGCCCCCGCACATCCGAACCCTGATCCCGCCGGACGATTATCGCGGTCCCTATAAGCGCGACGAGCCAGACCTGGCCCGGCGTTATGCCATGGATGCCGACCGCGCCATTGCCTCGCTCGCCGAATCAGGCCTGAAGCCGGCCGCCTTCATGGTCGATTCGGCCTTCATGACGAACGGCATGCTGGAGGCCCCGCCCGGCTATCTCGCCGCCGTCATGGAGAAATTGCACGCCGCCGGCGGGCTGCTGATCGCCGACGAGGTGCAATCGGGCTTTGGCCGGATGGGTGAGTTCCTGTGGGGCTACCGCCAACACGGCGTGCAGCCGGATATTGTGACCATCGGCAAGCCGGCCGGCAATGGCCACCCGCTCGGCGTGATCGTAACAAGGCCCGAAATTCTGCGGAATTTTCAGCGCCACGCCTCCTTTTTCTCGACCTTCGGCGGCAACAACGTATCGTGCGCGGCCGGCCTTGCCGTGCTGGATGTGATCGAGCGCGAGGCGCTGGTCGCCAACGCCACACGCAGCGGCGGCTACCTGAAGCGCGGCCTGGCCAAGCTCGCCGAACGCCACGCGCTGATCGGCGACGTGCGCGGCGTTGGCCTGGCGCTCGGAGTCGAATTGGTGCGAAACCGCCAGACGCTAGAGCCGGCGAAACAGGAAACCAGGCGGCTGATCAATCTGGTCCGCGACGAAGGCGTGCTGGTGGGAAGCGAAGGTGAGCTGGGAAACATCATCAAGATTAGGCCGCCGATCGTCTTCACATGCGAGCATGCCGAGATCGTGATTGACGCGATGGACCGGGCGCTGGGGAAACTAAGCGCCTAGCGACGCTCAAACCTTCGCCAGGATTTTCAACGTGAGCATGCCGAAGGCTGATGGGACCTCGATTTTTTGAGCCAAAACGAGGGTTAGTTTCCGGCAAAATCTAGGCCTGAAAAGGGGGGATTTGTTCTTCCACCACCCGAGAAGGTCATGGAGTGCATGGGCGCGCTCGAAAAGTTCCTGCATCGCGAGCGGGAAGAGCTGCCGATTCTCGTAAAGACGGCCCTCGTACATGTACAGTTCGAAACCATTCACCCTTTCCTGGACGGAAATGGGCGACTGGGCCGTTTGCTGATTACGTTCTTGCTGTGCGTCGCCGGTGCTATCCATGAGCCGATTCTTTACCTCAGCCTTTATTTCAAAATGAACCGGCAGAAATACTATGAATTGCTTGATCGCGTCCGGACACACGGAGATTGGGAGACTTGGCTCGAATTTTTTCTAATAGGTGTGAAAGAGACCGCCCAACAGGCAGCCGATACATCAAGGGAGATACTCACGCTCATTGAAAAAGACCGCCGGAAGATTGAGGAGCTTGGCCGACCAGCTGCGTCGGTTTTGCGCGTTCACCAGCACCTTCAGCGAAAGCCCATCATCACAATCCCGACGACAGCCGAACAACTCTCCCTCTCTGCCCCCACTGTGGCGAAGGCCTTGCAGCACATGGTCAAGCTCGGCATGGTTCGCGAGACGACCGGCAAGCAGCGGCATCGGCTCTTCACGTATCACCGCTACCTGGAAATCCTCAACCGGGGCACCGAACTGCCAAAGCGAGCTATTGGCGGTAGCTAACTGCGACAGAATTGAGGCTTGGGGTCACATGAACTGTCGCGGGGAAGGGGAAGAGTCATGAGTGATTCTAGCGGTCGGGACGAGAAGAAACCTTGGATGAACGGCGGCCCGTCGATGTATCGGGAACCCGCTGAGAGGTTGCCGATGGACGTATTTTCCTACACGAGAGAGGCTGGGCATTGCCTCTAAGAGAGGCGGTTCCTCGCATGCGTTGCGATGGCCTCGACCGCAGTCGAGCTCATCCTAAATCGCGATCGACGTCTCAGAGTGCTGCCTAATTTCAGGGCATCAGATGCGTGGGTGTACCTGAACAACCGAACTCTCCGGATTGCACGAGAAAACGGTCTACCAACAGATGCCCTCCTTTCACTAGGTGACGATCTCGATAGCAACAAACCGATTGCGTTCGTACAGTTCCGAAACAAAGTCGCCCACGGAGAGATATCGAACCTAGTGAGCGATCTCAGCGATTACGACCCCAGTGCTGAACAGATGGCGGTTGACCAAGAGAGCAAAATGCGAAGCTTCGTCAGTGAATGGTTCAATACGGCTCCAGACGTTCAGGAGGGACACATACGCGGGAATCGCTGGCCTGATGCGGTTTAACTCCGGCCACTTGGTTTGCGTTCCGTGGTCGTACCACTCAAAATCCTGCGAGATCCAAGTTCCGGCGCGCCCAACAATGTGCCACGCTCCCGGTTCCTTCGACAGGTAAAGATAGGTTCCTTTCCGTCCTCGATTTTCTAGCTCTTGACCAAGCAATACCATACGAAGCCCAGGCCGCAAAACTGGTACGCGGGCGAGTACGTCAAAAGGGCGGGAGCGTAACTTGGTTGGGGCGCGCCACGAAGTCCAAGGAAACATTTGTAAAGCACACTGCATTACATCTTGTCGCTAAACGCAGTGGAAGTGCTCTACGACGCATTAGCACCGCACGTAACCCTGGTCATAGTCGTGGACCGAAACCGTAAAGATCACTGAAAACCCGATTTTGTTGGTGAGGTTTCCCCGTTTTTCCCCCTCTGTATAGATGAGGGGAGTTCTTGCTCAATGCCCAATCACGAGCGTGGGACCGTCGCTGTAACCCGTCAAGCATCCGGGGCGACGAACGGGCAGGTCTTGCGGGAGCAACTCAAGCATCTGCGGTAGGAGGCTGTGCGATTAGCGTAGGTACACGTCCCCAAAATGGCAAGGCAACGACCGCAGTTATGCCGTGTGTTTTGCTGTGCAGGTCCTTCGGCGGGTCGCCGCAGCCGACGACGAATCCGCGAGACAGGGTGAAGAAGGTAGAAATGACGCTCTGCACTTTTTCCCTTGCCACTTCTTCACCCTGTGGCGCAGCGAAGTCCTTGTCCGACAGAGGAACGGAAACGCTGCGAAGAGGAAAGACGCTGTGGACAAAACATCAAATCGGGCGGGAGCGACCCCACTTTTTCGGCTTTCAGCCGCCCAAAAAGTTCGTGGGGTCGCTCCCGCCCGACACGCTGGTCGCGTGCCGTAGGTTTGCCGCGCAGAGAGGCGGCAAACAATTTGTAATACAGGCTGTACTACATCTCGAAAAGGAGAAGGAGGAAAGAACATGGCACTACTGAAACCGCCGTCGAAACAACCAAAAACTACAACGCTTCAGGTTCGCCTGGAGGAAGAAGTCAGACGCAGCTTGGACAGGTACGCCGAGTTCATCGACGCAACTCCGTCCTACGTCGTAAGCGAAGCGCTCAAGCTCCTGTTCAAGAAGGACGACGACTTCAAACGCTGGCTGGACCAACGAACCAACAGTGGCAACCACCAGCAAACCGAAGGAGGAGTCCACACCAAGACCGCATAACGCACATGAAGCCCCGTTCAAACCAATCCGGCGCGCGCGAGAATACAGCGTCTGCCCGACAGCATGTCTCGCGCCTTGCACCAGATATCCATTCGACTGCAATCAGCATTGAAGGAAAAAACCCGGCAACGCTAAGGTCTTCGCTCCAGAACGGCTCACCCGGAGAACACTTCGAGAACCCGTTGCATGCCGCGCCACAACACGCGGCCACAGGGGGAGATCGCGGAGGCGAAAGCCATCTCCTGACTGTTCATGAAGTAGCCAGGTTGTTGCAGGTGCCCGTGTCCTGGGTCTATGGACGAATG
>Ga0182024_10018102_pt1 | contig 13152 bp, 12 predicted proteins | sample P32metaG_FD_120480 | JGI IMG/M metagenome (GOLD analysis project Ga0182024, IMG submission 120480) | Permafrost microbial communities from Stordalen Mire, Sweden - P3-2 metaG (Illumina Assembly) | ecosystem: Environmental > Terrestrial > Soil > Wetlands > Permafrost | place: Sweden: Stordalen...
AGCTCTAACCATTGATATCGTACCTTCTTCCCAGGTGTCTGAAAGGCCAGGTATAAACTTGACATTTGTTTCTGACCTTTGGCTACTTTACCCTCAGATAATTTGCTTTTTCTCTTTCTTAAATGAATACGCATGATTTTTTGTTTTTCGTTACTAATATGAGACTAAACTTCCCCTGAAGCATTCAGCCATGCAACGAAAACAGTGATTATCAGCCCAATTAATCAGCTAATTGGAGGTTCAGGAAGTTCTGGTGCAGAAAGTACCTATTTTACGAGAGATGAAAACGACCGATTAACAGTATCGGAAACGCTGAAATATGAGTTTATTCCAAATCCGGTGATTTTACTCATCTAATTAGAGATCCACGGTTTTAAACGAAGGCAGACACGGATAAAACACATTTAAATACAGTTACACAGTTCTATATCGTGTTCTTGCGAGTTGATTGGTTTTTATTCCGACCTCTTTCCAATTTTCAGGAAGAATTGAAATGGTTTTTCTGGTATACTGCTTACCCAGTTTTTTCAATGTCTGAAAATAAAATGTTGTCCTGTGCTTACGTGGTCGTTTCGTTTTCGTTATTTTCTCGGATTTCAATTTGAATTCCATTAAATCGAGATCATTTAAGATATCTCGAATCAGGCCTTCAATAGTAATTACCCGGTAATTATTGAATTCAGGAATGGTCACTACTTTTAAGATTTTGTGATCGCCGTAAGCCGTAGGTATCTTTCCAATCCGAATCCAGTTGTTGATGTTATAAGCGTAAAAAGGGGCACCGTTAATCTGTGATCCGTATGCCTTCTTCAAATAATCAAGAAGTTCGTGAGATGTAAACTCATTGTCTTCAAATTCGATATTCATACTTGAATATCCCGAAAATCAATGATGGGTACTGCCTGGGCTCCTTCCGTCTAAGAGGCATTCCTGTCTAATGGATTGTGAACAGTTCATCTTTCATTTTAGAAAGAACATCAGCAATTATATGAGTTTGTTTAGGATAGCAAATGATTGAGATGCTCACGCTGGATCAGATGCTTCTTCCCTATTCTACCTGAGGTGACAATCCCATCCTTCAGCCACCTGCGGAGTGTGACCTGAGTGATTGATAGCAGAACGCAGGCCTCATTGATGGTAAGCAGCTGCTTACTCTGGATCTGTGTATAATCCCAGGGAACAGACTTCCTTGTAGGTAATCCCTTAGGCTTAATCCGGTCAAGCCTTTTGGTATGCCTTATTTTCTCCTGTGATCTGATCTTCTTGTAAGCCCTGCTATTACAGTGGTGGGAACAATACTTGGTTGCGGTAGTCTTGGCAACAAACTCGTGCCTGCAGTATTCGCACTTCTTTTTCAACCTTATGTTTGAGCTCATTTTTTGTTTGGGTTTCTGTACGGGTATTCTGCCTAAAATTCACCTGAAATATTCGTGTTAGCCACTGTTTTTTCCATGATTTATTGGCCTGATCTTGTCCATAAATACAGGGTAGTATATGCAACGTTTTGAAGCCAATAAAGAGTTTTTCAATAAGCCAGTTCTTACTGGCACCCAGAATCCTTATGAAATAATCCGCACATACTTTGAAGACAGGGAAATGTATGAGGTACGTATACGACTCTGGAACCTGGTGGAGACTGCACTTACTTCCGATAATATCCAATTTTCGGAGGCTTCGGATCGACAGTCGTTGATACACTTCTATGGTCAGCTGGAAGAATTGATCGAGGCTACGATGAAAATATCGTTAGAGATCGAAGAAAAATTAATACCCGGGAAAGAAACCGAATAATCTCACCCAATGACCACTCGCAAACAAATACTGAAGCAAATAAAGGAAGGTCATATTGGATCAGCCATATCCATCGAGTATAAACGCGAGATCCTGCACCAGGAGCCAATGAAACTGGCTTTGGAAGTGTACGAATGGGTCCGCACTCGGTGGAATGAAGAATTAATCAACCTGCAGGAGCAGTTTATGGCTCTCTACTTTAACAACGCAAATCAACTTATATCCTACAGATTGATAAGTACAGGAAATATGAAGGGAGTGGTAGTCGATATCCGTTTAATAGTGAGCCTCGCTCTTCATACGATGGCTTCCAAGGTAATTCTCGTTCATAATCACCCGAGCGGAAAACTGGAAGCAAGTGAACAAGATATTAAAATAACAAACCAGGTCAAAGGCGCCCTGGAACTTATTGACGTTCAGTTGATGGATCATCTGATTATTACTGAGGATTGCTATTTATCTATGCAGGCGCATGGGCTGGTTTGACTAAAATGAATGATTATAGTATTCTCAGTTACTATTATTTTTCGCCATTTCCAAATACCTGCAAAAAGCATTGGCCATCCTCATTTGATTAGGATTTTTGCAGTCTGGCTGGAATAATTTCGGACTGCCTACTAATATACAGATTGCCCTGGCCCTGGAAATTGCCACATTGAGCCGATTTGGGCTGTATAAAAACTCCATTCCTCTTGGCGCGTCTTCCGGCGAAGAAGTGCTTAGAGAAAAAATGACAACCGGAGCTTCTTGCCCCTGGAATTTATCCACCGTCCCAACTTTGGTACCATTAGGTAGCGCTTTAATTAACGAAATAACTTGTGCATTATACGGTGCAATCACTAAGATATCTTCAAGTGTAAGCATTCTTTGTTCATTTTTGCTGTTATTCCAAAATACATCTCCCTTTGTCATATTAGCAACGATTCCCTGGATTCGACTGACTTCCTCAGCCGATGAACTTTGGTTGCCTTCATGCTTTACTTGCTCATACCATAGGCCTGCGCCTTGAAAATCTGTGTTTCCATAAATTCGCTGCTTTGCAAGCTCAGGTCTAGCAAAAAGTCTCTTTTCATAAAACAGCTCAGAAATGAAAGCACATATATTAGGGTGCATTCTCCAAGTTTGTCCAAGAAAAATACCCCGATCGTCCGGGATGGTTTTGTGTTCACCAAGAATGTGCTCCAGGGCTGAAACTTCCGTGCCATCTGGATGGCTACCCTGTTGGGGCTGTTTTAATTGTTGAGGATCTCCTAATAGCACAATCTTCTTGGCTGCCTGAGAAACCGCCAAGGTATCAATAAGTGAAAGTTGCCCCGCCTCATCCACAAACAGCACATCGACTGAATTCACAAAGTCTTCGCGCGACCAAAGCCAGGCTGTGCCTGCTGCCACTTGTACTTCGCCAGAAGTCAAAGCAACCAATACTTCGTCACTTTTCTTAGTTTCAATTATAAATGGAATTGGATCGTTCTGACTTGAACTCACCTTGTGAATACAGCGAACTGTAACGCCTTTATCTTCCGCGACCGTCGCTACCTTATTCAAAAGGTTTTTTATCACTTTGTGACTAAGGGCAACTATTCCAACCTTTTTCCCTTCTTTCACCAACTCTATAATTCTATGCGCAGCATTGTGACTTTTGCCAGCTCCAGGAGGACCTTGAATTGGCAAAACTCTTGCAATTTCATCTTCCCTTGGTGGTGTTCGTAGCAATAAATCTCTTTCAGGCTGGTGAGGTCCTTCGCCTTCAACACCATACGCAGCAACCGATGTTCCAAGTCTAATTATCGCATTTTCTTTTACCTCTACAGGCACATGATCATGAACGAACACAGCTGCCGGATGTATGTCTTTGATGCTGCCTCCTTTTTTTATATCAATAAATCCTTGAACTATATCGATTGTTATGACCTCCCCAAAACTTTTGCCATCCTGTGTAGTAAGTCCATCGCCAATTTTCACCTCGCAATCTTGTTCTGGAAAAGTATAACGGTCAACGAAACTCCTTTTGACAGGAAACCGCTGCCCTGTATATTGAAGTGCAGCTACATAAGCCTTTTCTTCTAGTGCTTCCTCAAGCGACAAGTCTCTTAACCGGAAATACTCCCACCAAAACGATTTCTCTTCCCTCCGGTACCAATCCAGCATGTTTGCAAGCAACCATCTAGCTTGTTGAGATGTATCTCGATTTTCAAATGCTACTGGCAAGCCATACATCAGTTTATCGTATATTGGTTTTATTCGTTCCTGATGTTCAGTGATGCTTACGCTCGGTGCATCGCTTTGCGGAATAGGCCGGGGAATCGCATATCCATCTTTTATTTTTCCAAGCCGCAAAGTTTCCAACCAATTGTGGAGGCTTTGTGTTGAAGTGCAGTCTTCTTTATTATAGGCCTCTACAGCGTCGATAGTTTCAGCAGGTATTTGATCTAATTGCTTTCTTTGAAGGTAAGTTTCCAGCATTTTTAAATGAGCGGACGCCTTTCGTAGATTCATTATCCTTTCGAATTCATGAAAGGCTTCCAATTCTTTTAAAGAATAAGTTTCTATACCGGCCCGAAGAGCTTGTTTTGTAACGCTATGCAGATCAACAAACAGCCCAGCTCGAAGCATATTGTCAATCTCATTTTCGCGCGTTGCATACTTTCCCATCAATCGCTTTAGTGCGGTTGGCTCATAAGTTCCGTAATGATAAATATGTAAATCAGGGTATTCCTCGAATTGTTCCACTATATCATCGATGAAGCGCTCAAAAGCAAACTTTTCTGCCTGCGGAGTCAAAGCCCATATTTTTTTATAGGCTCCCATGGTCACCCAGCCAAATAGGTACTGCATCCCAGAACTTCCAACAAAAGGATCGCCTTCAAAATCGAAATAAATGTCACCTGTTGACTGACTCGGCAGCCTTGCCAATCCAGTTTTTTCAGCAAGTTCTAAAAGCTCGTAAATTGGCCGTTGTTCAATACGACTAACTAGTTGAACTCTTGCCTGGTTGACCATCCTTTCGTAGGATTCGACTGCACCTTTCGAAGGCTTGTGCATTAGTGGTAATGGAACAATTGCCAAATCAGCAAGTGTATGAATATTCCATTTCTTGATTTCACTTAATTGGCCAGAAGTTAAGCCGGCAACGAGGGAAAGATGATCATCTGCTTTGCGTCTGCTATTACAATAGTGCCACCATCGGCATATATCACAGTGGGCAACTGGGTTTGGATAGGTCGTTTCGATTTCAAATCCTTCAGCGATTGTTTCTATTAATCGCCTTTTCATTAACCTAAAATAGGCCATGAAATCATCTACCCGATATGTGTGTTTGGTAAACTCATTTTCCGGAGTTATTACGAACATTAGTTCCGGCAAAATACCTTGTATTTGAGATATCATTTCTGAATACAGGCAAAGCTGCAACACCGTTCCCACTCGGGTTTCTTTAGCTAGCTTGGAATCGATAACTTCATACGACCATGAACCGAGACCTGATGATCGCTCTATTTTTTGCAAAAAGTCTGCCCTGCCTTGCCATTCGTTGTGTCGCAGGCTGGCTTGATAAATGATGTCCACGCCCCTGCGCATAGCATCAATGGTCCTCTTTGTCCCTGTTTCTAAATCATCTTCATTTGGTTCAGATATGGTTTTTCCTTCTTTTCGTAAAGATTCAAGGTATTCCTTTTCAAACTCCAATCCCCTTTCCTGAATGGCGACAAGCGTTGGCTCGTAATGGGTTGGAACCTCAATAAGGTGATGAGCTGCCCGGAGTTCCAGCCAAATCAGGTGACGGCAGGCGACGAAATTGGAAAGATCGCTTGCAGACAGTTGGGTTAGAGCAGAATTTATTTTCATTGAGAATTTTGATAGTGAGTGAATCTAGATGTTAATCATGAATCTCATATTTAGAAATATCGATCTTCTCTTTTGATTCAAATTGTGCGCGCCACATGTCTCTTGTAAGCGCTTTAGAACTTATATTGTGAATAAGAAATTTTAGCCAACTATCATTGTACAAGTAGTCGCCATGCGCTTCGTCAAAATGGCAATATTTGGTATTTGTTTCGAATGGATTTCTGCCCCCAATAAACCCTTTATATGGCCTAATACCGAAAATTGACAAAATACATTTATGGTCGCTAGGATTTATCTTAATGTCTATTGACTTGTTCACTTCATTGACCACTTTATTGGGCTTTAACTTCCCTGGATTTATCACTTCAATTTTAACGACTTTATCCTTCACTAAGGCTGAAACCTTATCAAAGTTTTTCTTATCAATTTCAGATAACGAATTCCAATTAACGAATTCTACAGCCAAGTCATTCCGGTTCGTGTTCGCAATTTTTGGAATTTGAATTAATTTGATGCTGAATTCTTGAGAGGTAAAAACATCTTCATTTAGGGAGCTTCTGTATTTCTCTATGAACTGCTTAACTTCCTTTAGCTCATTAGACATTAATTGCTTGGAAGACTTAATTTGTCCTGCGGTTCTGATCGTTGAAAATTGAAGGGAGTATGCTAAGCTTTCGTTCAAAGCATATTCATTACCAAAAATTTTAATTAATTCGTTTTCGAAATTATATAACAAGGATTGACACTCGCCAAATATCATCAACCCTATTTCATCCTTGTCTATTGTACGATGCTCAATCTTATTTCTTAACCTAATAAAAAAGTCAAGATTTGTTTTTACTGGTTCTGAAAGTTTGCCATACTTATTTATACAAGTTTTTAATTCCCATGCCTTTCTTTCACCATCTACTATTTTAAATTTCCCTTTCTCTTTATAATAAAATTTATCGCCAATTTCATGGTTGAAGTAGGCATGTAAGACCCTTGTCCATGCCATGATCATGTGCGTAATAAATCCTTCGACTCTAAAAGGAGCTCTTGGTTTATTATATATTTCAACAGCAAGTAATGCGCAGTTAATAGAACTTTCAATGAATGTTTTGGTTTTACCTTTTCTAAGTTGCACAACTTTGTATTTATAATCTCATATTATGATAATTTAGGATTGGTCAAATATAGAGATTAATAGCTCCCTTTTACAAAAGAGCTTTGTTTCCGATTTTGAATATGCAAATCCTTAGCGAAACGCAACGAATGTTCCAGTATCGTCAGCTATCATAGGGTATCATTACGTATCATTAGGTATCATACCGTATCATTAGTGCCTATAATCTGGCCACTACATATAAACACTTAGTCGAAAATGAATTTAGTAACAGATTTGGAGCGAATAAAAAGCTGAAAATATATTCGTCGCCCCGCCGTATACACCAATGCAATGTTGTGTGCAGGCTTTTATTTGCATAATGATGTTGAGAGTCGTGACAAGAATTGGAGACTGAGACGAACCATTCAATTGGCTCCTTTCCGACTTCCGTCCAGCCACCATATTGCCAAGCCGCTTGTTGTGTGCCAGTACCACTCCGCTTCGGTCGCCATATGTCGCCAAAGCCTTGTCAATATTGCGCTGTGTCCACAAAAATGATGGCCAAAACTTCAAAGCTTCTTTTATCGAACCTCTGGTTTTTTTTGTCCGCCAAAAGTTGCCAAAAAATGGGGAAGCGGTTTTTGTTTTGTCTTGGAAACGATTGTCATAAAGCAAGCAAAAACCGCTCGAAAATGGCTGGGTCTGCCTGCAAGTCGTGTGCAGTGCCGATAAATGTTTTATGTTCTTTGTACAACCGGATGGTCCAAAGCTGCCCTGTGCTTTTTAGGCTTTGTCTGTTGTCAACCAGGTACTAAAACCGACCAAAGCGCCAAGGCTGGTGTGGGCAACCGCTAAAGCCTACTGGTTCAATGCCTTCATATGCCCGTTGATGTTAACAACTGCCCGGCAGAATTCCGTCCGCCGGATATGAAGCTGGGATATGAACTCTCGATGATTGTTCTTCCGTCAGGCCTCAATTGCACAAAACCTTTTGTTGTGTGCCGTTTTCTCATTTATGTCTTTTAGTAGATCATTTAAAAATGCCTGATCCTTGAATCTAAAAGCATAAAATTGAGGGCTCGAAATAATACGATCAATTTTTTGAATTGAAATGTTTAATGATAGGTAATATATTTCTATAAGTCTTAGTTTGTGATAATGATTTGCGTTTATATTGCTAAATATTTTACTCGCAGTAGTCGCAAAAAATTCAAAAGAGACAAAATTGACCTCTGATAATAAGTTAAGTCTTTGCCCTAGTTTAGTTATTTTAGTTACATATTCTTTATCAGGTTGCTCATCTAGGATTTTATCACGATAGTTTTTCTTTAATATTCTTAATTCTCTAAGAACTATATATTCATTTTCTGAAATTAAATTTGTGTCTTTTAAGTCTTCAATTAAATTCAAAAAAGAAAAATTATAAACCTTACGTTTTGCACTTTCAAGAATAAGGTAGTTTCTAAGTCCTACATAAAAACAGTCACAGAACCAAGCGTAACCCGTTTCTGAATTAGGGACGTCTTTGAGAAACGTAAAATAATCATGAGCCTCTTTTAGTTGCTCTGTCGTCGGAACGGTTTCAATATGACTTTCAAGTATGCATTTTAATCTGTTTTTATCATCAATTAGAATTGATGATTCTTTCCTCAAATGTTCAATAAATAGGCTTCCTTTTCTTGATAGGAATTGCAATTTTGAATAAGTATATGTAGAGACGGAAAAACCTCGCTCCTCGTAAGACTTTTTTAGTTGATTTAGCCTCTTGTATGAAGAACTAACTATAAGCAAATCTTTGTCACTGTATTTGTCAAAATCCGACCTTAATGAAGACCCATATATTGCTACACTATAATTTTTCATTTTACAAATTTGTTCAAAATAATTGTAATGAGACCGCTTAGAAGTAAAAATCCAAAAACTCCTTGGATTGAAAGCCAAATCATACCTGTATCTGAAGTGGGTTGCATTTGAGAATCTATCAGTTTAGTAGTTGCATCAAGTGTGTAAAAAACGGATGATCGGATATTTGCAGAATCACTATGAAACGATAGGATTGGCACATCACGCTCATGTACTTTGTAAATTGCCCATTTGCTATGATTGATATAAAGGAAGAAAATAAATCCTACTATGAATGTCATAATAAAATTTGAAACTCTATAACCATAACCTGTAAAAATATATTGAAATAAATTAAACAGATATTTTAATGAAAATTTCGACCAGCTAATCTTTTCTGTGTATGGTAGTTTTACAAACCTCTTTTGTAGTAAATTAAGTCCTTTCCACTTTTTGAAGTGGTAATCCGCATTCTTTTGATGCTCTTCTTGTCCCGAATCCTTCGCATTATGATATAAAGTTTGAAAGAACGTAACACAAATATTTGACGCTTTAACAGCAGTTCTGAAATACGAGTAATTAGGTATTATATCATAGAAAAAATCTGCGTCCCAGTAGCATTTCTCTACTTCGACTTTGAACATATTAGTAAATGTAAATTTACAATCATGAAATTTACAATTTTTAAATTTGCTCAAATTAAACTTGCAGTTGTAAAATTTGCAATTATAAAATTCGATATTCTCAATATTAGTTTTAGCAAAACTACAGTCGCTGAAATTAATATTTGAAATTTTGAATTCCGATTTTTGTGTCGGAATAAGATTGTCTGGTAAATAGACAAAATCTCTTACTGCTCCCGCAGAAGTGATAAGCATATTATAGAAGTCATTTTGGGCATTTAGTCTCCTCCCATAATGGGTTACGGAAGAGTTCCAAAACTTCTCATATGTCATTTTCATTACTCAGAGATTTTAATAAATGGCACACAACACTCAAATTTATGATATAAGGCGCTTCATCTATAAAGATATTTACCCTGATACATTGTTGTTTAGCGTTATCCATTTTGTATTGTTGTTGGGACAATCCGATTTTGATGGAAATCAAAACGGAAGCCTAAAATGGGGGTAGCTCAATGATTTCATGCTTCATCCATTTCTATCATATACTTAAACCAACTATAAATATATCAAGTTTCCTCAACGCGTAATATTCCGGCAGCTCTCATACATGTTTTCCCTTAGGAGCCCTGGATTTTTACCCTATCATATCGTATCATATGGTATCATTAGGTATCATACCGTATCATTAGTGCCTATAATCTCGCCAGTAAAAACAAAAAAATCTCAAATCCAGGATTTGGTAACTGATTAGGAGCGAATAAATGGCTACTAAAGGCGAAGAAAAGCAACAAAAAGCAAATGAAATGCTGTAAGAATGAAAGTACTCCGCAGGGAACGTGCATCTATCGCGGACTGCTCACTTCCCCACACAAAACTTCCCAAATATCCAACGGAGCTGTTCTTCATTTGTAATCTCTCCGGTAATCTCTCCCAGATAATGAAGCCCACGCCGGATATCGAGAGAAAGTAAATCGCCGGATAATTTTGAATCGAGGCCGGAGCGGATATCGTGCAGCGCGGCGCGCACCTGCGTCAGGGCATCATAATGCCGTACGTTGGTTACAATCGTTCCTTCTGTTTTCACTTTACCTTCCAATACAAATTCAACCAGGCGGCGTTTCAGGTTTTCTATTCCGTCTGCATTTTTTGCGGAAATGTAAATCAGTGCTTTGTTATTGGAAAATTTTGCTTCCAATTCTTCTGAAGAAAATAAATCTGTTTTGTTCAGCACGCGCAACAATTTCTTTCCTTCTACAATCAATGGTTCTTCAGGAATACCATACGTGGCATCCAGGATCTGCAATACAATATCTGCCTGCGCAATTTTTTCGTGGCTTTTTTCCATCCCCATATGCTCTATCTGATCCTCCGTATGTGCGCGGATCCCGGCTGTATCTATCAGCCGGAACTGGATGCCTTCTATCGTCAATATTTCTTCGATCGTGTCCCTCGTGGTTCCTGCTATTTCACTTACGATTGCCCGCCGTTCATTCAGCAAAGTATTCAACAAGGTAGATTTCCCGGCATTCGGTTTTCCTACAATCGCTACCTGAACACCGTTACGGATCACGTTTCCAAAACGGAAAGATTCAATCAGACGGTCCGTCACTTGTTGCGCTTCCTCTATTAGGGAATAAAATTTCTTTCGGTCGGCAAACTCCACATCCTCCTGTGAAAAATCAAGCTCCAGTTCCATCAATGCAGAAAATCCAAGCAGCTGTTCCCGCAGGGCTTTCAGATCATTCGCAAATCCGCCGCGCATTGTATGCAAGGCCGATAAACGCGAGGCTTCAGAATGACTGGCAATCAGATCCGCCACTGCTTCCGCCTGCGTAAGATCCAGCTTGCCATTCAAAAATGCACGCTGTGTAAATTCTCCCGCACGCGCAAGCCGCGCTCCTTTTGAAATGCAGGCAGCCAGAATCCTCTCCTGTACATATGGTGAACCGTGACAACTGATCTCCACCACATCCTCGCCCGTATAGGATTTTGGCGCGCGAAATAGCGATACCACTACTTCATCCAGCACATCATCCCCGTCTTTTAATAACCCTATATGCAGGCCCGGTGATGCCTGTACCGATAAATCTTTGGAAGGAAATAAATCATTTACAATCTTAACAGCCCCGGATCCGCTCAGGCGAATTACAGCAATGGCCGCAATACCCGGGGCGGTTGCGGGAGCTATTATTGTATCATCCCAGCCTGATAGTTTTCCGAGCATGATGTTTTTGTTAACGGTTGACGGTTGAAGGACTTTAGGTGGGGACTCGCACCTGATAACGGTCAACCGTCAACCGTCAACCGTCAACCGTCAACGATTAATAGTCAACCGTCAACCAAAAAAAAACTGCCAGAGATCTCTCCGGCAGCTATATAATATATCCGACCTCCCTACTGTGATTCCAGACGGAATACAATCGGCTGCTTCTTATAAGATTTTACTTTACGGCCGTTTTGAATCGCAGGACTCCAGTTACCGCTTTTCTTGATTACACGCGCGGCTTCATCACGCAATTCATTCGGACCCTGCACTGCTTCCACATCACTCACATTCCCTTCCTTATCCACGATAAACTGAACAATCACGGTTCCCTGAATTTCGGCACTCGCAGCATCATCGGGATAATGCAGGTTCTTCATCAGGTAACGCTGCCATGCAGCAGGTCCGCCGGGATAACTCGACTCGATCTCCACTTTCGTAAAGGTTTTATCGTAATCCGTATTATCCTTCGGTGCTTCAACAACACCCTTACCCTGATCTATCGGGGGAGCGGTGATATTATCATCCTTGATCCCCTGCTGATTGATGGCGCCAATCTTGGTGTCTTCCAGCTTTTCCACTTCCGGTGGCTTTTCTTCCTCTTTCACTTCCTCGTCCTTTACAATTTTTGGAGGAGTAAATTTGGCCATTTCCACTTTGGGTGGTTCCACTTTCGGAGGCGGCGGAGGCGGTGGCAAATCCTTTTTTTCTTCCTTGATATCTTCCAGCTGTACATCCTGCACCACCATGGCCTTGGTCTTGGCTCTGTCATTCATATTGCTTACCAGAAAGCCGGCACAAAGCAGCAGCACTACTGCAGTAGTCACCAGCATGGCGATACGGAGGCGCCGGTTATAGGTCTTACGCAGATCGTAAGCCCCGTATTGCTTGTTTCTTCCCTCGAAGATGATGTCAAGCACATCGGCTGTTAATATTTTATTTATTTCCATGATGGAGTCTTTTCTTGTATTAACTCAATTTACTAAAATTCCCCTGGTTTTCCATACTTATTTAATACCATTGGCTACTTCCGTTTTCTGAACCAACGTGTATTCAACAGGAGATATATCCACCATCGCATACCGCTTTACCTCGTCAATGGTCATCTCATCCAGGATGTTCACCGTATTCTTGTAGGTGGCATCCGGCGTGGGTTTAAGAACCACGACGAAATCCTTGGGGTCCGTTCTTCTTTTCTTGTCGACAACAACATCCCTGACCATTTTAAAAGTGGTCTGCAGCATTTTGGTAGGATCATCCCCTTCATAATAATAGATCTTGTCATCCTTACCCAACAACAGCGTGATAACCGCTGAATTCTTAACCTTGTTCTGCTCATCCGGATTCTTCACATCCTTGGGCAGGAACATGCGCATAGCGGTAGGCTGGCTCATGGTTGTAGTGAAGATGAAAAAAGTGATCAGGAGAAAACCCAGATCACACATCGGAGTCAGATCCACCCTGGTGGAAAGCTTTTTTCCTTTTTTGACGCCGGGACCTTTTTTATGTTTCCCGCCGCCCGAGGTATCCACTTCTGCCATGATAATAGATTTTTATTAAATGATATGAACTTAATCAGACGAACCCTTGGTTCCGGTTGCTACATTCACTTTGTACAATTCCGTACCGACCGGTACCGCAACCGGATTTGTTACAATCTGGAACTTCATCAGGTCATTTCTTTTCAATGCCCAGATTAC
>Ga0182024_10018103_pt1 | contig 13151 bp, 8 predicted proteins | sample P32metaG_FD_120480 | JGI IMG/M metagenome (GOLD analysis project Ga0182024, IMG submission 120480) | Permafrost microbial communities from Stordalen Mire, Sweden - P3-2 metaG (Illumina Assembly) | ecosystem: Environmental > Terrestrial > Soil > Wetlands > Permafrost | place: Sweden: Stordalen...
ACAAGAAAGGCGAGGTCAAGATTTACAAGGGATGCTCGCACGGATTCTTCAACGATACCCGCGCCGATGTCTATCGTCCCGACGAAGCAAAAGACGCGTGGGAGCGGACGCTCAAACTGTTCGCCGCGAATCTGAAAGGATGAACCGGCGCGAACGCTAGATCAGAGATCCACTCCCTCCAAATGACGGCGACCGTGGCCCGCGACGCGCCGCGGCGTGCGCGCGGCAGTATGTTTAGGCGCACGTCGTCACTCTACTTACTTCGCGATCATGCCGGCATGACACTGAGTCCATGTCTCCCGGCCGCGCTGGTTCAGATCGATTGTGCGGCTGTTCATGGAAAACAGCACCAGCGCGCAGAAACCGTCGCGAGTAATCTCCAGGCTTCGTCTCAGCACGATCGTGCTCGCGTCAGTCGTCGTCGCATTCATGGTGACGGCGCTGCCGGCGGCGACCGGCGACAATATCGCCGACGCGGTGCTGGGACAAATCGACTCGTCGCACAACGGCATCAACAACGCCGGCGCGACGAGCCTCGATTCGCCGAGCCAGATGGCCATCGACCTCAGCAGTTCGCCCGAGCATCTGTACGTCGTCGACGGCAGCAACAACCGCATCCTGGGATGGAACAACGCCAGCAGCTTCACCGACGGCCAGCAGGCGGACCTCGAGATCGGACAGCCCGACTTTCAAACCACGCGATGCAACAGCGGGACTGGCGGCGCCGACGTCGCGGGCCTGGGCGCGGACAGTCTCTGCCTGCCCGGCGGTGTCGCCGTGGACAGTGTGGGCAATCTCTACATTGCCGACACGGGCAACGGTCGAGTGCTCGAATATAATCAGCCGTTCGCGCAGCTAATTGCGACCGGGTTTGCGGCGAATACCGTATTCGGACAAGCCGGCAGTTTTACGCAGACCGCATGCGCGCAAACCGCGGCAGGCCTGTGTTTTCCGCAAGGCGTCGCATCGGATTCGAGCAACAATCTCTACATCGCCGACGCCGGCAACAATCGAGTGCTCGAATTCAATCAACCGCTGGCAGCATTCAACCCTGTCACAGGCGCCGGCGATACGAACGCGGACCTCGTCCTCGGACAAGGCGCGGCAGGCACCGACTTCGCGAGCAATGCATGCATCATCAACACTGCCAGCGCCTCGGCCGTCGGCATGTGCAATCCCTTGTCGGTCGCAGTTGACGGCTCGGGAAATGTCTTCGTCGGCGACGACGGCGCTCATCGCGTGATCGAATTCAATCAGCCGCTGGCGCCGTTCAATGCTGCTACCGGCGCCGGCGACGTGACCGCAGACCGGGTCTTTGGCCAAGGCTCGAGCGGTATCGATTTCACCGACTTCTTCTGTCATGACGGAGCCGGCGGCGATCCCGCGCCCAGCGCCGACGGCATCTGCAATCTGAGCGGATTGGCGCTCGATAGCGGCGGCGACTTGTTCGTGACCGACATCAGCAACAGCCGCGTGCTCGAATATCTGAATCCGCTCGCCGCGGGCGGTGGAACGCCCGGCACCTCCGGCAGTTCTGGCGACGTGACTGCGGACGTGGTCTTTGGACAAGGTGGCAGCTTCAGCACCGCCTCATGCGGAGGCGTCGCCGGCACAGGGATTGCCCTCAGCGGATCGGTGCTATGCCTGCCGGACGGAGTTGCGGTGGACGGTGCGGGCGACGTGCTGATCGCCGACGCCTCGAACAACCGTGTCCTCTGGTACGGGAATCCGTTGTCGTCGCCGCCAGTGGCTGGCGCGGTGCTCGGACAGGCCGATTTGCTTCATAACGGAATCAACAATCCGAGTGCGGCCGCGCTGCAGACGCCCCAGGGACTCGCGATCGATTCAAGCGGCGGACGCAACCGGCTCTACGTCGCGGACACGGGCAATAATCGCGTACTCGGATGGACCAACGCAGGCGCGTTCCTCGATGGCAGCCCGGCCAATATTGTTATCGGGCAGCCCGACGCGCGCTCGGTCGCATGCCACGACGGCGTCGCCTCCGGTGATTCCAACGGAGTCGGCGCGGACAGTCTGTGCAATCCGGTCGACATGGCAGTGGACAGTTCGGGTCATCTGTATGTGGCCGACGGGAACGACAGTCGCGTGCTTGAATACGACGATCCTTTCGGCGCCGCGTCTCCCGTGGGGCTGAGTGCGAATCGAGTGTTCGGACAAGACGGCAGCTTGACGGCCACCGGCTGCAACCTCGGCAACGGTACGATCGATCCCTCGACGATGTGCAGTCCCGGCGGCCTCGCGCTGGACGCGTCGGGAGACTTGTACGTGTCCGATCAGGTTAACAACCGCGTGCTCGAGTTCAATCAGCCGCTCGCCACGCCCAATCCTGCCACGGGCGCCGGCGATACGATCGCCGACCACGTATTCGGGCAAGGCGGCAGTTTTACCATCGCGCTCTGCAATGGCGGCGGCGCCAATCCGAGTGCGGACACGCTGTGCAGCCCGCGCGGGCTGGTCGCCGATCCGGGTGGCGACCTGTTCATCGCCGACACGAACAACTCGCGAGTGCTCGAATTCAATCAACCGCTGGGGACGCTCAATCCAGCCACCGGCGCCGGTGACACGACCGCGGATCTCGTCTTCGGCCAGGGCGGCAGTGGAACGAGTTTCACGACCCAGGTATGCGCCAGCACGGACGGCCCTCCGCCGCCAAGTGCCACCGGAATGTGTGCGCCTGTCGGCGTCAGCCTCGACGCGACCGGCAACCTGCTGGTAGCAGACGCGATAAACCATCGGGTGCTCGAGTACAATCATCCGCTGGCTACGTTCAACGCCGCCAGTGGCGCCGGCGACGTCACCGCGGACCTGGTCCTCGGACAAGGTGCGGGCGGCACTGATTTTGTCTCCAGCGCATGTGCCGACGCGGCACCCGGCGACCCCGCGCCCAGCGCGACTGCGATCTGCCAACCCGCCGGCGTCGCGATGGATTCGCTAGGCAACCTGTACGTCGGCGACGAGACCAACAATCGCGTGTTGCGTTTCGATGACCCGATAGTCCCGTTCACAGGCCCGACGCCGACCGCAAGCGCTACTGCGACGGGTTCCACGCCGACGCCTACGGCGACGCAGACCGCAACTGCAACACAGACCGCGAGTGCGACGACAACTTTCACCGCGACCGCCACTTCAACTCAAACGGCTGCGGCAACGCCAACTGCAACTGCGTCACGCACCGCAACTGCAACGCAGACCGCGTCGCAGACCGCGACTGCAACGACGACTTTTACCGCGACCGCCACCGCAACTCCGACGGCTACCGCGACGCCAACTGCGACGCAAACCGCGACCGTAACGAGGACCGCAACCAGCACCGCCGCGTCAACCAATACGGCGACTGCGAGCAAAACTCCGACGCCCACGGCCACCGCGACGCCGACCTCGACGGCCACCGCCAGCGCGACGGCGACCGCCACCCGGACCGCCACAGCGACCGTGACTGGTACTCCGACGGCAACAGCAACTGGCAGCGCGACGGCTACGGCGTCCAGCACCACTAAAGCTACGGCGACCTCGACGCCGACCAACACCGCAACTGCAACTCAGACCGCGTCCAGCACCGCGACGCCAACATCCACAGCGACCGTAACGAGTACTCCGACCGCGACTTCAACCAACACCGCCACCGCAACGACCACTCAGACTGCGACGGCAACCGCCACCGCCTCGTCAACCGCCACATCGACGGCGACCGCAACTGCGACTACGACCGCGACGCCGACTGCGACGCCATCAGCGGTCCGCACGCCAGTCGCGACCGCAACTCCCACTGCGACTGCAACTCCCACTGTGACTGCGACCGCGACGTTTACTCCCACGGCCACTCCCACGACGACCGCCGTTCCGGTTGGACTCAAGGTCTCGCCGCGCGTTCTCAACCTCGGCAAGGTCGTGTTCGGAAATGGCGCCGTCAGCAAGCCCAGGCAGATCAAGATCGCGAACAAGAGCAAGACCATCGCGGTCACCTTTTCGGGCATCGTTGCCAGCGGCGATTTCGCGATGGTGAGCGGATGCGGCGCGAGCATCGGCCCCAAGTCTAAATGCTCGGTGACCGTGACGTTCAAGCCCACCGCTCTCGGCTCGCGCGGCGGCACGCTCACCATCAGAAGTAACGCGAACAACTCGCCGAGCTCGATCGGCCTGACCGGGACCGGTACTCAGGGTAAAAAATAGACCTCGCGAGTTGAGACGATTGCTCAAACACCGCGCACGATTGTTCCCCTTCCCTCGAGGGAAGGGATTACAGGTTCGGTTGCGCGCTCATCCGCAGTGCAGCAGGATCGAATCCCGGGCCGGACAGATAAATTAGATGGCCTTCGTCGGGCGCTCGCTCCCGGAGCCATCGCGCTACGATCGACATTTCCTCGAGCTCACCGCGCTCGACCGCCTTCAACTTGTATCGCTCGTAGTTGCCGGCGACGAACTCCCGCACCTCAATTGCCGAATTTTCACTCTCCAGCCGCAGCGTCGCTGCGAGCCGTCCCGACAACACGACGTGCGCCGCGCGATCGGCGCCCGCGCCGGTCACGATCACGAGATTGTTTTCCGTCACCACTTCGCTTAGACGCGTCGCGCGATGCGCCAGCGTGGTCAGCGCTTCGAGATGACGGCGAAAGCGGGCAGCCTCCTCGAAACGCATCGCCGCCGCGGCCTGGTCGCGCGCTCGTGCCAGTTCACCCAGAATCGGGCCGCTGCGGCCGCGTAAAAAACTCACCGCGCGCCGCACTCGCTCCGCATAGCCGTCGCCATCGATACTCATGTTGCACGGCGCCGTGCAGTGCCCCATCTGCCCGTAAATGCATGGCGAAATTTCCTCGCTTGGCGCGAGCTTGCCGCCGCAGGTGCGCAGGCCGAGGATTCTCGACAGCGCGCGAATCGAATGCTCGATACCGCGGCGCCCGATGAACGGTCCCAGATGCATCACGCCGCGCCGCGCGCTCATCTTGGTGGAAAGCGTTACGCGCGGAAACTCGTCCATCAGATCGACCTTGATGAAAAACGCGGGCGCTGCCGACTTGAGCATCCTGTTGTACGGCGGTTTCAGCTCGCGGATCAGCCGCGCTTCGTCCAGCGCCGCCTCCAGCGGCGAGCGCGTCACTCGCGTCTCGATTTTGTACACGTGCGAGATCAGCTCCGCCGTCTTCGCCCTGACCGCCGCGCTGAAGTATGAGCTCACCCGCTCCCGGAGCCGTCGCGCCTTGCCGATGTAGAGCAAATCGCCGCGCTCGTTGCGCATCAGGTAAACGCCGGGCGCAGGCGGAAGGGCAGCGACTTCCTCCGGCGACACGTGACGCTCGATTCGTTTGCCGGCGATTCCGCGATGATGGTCGTCGAGCAGGCGATCGAGCCGCGTGATACCCATCCGCTCGGCCATCTCGAGAAAAATCGAGAGTATCTCCGCGGCCATCCGCGCGTCGCCGAGTCCGCGATGCCGTCCTTCGAGCGATAGTCCGAAGTGCGTCGCAAGCAGATCGAGCCGGCGCCGCTTGAGCGACGGCATGAACCGTCGCGCCATCCGGAGCGTGCACAAAACCGGGTTGCTGAGCCCGATTCCAAAAATGCGCCGGTATTCGAAGTCGAGAAATCCGAAATCGAAGGCCGCATTATGCGCGACCATCACGCGGTCTCCCATGAACTCGCGGAACGCCGGCAGCACGTGCTCGATCGGCGGCGCCTCGCGAATCATCTCGGTCGTAATCGACGTGAGTCCCGTGATGAATCGGGGAACGACCCCGCCCTGCGGCCGAACAAGTTGCGAAAAGGTCTCGGTGAGTCGCTTACCAACCATTCGGTAGGCGCCGATCTCGATGATCGTCCCCGGGCCCGCGCGCCCGCCGGTAGTCTCCAGATCGACGACAGTAAACTCAGCCTGGTCGAGTCCGACGCGGATGCGATCGCTCTGCGCCAGCCGCCACTGCGCGGTGTCGGAGTCGAAGATGAAATTGGGATCGCCGTCGAGCAGCTGACGGACGAGTCGCGCGCCGAGTTCAGGATCGGAGCCGACGCCGCTGAGCAACAGCCCGATCAGCTCACCCGCGTCCGCTCCCGCCGGCCGCGAGCACAGGAACTCATAAAGCTTCTGCTTGGCCGAAACGCCGAAATGACGTTGATTCCCGCCCGGTATGCTCGCTGCTTCCATCCGCCTGCCCTTTCGCCCCCTCTTCGCTAGCAGTAGGCGCGCAGAATCGCAATGCATAGTTGGACGAAAAAGAGCGCTTCTACCATTGGTAGTGGTTGCGTGGAGGGCGTGACCCCATCGGTAGCTTCGTTCCGTCAAATTCTGTTTTTTCGCCGCGGATTGTTGCCCACGATGAGCGATGACGGCACCGACTAACGGTGAGAGACCGGGGAGTATCTGAATCGGGTGCACAACAACAAGTTAGCAAGAAATGGACGGCGGGTTCAGGCTGAAAAGTTCATCCCCCCTGAACGGGTCGCTGCGCGAATACAACCTGATTGAATGTGAAACCCGCGGTGGGTTTCACGCTTCCTTCGGCAGGGGTGACCCCTGCACCCGGTGAGAAGAAAATCGCAAAATGTCGAGGACGACATTTCGCTCTCAGGTTCGGGGAAGAGGCGGCGCGTAATTACCTCGCCCCAGTTAGGGTGTCGCGTTCCGCGCGACTTATTGTGCGGCAGCCGGCGCCGGACGCTGGAGCGTCCGGCGAGATTCTTCGCTACAGCAGCTTTCGCTCAGAATGACACGAGCGGCCGCCGGGCTTTTTGTGTCATCCTGAGCGCTGCGAAGGATCTCGCGCGGGGAGGGAGAACCGAATTTTAGCGCTATGGTTCGCACATCACCGGCGCGGTACAATGGTTATTCTTTACAAGGAAGGTATTCGTCATATGGAACGTGTTGAATTGGCGCGCGAAATCGAAGGCGTCCAGGTCCCGGCCGGAAACAAGATGATGCTCGAAAAGGGCATCGAAGCCTTTATCACGCAATCGCTCGGCGGAACCTTCACCCTGCAAGTTCCCGCGTACGGCGGCCTGTTCCGCGTCGCCGGCAAGGACGCCGATGCGCTTGGAAAGACTCCTGAAGACGCGGGCGTCGTGTCGGCGTCGGGCGGCGGCGATCTGGAAGCGATGGTCTGGGAGCAGCTCAAGACCTGCTTCGATCCCGAGATCCCCGTCAATATCGTGGACCTCGGCCTCGTCTATGGAATGGAAGTGAAGGACGCCGACGACGGCACCAAGAAAGTCGAAGTCAAGATGACGCTGACGGCGCAGGGCTGCGGCATGGGCGCCTCGATCGCGACGGACGCGCGCCACAAGATCATGACGCTGCCGGGCGTGTCAGAGGCCGACGTCGATTTGGTGTGGGATCCGCCATGGACGCCGCAGATGATTTCGCCCGAGGGTCGCGAGCGTCTGGGGATTGATTGATTCGGCTGCGCGCTGGATCACTAGAATGCTCTATGGCGGATGAAGAGGATTGGCGATTAGGACGCGGACAAGAGAAGTTTCTAACGGGCGTCGCCCTTTATAGAAAGAGGTTTGCTGAAGAGCTGTACGGGGATGACCACGCCCATTGCCAATTTTGTTGGGCAAAATTCATACAAGAAAGCCGTCCAGCCCATCCGCAGGACACCCATGTTATCGTCCGCGAAGGCTATACCACAGCAGACAATCGCTGTTGGATCTGCGACCAATGCTTCAATGATTTCCGCAGCCGGTTCGCTTGGAAGCTGCCCGACGCGAACTGATCGCCGTCAAACTCGTTGACTTGGCCGACTGCGTCCGATAATTGTGTTCGTTCGGCATAGCGATGTTTGCAATAGTAAAGACAGGCGGAAAACAGTACCGCGTCGGCGTCGGCGACCAGATAACGGTCGAGCGGCTCGTCGGCGAGGTTGGCGCGGCGATTTCACTTGACCAGGTGCTCGCGGTTGGCGGCGAAGCTCCGAAGATCGGCACGCCGGTCGTGGCGGGCGCGTCGGTGACGGCGAAGATCGTCCAGCAGCCGCGCGGCACGAAGATAATCGTGTTCAAGAAAAAGCGCCGCAAGAATTACCGGCGAAAGCGCGGGCATCGGCAGGAACTGACTGTTCTCAAGATCGAGGAAATCTCCGCCGGCGCATAATCGTCGCGCGATTTTTTAATTGAACTGCGGCAGCGAAGGCCGCTCACTTCAGGAGACACTGCGTGGCGCACAAAAAAGGCCAGGGTTCGACGCGCAATGGCCGCGACAGTCCGGGCCAGCGCCGTGGTATCAAGATTTACGCGGGCCAGACCGTCAAGGCCGGCAATATCATCATCCGCCAGCTCGGCACGCGCGTGCATCCGGGGCGCAACGTCGGGCTCGGCCGCGACTTTACGATTTACGCGCTCATCGACGGTGTGGTTAAGTACGAGCCGAAGGGCGAGAAGCGGCAAGTGAGCGTCGAGCCGCTCCCTGCCGGTGACACCGCAGGGGCGTCTGCGTAGATCGTTATCCAGCGAGATTTAGCTGAAGCCCTGCGGTTTGTACCGTGGGGCTTCTTTTTTTTCGCAACTTTAAGTGACGCGGGATTTCCGCGACGGGAGGAATTTCGATGCGACTAGGTTTACTCTCCGGCTATTCGGGCGCGCAGATGGGCTTGCCGATGGACACTATCCTCGAGGCGGAGCGCGCAGGGTTCGACTCAGTCTGGACGGCGGAGGCTTACGGCTCAGACGCGATCACGCCGCTGGCGTGGATCGGCGCGATGACCAAAAAAATCCGGCTCGGCACCGGTATCATGCAGATGCCGGGGCGCACTCCAGCCATGACTGCGATGACCGCGATGACGATCGACGCGCTGTCGGGCGGCCGCTTTATCCTGGGTATCGGGCCGTCGGGTCCGCAGGTGGTCGAGGGCTGGCACGGCGTGTCGTACGGCAAACCATTGCAGCGCACGCGTGAGTACATCGAGATCGTGCGCACGATTCTCGCGCGCGAAGTTCCCGTCGAGCATCACGGCAAGGAGTTCGACATCCCGTACACCGGGCCGGGCGCGTCGGGTCTCGGCAAGCCGCTCAAGAGTATCCTGCACGGGCGCAAGGACATGCCGATCTACACCGCGTCGATCAGCCCCAAGGGAATCGCGCTCGCGGGCGAGATAGCCGATGGTGTGATTCCGGTCTGGATGAATCCCGAGCGATGGGACATCTATGACGCGCCGCTCAAGGAAGGCTTCGCGAAGACCGGCGGCAAAAAGAGTCTCGACAATTTCGACGTCGCGCCGTTCGTCACCTGCATCATGGGGCCGGACGTCGAGAAATGCCGGATGCCGGTGAAGGGGATGCTCGCGCTGTATATCGGCGGGATGGGCGCGCGCGCGAAAAATTTCTACAACGACTACGCCAAGCGGATGGGTTACGAAGACGTCGCGGGAAAAATCCAGGACCTGTTCCTGGCCGGCAAGAAGGCCGAGGCGATGGCTCTCGTGCCGGACAAGCTGGTGGACGAGGTCGCGCTGGTCGGCAATCGCGAGCGAATCGCGGACCGGCTCAAGGCGTGGAAGGCGTCGCCGGTCAAGACGATGCTGATCGGCACCGGCGATATCAACACGGTGCGCGCGCTGGCGGAAATTTGCCTGTAAGTTCGCTCCGCGAATAGACACTGAAAAAGTGATCATGCCGCTATGCGATTTATCGATGAAGCCAGGGTATTCGTGCACGCCGGGAAGGGTGGCGACGGTGCGATCGCATTTTTGCGCGAGAAGTACCGGCCGTTCGGCGGGCCGGCCGGCGGCAACGGCGGGCGCGGCGGCAGCGTAATCTTCCAGGTCGATGAAGGCCTGTCGACGCTGCTCGATTTCAAATATCAGCCGCGTCTGATCGCGAAAGACGGCGAAGGTGGTCGCGGCAAGGAACAATACGGGCACGGCGCCGACGACATCGTCGTGCGCGTCCCGCCCGGCACGATCGTGTTCGACGAGGAAAGCGGCAAGACGCTGGCGGACCTCGTGATGCCGGGTGATACGGCGGTGATCGCGCAAGGCGGCGAGGGCGGCCGCGGCAATATGCACTTCGCGTCGTCGACGCGGCGATCGCCGCGAATCGCGACTCCCGGAACGGCCGGCGAGCAGCGATGGATCCGGATGGAGCTGCGGCTGGTCGCGGAGGCCGGGCTGGTCGGACTTCCCAACGCAGGCAAATCGACGCTGCTGACCGCGCTTAGCGCCGCCCGCCCGAAGATCGCGCCCTACCCTTTCACGACGCTGGCGCCCAATATCGGCCGCGTGTCGATTTCCGGCGAGGAGAGCTTCACGCTCGCTGACATTCCCGGGTTGATCGAGGGAGCGCACAAGGGGCTTGGGCTGGGGATTCGGTTCTTGCGGCATATCATGCGCACGCGGCTTATCGTTTACGTGATCGACGCGACCGACGATCCTGCGGCCGCGTTCGCGACGGTGCGCGGGGAGATCGCGGCGTTCGATCCGATGCTGGCGGAGCGGCTGGCGCTCGTCGCGCTCAACAAAATAGATCTGCTCGAGGCGGCCGAGGTGACGAAGATCGCGCGCAAGCTGCGCAAGCTCACCGGCCTCGAAGTGTTTCCGATTTCGGCAGACAAGAGCGAAAAGTTGGCGCCGCTGGTCGCGGCGATTGCGCGTATGCTTCATACGATGGACCAGCCGGCGCATGTCCCAACTGAACTATAAGGAATCGACGGTCGCTCGCGCGCGTCGCGTCGTGATCAAGGTCGGTAGCGCGGTGCTGTCCGACGTCGATGGCCTGCGCGTCGATGTGATCGAGCAGCTCGCGGCGCAGATCGAGTCTGCGGTGCGCGCGGGGCAGGAAATCGTGATCGTCACGTCGGGCGCGGTCGCCGCGGGACGCGCGCGGTTGTCGAAACTGCACGGCGCAACGATCGCTGCGCGGCAAGCCGCTGCGGCCACCGGACAAATAGAGCTGATGTCGGCGTGGGCGCGCGCGTTCGGGGCTAACGATCGAAGCGTCGCGCAGATTTTGCTCACTCATCAGGATTTGGCGGAACGCCGGCGCCGTCAGAATGCAAACCAGACCATCGCTGAATTACTCGGCGCGGGCGTGATTCCGATCGTCAACGAGAACGACACGGTCGCGGTCGAGGAAATCCGCCTCGGCGACAACGACGTGCTGTCGTCGCTGGTCGCGAGCCTCGTGCAGGCGCAGCTCCTGATCATTCTGAGCGACGTCGATGGCGTGCTGACCGGCGATCCTCGCGAGCGCAGCGACGCGCGGCTGATTCCCGTGATCACCGATCCCGAGGCCGAGATGCGCGGGCTGGTGGCCGAGAACGCGGGTCCGCTCGGCGTCGGCGGGATGGCGACCAAGCTGAAAGCGGCGCGCCAGGCGGCGCGCGCCGGAATCGCCGTGATAATCGCGCGCGGACGCGAAGCCGGAGTCGTCACCGCTGCGCTGGACCCGGCGCGCGAGGCAGGCACGCTGATCGTGCCGGCGGGAGTGCGCCTCAAGAGCCGCAAGCACTGGATAGCATTCGCGCTGCGGCCCGCAGGATCGCTCGCGGTCGACAAGGGCGCGGCCGACGCGCTCTGCAATCGGGGACGGTCTCTCCTGCCCTCGGGCGTGCGCGAGGTGCGCGGAGATTTTGGCGGCGGCGATTGCGTCAGCCTGCTCGATCCAGACGGCGTCGAGTTCGGGCGCGGACTCGTAAATTATCCCGCGTCAGATGTGCTCAAAGTCGCCGGCCGGCGTTCGACGGAGATCCCGACACTGCTCGGGTACAAGGTTGCCGACGAGATTATCCATCGCGACAATTTTGTACTCATCAAGGAAATCGCGTAGCGCGGGGAAGGGTAAATCACTTCATCTAATCCGAAACCCCTCCGTGGGTTTCACGCTTCCTTGGGCAGGGGTTACACCTGCACCTTAGTAATAAGTGAGATGCCGAGAGGCGTCATCTCGATTCTGCATCGTCACGTGCTTCGCTGCGCTCGGCCTCCTCACAGTTTATTTGATCGGGTTCGATATATATCCTTCATTGGTAACAGACTTGGAGAGGATGATCAGCGGATTCGGATGACGGTTGAAGCGGATACCATTGCCGCGCTCAGGGTGGCGCGGGCTGCGGCGCCGCGGATGGCGCTTGCGACGACGGCGGAGAAGAACGATTTTCTGCGGCGGCTGGCGGGCGCGATTCGCGATTCGCGCGCGGAGATTATCCGCGCCAACGCAATCGACCTCGAGCGCGCGCGCAAGAGTGGGCGCGGTGGCGCGTTCGTCGAGCGGCTTACGCTCGACGACAAGCGGATCGAGGCGATGGCCGCAGGCGTGCTTCAAGTCGAAGCGCTCGACGATCCGGTCGGTACCTCGATCGAGAAGTGGACGCGGCCCAACGGGCTGAAGATCGAAAAGGTCCGCGTGCCAATTGGCGTGATCGCGATGATTTACGAGTCTCGCCCCAACGTCACCGTCGATGCGGCCGCGCTGACGCTCAAAGCTGGCAACGCAGTGGTGCTGCGCGGCGGTAGCGAAGCGCTCAAATGCAATGGATTCCTGGCGGGATTGATCGCGCGCGCTTTGAAGGACGCGCGGCTCGAGGCTGACGCGGCTACTTTTATTCGCGATCCCGATCGCGAAGTAATTCAGATCATGAAGCGCAGCCGCGACTTGATCGACATGATAATTCCGCGCGGGGGTAAGTCGTTGAAGGAGGCGCTGGACGGATCGGCGGTTCCACTGTTGCCGCATTTCGATGGTATCTGCCACACGTACGTCGATCGGTCGGCGGATTTGAAGATGGCGGAAGAGATTTGCATCAATGCGAAGTGTTCGCGGCCTTCGGTCTGCAACTCGATGGAGAATTTATTGGTGCATCGCGAGGTCGCTCAGAAATTTCTGCCGGCGTTGGCGGCGCGGATGACGGCCGCCGGCGTCGAGGTCCGCGGCGATGAGGCTACGCGAAAAATCGTGCCGTCGGCGCGCGTGGCGACGGATGAAGATTGGGACACGGAATATTTGGAGCTGATACTGGCGGTGAAAGTTGTGGATTCGGTTGACGAGGCGATTGAGTTTATCGCGCGTCACGGGTCTCATCTTGCGGACGCGATCGTCACTAGCGACGTGGAGACTGCGGCACGCTTTGAACGGGAGGTCGATTCGGCTACCGTTTATGTGAATGCATCGACGCGTTTCACCGACGGCTTTGAATTCGGATTTGGCGCGGA
>Ga0182024_10018104_pt1 | contig 13151 bp, 9 predicted proteins | sample P32metaG_FD_120480 | JGI IMG/M metagenome (GOLD analysis project Ga0182024, IMG submission 120480) | Permafrost microbial communities from Stordalen Mire, Sweden - P3-2 metaG (Illumina Assembly) | ecosystem: Environmental > Terrestrial > Soil > Wetlands > Permafrost | place: Sweden: Stordalen...
CGGTGCTGCTGAATCTCGACGAATCCAAGCCGCATATACGCGCCGGCATAGTTCGGGTCGAGGTCCAGGATCTGGCGGATGCGGGCGGCCGCCTCGTCGTTCCGGTGCATGAGGTATGAGACCCAACCCCACTCGATGCCAATCTGGCGCGACACCGGATCCAACTGGTGAGCGCGCGTCATTTCCGTCTGGCTCTCTTCCAAGCGGCCGCGCCCTGCCAGGAAGTCGCCGTACCAATGGTGAGCAGTCGCGTAGCCGGGGTCCGCGGTAATCGCTCGCTGGAAGTCGCTTTCCGCTGTCCGCCAGTCGAATGCGTAGATCATGTTGCCGTACGCGAGGGCCGTGTAGGCTGCCGCCGAGGCACTGTCGAGCGCGAGCGCCCTCGCTGCCGCAGCCTGCGCCTTCCGCCATGTGTCGGCGGATGAGCCACCGCCAGAGAATGGCACGACGAGCACATACGCTTCGGCGAGAGCTGCCCACGCCCGCGCGAAGTTCGAGTCGAGCGCGACCGCTTGTTCCAGGTATCGCACTGCCTCGGGAAGGGAACGATCGGTGCGCTGATTCCAGGCGAACAACCCCTTGAGGTACAAATCGTACGCCCGAAGATCGCCAGTGGGCCGAAGCGCGAGAGCCGAGTCTCGGGCTGGCGCAAGCCGCACGCGAAGGGCCGCGACGATCGATCGCGCGACGTCTTCCTGTACTGCAAAGACATCCGCCAGGTCGCGATCGTAGGACTCCGACCAGAGCTGGTATCCGTCCTTCACGTTGATGAGTTGCGCACTGACCCGGAACCGATTGCCGCTCTTTCGCACACTCCCCTCGACCACAGCCCCGACATCGAGCTTGCGTCCCGCCTCGCGCACATCGGGATTCTGTCCCTTGAACTGAAAGGCCGAGGTCCGGGCCGCGACGCGAAGTCCGGGCACCTGGCTCAGTGCCGTGGTCAACTCCTCGGTGAGCCCGTCGCTGAAGTACTCCTGGTCCTTTTGTGGACTGAGGTCCACGAACGGCAGCACCGCCGCCGACGCCAACGACGTCGTCGCAGGCGTCCGGAACCATCGGAGCGCGGCATATCCGCCGCCAGCGAGGAGTAGGATCGCGGACAGCAGGACGAGTCGCGGATTTGGACGTCGCGCACGCCGCGACAAAGCGCCGTCATCACCGCCGGCGCCACCCCCATAACGGTCTGGCTGGAGCGCTGCCGCGAATTCGGCCGCCGTCGAGAAGCGATCGGCAGGCGATCGCGCGAGCGCAGTAGTCACCGCGCGCTCGAGGGCGAGCGAGACATCCCGGCCGGTCCGTAGGTGGGGGATGGGCTCGCCCAACCGCTTGGCCACGATCGCCTGGGCCGACGGTCCCGTATAGGGCGGCTCGCCGGTGAGCATTTCGTAGAGGACGCAGCCCAGGGAATACACGTCGGAGCGTGCATCGAGGTTCTTTTCGGCCACCGACTGCTCGGGGCTCATGTACTGAGGAGTGCCGAGGCTGATCCCGCTCTCAGTCAGCCGTTCGTCCGACCCTGGGGCTACCGCGCGCGCGATCCCGAAGTCTGCGACGAGGGCGTGGTACCGCCCGGACGGCCCGCGATCATCGGCCGCGGATCCACTTAGCAGAATGTTCTCCGGCTTGATGTCGCGGTGAATCACTCCGTGCTGGTGGGCGTAGTGCAGTGCGTCTGCGACTTCGCGGGCGATCCGCAGCGCGTCATCCAATGGGAGCTGCTTCTCGCGGAGGAGCCGGCCGCGCAGCGTCTCGCCTTCGATATACGGCATGGTGAACCAGAGCTGCCCATCGGCGTCGCCGCTGTCGTACACACTCAGGATGTGCGGGTGTTGCAGTCGCGAGCAGATCCGGATCTCTCGAAGGAAGCGCTCGGGTCCCATCACCTGAGCCAGATCGGGATGCAGGACTTTGAGCGCGACGGGCCGGTCGTGCCGGAGGTCCTGGGCCAGGAAGACGGTGGCCATGCCGCCGTGTCCGAGCTCGCGCTCGATCCGGTACCGATCGGCCAGCGGCGCCTGCAGACGATTCAGTTGATCGGACACGAGTGTCTCATCAGCATCGTCGCGGGTGCCATGGCAAACTATAGCACTTCTGGCTGCCGGTACGCGGGCCGGCCCTTCGACCCCGCCCTAGAGCGCTGCGAGCACTAGCTCACAACTGGAGCGCTTTTGGGCGCCGCGGAGGGAGTGTCTGTTGGGGTGGGAGGAGGAGAACTCGCGTTCGGCCTTGTCGGAGCCGCCGTTGGCGCGGCTGCGGGGCCGGTTGGCGCTGTTGTGGTCGCGTCGGGTGCCGTGGCTGTCGGTGGCGTGGCAGGCGGCTTTGTTGGAGGTTGGCTTGGTCTCCACGTGGGATTCTATGTCGGCGGTGCCATTGGTGTAGCGTCTGCCGTGTCATCGTCTCTATTTCTATGCGAGATAGGTAGGTAATGCGGCTTGTGATGGGGGTAACGATGGGCGACCCTTTGATGCGCGGCGCGTTGCGATAAGCCAATTGTCGCCGTCAGAGCATGAAATGACTCTTGTAAAATCCCATGCGTCATGCTCGGGTCTTTGCGAGCCCGGGGACGGGAGGCCTCATGTCAGCTAGTCCACGAAACGGAATTCCTACGACCCGCAATCATTTCGCTTGGTATGTTGGCGTCTTACGATGGGGTTTGCCACTCGGCGTGTTCACCGCGATTGGCACGTTTGCCAACAAATATGGCCTCTCGTGGCACAGTCTTGGTTCGATCGAATTCCTGGTCTATCTTGTCTCAAACGTAGGCTTCGCGGTGCTGGGTGGTTACTTATTTGGAGTGATGTTCTGGAAATTGTCGGGCCGAGAGCCAGAGAATAGCGCCCGAGATCCATGACTCATTGCTATCCCTCTCAGGCGAGTCAACGTACCGGATCAGGTGGCCAGGAAACCAAAGAGGGACGGTGAGTGCCACATGAGCCACAGCCGATGCTGAGGGAACTGCTTCTGCTGCGAATGGCTTACACGCTGCTTACAACAACCCGGCTTCTTTACGGTGGAGATGTTGGCGGCGGCATCGGTGCCGGGAGTTCGGGCCCGCGTGTTCCTCCGGCTGCGGCTGTGAATTCGGCAATCTTGCTGGCCGCGCATTTCATGGAGCGAGCGAGCGGTCAGGATGGCCGGTTCGTGTATCTGATCGACATCCGATCCGGGCAGGTGAGTCAGTCGTACAGCATCGTGCGGCACGCGGGCGCGATTTACGCGCTGGCCATGCTGAATCGTGCTCAGGGTGACAAGCTTGCGGTCGACGCAAGAGGCACGACGCAACGGTGCGGCGAGCCGTATCGATCGTCACGTGACCGCGATCCCATGAACGATAGTCGCGCCTGATCACCGCCTCCCAGTCAGGGAGGACCACGCCGGGTATGTCGCTCACCCTGGTTTCGATACGGCGACGATGTTCCTCGAGGTCTGTGCATACGATCTCAACCTCGACAACCTCGGCACCCGCCCGCAACCCGGTGTCACGCCACGCGTTTCGCGACAGCATCCATGGATTTACCGAGTCGCCGATGACGTCGTGGCCCAGACCTAAATTGTCCTGGGCCACGGCATAGAGCGCGCGGTAACCTGCGTCGTCAAGCGTTCCGAGCGTGACGCCTGATTCTCGAATCGCCTGTTCGACCGAATCTACACGCAACCAAACGGCACCAATCTCTTTGGCCAGTGCGCGCGCAATCGTTGACTTACCGGTTCCCGGAAGCCCAGCGAAAACAATCAGTCTGGCCAATTTCAGAGGCGAGTTGACTTACTGCCAGAAAGTAGAAAGTAGAAAGTAGAAAGTAGAAAGTAGAGAGTAGAAAGTAGAAAGTAGAAAGTAGAAAGTAGAGAAGATCAACGAAACGCTACAGGTGGGCTGGAGCGTGGACGCCGGTGATGGGTTCTGTCCGGAGCCTGCCCAGCGCGTATGCCCCAAAGAGCTGGGCGATACCGCCGACAATTGCCAGGCCTGCCAATAGCCCCATGATCACGGCGAGCGTTGCGGGCGGCAGGAAGATCGCGTAGACGCCGGCCACCACCGCGACGACGCCAAAAAAGGCGGTCCAACCCCACGGCATACCAACCCGCCGCTCCTGTATGCTCATCGAGATCGAGACAGCGCCGGTCAGGAGAAACCAGTAGGCTGTCCAGATGACGGCGAAGGTGAGCGAGAGGACAGGGTAGTACCGGAGGGCCGCTATCCCGAATGCGACGCTGATGATTCCGCTCACCAGTAGCAGCCACCAGTGGGCCACGGCCGAACGCATCTCGACGGCCTGTACGATCTGCGAAATACCACTCACGAGCGCCCAGATCGCGATCACGAGGGCCAGCGCCGCAACCGATTCGAGCGGGCGAACGAAGATCAGGATGCCGAGGGCGAGCCAAATGAGCCCACGAAGCAACAGGCTCCACCGCGTCCGCTGATACATCTGATGCCCCAGCTCGGATAGCATTGCATCCTCCTTAGATATGGTGACCTGCACCAGGAAACTCAGCACTCGGGCTGTCCTACGATACGCAGTCTCTGTCGTCTTCCGTTACGCGGCCTCTGTACTCTTCGGCGCGGCCGCCGCCGCCAGGCGCTCTTCCTCGACCTGTTCGTCGTGATCCAGCAGGTCGCGCAGCCGGTGCGCGGCGCCCAAGTGGAACGGTACGGCCGTGACGACGATGCGCGGGCGGAACAGGAATGCCGTCCGGATATATAGCGCCGTCTTGTTGTGCAGCAAATGCTCCCACCAGTGCTTCGGCACAATCTCCGGCACCACCACCGTCACGAGCTCGCCCGGCCCGGTGTTCTCGAGAGCCGAGACGTATTCCACGAGCGGGCGAATGAGCGACCGGTAGGGGGACGTCAGCACGACCAGGTCGACACCGGTGTCCCACGCCTCCCACTCCTGCTGCAGCGTTTTCGTTTTGTCGGGCTCGACCTCGACATAGACCGCCTTGACGTCGTCCGAGATGGCGGTGGCGTAGATCAGCGCATTCGCCACGGCCTTGTGCACGCCGGACACCGGGACGATCACGTGGTGGCGGAGCGGGATCATCTCCGTCGTGCCGTCGAGCTGGATCTCCGACGCGAAGCGGACGTAGTGCTTCTTGATCGCCCGCAGCAGCACAATGAACAACGGGATGATGACCACGACGATCCAGGCGCCGTGCGTGAACTTGGTCCAGACCTGGATGATGGTGACCACACCGGTCGCGACCGCGCCGACACCGTTGAGCGTCGCCTTCCAGTGCCAGCCCTCGGCCTTGGTGCGGATCCACCGTCGGACCATCCCCGCCTGCGACAGGGTGAAGCAGAGGAACACGCCGATCGCGTACAGCGGGATGAGCGCAGTCGTGTCGCCATGGAAGATCCAGACCAGCACCATGGCGACCAGGGCCAGCGCGACGATCCCATTGGAGAACGCGAGTCGGTCGCCGCGCGCAGAGAGCTGGCGGGGGAGGTAGCGCTGATTGGCGAGGATGCTGCCCAGGCGCGGGAAGTCGGCGAACGACGTATTGGCGGCGAGCACCAGGACCGCGAAGGTCGAGTACTGCAGCGCGTAGTACATGAAGCCCGTGCCAAAGACGCTGTGTCCGAGCTGCGACAAGACCGTCTCGGTGGTGCTGGGCTGGACGTGCAGGTGTTGGGCGAGGAAGCTGTTGCCGAGGAAGAAGACGCCGAGGATGGTGGCCATCCAGGTGAGCGTCATGGCGGCGTTGCGGGAGGCGGGGGCCTTGAAGGCGCCGACGCCATTGGAGATGGCTTCCGTCCCGGTCATGGCGACGCATCCGCCGGAGAACGCGCGCAGCATCAGGAACGTGAACGCGAACCCCGTCGAGATGCCGCCTACCGACGCAGCCGCCGGCACGTTTGCGGGGTGTGTGGGGATGACGGAGATATGCGTGCCGCCGAGGTACAGCTGCACGAGCCCCGTCCCAATGAGCGCAAGCATCGCGGCGATGAACACGTACGTCGGGAGGCTGAAGGCGGCCCCCGATTCTCGAACGCCGCGGAGATTCACGAACATCAGGACGATGATTGCGCACGCACAGAGGGGTACGGTCTTGCTCGCGAGGGATGGGTAGGCGGAGGTGATCGCCGCAATGCCGCTCGAGATCGAAACGGAAACGGTGAGGATGTAGTCAGTAAGAAGTGCGGCGGCGGCGGTGAGGCCGGGGAGCACTCCCAGGTTTTCGTAGGCGACGGTGAACGAGCCGCCGCCTCCTGGGTAGGCGAAGATCGTCTGCCGGTAGGACAGCGCGACGAGGACCAGCAGCCCGACGATGACCGCGGAGATCGGAAAGACGTACGACAGGGCGGCGGCGCCGAGTGGGGCGAGGACGTACAGCACCTCGTCCGTGGCGTACGCGACCGAAGAGATTGCGTCGGAGGACAGGACGGCGAGCGCCGTCGTCTTGGTGAGCCGCTCGGTTTCGAGCCGCTCGGTGGCCAGGGGGCGCCCGACGATCAGGCGCTTGGCGCGCAGCAGGGGATTCGCCATCGATGGGGCGAAAGATGGGGACCATGCGGTCCGCGCGGCAGGCTGCATCGGTGTTATGGATCCGGCTTTTCGGGCGGAGGAGGCTAGCTGGGTGTAGCCGGCTGCCTGCGGAAGTGGTGATAGATTCCAGGGGAACACCGGGTTACAAGCCCTGGCCGTGAATCCGGGGCTCGCTCAAGGGGGCGTGCGGAAATGGCAGACGATCGGTCCGAAGCGAGCGCGACTGTAAAGACTGGTACGACCGAACGAAACGCCGCAGGGGCTCCGTCCGCGGACGCGGCGATCGCGTATCCGCCGGAGACGCTGGAAGGCTGGTACGCGGTGCACCAGGTCTTCCGAATCGACCGCAAGTCGCTGCGCAGCCTAGCGGGCGCTGAGCGGCAGTCGATGGGCGCGAGCGCGATCGCCGCGTTGGAAGGCGTGCTCGCCCCGACCGCCGCCGACGAGGCGCCTGCGGCCTACGGGAGGTGGGCGACGGTCGAGCTGTCCGGGCCCGACCCGCGTGGTCGCGCGCCTCGCGCCGCCTCGAGCGACGCGCCGGGAGAAAGCGGTGACGCACAGGGCGACGGCAATTCAGGTGCGGCGGACAGCGACACGGGTCCGCGGACGAGGCGGCGCACGCCGGCTGCGCCGGTCGCGGCGGGTGCTGAGGGTGACCCCCGCATCAGCGAGGCGCCTCGGGCAGACGGGTTGGCGCCGGGGGCGGGTGGGCCCGCGTCGGGCCGGCCCGGATGGAGCGCGATCGTGGAGCTCGCGGGGTCGGTCGGGGATGTGATGGTCGTGCATTTCCGCCCCACACTCGAAGCCGTGGGTGCGGCGCAGCGCCAGCTCGCGCGCGAACCCCTATTCGATCACCTCGAGCCTGTGACCTCGTTCCTGAGCGTGACCGAGGCTGGCCTGTACCATCTCTCGGCCGCCGTGGCTGCCGAGCGCATCGCGGCGGGTGGCGCGGCGGGTGACGCCGAGTACCGGAAGGTCATGGCCGAGCGTACCGTGGCGGAGCGATCGAATCCGATGGTTCAGCGGCGGCTCTATCCACCGCTGCCGGCGGACATGCCGTACGTGTCGTTCTACCCGATGTCCAAACGGCGCGCGGTGGGGCAGAACTGGTATGCGCTGACGCTGGCGGAGCGGAGCCGGTTGATGCAGGCGCATGGGATGACCGGCCGGCGCTACGCCGGCAAGGTGCAGCAAGTGATCACCGGAGCGATCGGACTCGACGCGTGGGAGTGGGGCGTGACGCTGTTCGCACGTGATCCCATGGAGATCAAGCGGCTGGTCACCGACATGCGGTTCGACGAAGTGAGTGCGCAGTACGCCGAGTTCGGGGACTTCTATGTCGGACGGACCGTCGCGCCCAAGGAGTGGGTGCCGGCAATCATCGACCGGCGAGGGGATCGGCGGGCGCGGAAGTAGAAACCGCGGGCTCGCGACCGGACTTCCGCCGTCGCCAAATGGCGGCTGTTGCCCTCGGGCGACAGGTAATCGTCTCGGGATAGGTAGCCGCCGTTGCCCGAACAGGGCGACCTTCGGTTCTCGAACGGTGGCCGCTGCGCTCGTCGACTGACCATAGGTAGTGCCCGAAATTACGGCCCAAGTAGCTTTGTAACACAAAGTACTTGACGCCGCCGAGGGCTCCGTGTAGTTAAGCAGCACCTCAACAACACAACAATGGACGGGACGATGGCGGGTCAGACCGGTGGGGCGGGTGTGGCCGAGGGGGGAGCATGGACAGCGGGGGGCAGGGCCGAGGGCGACAAGGAAACAGAGAAAAAGAAAGGAGAAAGGGGAAAGGAGAGCGAGAAGGACGGGGCTTGGGTCGTCGGCGGGTTGTGGGTGCTCGGGATCGCGGCCGCGGGGGTCGGGACGGCGATCATCTACGAAGCGGGGATGGGGATCAACTGGACGATCTGGGTGACCGTTCTCGCGGGAGGGCTGGCCTGGAGCGCGACGCGGAATGGGCGGCGGCTGGATCGCGTGGCGCTCTGGGCGATTGGGCTCGCCGTGCTGGTGGGCTGGGGCTCGGCGATCACAGACAACGCCCTGTTTCAGGGCCTGATCGTCGTCACGTGCGCCGTGCTGCTGGCCACGGCGGCACGGATCGCGGCGGGCGTGGCGGGGAACCGGATCGGGGCGGCGCAGATGCTGGGCGCACCGGTGCTGATGTCCGTGTTTTCGATATTCGAGGCGGGTCGCCGGGCGCTGGACGGCGCGGCCGCCCTGTCGGGCGGGCGCAATCCATCGATCGTGCGGGGGGTCGCGATCGCCGTACCGATTGCGCTGGTGTTCGCGCTCACACTCGCGGGTGCGGACCCGGTGCTGGCCCACTGGCGCTCGCTGGTTCTCTACTGGGCGCAGAACATCACGTTTGGGCCCACATTGGTGGTGTTCGTCTTCCTCGGGGCGATGGCCCTCGGGACGTTCGGACTGGCGCTCAGGGGGTCATCCTGGGGCAGCGAGAGTCTCGCGTTCGAGGGGTCGCCATCGTGGTCGCTCGGCGAGGCGGAACGGTCGATCATCATCGCCGCCGTAGCGACCGTGTTCGGGGTGTTTCTCGCCCTGCAGCCGACCTACCTCTTTCGCAACGTCGACGCGCTCCGCGTGAGCGGGATGAGCTACACGGAGTACGCGCACCAGGGATTCGGAGAGCTGACTGTCGCGGCGACGCTGTGCGTGCTCCTGATCCTGGCGCTGGACCGCCACACGCGGCGTGACGCGAATCCCGGCCGGACGGCTTGGCTGGCGAGGTGGGGATACTGGGGTCCGCTGGTCCTGGTCGCCGAAGTACTGGTCGTGCTGGCGTCCGCGTGGCACCGGCTGTCCGTGTACGAGGCGAGCTACGGATTCACGACGCTCCGCGTCTACGTGCAGGCGTGCATTGCAGGAGAGGGGATCGCGCTCGTGCTCCTCGCGAGCGAACTGTCCGGCCTGGCGGGCGATTTCGATGGGCGCCGTGTCGCGCGCCGGGCGGCGGTGGCGGCGGCATTCTTTCTCGCCGCGTTCTCGTTTGGGAATCCGGAGCAATGGGTCGTGAATCGCAACTTCGAACGGTACCGCGCCACGGGGAAAGTCGACGTTTCCTACCTCTCGGAGCTGTCGCTCAATGGTGCGCCCGCCGTCGTCGCGTCGATTGCCGATCTTACCCCAGGGTGCGCGCAATTCATCCGCTCGCGATATCGCGCCCTGTACAGCGCCCCACAGAGTGCAGGGTGGTTCACGCACACGCGGTGGTTCGAGTGGAACTATCGGCGGCAGCGCGGGCTCGAGGCGGTGCACAGCGTGCTGCCTGCGCAGTACGAAGGGGTCGAGCCGTCGGAGCTTTGCGATCGGCATCCAGCGGCGCGCTAGGCGGAATGCGTCTTCGCGTGCAGTAGCCGCCCCGTGCCGGCCGCGGACTGCCCCGCTGCGCTCAGCCGATTGACGCGGGTGAGCGGCCGGGGCAGGTTCATCCGTCCGCGCACGGCCGCTGGAGCGGGAGGGCGCCTCGCTCAGCCGGCCATCCTCACTCGCACACTTTTGGGGGATGCATGCACTCCGTATCTCGATTTGCCGTCCTGGCGCTCGCCGTTGCTGCCGCGGGATGCAGGATCGCCGACGCCAAGCCGGTGACGGCCGCTCCTGCGGCGGCCGCTGACGCGCCCGCACATTTCGTCGTGCTATACAACTTCCCGAAGGATCCGGCGGCGTTCGAGGCGTATTATTCCTCGAAGCATCTGCCGTTGCTCGCCTCACACGCGGCGGAGATCGGATTCACGAAGGGAGAGCTGGTCAAATTCTCGGCGAGCGGTGATGGCGGAAAGCCCGCGTTCTACCGGAAGGCCGAGCTGACGTTCGCGTCCATGGCAGCGCTCCAGACGGGGACGGCGACGCCGGGATTCAAGGCGGTCGTCGCAGACCTGGCCAATTTCGCCACGGGCGGTGCCGTGGTGGTGATCGGCAGCGAGACCAAGTAACCACCCAGTAACCACGAGTGACCACCGACTAACCACGTCAACCATCGTTCGTCGCGGGGCGGCCGTATGCGGCCGTCCCGGCGGCGGGCACGAGAAGGACATGCGAAGCACACTGTTGGCCATTGCTTTCGTCGTCGCGCCGGTCGCGGGTGCCTTCGCCCAGGCGCCGCGGATCGTGGACGTCACGCACGAACCCAGCCATCATCTGGCGCTCAGCAACGAGCGCGTGCGCGTCTTCAACGTGATCGTCGCTCCCCACGCGACGACGCTGGTCCACCGGCACGACCGGGACTACCTGTTCGTGACGCTCGGCGACGCCGATGTTGCGACCCAGAAGGTCGGTGACACCGCCGTGCGGCTCTCGCTGCACGACGGCGAGGTGCGCTTCGCGGCCGGCGGCTTCGCGCATTCGGCGCAAGTCACCGGCGATCATCCATTTCACAACACCACGATCGAGCTGCTCAAGCCGGCGACGCATCTGCAGCAGTGCATGGCCTCGTGCGCCGAACCGGTGCCGTGTTCCGTGGTGCGGGGCGCGGCGTGTCCGACGGTGACGCGGGTCTTCGGATCCGATCAGTGGACGGCGGTGACGGTCACGCTGCCGCCATCGGGCCAGCTCGATCTGGTAGACGGATCGGGGCCCGTACTGTTGGTCGCCGTGTCGGACGTGCGTCTCGCGCGCGGCGGGCCGGCATCGGGTGATGCGCCGATTCGCGGCGGGGCAGGGACACTTGGATGGGTGTCAGCGGCCGCGGTGCCGATGGGCACCGGTCACGTCGCGGCGCGCTCGCTTGTCAATGTGAACCAGGTGCCGGCGCGATTCGTGATGGTGGAGTTCCGGAACGGCGCCTAACGCGTAACGCGCACGACAGCGGGCATCGCGAATTGTGACAAGGTGCCTACCGCTCCCAGTACCTGATCTTCGGCTTCGTAATCGAACTGGCTGGCCGGGAGCTGGGCCGGCGGGTTGGCGCGCTCCCACTTCACGGTTTCGCGAATGGCTTTGGCGCGGGGGACGGGTTCCGCGTAGCCCAACTCCGTCCGGATGCGTGACGAGTTCGCGGAGAGGTGCTGATCGAAATTCCCCGGCACACGCAGCGAGGGCGGCAGATGCTCCGCGGGCACCGGCACGAGGTCACCGTGCCATCCGGCGATCTTGGCGATGAGAGCGGCCCACTCGATCTCCGAGAAACTCTGCGATTCTGCGACGTTGTACGTGTGGCCTGCCGCGTGATCGTCGGTCGCGGCGAGGGCAATCGCGGCCGCGACGTTCTCGACATAGCCGCGCGGCGTGCGCCAGTTGGCCCAGTTCTCCTGCATGGGTATGGCGCGGCGGCGGTCGTCCATGCGCTTGAGCATCGGGTACATCCGGTGCAAGCGGTCGCCGGGCCCGTAGACCATTGGGAGCCGGAGGACCGTGCCGGGGAGATCGGAGTCGCCGAGTATGGCCCGCTCGACCGGGATCTTGTCGTAGTCGTCGTCGAGCCAGCCGAAGACACCCTTGAGCACCTCGATCTGCGCAGGCGGATACGTCTGCAGTTTGGTGCGGAGCGGAGAATCCTCGCGGAGCGGCACTGGATCCGGAGGGCCATCCTCGCTGCCGAGGATGACGCCGAGCGCGCGATAGACATCGATGCTGCTGATGGCGACGACGCGGCGCGCGACGCCACGGAAAACATCCATCAGCGTCTGGGCCTGCTTACCTGAACTCAGGATCAGATCAGCGACGACATCGGGGCGAAATGCACGGAGCGCGGACGCGGAGCTCGTGAGCTGGCGCCGGTCGCCATTGATGCGTTGGGCGCCGGGCGGTAGTGTGGCCGAACTGGTGGGGCGTACGAGTGCGGCGACGTCGTGACCCTGATCGATGAGGGATTTGACGACGTGAGGGCCTATGAATCCGGTACCGCCGATGATCAGGATGCGCATGAGCAATCCAGCCGGTGCAAGTGCTGGTTCGCGTGCTGGTACGTGTGAACGATAGACCGATGTCGTACGCGTCCCAAAGGCATGTGCTGTGCCTGAGAGCGGTAGGTCCTGATCCAGAACCTCAACCGGCGCATGGCACGCGCGTTGCCCCGATGACGTTAGATGTGCGGGTGGCGGATTCGAACGTGCAAGTGACACCGAGGGAGGACAACCGGCGACGGTGTAGGTTGCCGAGTGATGGTGTGAGAATCGTGGGGCTGCAGCCGGAGCCTCGATTCTGGGGCCTGGAGGCCAATCAGTTGGGCGGAAACCGGATGGGCGGAAATTGAGCGAAAAATCAGCCAGGCGGAAATCGTATGAGCGATGAAAAGCGGCGACCTTACCGAGTGAAGAGTTCGGGGCGAGTTGCGGTGCGGGTACGGCCGCGCGAACGGCATGATTCTGTGCTCGGCGACGTCACGGCGGGCGCGTTGGCCGGTGCTGCCGCGTCGGTGGCGATGTTGATGGTGAGGCCGATGGCCGAGCGCGTGGCGCTGGGGCCGCGGCGTCGGGGGCAGCGGCGTGGCCGTGCGCGCGAGGCGGAGTGGGAGCATTTCGTGCGCATGAAGGCGCGCGACGCCGGGTATCGGCTTCCCGAGAACGCCGTGCGCATCGCCGGCAGCGTGTTGCACGTCGGGTATGGCGCGGCGTGGGGGGCGCTCTACGGCGTGACCGTGGGACGACGGCACGCGGGTAGTCCTGGTGCCGCGCTGTATTCGGTGCTGGTGTACCTCGCCAA
>Ga0182024_10018105_pt1 | contig 13151 bp, 15 predicted proteins | sample P32metaG_FD_120480 | JGI IMG/M metagenome (GOLD analysis project Ga0182024, IMG submission 120480) | Permafrost microbial communities from Stordalen Mire, Sweden - P3-2 metaG (Illumina Assembly) | ecosystem: Environmental > Terrestrial > Soil > Wetlands > Permafrost | place: Sweden: Stordalen...
CCCAAGGGATCGGCTTGGCGAAAGACCGAGCCGCCATTCGGCTTTTGCGCGGCAGGATCGGCAAAGCCGCGTACGCCTGACAGCGTGCCGAAATAATGATCAAAGGAGCGGTTCTCCTTCATGATGATGATGAAGTGGTCGATGTCGCTGAGCTTGCCTTGTGCTTGCGGCGCCGCCTCCGCCGCGGGCGCGATCGCGGTCATGGCGGACGCGGCCGCGCCCGTTTGAATAAAATGCCGGCGGTGGATGTCGGTCATGGCCTTCTCCCCATGCCATCCCGCAGCCAATCTAACTGGCCGGGCCGCCAAAGAAAATGGCCCGAATCAAACGATCCGGGCCATTCCCGCCTACTGCAACAAATCCTTGTTCAGGCAAGTCCCTTCATCGCGTTCGCCATGCTGTCCAGCGCGGCGGTGAGGGTCTTGCGCGAAGTGGCGATATTCATGCGCATATGGTTGAGGCCGCCCGTGCCATAGCTGTAGCCGGGATTGAGCTGCACATAGGCGTTCTTGGCCAGCCAATGGCCCACCATGTCGTCGGGCAGGACTTGGCCCGGCTTGCCGGTGAGGAAATTGATCGGCTGCGGCTTCTTGTTCTCCGCATCCGCCAGCTTCTGGGCGCCGATCTTGTCGGCCAGGCCCGTAACATCCACCCACGCCAGATAGGTGCCTTCGGGCTTGTTGCCTACCTTGAGCAGGGGCAGCTTCGCCTTGATGTAGTCGTTGGCGAACTTTTGGTTGCCGTCGATGTAATCCACGCACTGGTTGAGCCAGTCTTCGCCGCCGGCATAGGCCGCCTGGGAAGAGGCGATGCCCAATGTCGAGACTTCCGAGCGGTTCCAGAACTGCACCTGCTTGAACATTTCCGGATCGGTTGCGAAATACCAGGCGCATTTCAGGCCGGCCAATGAGAAGGATTTGCTGGCCGCCTTGAAGGTGATGCTGTTGTCCACGAGCTTCTTGTCGTCCAAGGTGGAGAATGGCGTGTATTTCACGCCCTTGCCCGCGAAGTCGCAATGGATCTCGTCCGACAGCACCTTGACATTGTGCTTGAGGCAGATCTCGCCATAACGGGTGAGCTCCGCCTTGCTCCACACCCGGCCCACCGGATTGTGCGGATTGCACAGGATGGTGGTCTTGGTGGCGGGATCGGAGGCACGGCGCTCCAGATCGTCCCAATCGATCTCATAGCGCCCGTTCACCTGTTTCATAATGCTTTCGTTGGCGACCAGCTTTGAGCCGTAAATGTCGAAATAGAAGGCATTGTAGATCGGCGTCGCCATCAGCACCTTGCTGCCGGGCGGGGCAAAGGCGCGCAAGGCCGGCATGATGCCGGAATGCACACCCGTGGTGACGCCCAGATTCTTGGGCGTGATGTTGGTGATGCCGTAGCGCTTATGATTCCAGTCGACGATGCCTTTCACGAAGGGATGATTGCCGGCATTGCCCAGGATCAGGTCAATGTCCAGCATCTCGTACCCCCAATTATGGTGGTTGATGCGGTCCTGCAGCGCTGCCGTGATCATCGGCGCGCATTCGAAATCCATGTCGGCGATGCCCATGCCGGCCACGATCTTGGGCATATGCTCGTCGCGGATCGCCTCGTCCCATTTCACGCAATCGGTGCCGATGCGGTTGTAGGGTGTATCGAAATCGTATTTCCCGCCCGACGGCGCGGCGGACGCCTTGCCGCCGGCGGCCAGCGATGCCGCCAAGGGACCCAATGCCAGCACGCCGCCGGTCAGGCCGGCATTCCTGAGAAATGCCCTGCGATCACTTCCTGTCTGTTCCAATGTCTTCCCTTCCTTGTTCGATTCGCGGTGGACGCTTTTCAGCCATCGGCGCTCCGGTCCACCCGCGCCTATATAGCGCGGAGGCTCAAAGCGGTCGATTGGAAAGGATGGGTTCCGGGCCGGAACGCGTCTAAAGGTCGAACGCCACGCCCTGGGCCAAGGGAAGATCGCGGCCGTAATTGATGCTCTGGGTTTGACGGCGCATATAGGCCTTCCAGGCATCCGACCCGCTTTCGCGGCCGCCGCCGGTTTCCTTTTCGCCACCAAAGGCGCCGCCGATCTCCGCCCCCGAAGGACCCATGTTGACATTGGCGATACCGCAATCCGATCCCGCTGCCGACAGAAACATCTCAGCTTCCTGCAGATTCATGGTGAGGATCGACGAGGAAAGCCCTTGCGGCACGTCGCGCAACAAAGCGATCGCCTGAGCGAACTCCGAATAGCGCAGCACATAAAGAATCGGCGCGAAGGTTTCCTTGCGGACGATCTCGGCCTGGCCGGGCATCTCCGCAATCGCCGGGCGCACATAAAGCCCGCCAAGCGATTCTCCGCCCCAAACGCCGCCGCCCGCTGCCTTTGCGGCCGCGATGGCCTGTTCCATAGCGTGGAGCGCGCCCTGGTCAATGAGGGGACCGACCAGGGTCTTGCCGTCGCGCGGATCCCCTACCGTGAAGCTGGCGTAGGCGCGCTTGAGGCGGGGCAGGAGTTGGTCATACGCGGCATCGTGCACGATCAGCCGCCGAAGGCTGGTGCAGCGCTGCCCGGCGGTACCGGCGGCGCCAAAGGAAATCGCGCGCACTGCCAGGTCTAGATCAGCCGACGGTGTCACGATGGTGGCCGCGTTGCCGCCCAATTCCAGCAGCGACCGCCCGAACCGCGCCGCCACCGCGGTGCCCACGGCGCGGCCCATCGCCGTGCTGCCGGTGGCGGAAATCAACGGCACGCGCGCATCCTGGGTGAGCGCCTCACCCAGCGCCGCGCCGCCAATCAGGAGCGCGGACAGTCCCTTGGGCGCGGGCTCGAAGCCCGCGATGGTCTTTTGCAGCAGCGCTTCCGCCACCAAAGCCGAAAGCGGCGTCTTCTCCGACGGCTTCCAGAGAATGGGGTCGCCGCAGATCAGCGCCAGGGCTGCATTCCATGCCCACACCGCGACGGGAAAATTGAAAGCCGAGATGATCCCCACGGGGCCCAGGGGATGCCACATCTCGCGCATGTGATGGCTGGGACGCTCGGAGGCGATGGTGAGGCCGTAAAGCTGGCGCGACAGGCCGACCGCGAAATCGCAGATGTCAATCATCTCCTGGACCTCGCCCAGGCCTTCCGACAAGGGCTTGCCGGTTTCCAGGGTGACCAGCCGGCCAAGCGATTCCTTGTTGGCGCGCAACGACTCGCCGAAACGCCGCACCAATTCGCCTCTCACGGGCGCTGGCGTGTCCCGCCACAGCGGGAAAGCGCGCGCCGACGCGGCGATCGCATCTTCCAGCGCCGCGGCATCGCTTTCGTGCACGGCGGGCATGGACGAACCGTCAATGGGAGATGCGCGGCCTTGTCCCGGACCTGGGGCAAGATCGAGGCCCGCCAGCAGCGCGCGCGCATCCACACCCGCCAGAGGCGCGGCGGAACCGGTCACGAGATGGTGGAGATGTTTCGGCATGGGATGAATCGCTGGCCGTCAGGCGGCCCGGCTGGCAGGCGTGGGTCCCGCGCCACCATAAGCGGAGCCGAAGCGGTTGGAAAGAAAGGCCGGCAGGCTCACATCTTCCTGGCGGATGAACCCTTTCTGCGGCAAGGCACCCTGGGCCAGCAGATCCAGCATGGCGCAGATTCCCGCCGCGGTGGTGATCTGGATGGCGCTGCGGGCGACACCGCTCACTTCGGTCCCATAAATCTTGTTGGCATAAGTCTCCTGCAGATACTGGCCGTCGCGTTGACCGGAGACGGTGACGAACACCAGCACCACGTCCTGCCGCGTCGCCGGCAAGGCATTTTCCAAAATGTCCTTGAGAAGCTCGCGGCGCTCGCCCAGGCGCAGATCCTGGATCAACGCCTTCATGATGTCGCGATGTCCCGGATAGCGGACGGTCTTGTAGTTGAGCTGGCGCACCTTGCCCGCCAAGGTCTCGCACAGCGTGCCCAGGCCGCCGGACGTGTTGAACGCTTCGTAACGCACACCGTCGAGGGAGAATTCCTCCAGCTCTTCCAGAGGCGCCACTTCGCGCAATTGGCCGTCGGTGATCGCTTCGCAGGGCTCGTCATATTCGTTGATGACGCCGTCGGTCGACCAGGTGAGATTGTAATTCAGCGCATTGGAGGGATAGAGCGGAAGCGCGCCCACGCGAAGGCGCACACTGTCCAGACTCTCGAAACGGCGCGCCAGGTCATGCGCCACGATGGCGATGAAGCCGGGGGCAAGGCCGCATTGCGGAATGAAGGCGCTGTTGGCGCCGGCGGCCAGCGTCTTGACCAGGCGGGTATTGGCCACGTCCTCGGTGAGGTCCAGATAATGGACCCCCGCCTGCCGCGCCGCCGAGGCGATCTTTCCCGTCACGGAATAAGGCGCCGCGCTCAAGACCGCGTAGCGGCCCTTTAGCGAAGCCGCCATCGCCGCATCGTCGGCGACGTCCAGCACCAGGGTCTTCAGATGCGGCCGCCGCGCGAGCTTCTGCAGCTGCAACTCCGACCGGTCCGCCACCGTCACCCGATAGTCGCCCGAGGCGCACAATTGATCGGCAATGGTCTCGCCGATTTTGCCGGCCCCGATCAGAAGAATGTCGCGCATGGCTGCTCCGTTCCCTGGGACGGTACCAGTTTGAGGCCAGGACTATCCAATTTAAAGTTGAAAACCGTCAGAATTAATGGTCATATCCGACAAAATGACTACAAAATCCGACAATATGTCTTTGGACGCCATCGACGAGCGGCTGTTGGCCCTGTTGCGCGAAGATGCGCGCCGGCCGGTGACGCGCCTGGCGCGCGACCTCAAATTGTCACGCGCCGCCGTCTACACAAGGCTGGGACGGCTGCAGAAACACGGGCCGGTCCAGGGCTACACGGTGAAGCTCAAGCCCGATTATAACCGCCGCCTGATCCGCGCCCATGTGATGATCAAGGTGCTGCCCAAGCTGTCGCGGACGACCGAACGGCAGCTGGCGGCGATGCCGGCGCTCACCGCGCTTTATACCGTGAGCGGCGAGCATGACCTGATCGCCATGGTCGAGGCCGAGGATGTGGGCAAGCTGGACGCGCTGATCGACGCGATCGGATCGCTGGATGGAGTCGAGAAGACCGTCTCCTCGATCCTTCTTTCCCAGAAGCTTCAGCACTAAATCCGACAAGCGCTTCCTAGGCGACGGTGTAGCCCAGATTGCGAAACGGCGTGGAGCGCAGCCGCTCGCCCGTGGCGGCGAAGATGGCGTTGGCCAAGGCCGGCGCCATCGCCGGCAATGCCGGTTCGCCCATGCCGGTGGGCGGATTGTCCGACTGGATGAAATAGGCCTCGACGACAGTGGGCGTGAAGGGAATGCGCAGGATCGGATAGGCGTTGTAATTCTGCTCCTGGATGCGGCCATTCTCGATGTGGATCTGAAGTCCCATCGCGGTTGAGAAACCATCCACCGATGCCCCCTGCGCCTGTGCTTCCGCGCCCGCCATGTCCACCACAGGCCCGATATCGGCGACCACCACGACCCTGTGCACCTTGACCCGCTTGCCGGAATCCACGCTGATCTCCACCGCCTGCGCCACATGGCCGGCATGGGAATAGCACCAGGCCAGCCCCAACCCGCTACCCTTGGGCAGCTTCTTGCCCCATCCCGCCTTCTCGGCGCAGAGCTTGATCACGGCGGATGCGCGCGCCGGACTGAAATTCACTTTCTCATCCTTGGGCGCCAGTTCCGGCACATCGCGGTTCACCGCATCGAGCAGGAACTGCACATGGTCGCGGCCCGAGGCGTGCGCCAACTCGGCCATGAAGCCCTGCTGGGCGAAGACCTGGGCGTTGTCGCCGGGCGCGCGCCAAGAACCGGTTGGGATCAGCAAGGGCATCATGGTGACGCCGCGACGCAAATTGGGGGCCTTGGTCGAATAACCCAGATTCTCGGTATAGCCGCCGCCCGACACCGGCTTCTTCCCGTCCACACTGAAGGTGATGAAATGCTCGCGCCAGGCATCCAGCCTGCCGTTCTTGTCGATGGCGCCTTTGAAGGCGTGGTAGCCGGCGGGACGGAAGAAATCGTGAGAGAAATCGTCCTCCCGCGTCCATTGCACCTTGACCGGGCCCTTCACCTTGAGGGCGATGGCCGCAGCTTCGCACATATAGTCGTTCACCAGGCGCCGCCCGAAGCCGCCGCCCACCCGCGTCTGGTGGACGATCACTTTCTCGTCGGGCACGCCTACGATCGCGCTTACCTGAGGCTGGCCGCGATTGGGCTGTTGGGTAGGCACCCACATTTCCATCACGCCGTCATGCCACCAGGCGGTGGTGTTCTGCGGCTCCATGGTGGCGTGCGATGCGAAGGGATATTCGTAATAGGCTTCCATGATCTTGGCGGCACTGGCGAAGGCCTTGTCCACATCGCCCACATCGCGGTCGGGCTTGGCGGGGAAGCTCTTGGCGTATTCCTTGGCCCGGGCCGAGAATTGGCTGGTGGAATCCTTGGATGCCTGGCTTTCGTCCCACACCACAGCGAGATTCTTCTTCGCCTCGAACGCGGCCCAAGTGTTCCTGGCGATGATGGCGACGCCGGCCATCACTTCAGTCGGCTTGCCGGTGCCTTCCACCACAAAGGCGTCGATCACATTGGGAAGTGTCTTGATCTCGTCCAGATTGGCGGACTTCACCTTGCCGCCCACCGCCGGACATTTGGTGTAATTGCAATAAACCATGCCCGGTAACTGCACGTCGATGCCGAACAGCGGCTTGCCGGTGACGATCTTGGGATCGTCCACGCCGCGATGACGCTTGCCCAAGAGGCGATATTGCGCGCGCGTCTTTAACTTCAGCGTCTTGGGATCCGGCACCGGCATTTTCGCGGCGGCCAGCGCCAGCGAGCCATAGGTGGCGGTCTTCTGGGTCGCGTCATGCAACAGCACGGAATCCCTGGCCGTGATCTCGGCCGGATCCACGTTCCATTTCCTGGCGGCGGCGGCGATCAGCATCGCCTTGGCGGCGGCGCCGGCCTGGCGCAGTTGGTCCCAGGCGCGCGGGATCGAGGTCGAACCGCCCGCGCCCTGATAGCCATAGATCTTGGGATTGAAGTCGGCCTGCTCGACCACGACATGATTCCAGTCGGCGTCCAATTCTTCGGCGATGATCAGGCCGAAGGCGGTCTTGATGCCTTGGCCGATTTCCGGCGCCTTGGAATAGATGGTGATGGTGTTGTCGGGTGCGATGCGGACGAAGGCGTTGATGCTGGGTGTGGTGCTGGCCTCGGCCGCCATTTGCGGCGTCTCGGACGCGGCGAAGGCATCGTCGGGCAGGTGGAATCCCAAGACCAGTCCCGCGCCGCCCGCGCCCGCAAGCTTCAGGAATGTGCGCCGCTTCAGAGGCAAGGGGCTGCTCGCCGGCAGCGCGCGCGCTTCGCGCATCAATTCGCTGACATAGGCATCGGATTGGGAGAATTTCAAAATGGCTTCAGCCGACATGGGAGCCTTCGCGCTGGACGGGGTTTTGCACTGCACTTTGATTGCGCGTGCGCCGCGCCGGCACAGATTGAACCCGCCCTGCCTTCGGTTCAAGGCGCGCCCGCCAAAACGGCCCAGAAAACCGCGCCCAATGCCTGAAAATCCGGGCCCTGCGGCGCCATGGGCCAGGCACCGGCAGGTTACCGCTCACGGCAACATCCGGGCGCTCTGGCGGACCGACCGCGACAGCGTTCGGCGCAACCGCTTTGGCGGACTGGAGCTGCCGTTCGGCGTCTCCCAGCGAACTTGACATTATGTCTGGTGGGCTAAACCAGCGTCAGGTATTCTGGGCACTGGACATTGCGGGCTAATCAACACGCGACGGGGGTGTGCATGTTCAAGCAAGCTGTGAGCGCGATCGCCTTATTGTTGGGGTTGAATACCGCCGCGGCGGCGCAGACACCGGCTTGCGCCACGCCGAAGGTCGCAGGGGACGTGGTCGACCTGAAGCAGGTGCCCGGGACCAGCTTGATGACGGTGCCGGTGGAGATCAATGGCACGCCCAAGCAATTCCTGCTCGATATCGGCACCAATCCCGATGAAGTCGCGCAGACCACCGTGGCCGACCTGCACCTGCCGCGCTTTGACCAGAACATCCCTTCCGACGCGTTTGCCGGCCAGAACGCGAGGGCTCAGATGAACGCTGCGGTCATCGATGTCAAAAGCGCCCGCGCCGAGAGTGGCGTGACCAATCAGGATCTGGTCCGCGTCGGCTCGCTCTCGATCGCGGGGGCCTCGGTGCCGAATTTGCAGCTCCCGGTCGCCAACGACCGGGACATGGGGCATTCAGAACCCTATGACGGAGTCTTCACCGGAAATCTCTTTGCCCAATACGATATCAATTTCGATTTCGGGGGAAAGAAGTTCAGCTTTCTCGACCCCACCAGCTGCACCGACCCCAACCAGGTCGCTTATTGGCCGCATGCCGTCGTAGCGGTGGTTCCGATGACGATAAGCAATGGCAAAATCAGCGTGCCGGTGACGATTGGCGGCCATGCGATCAATGCCATTCTCGACATGGGCTCGGATCATACCGTGGTGCGCCACGCCGTGGCTGAAGACACCTTGGGCCTTGGTGATAAGGACATGACGCCTGACGGCGACCGAGAAGACGGCATGGGCATGCGGATCTATGTTCACACCTTCCCGCAAATTTCCTTTGGCGGCGTCACCGCCGAGAATGTGCCGGTGCGGATCCAGGCCAACAGCATGGTCCACCCCATCCACAGCACACCGGTGCTGGGAAGCCGCGCGACATTCGCGGTTAATCCCGGCGGGCGCATTCCAGACCTGGCGCTGGGCATGGACGTGCTGCATCAGCTTCACATCTACGCCGCCTATGGCGAGAACAAGCTTTACGTGACGCCTGCCGAATAAGCCGCCAGAGGCGCCCGCATCCGGCGCTTGAAACTGCTATTCGGGGCGCTTCTTGGCGGGGCGCTTTGGCGTGTTGTTTGCGTCGGCGATCCCGGCCGCTTCGTCGGCGGCTTCTTTAGCCAGCCGCAACGCCCGCAATCGGGCTGTCTTGGCGTCATTGGCGGACGATGCCGCGGCGGTCTGCTGCTTCGCCAGGGCCGTCTTGTGTTCACTCGTCAAAAAATACTTGTTGGCGTCACGCTGTGCGGCCTCTTTCTGCCGCGGGGACGATTTTGTCGGGTCGATGGGTTTCTCCATGATCAAAGGGGCGGCCGCGGTCTGGCGGCCGCCCGATCGCGATTAAGCGAGTTGCAGATTGCCGGCCTTTGAGCCGCGCGCATCCGGATGTATGTCGAACGAGACTTTCTGGCCTTCGTCCAGGGTACGGATGCCGGCCGCTTCCATGGCCGAGGCATGAACGAAAACGTCCTTGCCGCCGCCCTCTGGCGCGATGAAACCGAAGCCTTTGGAGGCATTGAAGAACTTCACAGTGCCGATGGTCATAATTTTTCCTTTAGATCATCAGGTTCCGCTGATGCGATTGCAAAAGCGGACGTGAGAAACGACATCGGAGTCTGAAGGAAGTATTCGGTTCGTCCGGCACGCGAAGGCGGCGCAGAAAGACTGAAGTGCTTCGTCTGACAGGGACGTAAGAACCACGTGGCGGCAGCCTACTCTATCTGAAGGAATATAACAAGTTTGCCGCTGACACTGACGCGCCCGGCGTCATCGCGCGCTTCACAGCCCGGCTTAGTTGGAGTGGCGCTCTTCAAGGATTGCATCGAGTCGGGATTTTGCCCGCTTGATCACTTCGTCCCGATCCCAGCCCAGGACGGCTTTCTTTTCCGGGTCGATATCGGGCAAATCTCCTCTGATCAGGGAAATGTCCACGCGCCACTGTCTGTGCGCGAAGGTCACACGCAAAAAATAACCCCGGTATTCCTGGTTGGGTAACTCCGGATCGAGATGGGGCATGCGATAGGTTAACACGGCCGGGAAGCGGTGGCACCTTCAGACGTGGCGTTCCCGTCAAATCCGGCGCGCTTTGGGTTGCGGCCTCTTTGCCGTTATAGCATCGCCATGGTCACTATCGAACAAGCGGTCGAATTTAAGCGCCTGTTTCAAGAATATGAGAATGCCATCGCACGCGCGGGAACCATGTTGCGAGCATACGGCATCGAATCGGAGCATTTTTCTGACGCGGATGGCGCTGCAGCGCTGCTTTGGCGTCAGTTGAGCAAATTCCGGGGAATGGCCTGAAGCACCCAAGCCGGGCAAGACGCAATTACGCTCCTGGGAAGATCAATGCGTCACTCTCGGAGGCGCCTTTTGGGGGATTTCCGGGCCGCGCGGAGCACACCGTTAAATTTCCGAGAGCACCCTGTTGGAGTGATGGCGAAATTCGCAATAATTTCCGTGTCATCACCGCAAAGTAACGGCGGCACGTTCCATCGCCAGGGCCCAGTTAGCCTCGGCACCGGCGGCGTGCTAGAAGACCGCGTGCTGACAACAAGAGAATTGCGGCTCAGTCGGATATATGCCGAGGGCTGGGATACAGGGCGCCGATTCAGCGTCGATCGTGAGCTGAATGCGACACAAATCGCGGCGCTTAACCCGCACAAAAGGGAGCCCGAATGTACGCGGTGGCTCTTGGGCTTTCGCGGAGCCCGCGCGGCAGGTAGGAAAAATGTATGAGCATGAGCGCATCATGAGAGACCAAACCCGCAGATCCTGCCTGCGGGATCTTGTGGAACTGTTGCGCGCCCATCCGGAGGGCCTTCGCCGCTGGTCTGTGATGCGCGAGATGCGTTCGCGCCGCGAGAGGGCCGGCGACGAAGTAACGCTGAGATTTGAGAACGAGGTCGAGCGGCTTTTCTGCCGGCATTGCAGCGGCGATCCGTTGCGAGCGCGACTGGGTGACGGCACGCCTGAACTGTTTCACCGGCCCAAGGGAAGGACGGGAGAAGTATGGGCGGCGCACCCGATGGCGGCGGTTTTGCGGGTGTCAGGCATTGCGGTCGCCGTAACAGGTGATGAGCCGATCGAGTTCGACAATCCCGGTCCGTAACTTAGAGACGGCCAAGGCAGAGTCCAATTGGTGGAACCTCGGCTCATTCCCTGTCCCCTTCATATCAGATCTCTGTGGTGGAACCGGAGTTTTTGGAGCACCATGAAGGACCGTTGACCTCGCGACCGATCGCAGAAAGCCAAAAGATGAAACCCAGCGCGCCAAGGTCACATCGCATCCGCGAGCGCAACAGATTGATAATCTGGGTCTCGATTCTCGCATTGCTCATCATTGCCGCAATGTATTTTGGCGGTCATCTGATGAAAGGCTGAGTCAGGACTTTTGGTCGGTTTGCCCAGCCCCCTGTTCGGTCAGGCGTTCAGTCCCTTCCGACGTCGCTTCTATCGTTCGGGTTTTCGCGGCTGACTTGCGATCCAGGCGTTGGCCGCGGCCTCTGTCGCAAATCCCGGAACATCCCGATGGCTCCAGTCTGGCGGCGCCACTGTGACGATATATTGGCCTTTTCTCCCTTTCCTGACGATGTAGCTGGCGGACAGTTCCATAGGTCTTTCCAGTCTTTCAGACGTGAAGAATAATCCGGCGCGCTGCTAGCCGACCGGTTATTCGTACTTCTCGCCCATTGTGTTCTAAGTTCTTTTGCCGACTCATCGTCGGCGAAAAGGAGTTCCTATGCCCAAGGGCAATCGCGAAAAGAAGAAACCCAAAGCCGACAAAAGCAAAGCCATGCCGATGCCTGCCGCCACACCGTTCGGATCGGCATCCAACGCTGGAAAGCCGAAGCGCAAATAAGACCCTGCGAAGTGATAAGCCCGTGTCCGGACGCGGGCTTTTCATTCGCCACTAGCGCTGGATGCGAACCCCTCTAATCCTCGAACGCGGCGGGCAGCTGTCCAACCTTAAAAAGGATGATCGGCAGGTCGTCGAATTCGCCCAGCTCCGCATCGCCCGAAGTGGAAAATGCCACTACGCCCAGTTTTGTGGCCGAAAGCCGTTCGGCCATGCGGCGCGCGGCATCCGCGCTGTTGCAAGGAATCTGCTTGTCCGCTTTCAGGACATTGCCCCGGCCGGCAGCAAAACTCTGTACGATAAAGGCTGTCACCCGGGTCATTGTCCCAAAATCCATCGAGGAGCGCGGTCTCGCGAACGCTAGCAGATCACCGCGGCAGAGTCTTCCCGCAGTTTCTGTAAATGCGTGGGTGAAAGCCTTCGTGGTACAGCCAACTTGCGTGTGAACGCTATTCCGCGGCGTCGAGGTGGGTCTTACCTGCCGCGTTGTCGACGATAATCGGTGTCTCAAAAAAACTGAGCTCGGGGGGACTGCCATAACTCTCGGCGATCATCGCGCGCCACTCGGCGGTATAGAAGCGTTCGGCCGCCCTGCGGCTTTCCCAAAGATAGCAGCCGCCACCGGTGTGGGTTTCCGCATCATAAAGATAGTATTTGCGCACCAGCCCCGCGAGCGTTCGATATTTTGGCGCCGACCCCCGGAACAGCTCGGTTGCCCTTGCTGCATCGATGTCGGCAGGCAATTTGAACCGAACAATCGCGGTTATCATTTTTCATCCTCCCCTGCGTGCGGCCTTGTAAAGTTGAACCATCTTCCCAGCAAGCGCCGCGAACTCGCGTCCAAGGGAGAACTCGCGGTGGCTGTCAGGCTTTGCTCCATTTGCCGGTCTTTATGTCGAACTTCACTTTTCCTGCGGTTCGCATTCGCATGAGCAAGTCTTGGAGGGCGTCGGTACTCTTGCTGCTGGGATCGAGCCGCTGTTGCAGCGCATATATAGCGCGGGCTTTGTCAAGAGCAGCAAGCACTTCTTCTTCATTCACCATGAGCGATGGTCTCTCTTCTGTGCCGTATGTTTCAATTTGCGCATCGTTTATGCCGAGTTTTTTGAGCTGGGGCTGCGGCCGGACAAAGATTGGCGGACCCGGCAGGATCCACAATCCGTCATATTTGTCTTATTAGCCGATTTCAGGCCGATCCATACCAGCACTCACACCGACAACGATAAATTGAGTCGCCGCCAAATCTACGCTTTGACCAATTCGATTTGTACGACATCGGTTCGTGAAACGGCGAAGGCGGCGGCGCAGATTCCAAGATAAAACTCCCAATTGCGCAGGAATTGCTGGTCATGACCCAGCGCCAGTATCTGTCCTGCTCCGGCGTGCATGCGCTTGGACCATGCGCGCAAGGTACGCGCATAGTCCTTGCCGAAACCGAACGCATCG
>Ga0182024_10018107_pt1 | contig 13150 bp, 12 predicted proteins | sample P32metaG_FD_120480 | JGI IMG/M metagenome (GOLD analysis project Ga0182024, IMG submission 120480) | Permafrost microbial communities from Stordalen Mire, Sweden - P3-2 metaG (Illumina Assembly) | ecosystem: Environmental > Terrestrial > Soil > Wetlands > Permafrost | place: Sweden: Stordalen...
ATCACGGAGTCCGCGATCGAGTTCGAGCACGAGGTCGAGGACACCGAGGAGGTCGTGGAGAAGTTCAAGGACTTCCTGGACCGGGTCACCCCGGAGGACTTCGCCTCCGACGAATAGCCGGCGGGCGCGCCAGCCGGCTCGAGCTGGGCCGTTCGGCGTTGGTCCGGGGTTGAGCCCTCGGACTCGTCGGCCAGGCATACGATCCCTCGGCCCTCGGATGCCTGGGGTTCGAACTTCTTGGCTGGGGAAGAGGAATTGTGCCGCCGGAGCGGTTGCCGATCGCTACGAGACCGCCGACACGGCCACGGAGGCCAGCACCTGCTCGACGAACTCGTCGAACGAGATCCCGGCCGCCTCGGCGGCCTGGGGCAGGAGGCTGGTCTCGGTCAGCCCCGGAATTGGGTTGACCTCCAGGACGAACAGCTCGGGGTGGGCGGGATCCGAGTCGGAATCGAGCATCAGGTCCACACGGGCAAAGCCCGCGCAGCCCAGCAGGGAGTAGGTCTGCAGCGCGATCGTGCTCGCCCGCGCCGCCACCTCCTCGGAGAGCTCGGCGGGGCACACGAATCGAGCGCGTCCGATCTCGTAGCGGGCCTCGAAGTCATAGAAGTACTCCTGGTCGGGCACCGCCTCGACGATGGGCAGAGCGAACGGGGCGCCGTCACGGTCGAGGATCGAGATCGCCAGCTCGCGCCCGTGCACGTAGCGCTCCAGCAGGACCTTGCGGTCATAGGAGAAGGCGGCCACCAGGGCCGCCGGCACGTCATTCGGGGTGCGCGCGAACTTGATCCCCAGGGCCGAGCCCTGCCGCGCCGGCTTGACCACGATCGGGAAGGCGAGGCGGTGCTCGATCGCCGGCAGCGCGTGGGCCGCGCCCAGCGACGCCAGCGCTCGCTCGTTGAAGGCGTAGAAGTCGGGGGTCGGGATTCCGTGGTCGCGCATCGCGTGCTTGGCCAGCACCTTGTCGGCGGCCCGGATGCACGCCGAGACGCCCGAGCCCGTGTACGGGATGCCCATGACCTCCAGCAGCTCCTGCACGGTGCCGTCCTCGCCGTCCGGCCCGTGCAGCGCCACGAAGGCGACGTCGGGGCGGCAGGCGGTCAGCCGCGCGACCAGATCGGGGCCCACGTCGACCGGCAGCACCTCGTGGCCCCCCCGCTCGAGGGCGTCCTGGACCCGGGCCCCCGAGCGAAGCGAGACCTGACGCTCCAGCGAGCGCCCGCCCTTCAGGACGGCTACGCGCATCACCCAGCGCGCTTGCGGTGCGCGGGCAGGCTGAGAACCTTGGCCAGCTCTTCGCGCGCTCGCTCGGCCGGTCCCGATCCGGCCTGCTCCTGGCGCGCCGCCGGGGGCCGGGGGGTGGCGCCGGTGAGCGTGCTGTACATCCCGACCTGCTCGCGAATGACCTCGCCGATCCGGCGGATCCCCTCACGGATGTCGGCCTCGCCCACGCCCGAGAAGTTCAAGCGCATCGCGGAGCCGCCCCGGCCATCCACGTAGGCGGCACGCCCGGGAACGAACGCCACCTGCTCCTGCAGGGCCCGCGCCAGCAGGTCGGTGGTGTCGATGTAGTCGGGCATCTTCGCCCATAGGAACAGCCCCCCGCGCGGATGGGTCCACTCGGCCTCACGCGGGAAGTGCTCGGCGAGCGCGTCGAACATCACATCGCGGCGGCGGCGGTAGATCTCCAGCAGGGAGTTCAGGTACTCGCTCCACAGGCCGGCGTCGAAGTAGGCGCTGACGAAGTACTGCGAGATCGAGGACGAGCACAGGTCCGAGCCCTGCTTGCCGATCTGCATCTTGTGCAGGATGGGCGCCGGGGCCACCGCCCAGCCCAGGCGCACTCCGGGCGAGAGGATCTTGGAGAAGGTGCCGGCGTAGATCACGAACTCGTCATCTAGGGAATACAGCGTCGGCAGGGGCTCGCCCTCGTAGCGGAGCAGGCCGTAGGGGTTGTCCTCGAGCACCAGCAGCTCGCGCTCGCCGGCGATGCGCACCAGATCGCGCCGGCGCTCCAGCGACATCGTGACCCCGGCCGGGTTGTGGAAGTTGGGAACGGTGTAGATGAACTTGGGACGCCGCCCCGAGCGCTCGAGCTCATCCAGGGTCGCCTCGAGCTCGGAGATGCGCATCCCGTCGTCGTCCATGGTCACCTGCACGACGTCGGCCTGGTAGGAGCTGAAGGTGGGAATGGCGCCCGGATAGGTCGGGGCCTCGGCGACCACAACGTCGCCGGGGTCCAGCAACGTCTTGCAGACCAGGTCGATCACCTGCTGGCCACCCGTGGTGACCAGGACCTCGTCGATGTCGACCTCCATGCCCTCGGCCGCCATCACCTGAGCGATGCAGCCCTTGACGCGGGCGAACCCCTCGGTGGGCCCGTACTGGAGGGCGCGGGCGCACGACTCCGAGGCGATCGTGCCCATGAGCGAGGCATACGAGTCAGGCGGGAAGGTGGAGGTGTCGGGCAGGCCGCCGGCCAGCGAGATCACGTCGTCTCGCTCGGTCAGCGCCATCAGGTCGCGCATCGCCGAAGATCGCATGACCTTCGTGCGCGCTGCGAACAACGCCGAGTAGCGCTCGATGTCCCGTGTCGTCGAGCGATGACGCCGGGAGCCGGCCCCCGACCGCCCGGGCACCTCCGGCCCTGGCAAACCAGCGCCGAGCCCGCCCGAGCTCACGCTGCCCTCTCGTCTATCGTCACGCCTCGTCACGGTACAGCACGATGCATCTCGTCTTCGACATCTTCCAGGGGATCGGCATCGCGGCGGCAGTCGGGATCAGGCCGTTTCTGCCCGCGCTCGCGGTGGGCGCTCTCGGCGCCGGCGATGTCCAGATCGACTTCGCTCACTGCGACTTCTCTTTCCTGCAGAAGGCTCCTTTCCTGCTCGCCATGGTCGTGCTCGCCGTGCTGTTGGCCCTGGCCGAGCGCCGGCTCTCGCGCGAGCAGCTGGAGCGCGGCCCGGTGGCGCTCCTGGTCGCGGGCCTCGCCGTGGCCGTGGGCGCGCTGCTGTTCGCGGGCTCGCTGTGCCGGGGTGGTTACGCGATCTGGCCCGGGATCGTGGGCGGAGTGATCTGCGCGGGGGTCGGGATCCTGGCCACCCGCCCGCTGGTGGGACGGGTCAGAGCCCGGCTGGACGCCGAGTCGGTGGGCGCCCTGCCGCTCTTCACCGAGGCGGCGGCGCTGCTCGCCGCGGTGCTCTCGGTACTCCTCCCGCCGGTGGGCATCGTCGTGCTGGCGTTGCTGCTGTGGCTGCTGTTCGCCGGGCGCGGCCGCAGCGACGAGAAGTACGCCGGCCTCCGAATCCTGCGCTAACCGCTGACCTGACTACCGTGCAGCACCTCTCGGCATGAGTGGCGAGCCCAAGAAGCTGGTGCTCGCGGTGGTCGACGCGATGAAGCCCTCGATGCTCGAGCGCGCGATCGCCTCCGGCCGCGCCCCGGCGATGGCGCTGGTGCGCGAGCGGGGCGTCTACGTCGATGACTGCGTCGCCCAGTTCCCCTCGGTGACCCCGGTGTGCGCGGCCACGATCACCACCGGCGTCGGTCCCGACCAGCACCTGATCCCCAGCATGAACTGGTATCACCGCGAGGAGGGTCGCTATATCGAGTACGGCTCGAGCTTCTCGGCGTCGCGCCAGTTCGGAGTTCTGCGCTCGCTGACCGACACCGTCTACCGGATGAACTCCGAGCATCTCTCCCACGACGTCGAGACGGTGTTCGAGTCCCTCGACGACATCGACGTCCGGACCGCGGGGACCACCTACCTGATCTACCGTGGCCGCCACGAGCACGAGGTCTCAAACGAGTCGGCGCTGGCCCGGATCGTGACCTCGACGCTCTTCCGGCGCACCATCGAGGGCCCCAAGGAGCTGTTCTACGCCGATCTCTACGCCTCGCGCCGGACCGGCTGCCGCGGCCAGCTGGGGCTGCCCGGCGCCCGTGATCAGCACACGGGCTGCGTCGGCGCCTACCTGATCGCGCACGACCTGTTCGACTTCATGCTCTTCTCGCTCCCCGACAACGACGCCTACTCGCACCGCAACGGCCCCCACGCCCAGGTGACGTCGCTGGCCGCCGCCGACCGCCAGCTCGAGCGCTTGATGCACGCCGCCGGCGGCGTCGATCAGTTCTTCGAGCAGTACGCCGTGGTCGTCTGCTCCGACCACTCTCAGGCGCCGGTGGAGGAACGGATCCGGCTCGACCTGGCGTTTGCCGACTTCGAGGTGGCCAAGCCGAGCGCCGGGCGGCCGGTGGGCGGCGAGATCGCGATCAGCCCCGCGCAGCGCTCGGCGATGATCTACGCGCTTGACGAGGAGCGCGCCGACGAGCTCGTGGACCGCTGCCTGGAGGTCGTGGCCGACGTGGAGGGCGTCGACCTGGTGATGTGGAGACGCGGCGACGAGGCGGTCGTGCGCAGCCGCCGCGGCGAGCTGCGCTTCACGGCCGGCGGCGACCTGGTCGACGTCCGCGGTGAGCGCTGGAGCGTGGAAGGCGATCTGGGCGTGCTGCGCGCCGAGATCCAGGACGGGCGGCTGCTCTGCACCGAGTATCCGGACGCGCTGAGCCGGGTGTGGTCGGCGCTGCATTGTCCTAACGCAGGCGAAATATTGCTGTCGGCGGCGCCGAGCTACGAGTTCGTCGACTGGGGTGGATCAGACCACGTGGGCGGGGGTTCGCACGGCTCTCTGCACCGCTCCGATTCGCTGGGCGCGCTCCTGTGGTGCGGCACCGGGCCGGACTCCCGAACTGTGCGCGACCAATGGTCCCTGCGTGACATCGCCCCGCTTATCCGGGAGCATTTCGGGATAGTTTGACGTCGAGGCCACCGATTAGCAGCGGGTTAGAACCCCGCCGTCTCTCATCAGGAGACAACCATCCGCCGATACATTCAGCGCATGCCCGAAGGAGAGATGAGCACCGCAGTCGTCGAGCTGCCGTTCCATCACCGTGTCCGGCTGGGCGTCCGCAAGGGTCACAACTGGCTTCAGCTGATCCGGTTCGCGGGCGTCGGTGCCACCGGCTACGCCGTCAACCTGGCAGTGTTCGCCCTGTGCGTGCACGTGCTGGGGATCGACTACAAGGTCGCCTCACCGATCGCCTACTTCGTCGCCACCACCAACAACTTCTGGTGGAACCGCCACTGGACGTTCGGCGACAAGCGCGAAGCCCATCCGGCCCAGCAGGCCTGGAAGTTCTACGCCGTCTCCCTGGTGTCGTTCGGCTTCAACTACGCGATCCTGGTCTCGCTGGTCCGGGGCACCGGCATGGAGAAGGTGCTGGCCCAGGCGATCGCCAACGCGTGCGCCACGCCGATCAATTTCCTCGGCCAGAAGCTCTGGAGCTTCCGCGACTGAGCCGGCCGTCGGGTCCGCAGTTTGCGCCTTGACCTGCGCACCGGAGCGGGCCGTGGCGGGGTCGGTGCGCTGGGTGCGCTGGGTGCGCTGGGCGCGCTGCTGGCCCTCGCGCTGCTGATCTCGGCCGCTCCCGCCCGGGCGGGAGCGGCCGCCACCGCCACGAGGACGGCCTTGACCGCCAGCGCCCCCGCCACCGCCACGAGGACGGCGGCCGCCACCACGACCGCCGCGGTCGCCCCCGGGACCCCGGTGCTGGTCACCTCGATGAGCCGGCCACCCACCGGCTACCGGCTGACCGCGGGGCGGGTGCTGGCGATCGCGTCCCGGGATCCGCGGGTGCGCGCCGAGCTGCGCCGCCACCCCCGGACGGTGCCCTACGAGTACACCAAGGGCGCGCCCACCTGGCAGGTGAGCTGGTTCTCGGCCACCCGCCCCCAGAGGGAGCTGCTGCAGGTCTACGCCGACGACGACACCGCCCGCGTCACCCAGGTGTGGACCGGCTTTCAGGTGGCGTGGTCGATGGCCCGCGGATACCCCGGCGCCTTCGGCCGCCAGGTCAACGCCTGGTACCTGTGGCTGCCTCTCTGCCTGCTGTTCCTGGCGCCCTTCGTCCCGTGGCGAAGACGTCCCACGCTGCTGCATCTGGATCTCCTCATGCTGCTGGGCTTCTCGATCTCGCTGGCCTTCTTCAACCACGCCAAGATCGGTCTCTCGGTGCCGCTGGTCTATCCGTTCCTGGTCTACCTGCTGGTTCGCATGCTGCTGCTGGGCTTCGGCAGGGGGATCCCCCGAGAGCCGCTGCGCTCGCGCCTCCCAGTGTCCTGGCTGGCCATCGGGGTCGTGTTCCTGATGGCCTTCCGGATCGGGCTCAACGTCCTGAACTCAAACGTCATCGACGTCGGCTATGCGGGGGTGATCGGCGCCACCAAGCTGATCCACGGACACGCGCTCTACGGAGCCTGGCCCAAGGACAATATGTACGGCGACACCTACGGGCCGGTGAGCTACTACTTCTATGTGCCCTTCCGCCTGATCTTCGGCTGGAGCGGCACCTGGGACTCGCTGCCGGCGGCCCACGCCGCCTCGATCTGCTTTGACCTGATGACGCTGGGCGGCCTCTTCCTGCTCGGCCGGCGCCTGCGCGACCGGGCTCTGGGCGCCCTGCTGGCCTACTCCTGGGCCGCGTACCCGTTCACGCTCTATGCGCTGAACTCCAACACGAACGACAGCCTGGTGGCGGCCCTGGTGGTGCTCGCGCTGCTGGCGATCACCTCGGCGCCGGGTCGCGGGGCGCTGGCGGCGCTTGCCGGGCTGACCAAGTTCGCGCCCTTCGCGCTGGCTCCCCTGCTCGCGCGTGGGACCGGCGATCCTCCGCGCCGGCGGTCGGTGGTCGCCTACGCCCTGGCCTTCGGGGTGATCGTGCTCGTGGCCATGCTGCCCGTGTTCTCCGGCAACTTCGCGGCCTTCTGGCACGACTCCGTCGCCTATCAGTCAAGCCGGGTGACCCCGTTCTCGATCTGGGGGCTGTGGGGCGGGCTCGGACTCGTCCAGCATGCGCTCCAGGGAGCCGCGGTGGCCTTCGCGATCGCCGTGGCCTTCCTCCCGGGCCGGCGAACCGTGGTGGAGGTGGCGGCGCTGGGTGCCGCGGTGCTGATCGCGCTGCAGCTGACGGTCAACTACTGGCTGTACCCCTACATCGTGTGGTTCTTCCCGCTGGTGATGGTCGCGCTGCTGGCCGCTCACCCCGAGCGGCTCGAGCCCGTGGCGCGGGACTGGACGAGCTTGGAGCCCCACGAAGCCGATCCGATCCCGATCCACATCGCGGCCGGCTAGGGCCGGTGGATTCCGGGGTCGACCGCTCGGGGGTCGGACGTTGTCCTGGGTTCGAACTTGGTTGCTGGGGAAGGGCGGCTGTGGGCCTCGGCGGCGCCTGACCTCCGGAGCCGCGACGCCGGAGAGCGGGCACTCTGGATCTCGCAACGGCCGATTTTCCGATGCGAGACCGGGAGCACCCGGATGGCGAGTGCTGCGGATCTCGCAGTCACCAAGCACGCGTTGAGAGATTGGGAGTACTCGCCGCGACGGCGTCCGCCGGCCGCCGGGACAGCCGGAGCCCCGAGCTACCCTTCCCCAGCGGTGAAGTTCGCAGCCCGGCGGCCACCCGAGCTCCCCAACCCCTGCGACCGCTCAGGTCGAGGCCAGATCAGCGGGCAGGAGCAGCTGCTCGATCGCCGTCGCCCGCAGCGGCTGCGCCGCGGCCCGGATCAGGACCCCGTTGAGCCACGGGTCCTCGGTGGAGGTCTCAAAGCGCACCGGCATCTTGGTGGACATCGACTCGATCGCCTGCTCTCGCTTGACGCCGATCACGCCCCCTCGGGGGCCGGTCATGCCCACGTCGGTGATGTAGGCGGTGCCTGCGGGCAGGACGCGGGCGTCGGCGGTGGGGATGTGGGTGTGGGTGCCGACCATCGCGGTCGCCCGTCCGTCCAGATACCAGCCCATCCCGACCTTCTCGCTGGTGGCCTCGGCGTGCATGTCGACGAGCACGTGGTCGGCTGAGTCCTTGAGCGCGTGCAGGACGGCGTCGGCCTCGGCGAACACGGGCCGGCCTGCGTCCATGAACAGGTTGCCCGAGAGCGAGACGACGCCCAGCCGGACCCCGCCGCGCTCCACCACGCACCAGCCGTGCCCGGGCTGGCTGCGCAGGAAGTTGGCCGGGCGCAGGATCTCCCGCCGCTCGTCCAGGTAGGCGTAGATCTCGCGCTGGCGGTAGGTGTGGTTGCCCAGCGTGATCACGTCCACGCCGGCGTTGAAGAGCTGATCGGCGAGCTTGGGAGTGATCCCCAGCCCACCGGCGATGTTCTCGCCGTTGACGACCAGGAAGTCAGGCGCGTAGCGCTCGCGCAGGATCGGGAGCAGGCCCAGCAGGGTGCGCCTGCCCAGGCCTCCGACGACGTCTCCGACGAACACGATGTTGGCCGACTTGTCCATGAAATGGGATCCCACCCACCCCTCATACTTCCAGGTGCATGCGCCTCAGGTTTGCAACGCGCAATCTGAACCGCCGAGGATCTGGGTCCGCGCCCGAGGGGGAGCCGACCACCCGGGCGGTCCAGACCGGGGGGCCGCCGGAGCCAGAGACGGACGCGACCAACGGTCGGGACGCGGCCCATGAGCCGTCCGCGCCCGAGCTGACGCCAGTCGCCAATCCCCCTGCTCCCGTGATCATCCCCCGTTGGGTGCAGCTCGTCCTGCTCCCGATCGCCCTGCTCGCGGTGTGGGCGCTGGCCCGGGCGGCCAAGTCGGTGGTGCTGATCCTGATCGTGGCCTCCCTGGTGGCGCTCATCCTGGCGCCCTGGGTCAGGAGGGTGGAGCGGCGGTTCCCTCGAGGGTTGGCGATCCTGTCTGTCTACGTCGCGATGTTCGCGATCATCGCCGGCATCGGGGTCGTGCTGGTCAGCCCGGTGACCACTCAGATCACGCACTTCGAGAACAACCTTCCGGCGCTCACGCGCGACGCCAACCGCGACCTGTCCAACTTCCAGAGCTTCCTGGACAGGCATGGCATCAACGTCCACATCGAAAAGCAGGGCCAGACGGCGCTGGACACGCTTCAAAAGGACGTCCTCAAGCGCTCGGGCGACATCGTCTCCTTCTCCCGCGGCCTGCTCTCCAGCGTGGTCACGACCAGCTTCGACCTGGTGCTGATCCTGGTCCTGTCGATCTACATGCTGGTCTACGGCCGCGAGATCGGCAGGCTCGCGCGCCGCATCATGCCGGCCGGTGACGGCAGCCCCGAGGACGACTACCCGCTCCTGGTCCAGCACGCCGTCTCGGGCTACGTTCGCGGGCAGCTGCTGTTCAGCCTGATCATGGGGACCAGCGCGGCGCTCGCGCTGGCCATCTTCGGGTTGCTCGGGATCTTCCACGACGGCGAGCGCTACGCGGTGTTCTTCGGCGCCTTCTACGGCCTGATGGAGTTCATCCCCTACATCGGGCCGATCATCGGGCCCGTGCCCGCGGTCGTGGTGGCCCTGTTTCAGAGCCCGATCAGCGCCGTCTGGCTGATCCTCGCCTTCATCGCCCTCCAGCAGCTGGAGGGGCACGTGGTGGCTCCCCAGGTGTTCAGGATCTCGCTGCGCATCAACCCGATCCTGATCATCCTGGCCCTGCTCATCGGCTACCAGCTCTACGGGGTCCCCGGCGCCCTGGTGGCCCTGCCGGTGATCGCCGTGATCCGCCAGACCGTGCTCTACCTGCGCCGTCACGTGGTGCTCGAGCCCTGGCACGTGACCGCGGGGCCGGGCGCCGGGCTCATGACCGCCGGCTCCCAGCGATGTCCGGAGTGCGGCGAGCCGGCGCTCGACGACGAGGCCTACTGCGGGGCCTGCGGAGCCCCGCTGGAGCCCCCCGTGGGCAGCCCCCGGTGAGGCGAGGCGCCCAGTCGGTGGGCTAGCCTGACCGCGTGCCGAGCGCCGCGGGAGAGACGATCCATCCTGCCCCGTCGGCGACCACGCTGGCGGCGCGCTTGCTGACCAAGCGGTTCGGCGCGCGGGCGGCGCTCCGGGAGGTCAGCTTCGAGCTGCGCTCCGGCGAGGCGGCCGGGATCATCGGTCCCAACGGAGCCGGCAAGACGACGCTGCTCTCGATCCTGGCCGGCGTCCTGGCCCCCGACGAGGGCGAGCTCACCCAGACCGGCGGCAGCGTCGGCTGGGTGCCTCAGCAGCCCGCGCTCTACTCAAAGCTCTCGGCGGCCGAGAACCTGCGCCTGTTCGCCCGCCTCGAGAAGCTCGCCGATCCCGAGGCGGCGGTGGCCCGGATGCTCGAGCAGACGGCCCTGGCCGACCGCGCCGACGAGGAGGTCGGGCGTCTCTCCGGAGGCAACCGGCAGCGCGTCAACATCGCCATCGGACTGCTCTCCGAGCCCTCGGTGCTGCTGCTCGACGAGCCTTCGGCGTCGCTTGACCCCCGTCAGCGCGAGCGCCTGTGGGAGTTCATCTCGGCGCTCGCCCAGCGGGGCACCACGGTCGTGTTCTCCACCCACAACGTGGCCGAGGTCGAGCGGTATGCGAACCGCGTGCTCCTGCTGGCCGACGGCGAGCTGCTGTTCACCGGCACCCCTCGCGAGCTCGAGCAGGCGGTCGGCGGCGATCCTCGTGATTTCGAGGCCGCCCTGGTCGACTTTCTCCACCAGCGAGGCCACTAGAGGCCCGTGCGCTGGCTGCTGGTCAAGGATCTGCAGATCCTCAAGCGCTCGCCGCTGCTGGTCGGCCTGCTGATCGTGTATCCGATCGCCATCGCGCTCATGATCGGCTTTGCCCTCTCCAGCCCACCGGGCAAGCCCAAGGTCGCCTTCTATGACGAGGTCGCGCCCGGCCAGGGCACGATCCGCCTCGGCAGTCAGAAGATCAACGTCGCCGGCTACGCGTCGGACCTGCTGAGCTCGGTCGACCCGATCAAGGTCGACTCCGAGGCCCAGGCGATCGCCAAGGTGCGCGACGGCGCCGCGCTGGCCGCGGTCGTGATCCCGTCGGACCTGCCGCAGGAGATCCAGAGCCTCATCACCCAGGGGGTGGGGGACCCGACGGTGAAGCTGTATCTCAACACCAAGGACCCGATCGAGAAGCAGTTCGTCGACCAGGCGATCTCCTCGCGCCTGAACCAGGTCGAGCAGGACGTCTCCAAGCAGGTGCTCCACGTGGCCGTCTCCGACCTCCAGGAGGTGCTCGACGGCGGCTCGGTCCAGATCCTCGGCCAGGACGTGCGCCTGCTGGGCCTGCGCAACGCGCGCACGATCATTCAGGGGACGATCGCCTCACTGCCCCGGTCCTCGCCGCTGCGCGTGGCCCTCTCCCAGGTCAACGCGTTCGCCGACCTGGCGATCCAGGGACTGGGCTTCGCCAGCCCGGTGCTGGGGTCGATCGGCACGCCCCTGACCGTCGATGAGACCCAGCTGGCCGGGCGCACGACCCCTTCGGATGCCTACGCGGCGGCGATCGCGGTGATCGTGTCGCTGATGTTCGTGACCGTGCTCCTGGCGGCCGGGATGCTGGCCCTCGAGCGCTCGGAGAACGCCTACCCGCGCCTGGTGCGAGGCCTGGTCACCCCGGGACGCCTGCTCACCGAGAAGATCGCGCTCGCGGCCGGCTGCGCGACCCTGGTCACACTCGTCATGGCAGCCTTCGTGTCGCTGTTCGTGCACCTGGACTGGTCGCGGTTTGAGCTCTGGGTGGCGGCCCTGGCCCTCGGGGGCCTGGCCTTCGGGGCGCTGGGGGTCGCGATCGGGGGGCTGGCGCGCGAGGTGAGCGCGGCCTCGCTGCTGGCCTTCCTGGTGTCGCTGCCGGTCGCCTTCGTGGCCCTCGTGCCCGCTGACGCGGTCTCGGGCGCGGTCAAGACGGCGCTCGACGTGGTCGCCTTCCTGTTTCCGTTCAAGGCGGCCCTGGAGGCCGTGTCCAACGCCTTCACCGGCACGTCCCCGGGGGCCGGGCTGCCGCTCGTGCATCTGGCCGTGCTGGCCGTGGTCTTCGGGGGCCTGGCACGCGTGGCGCTGCTCCGCTTCGCCGCGCGGTGAGAGCTGCTCTGGGGGCCAGGAGTCGGGACCTTTCGATATTTGTGGCCAATATGGCCACAAATATCGGAAGCCTGGCCGCCGCCGCGCCCTCCGGCAGGCTAGCGCTGGCCGGTGGTGCGCATGAACCCGTACGCGCACACGGCGGCCACGATCAACGCGATGATCGGCAGCCCCCAGCCGAGCACACCGACAACGGCCAGCACCAGGCTGACCACTCCTATCGCCCCCGCGGTGCCGCCGACGACCACCAGGCGGTAGGCGCGCGCCTCACGCGTGCGCTTGGGGGTGTAGCTGCCGCGTCGATTGAGATTGCTCACGGTTACCAAGCCTACAGCCCGCACATAAGCACTTGGCATCGGCTCTAAGGTTTGAGACCAGCATGGCCGACGGCGACACCTATCACCTGCTGCTCTACACCTATGTGCCGGACATGGCCGAGCGCCGCGGTCCCCACCGCGACCGGCACCTCGCGCGCATCGGGGCCGAGCGTGAGGCGGGCCGGATCTCCTTCGCGGGCGCCTTCGATCCGCCCAGCGGCGCGGCGATCGTGTTCAAGAACGTCGATAACGCCCACGTCGAGCGGTTCGTGGACGCCGATCCCTACGTGCAGTCGGGGCTGGTCACGACCTCGCGCATCGAGCGCTGGAATCTCGTCTGAGCCCCGCCGCTGAGCGCCCCCGGGCGATCGCCGGCGGCTGACCGGTGGGCGCGCGGAGGTATGCTCGCCAGAGCCATGTCGTTCCCGCAAACCCGCCTGCGCCGCCTTCGGGCGACCCGCGCGCTTCGCGGTCTGGTCCGTGAGACTCGCCTCGAGGCCGCCGACTTCGTCTACCCGATGTTCGTCGCCCACGGCATCGATCGCCGCGAGCCGATCGCCGAGATGCCCGGAGTCGATCATCTCTCGATCGCCCACGCCGTCGCCGAGGCGGGCGAGGCCCAGGCGCTCGGGATCCCCGCCGTGCTCCTGTTCGGGCTGCCCGCCTCCAAGGACGAGGAGGGATCGGGCGCCTGGGACGAGGAGGGGGTCGTGCAGCTGGCCACGCGGGCGATCAAGGAGGCCCACCCCGACCTGCTGGTGGTCACCGACCTGTGCCTGTGCGAGTACACCAGCCACGGCCACTGCGGCGTCGTCCGGTCCGATGGAGTCGTCGACAACGACGCCACGCTCGAGCTCCTCTCGCGCACCGCGGTCTCCCAGGTCCGGTCCGGCGCCGACATCATC
>Ga0182024_10018108_pt1 | contig 13149 bp, 4 predicted proteins | sample P32metaG_FD_120480 | JGI IMG/M metagenome (GOLD analysis project Ga0182024, IMG submission 120480) | Permafrost microbial communities from Stordalen Mire, Sweden - P3-2 metaG (Illumina Assembly) | ecosystem: Environmental > Terrestrial > Soil > Wetlands > Permafrost | place: Sweden: Stordalen...
CACGGCCCCCAGCGAAACTAGCAACACTCCAGTCACGGTGACCTACCACGTGACCGACGGCCGGAGCCCAGCGGTCGGTTCCCAGCTCCATCTGGTTGTGCTGGGCCGCGAAGACTTCACCGCCTACCCCCCCGACGCTCAGCCCGACGCGCTCAGAGTCATAGTCGACAAACCGACCACGTTCGATCCCCTCGCCAACGACATCTTCGGTGCCGATCCACGCCGCCCGCAGGCCAGCCTCGCCCTGGCCGGGAGGGTGATCGAGGCAGCCGGCATCACCGTCGCCACCAACACCAGCACCGGAATCCTCACCCTCAACGCCTCGCAATCGGGGGCGTACTCGCTCCACTACCAGGCCACCTTCGGCTCGGCAGAGTCGGCCGCCACCCAGATCCTCGTTTACGCGGTCGGGCCGAAAGGCAGCGCCCACTCCCTGTGACCACGCCGGTGTCGATGGTGCTCCGCGGCCAATACGCGGCAACGGTAGACGTGCTTAAGGCCGACTACGACCCCAACGGCGGACTCCTGTCCGTGGTCAGCGCGGACGCCCCGCCCGACCTGCAAGCGACCGTGGTGGACGGCGAATACCTCCGCGTGGTTGCGACCACGCAGCAGCCAAGCCGCACCCAAGTCGTCAAGTACCTGGTCAGCAACGGCATGTCGGACCAAGTCCAAGGCCAGGTCACGGTCGACTGGGAGCCACCTATGAAGTACCTCGCACCCGTCGTAGCGAGCACCTACGCGACCGTTCGTGCGGGTGACGAAGTCGACGTACCGGTGCTTGCCTCGGCGAGTGACCCCGACGGGGAATCGGTTCACCTCCTCGATGGCGGTAAACCGGCCGCCGTTTCAGTCGCACAGACCAACCCGGGGGCGCCGTACCCGACCGGCCTCGGCTCGGCATCTCTCTCAGGCGGCTACCTGCGCTACGCCGCGCCTCCACAGGGCACGGCCCTCAAGGCCATAACCGAACCCGAGGAGGTCACGGTCTCATATGAGGTGGAGTCGCAGTTCTGGAGGCGCACCGAGGGACAGACCTACATCACGATCGAACCGGACAGCCCCAGCCTGGACTCGACGCCTGCTCCCGTCGAGGTGGACGCCCGCGTCACCTTAGGCGGCACCATCCCCATCCCCATCCCCACCACCGGGATCACCCTCGACGGTGACAGTGTGTCGGTCACCGGCATAACCAGTGCCCCGACTCTCGGCAGGATCATGGGCTTCACGGCCAACTCGATCACCTACCAGGCCTACCCGGTGTCACCCGGTTCTGGGACGTTCACAGGTGGCACCGACACGTTCTCCTACCAGGTGGAGGGACCTTCCGGTCTGACGGCCCAGGGCATCGTCCGGGTCTGTGTAACCCCGCCGGTGCAGGCCGAGCCGCCCGTGGCGATGGACCAGTACGTCACCGCCAAACCGGGGCAGACCATCGACGTAGACTTGCTGTCCGGCGACATCATTTCCCCGGGAGATGTCGTCACCGTCAAACTCCCACAGCAACCCAGAGCTGCGCTGCCGCCTGGCACGAGGCTGCTGGGAGGCGAGAAGCTCCAAGTCGTTGCCCCCACCGGCCCAGTCGCACGCAGCATCGCCTTCGGCCTCACTGACGGGACCGCCACAGTGTCGATCGCCCACGCGAGCATCAGTGACGAGCCCGGCTTTGTGGTACCGCCCGTGGCGACCGACTACTACCCGTCCGCCCCGCGCGCGGGCGCCGGGAGTCTCCACGTGGACGTCCTCGCCAAGGATTCTGACCCCTCCGGCGGGACGAGTGGCCTACTTGTAGTCGGCTCCCCGGTAAGTGGGGTACGGGTGTCCGGGGCGGACCTAGTCATCCCCGCCAGCAAGTACCCCCGGTCTGTCCCGTACGAGATCAAGAGCGCCACGACGCGCGCCACAGCCGTAGGAGTCGTGCACGTGCCTGGCCGAGCGGTCGGACCCCAGCTGATCGCCGGCAGGGAAATCCACGTCCGGGAGGGTGGCTCCAAAATCGTCAACATAGACAAATACATTGCCGACTCCACTCACCCGGTTCGTCTTACCGAGTACAACCAGGTGTCCGCCTCTCCGTCTGGTGGCTTGTCCGTCGAGCATGTCGACAGCAATACCACCCTTATCCTGAGGGGAGCTGCCGGCTACGTCGGCCCAGGATCGTTGACTGTGCAGGTGATTGATGCACCGACCCTCTCGGCCGCCGGGGCTCACATCGCCACATTCGCCATCCCTGTCCAGGTCGGCAAGCCGACGCCTGTGATCCGATGCCCGAGCATCCCGCTCCAGGTGGTCAAGAGTGGACCGCCGGTGGACGCCGACATCGCCGGTATCTGCACAGTCTGGACGCCCGATGGGACAAACCCCAACACGCTCAAATACACCGAGAGGTGGGCCAAAGCGGTACGCGGATTAAGGCTCGGCTGGAAGCCCGGCCAGGTCGGCCACGTCGTTGCCGTCTCGGCCGCGTCGAGTGCGGAGGGCGGCGCCGTCGGGCAGATCATCGTGGGTGTACGGAGCGCCGGCCCGACAGCCAGCGCGAGGCTGAAAGTGCAAGCCGTGGAGGCTCCCCTCCCCACCATAAAGCCCATCGTCACCCGGCAGGTCCTGGGACGCCCCGGAGCCCCAACCGGCGTCCAGGCAGTGCCCGGCAACGGCCGGGTGCAACTCAGCTGGCAGGACGCCTCGGACGGTGGGACACCCATTGAGTACTACTACGTCAAAGCTACCGGGGTGGGCACGCAGCAAACCACCGGAACAGCGCTCACCTGGAGCGGCCTGCACAACGGTCAGAATTACACGTTCACCATTGTCGCCCACAACCAGGTGGGAGCCAGTCCGGCGTCAAAGCCCTTTGTCGCCAAACCCAACTCCGCGCCCGGTGTTCCGACGAACGTGTCCGCGTCCGGCGCCAACATGCGAGCCACCGTCACCTGGACCGCCCCATCCAATGGCGGCAAGACCATCGACCACTACTTCGTCTCGATCAGCGGGGCGTCCGGCCAACCTCCCGCCCCGGTCCCGGGCAACCAAACGTCCTACGTCTGGCGTGACCTCAGTAACTCGGTCGGGCCTTACACGTTCACCGTCGTTGCTCACAACCCTGACGGCTTCGGTCCAGTTTCCACCGTATCGAAACCGGTGTACGCCCGCGGCCAGCCCAAACAACCGCCACCGCCAAGCGCAAAGGGTGAGCTGTCCACCGACCAGACGACAACAACCATCATCGTCACGTGGCCGGCGATCAATCAGTGCAACGACGCCCAGCCGTGCGCCAGCTACACGGTCACCGAATTCTCGGACAAGCAGTTCGTCACCACCGCGACAGTTCTGGGCGGCCAGTGCGGCGTAGCTGGTGGGCTTTGCTCCGCGTCCTTCGGACCCATCACGAACTCGGGGGACAGCTACACCTACACCTTGACAGCCATTAACCACGAACATGAAGTCTCATCGGCGAGCGCCCCTTCGGCGGCCGTCTACGCGGCCGGTCGCCCCGATCAGATAGAGGACGCGACGGTGACGCCCAGCAACCAGCAACTTACCGTCACGTTTACGATCCCGGCTTCAAATGGCGCCGGAATCTCGCAGCTCGACTACGACTACAGCGGCACGACCGACAGCTGGCCTTGCCCGTGCACATCCGGCCGCACGGTCAACGAGCCCATCTCTGGTCTCAGAAACGGGACGGCATACACAGTCACGGTTTGGGCCTGTAGCGAGAACACCAACGGCACCACTTGCGGTAATGCATCTAACCCGGCTGGCTGTCCTGCGTCTACGCAGTTGCAGTGTAATATCCCCTATGGACCACCAAATCCACCTTTGTTCAATGAGCACTCGGTAAGTCCGAACGGGAGCGGCGGTATCAGCGTGCAATACAACTGGGGGGCCAGTTTTAACGGTCGTCCCATTACTTACACGTACACCGTCAATGGGAATGGGCCCTACCCGGGTGGAACCAATAGCACTGAGCCAAACAATGGCGTAACTGAGAATTATGGGTGCGGGACCGGTATTAACACCTTCGCTGTCACGGCTACCGACAATGCCGGATCCCCGCCTGCCCGAACCTCAGTTCAGGACACGGCCCCTCCTTGCCCCCAACCAGTCGACATCTACGATAACTTCGGTTCTGGATCAACAAGTCATTACATGTGCGCCGGTAATCCGAACGTTCCAGGCTCGAATCCCGGTGGATCTCTCTCGCAGACAATGACTGTTCCTTCGGGGGTCGCCACGATCTCCAGCGTAACAGTGCAGATTGATCAGAACCTCGGAGTAACCGTATATTTGTCATTGTACGTAAGCGGCCGCTTGGCCGCTACCTCATCCGCCGCACCAAATGGTAACACGTATTTTTCCTTTATCCCCGTCAATGTTTCCGCCGGTGACCAGGTGACGCTAGGACTTTCCTGGTCAGCGTCGGGCTCAAGGGCTCAACTTGACCACATCTACACCGTCGGTAGCCCGGGAGGGACATTGCGCGTGAGTAATACTTGTTCCGACAATCTTCCCAGCAATAACTTTACGACCACAACCACGGGATTACGCGCCATAGTCGCTGGGATGTCGTGAGACGCACTAATGAGGAGGAGAGATGGGCGCGATGACATCAGAACAAGCCGGATGGTTCACCGACACATTTACCCGTCTGGTGGCCAACGTAGAGCAGGCCATCGTGGGCAAGACCTACGTAGTCAGGCTAGCGCTTGCCTGCCTCCTGTCGGAGGGTCACCTCCTCTTAGAGGACTTTCCGGGGACCGGGAAGACCTCGTTGGCCAAATCGCTGGCCAACACGGTGCAGGGAAAGAGCTCCCGGATCCAATTCACACCGGACTTGTTGCCGAGCGACATCACGGGCGTAAGCATCTACGATCAGCGTGAGCAAAAGTTCGAGTTCCACCCGGGACCGATATTCGCCACCGTGGTCTTGGCCGACGAGATCAACCGCGCTTCCCCGAAGACACAGTCCGCATTGCTCGAGGTGATGGAGGAAGGGAGCGTGACTGTCGACGGTGTTGCCCATCCGGTGGGCGATCCGTTCATGGTTGTCGCCACCCAGAACCCGATCGAGCAAGCTGGGACCTACCGCCTCCCGGAAGCCCAGCTCGACCGGTTCTTGATGAAAACCAACCTTGGTTACCCCGACCACGAATCCACGGTCCGCCTGCTGGGCGACGCCTCCAATCGGAATCGCACCGCTGCGGTCGCGCCCCTAATTACGGCCACCGCGGCCACTGACATGGCCCGTCTGGCTGACGGCGTGCACGTCGACGAGTCCGTGCTGATCTACGTCAGTCGCATCGCCGAGGAGTCCCGCCGGGCCCGTCACGTCCGTCTTGGCTTGTCAGTCCGGGCCTCCCTGGCCTACATCAGGGCCGCCAAGACGTGGGCCGCCGCCGACGGCCGCCACTATGTCGTGCCCGACGACATCAAGGAGCTTGCCGTTCCGATCATGTGCCACCGCCTCCTCCTCGACGCCGAGGCAGAGTTCAATGGCGTGAACGTCGATGACGTCATTGCCGGCATCCTCGCTGAGGTTAAGCCGCCTGTCGAGCGGGCTGCCTAGCAGTCCGATGCCCCAGCTCCGCGACCGCATCGAGACTCTACGTCCCCAGGTAACCACTCTTGCCGAGCGAGTGGCCGAGAGAGCACGCCCCACCGGGCCGTGGCGGCAGCGGATCGGCACAGTCTGGGGCACCGTGAGCCCGCTCGGCCGGACAGTCGCGGTTGTCGGGCTCGTCGCCTGGTTGGCAGGCTGGCGCCTGGGCTGGCAGGAGCTGATGGTCGCCGCGGCGGCCTGCGTAGTCCTACTTGCCGTGACGGCGCTGTTCGTCCTCGGGCGCGCCGTAGTCAGCATCGACATCCGTTTAGATCCCCCCCGAGTGGTGGCCGGTGACACTTCGGCCGGCCAGGTCACGGTGCTGAACGACTCGGGCCGACGCACCCTCCCCTTTCAAATAGATCTGCCCGTCGGGCACGACATGGCGGCCTTCTCTGTCGGGTCACTTTCGCCTGGAGAGCGAGTCGAGGAGCTGTTCGTCATCCCCACTGAGCGCCGCGGCGTCATACCGGTCGGTCCCGCCAGGTCCATACGTGGCGACCCGCTAGGCCTATTCCATCGGGAAGCCGCGTCGAGCGCCGCCCACGAGCTGATCGCGCATCCACACACCATCGCCCTGTCGCCCTTCGGCGCCGGCCTATTGCGCGACTTGGAAGGGCTCACCACCAAGGATCTTTCCTCCAGCGACCTGGCCTTCCACGGCCTCCGCGATTACGCCCCCGGCGACGAGAGACACCACATCCACTGGCGCAGCACGGCGAGGACCGGCCGGCTTATGGTCCGCCAGTTCCTCGACACCCGGCGGTCGACGCTCTGCGTCGTCGTAGACGGACAGCCCGGCCATTATCCAGATCCGGATCAGTTCGAGTTGGCGCTGGAGATCGCCGGTTCGATCGCCATGCGGGCGTGCAGGGATGGGTTGGCTGGTGTGGTAGTGGCAGGCGACCAGGCCGCCACCGGGGTGGTCCCGCACCTTCTGCTCGACGTCTTGTCGAGGGCCGAGATGCGCAGGTCGGTACCGGAGCTGCCGCTGCTGACTAGCCGCGCCGTCGCCCAGGGCGCCGATATCAGTGTCGCCGTCTTGGTGAGCGGCGCCGAGTGCACCGCCGTCGAGATGCAGCGAGCGGCGGTACGATTTCCCCTCTCCGTGCGAGTCCTCGCCTTGCGAGTCGTCCCCGGCGAGACACCGGGGATCGAGGGGCGTGGCCGTGCCGTCGTCGCCCGACTTGCCGAGCTCACCGATCTGGCCCCCTTGCTGCGGATGGAGGTGGCGGTGTGAGCAGCGTGATCATCGCGGGCCGTCGGACGTCGCCGCAGGCTCGTTTTGTGCCGCAGCCATGGTTGGTGGACGCCAGCTTCGTCGTCGTCCTGATCGCCCTCGGCGCGGTAGGTTTCCGCCCGATCTACGGCGGGCACGAGTACCTGGTAGTCGCCGTGATCGGCGCCCTGCTGGGCGTCGCCGGCACCCAGTTGGCCTTGAAGCTGCGCCAGCCGGTCTTGGCCGAGGCGGCAGTGGCCGTCTTGGTCTCCCTGCTCTTCGGGGGGGCCTTGACAACCGACCATGGCATCGCTGCCGGACTGATCCCCACGGCCACGACCATCTCCGCGCTCGCCCACGTCGGCGTCTACGGCTGGAAGGAGCTACTCACTAGCTCCCCCCCGGTGGGGGGCAGCTCCGACCTCCTTGTCATCCCCTACATCGTCGGGCTGATCGGCGGCGTCGCCGGCCAGAGCCTGGCTCGCCGCACCCGGTCTCCGTCGCTGCCGCTGCTTGGGCCCACCCTGGTTCTTTGCCTGAGCATTCTTTTCGGAGCTCGCTACCCGACGTCCGTGGTCCTCCAGGGGTCGGTGTTCGCCGTGCTCGCCCTCGTGTGGGCAGTTCTGCGCTACCAACGCATCCGGGTCGTAGCCAGCGGACCCGGCTTCGGCCGGAACCGGTGGCTCGTGTCGGCTGCGGTGCTCGCCGTAGTCGGCCTGTCCGCTGGGATGGTTGGACCGGACCTTCCGGGTGGTCGGGGTCGTAGCCGCGTGGTCCTGTCCCAGTACGTGGTCCCGCCGTTCCAAGCCTCCCAGCAGCCCAGCCCTTTGGCAGGCTTCCGTCAGTACGTCGAAGACGGTCCATTGAACAAGAAAGTGCTGTTCACCGTTAAAGGGCTGCCCACTGGTTCAGAGATTCGCATCGCCACCATGGATGAGTACAACGGCGTCGCCTGGGGCTTCGCTGTCGGTACGGACACCGATGAGATCGGATCGACGGACGTATTTCGTAGGTACAGTTCGACCATCCAGCCGTCCCGCCCGGGCCGGGTTCAGAAGGTCAAGGTGACGATAGGTCAGCTGGGCGGGGTCTGGCTGCCCGAGGTCGGCGAGCTGACCCATGTCACCTTCCCGTTCCCCGATCCCTCAACGTTAGCGAACGACTTCCGCTACGACACCGACACTGAGACCGCGGCGCTCCCTTCGGGAATCCGGCCTGGGGAGACCTACATGTTCGAGGCCGATGTCGTTTCCCCTACCACAGACCCGAGAACCCTCGACAGTCTCGGGGTGGGAAATGCCCCGATCGACGTGTCGGAGGTACCAAACGTGCTCCAGCTCGACGCCAGCGGCTGGGCTGCAAACGTGTCGAGCCCTTTCGCGAAAGTCATGGCCATCGCCGATCATTTGCGGACCGACGGCTACTTCAGCGACGGGCTCGAACAACCCACCCTGTCGCTGCCGGGCCACAGCGCGGGACGCCTGACGAGGTTCTTGGAGGGCGGCCCGCTGGTCGGGACCGAGATCGTTGGTGATGGCGAACAGTACGCGGCCGCGTTCGCGCTCATGGCCGACGCGGTCGGGGTGCCCGCGAGGCTCGTGCTGGGTGCCAAGGTCGGCCGGGGTGGGGTGGTTACCGGGGCGTCGGTCCAACCCTGGGTCGAAGTCGACTTGGCGGGCGCAGGGTGGCAACCCATCTACCGGAACGCCTTCATGGACCCGACCCGCAAGGCCCACGAAACACCGCCCACCCCCAAGCACGCGAACCACGCCCCGCTGCCCGTGGTGCCCCCAGTCGTCTCCGCCAACCACACCCCCCTCGGCGCGGAGCCGCCCGGCTCGTCCGGCGCCTCGCTTTCACACGTCGCCCAGCGCGCGGGCAAGACCTTCCACCTACCCGCCTGGGCGATCACCATGGGCGCCCTGGTACTGGGGATTCTCGCCGTCGTTGTCGGGATCTCGGCCCTCATTAGCGGCATCAAGCGCCGCCGGCGCCGGCGCCGGCGCTACGGCGGTGGCCCGGCATCGCAAATCGCGGGCGCCTGGAGCGAGCTGGTCGATCTGTCCCGGGACCTCAGGGTCGTCGTTCCAGAACGCCGTACCCGACGTGAAGAGGCCAGCTACCTCGATCCCGCCGAGGCAGTCGCCCTCGCGGTGCGCGGCGACGCCGCCGTCTTCGGCCCTGGAGACCCCCCCGACGAGGAGGTCCGCGACTACTGGTCGGCGATGTACGCGGTCACCCAGCAGATGCAGGCTGGGCTCGGACTGCTGGCCCGCTGGAGGGTACGAGTGAGCATCCGGTCGCTCCGCCCGACGCCCAGTCAAGCGGCCTCATGAAGGTCAAGCTCACCCTCCAGAGGGCCCAGGGCCGTCCGACAGCCGACCTTCTAGTGAGTGTCGACCCAGAAGCGGCCGTCGGCACCCTAGCTGATGACCTGGCTCGGTCTGATCCCGACTCGCCGCCTGATCCCACGGGGAACTACTCCCTGGCGCGACCGGGCCCGCCCTCCCTCGAGATCGACCCGCGCACCTCCGTCGCTGACGCCGGACTGAGTTCAGGCGACGTAGTGACCCTGGTCCGCGTGCACGAGCAATCCTCTCTCAACTCGGCCCGACCTGCCGCCGCTGTCCTTTTCGTGGTCTCCGGATCCGACGCTGGGAAGGAGTTCCCGCTTCCGATCGGCACCAGCCTCATTGGCCGAGACCGCGACTGCGCAGTCCGGCTCACGGATCCACTGATATCCCGCAAGCACGCCAAGATCCATGTTGGGGACCTCGTGGAGATCGCCGACCTCGGGTCCGCCAATGGCGTACTGATCGGCGACTCGCCGGCGGCCACCGCCATCCTCCGGCCCGGCGACAGGGCCCGCCTCGGCGACACCGTCATCTCCGTCCGGATCAGCACAGGGGCCTATGGCGGCAAGAACACCAGCGGCACAGTCAGGTTCAACCGCCCGCCCCGGATGGACACCCGGTACGAAGGCCGAACGTTCTCGCTACCGGACCCCCCGACGAGCCGACGTGGCCAACGATTCCCAATCATCCCCCTGTTTGCGCCAATGCTCATGGGCGCCGCCCTCTACCTGACCACCAAATCGACGACGTCGCTGATCTTCATGGCCATGAGTCCCCTGATGATGGCCGGGAACGTGATCGAGGGTCAGCTGGCCGGCAAGCGGACCTATCAGCGTGATCTAGACAAGTTCCGAGCGTCGATAGACGAGACGCGAAAGCAGTTGGCACAGGCCGCCGAGCTGGAGACACGCACCCGCTGCTCGGAGTACCCCTCCATCCAGGAGTGCGCCGAGGCCATCAGGGCCCACGCCCCGCTGTTGTGGTCCCGCCGCCCCGACCTGCTTGGCTTCGGCCAACTGAGACTGGGATTGGGCCGCCAGCCGGCTCGATCCAAGGTCGAGTACCCCTTTGGCCGCCAGGCCGACCTCGACCTGTCCAGGGAACTCCACGAGGCATTCGACCCTTTCGCGGCGGTCGACGGCGTGCCGGTCGCCGGAGACCTCGACGGCGTCGGGGCACTGGGCGTCGCCGGGCCCCACCAACGCGCTCGCGAGGTCGCCCGAGCGTACGTGATTCAGCTCACCGCCCTGCATTCCCCGGCCGAACTGGCGCTTTGCTCCATGTGCGGCTCGGAGCGAGCGGAGGGATGGGAGTGGCTCAAGTGGCTGCCCCACTGCGGTGCCACTCAGTCCCCCCTGAACTGCCAGCCTCTGGTGTCTGATCGATCCGGCGCCACTGCCCTCGTTGGCGAACTCGACTCGCTGATCCGCGCCCGAACAGACAGTCGAACACCGGAGGGAGGTCCGACGCCGCGAGTGCTAGTCCTGCTGGACGAGCCGCTCGACAGCGAGCGCAGCCGGCTGGTGGAGCTTTCCGAGCGAGGCCCATCTTGCGGGGTCTGGGTCATTTGGGTCGCGGAGCATCTGTCCGAATTGCCCGCCTGCTGCAAGACCGTCGTCGAGCTGTCGAACCTCGACGGTCTGGGCGTGGCCCGCTTCGTGGGCAGCTCCGGAGCCGTGGACCCGCTCGCAGTCGAATCGTTGACGGCACCACTGGCCGAGGAGCTAGCGAGGCGGATGTCTCCGATCGTGGACACCGCCTCCCGGGACGACTCTCAAAGTGACGTGCCTCGTTCCGTGTCGCTGCTGGCTCTGGTCGGTAGAGACCTTGCCTCTTCGCCGGGACGGGTGATCGAACGCTGGACCGAGAATCGCTCTGTTCTGACCGGCTCCCACGCCGCCAGCAGTTCCGGCCGAGGGCGACCGGGCAACCTCAGGGCCCTGGTCGGCGAGACTGCCACCGGCCCCCACGTGCTGGACCTACGGGTACACGGTCCCCATGCCCTCGTCGGGGGGACGACTGGGGCAGGCAAGAGCGAGCTACTGCAGTCGTGGATAATCGGGATGGCACTCTCGAACAGTCCCCAGCGACTCACCTTCCTTCTTGTCGACTACAAGGGAGGCTCCGCTTTCAGCGAGTGCGTGAACCTTCCCCACACCGTCGGTTTGGTGACCGATCTCAGCCCACACCTGGTACGACGAGCGTTGACCTCGTTGTCCGCGGAGCTCAAGTACCGGGAGCACGTACTCCACCGCAAACGGGCCAAGGACCTGGCCTCGTTGGAAGAGGATGGAGACCCAGACGCCCCACCCAGCCTGGTGATCGTCGTGGACGAGTTCGCCGCCTTGGTCAAGGAAGTACCGGACTTCGTTGACGGGGTAGTCAACGTCGCGCAGCGGGGTCGCAGCCTGGGGCTGCACTTGATACTCGCGACCCAGCGGCCGGCGGGTGTCATCCGGGACAACCTCCGGGCCAACACCAACCTACGTATCGCCCTGCGGATGGCCGATGTGGCCGATAGTGCGGACGTCATCGGGACCAAGGTCGCGGCCGGCTTCGATCCCGCCACGCCTGGGCGGGCCGTGTCACGGACCGGCCCCACCGTGCTGATTCCGTTCCAGACCGGATTCGTGGGCGGATGGACGTCCGCCATGCCCGACCGCCCTGAGATCGTCGTCTCGACCTTCGGTTTCGCTCCGAAGACGACATGGGAGCTGCCAGCGGACCTGACAAAAGAGAAGCCGGCAGAGGGGCCGACCGACATTCAGCGGTTGGTGGCGAACATCGACCAGGCCAACGGCATGGCGGACATCGCTCCTCCCAGAAAGCCGTGGTTGGCTGAGCTGGCGCCCGTCTATGACCTGGGCAAGCTTCCCTCCCGTCGTCGGGACGACGAGCTGGTCTTCGCGGTCGCTGACGATCCCGCCAATCAAGACCAGCCCACCATGTCTTTCCGGCCGGACGAGGATGGGAACATGGCGATCTTCGGCACCGGCAACTCCGGAAAGAGCACGCTGCTCAGAACCCTGTGCCTCGCCGCTGGCCTGACCGTTCGCGGCGGACCGTGCCACGTCTACGGACTGGACTTTGCCGCCCGAGGGCTGCAGATGCTGGAACAGCTCCCGCACGTCGGAAGCATTATCTCCGGGACTGACGTCGAGCGGGTCTCGAGACTATTCACCATGCTGCACGATGTCATCGACGCCAGAGCAACAGACTACGCGAAGGCCCGAGCCGGCTCCATAACCCAGTATCGCACCATCACCCGCAACCTCGACGAACCCCGAATCCTTCTGCTGATCGACGGCATGGGGGGCATGCGTACCGCCTACGAAGGCACGGAGCACCATCGCCTGTTCGAGAGGTTTCTGGCTATCGCCGCAGACGGCCGCCAAGTCGGGGTCCACGTCGTCATTGCTGCTGACCGGGCTGGTGCCGTCCCATCGGCCCTCGGGGCGCTGATCCAGCGCCAGGTCGTGCTCCGCCTGGCGGGCGACAACGACTATGCGATGCTCGGCCAACCCAACGATGTGCTCAACCCAAAGTCGCCGGCCGGGCGGGGACTCTGTGATGGGCTTGAGATCCAGGTCGCCATCCTGGGCGACAACGCGGATGTCCTGGCCCAGGACACAGCGGTGGGGCTGTTCGCCTCAGCCATGCGAACAGCCGGGGCGAGGGACGCCCCCGCGATCCGCAAGCTCAACGAAGAGATTCCATTCGACGACCTCGAACCCGACGTGGACGGGAGACCCACCTTCGCCGTAGCCGGCGACACCCTGGCTGCCACAGGATTCGCTCCTGATGGCACGTTCACCGTCGCGGGGCCGCCCGGCAGCGGCCGGACCACCACCCTGGTGACTCTGGCGAGGAGCTTCCGCCGCTGGCGACCGGACGCTCGACTGGTGTACGTCGGCTCCAACCGGAGCACGTTGACCAGCGCCATCGACTGGGACCGATCAGCTCTAGACGTCTCCGAG
>Ga0182024_10018109_pt1 | contig 13149 bp, 10 predicted proteins | sample P32metaG_FD_120480 | JGI IMG/M metagenome (GOLD analysis project Ga0182024, IMG submission 120480) | Permafrost microbial communities from Stordalen Mire, Sweden - P3-2 metaG (Illumina Assembly) | ecosystem: Environmental > Terrestrial > Soil > Wetlands > Permafrost | place: Sweden: Stordalen...
ATCGAGTCGTTTAGCGCTAAGACCAGCCAGTTGGCGGAACAAGCCGCTAACACACCATTCAAATCGCAGCTGGAAACCATCGCCAATGGTGCCAGAGAGATCGTTCCAGGCGCCGACAACGCCGAAGCCCTGACCGCATTGCGCACCAAGGCGATGACGATCACCGACGATGTCCTGAGAAAACAGGTGCTTGCCGGTCTGGACGGACTGGAACCAGGTCTGGCTCGCGCCCAAACCGTGCAAGAGCTGGCCGTCACTGCTCGCGTTGCCGGACAGGAAGTGGAAGCTTTCTCCACATCTACCAGCCGTCTGGCTGCCAGAGCGGCCGAAGAAGGATCGCCGTACCAGACGCAACTGCAGGAAATTGCCAACGGTAGCAAAAATTTGGTACCTGGAGCCGACAACGCCGAAGTATTGTCGGCAATGCGCCGCTCGGCGCAGTCGATCACCGACACCGCAGTGCAGCGCGACGTGCTGGCCAGCCTCGATCGACTCGAACCGGCTCTGGCACGAACGCAGAACTTGCAAGAACTTTCGCTCACCACTCGCGTCGCCGGACAAGAGCTGGAGTCGTTTACCGCTGCAACAAGTCGATTGGCCGAAACGGCATCGCCTTTCAAGACTCAGCTCGAAACCATTGCCGAAAACGCCAAAAAGATCGTTCCTGGCGCAGACAACGCCGAGACCGTCAATGCGATGCGCACGGCAGCCAGGGAAATAGGCGACCAGAGTGTGCGCGAACAAGTGATCGCCGGATTGGATCGCCTGGAGCCGACTCTGAGCAAGGCCCAGACGGTGCAAGACGTAGTGGTGTCATCGCGCACCGCCGCCGGCGAACTGGAGAATTTCTCCGCCACCACAACAAGACTGGCTGCCAGAGCCACGGAAACCAGCGCTCCTTATAGCGCAGAACTGGATACGATCGCCAATAGCGCCAAAAAGATCGTTCCTGGTGCAGACAACGCTGAGGCAATCAATGCCATGCGCACTGCGGCCAAGGAGATCGGCGACCAGAGCGTGCGCGAGCAAGTGATTGCCGGATTGGACCGCCTTGAGCCGACCTTGGGACGGGCCCAGGCAGCACAAGATGTGGTCGTGTCAGCGCGGGCCGCCGCCGGCGAAGTCGAGAATTTCTCTGCTGCTACCAGCAGGCTGGCTGCCACCGCCACCGAATCGGGCGCCCCCTACAGCACCAAGCTGGAGACGATCGCCAACGATGCCAAACGCATCGTCCCTGGAGCCGACAATACCGAAGCAATCGCAGCACTGCGCAAATCCGCTACCGAGATCGGCGATACGACAGTGAGAAATCAGGTGGTCAGCGGATTGGACCGCATGGAGGCTTCGCTCGTCAGAGCACAGCAAGTGGAAGAAGCTGCCGTGATGACCAGGCGAGCGGAACTGGCTCTGAACAACATACCGGCACAGTTGCGAGAGCTGGCGGCGACTGCGCCAGCCGAAGATGCAGCTGCGTTTGCTCGCATGCAAGAGCGTTCAGCAGCGCTGAGACTGGGCGCAGACAACACTGCTGCCATGCGCGACTTGAATGCTGCAGCCGAAGGTTTGAGCGATGCCAGTCGCGCTCAGGCGCAGGCGCTGGTTCGCCAGACCGAGGCAGCGCTGGTGCGCGCCACAAGAGCAGAAGAAGCGATGGCTGCAGTTCGGGCCACAGAAACAGCCAGCACGCGGCTTGCCGAAACTCTTACAACAGTCGTTCCGAGAACAGAACGAGAAATCGCCGCCGTCGCCAAGATTCAAGAAGGCGCTTCCACACTCAAATACGGCGTCGACAACACCGCCGAATTCACAAGCATCCGCAAGGCGATCACCGATCTACCGGTGGAAACGCAAGTGCGGGCCGAGCAAGCGATCGCCAATCTGGAGCGCACCTACTCCGTGGCTCAACGCATTGAGCCAATGACCGTAGCCACGCGCAATTTGGACCAAGCTGCCACAATCGCTGCCGAAAGAGCGGCAACCTTAACTCGGACGGTAGAGGTCGGCACCAACACAGAACAGCTGGCCACCTTCCGCCAAAGCATCGCTCAAGTCAACACTGTGGCCGACAACACCGCCGCGCTGGAAGCCGCTCGCAACAGCCTGAGCCGGATGACTGAACCTCTGGCTGCACAGCTCAGACCGCTTTTGACGAATGTTCAGGATGCGGCGTTCATTGCCCGGGCGGAAACGTTTGAATTCTATGGTCCGCGCGTCGCCCAAAATGTACAGGCAATACAAGCAGGAGACCTCTCCGCCGCCAGAATAATGGAAACCCAACAAGGCGTCGCGGCCATGAGCGCAATCGCTCCTGCCGGCTCGCAAACGGCGCAACAACTCGGACAGTTGAGCCAGGCTCTCGATGGAGTGCAAGCCGCCAGCAACATGCGAATCGGCACCGGGCGTTTGTTGCTCGACTCGCTGACATTGACGGGATTGCGCACTGCCGCTCCCACTTGGTTGCCAGATTGGGTTCCAGATTCGCTGCGTCGGGTTCTCGGCAAGCAGCTCACCCGCGTCGAAGATGCGCTGGCAGCAGGCGATGCACAGGCCGCTCAACGCTGGGCTGATCGCCTCGTTTTGGGTGGAAGAGATGTTAGCGGCCGCTTGAGCGACGGTCCGGTCAAAGATCTGATTACCGCTCGCCAGCAGTTCTGGCAAACACAAGATGCAATCGCTGCGGCGCGCAACGCCGAACGGCAGGCCGGATTATTGCCGGGTATGGTCGAAGGTCTGAGCCCTGCGGCCCAAGCCGCTGCCGCCCGAGCCAGAGCCCTGGAGCTGAGCGCCTACGGCATGCTGGGATCGGCCGCTGTGATGGCCCCGTTCGGTGGCTATCAGTTCTACCGCGGCGTTATGAACATGGCCAACGATGAACGAGTGCGCCAGGGCTTGCAACCCCTGTACGTATACGGTCAGGACTCCAGCGGTGGAGCCCGCTATCGCAGCAACAACAACAATCAAGGGACCGATGCCACCGGGGCACTGCGCACCAGCACCACCAGTGGTGAGGTGACGCGCCCGACAGCCACCCCGATCAACGCCAGTGCCAGTCCGGCGCCAGGCAGCCCGACCGCCGCCAGAACCGGCGCCGACACGAATATAACCAGCGCAGGCGTTACTGCTCGTGCCACCACTAGTGATGCACAAGTTGTCGCTTCGACGCAGCCGGCAGCCCGTGGCAGCGACGCTCTCGCCACCGGCGGTGGTGGCGGCACGCGTGACGTCGTCGCTAGCAATCCTGCGCCGCTGGCGGGTGCGGTCTCGACGCAAGCGACATTCGGTCGCGCAGATGTGCCCAATCCGGTGATGTTTGTCACTTCAGGCTACGCGGCCAATGCCAATAGCGCCGCCGCCCTATGGACGCGTCTGCAATATGCCAACGGCGTCCATTACGGTCCCGGTCTGTCCGTATATGCCGCAGCCGAGGAGGCGTCCAGACCGGTGATACCCGTGCAGCCAATACGCAGACTGGGCAGCGCGGAGACGACCTCAATCACCCCAGCGAAGCCTTCGACGCCGGCCTTCGATCCAATCAAAGTAAGAAATCTGTTCGCCCAGCAAGACATGCTGGCCAGCACGCGCGGACCTAATGGTGGAGCGCTTCGTCCCGGCTTGAACTCCAGCGGTGGACCGCTCGGCAGCAATCCCACGGGCTACGGCGCCTCTACCTGGGATTGGAGACAGGGTGTTGTGCGCAGCCAGGTCGACAACGACAAAGCTCATCACATCGATCAGCTGGAAGCGACAATCGAACATCGCGACGGACCCGGAGGCTCAGTCGTCGCCGCCGATCCGCAACAGGGTGGGCTGACATTGGCGAGCCTCACCGGCAATCAAGATCCCAATGCCACCACGGCGCAGGACGACGAAAATGGCACCACTGTGCAGATGGCGATAGCAGGCAAGCAGCCCGGCTCAGACGAAACTATAGTGACTCAGGCCTAAGCGACGTAGCGTTTCATGGCCAGGACTGTGTTGTGTCCGCCGAATCCCAGGGCTTCGACTATAGCGATGTCCACTTTGGCATTTCTATATACGTTGGGAACATAGTCCAGATCGCACTTCGGATCGGGCGTATCCAAGTTGATCGTCGGATGGATGCGCTGGTCGCGCAGGGTCAAGGCCGTAGCGGCCGCTCCGATTGCGCCGGCGCCGCCGAGCAGGTGCCCAACCATCGACTTTGTGCTCGAGATCGCCAGTTTGTAGGCATGCTCGCCAAAGACTCGTTTGATCGCCAGCGTTTCGCGCTCGTCGTTTAACGGTGTGGATGTGCCGTGCGCGTTGATGTAATCAACGTCGGTGGGGCTGATTTGCGCATCGCGCAGTGCTTCGCGAATGGCTCTGGCTGCTCCGTCTCCCGTTTCGTCCGGGGCGACGATGTGGGTGGCGTCGCAGGTGGCGCCGCCGCCAATGATCTCGGCATAGATCGTGGCATTGCGTCGCAGTGCGTGTTCCAGCTCTTCCAGGATCAAAATGATCGAGCCTTCACCGATGACAAAACCGTCGCGGTCTGCCGAGAACGGGCGGCTGGCCTTCTCAGGCTCGTCATTGCGTCTCGACAAGGCCATCATATTGGTGAACGAGGCGACGGAGAATGGGTTGAGACAAGCCTCACTGCCGCCCGATATCATCACGTCGGCGCGGTTGTTCTTGATGTACATGAATGCATCGAACATGGAATCCAGTCCGCTGGCACAGGCAGTAGCATCGCTCTTGGCCTGTCCTTTGGCACCGTATTCGATGGCGACTTGACCGGAAGGAGCATTTGGCATCAAGCGAATGATAGAGCGCAAGCCGATTTTCTTCGGTCCGCCTTCCATCAACTTGATATGATCGGCAGTGGTTGTAATCAATCCGCCGACCCCTGTGCCGATGAATGTGCCGACTCGTTCCGGGTCAATTTTGCGGATCTCGAGCCTGGCGTCTTCGAGAGCCAGTTTGGAAGCGGCCATTGAGAACAGTGTCACGCGATCCATCTCTTTCATCATCGAGCCCACCTTGCGGCGGTCCGGATAAAAGTCTCCGATGTCGAAGTCGGTCACCTCTGCGGCAATTTTGACGGTCAGTCCGATCTCATCGGGATCGAATTTCGTGATTTTGCCGACACCGCTTTTACCTGCAAGCAGCGCTTTCCAGGTATCTTCGACGCCGATGCCCACAGGACTGATAACGCCGATGCCTGTTACAACAACTCTTCGGTTCGTCATTTGGTATTCTCAATCGGGCAAACTAGTTTTTCCAAGGCTCGGAAAAGCGCCCCACTTTTCCTTCAACAGCCTTCAACAGCGACCATTCTAACCTGTCTTTCCCTCTATAACTCAGCATCTGGTCGCCAATCTGATAATAAATTAGTTCGAACAAACATCAATTGCCTGGCTTTGCCTATGCTTTCTCCGTATGCAAAGAGCTTGACTGAAGCCGGACTGACAGCCTGTTTCCGCTATCTGAGCCAACTTCAATGTGGCTCGACATTGCGGTTGCTGCAGCCGGCAGTGAGCATTCTTTTGTTACATATCCGTAGCAAATCAGGCAGTGCTGCCTTGCCGGTTCAAAAAGCGCAAAGCCAGAATCTTCAAGATTACGCCTCACACTATAGATGAGTTAGAGCGCCAATTCTGTCAGCGGAATGCCACTGAGAGTGGTGGCAAGATCTTCATCCGTTCCGCCATGAATGACGCCGGCAGCAGCGTTATCCCAGGGATCGAACTCGTCTTCCATGCAGATGAAGGTGCCCGATCCATCTTGGTCGTCAGCTAGATTTTCCGGCTCGAATGACTGTTGCAGCACGTTCTCGTTCTCGTCAGTCTTGTAATTGATCAAGCGTGTGCCGAGAAACAGTTTGGGATCTTCCAGTCTGCCACTGAGGGAATTGGGCAACTGCAAGCGAGAAACTGATTGCTGATGTTCTCTGACGTTGCGTTTGAAGGCCAGATCCAGAGAATGACCGATCTGCTTGTAATTGGGCTCGTAGCAGACGACCAGTTCCCAGAATCGCTTGTTGTGACTGGCTTCTTTCACATGGGCCAACTCGTGCAACACCAGATAACGTCGTCCTCGCTCAGGCACGTTCTCGACAGCGAAGCGAGAAAAGGTGATGATGCGGGTGTGCAAATTGATTTGCGCCAGCCGCGAGTATTTGGCTGTGCCGATCCTGATGCCACCAATGGTGACATTGACAGTCGCCTGATTGATGCGCTTGACATATCCGGCCATAAACGCCTGATACATTTCCATCTTGGAACGTTCGCTCATGTGTCACCGGCTTGTTGTAAAGGGTGCGTGATCTGGTCAGAGATCCCTGAGGGGATGTAAATGCTGATCGAATGGCCCTTAGAATAGTCAGTTCCTATTGATAAGACAACGATTTTGGATAAAAGGAAAATTGTCTAACCTCACTGCCGGCAGTGATTTGCCGAATTTGACTGTCATCACCGGCGGTGCCCGATCCGGCAAGTCCAAGTTTGCCGAATCACTGGCTGGCGCCGCCGGCGCTCCAGTGGTCTACATCGCCACGATGGAACGGCTGCCGTCTGATCCCGAAGCGGTGGATCGCATTCATCGTCATCGCCAGAGACGCCCTGAGCATTGGCTGACGGTGGAGCAGCCGATGGACGCTCACCGGGCCGTGGACGCTCTGCCAAGTGAGACCATCACCTGCGTTTTCGACTGCCTGTCGCTCTATGTTTCCAACATCGTGCTGGACGGCTATGACGAAACCGCATCCATTGCCGCCCTCGAAGAAAAAGTCTTAGGCGCCGGCGAACTGTTGCTGCGCTCTATGGCGGCCAAAACCTCCGCGCACTTTTATGTCGTCACCAACGAAGTCGGCTGGGGCATAGTGCCTGAAAACGGCTTGGCCAGGTCATATCGCGATTTGCTTGGACTGACCAATCAGCTGTTTGCGCGCTCAGCCAGAGAAGTTTGGCTTAGCTGCGTCGGGCTGCAGGTGCGGCTTAAACCGCCGGGCCAATCGGCATAGAGGCAATTCCTGGGAGCGCCGCCATCCTGGCGGCATTTGCCGATTCGTTGTGGTTCGATGCCGGCTGGAAGCCGGCGCTCCCAGGAACTGCGCTGCGAGCCGCATCAGGGGTTTTGTAGCGCTTTGAAGTGAACGACATTGCGCCAGCCAGCGCCCAGGTTCTACTGGGCCCACGGCCCGGAGGTGATGATCATGTCGACTATTTTGGCATTCAGCTCGGCCGGAGGTTTGCTGCCGGCCTCGAGGCTGGCCAGCAGCCGATCGCGTTGTGGCGGTCCGGCGTCAGCCCAGGCGATTTTGAATTTGGCCCAGCTGAGGGCGAAGTTGGCCATTGCTTTTTTTGCCGCCGCCGATGGTGCCTTGGTATAGTTTTGACAGATTACGGAAGCGAAGATGGTACGGTTGTCGATCGCGTCGATTGTTTTGCCCGGATGCCGTTGCTCGTACATGAAACAGGTCATGTCCGCATAGGCGTCGACCGCGTCCTCCGTTAAAGGAGGATCGCCGGGCAAAGCGATTCTCTCTGGACCGAGCACCTCCGGTAGTATCGTGCTGTCTTCAGCGGCAAGTTTTTTCGATCTGGATTGAAACCGCAGAAGTGCGCGAAACAAGGTAATGAAGCCCTCCTTCTGATCGATGCCGTAGGAAATTTCTTGCGCCGTAGCCGGCCAGAATTTGAGAATGGAGAGGACCTCATTGCGCCTGTCTGATTGCAGTTTGTGTTGCAGCTGCAAGCGTATGCGCGCCTTCTGCTCCTCTGCCAGCGGTTCTTTGCTGGCCAGATTGAATAGTTCTAGCCAATCAACGATTGCATCTTCGTCGCGATCGCCGCTTGTCGAAGGGGTGACATGGTCTTGCGTGGACCGGGAGTTCGAGGATTTTGTAGTCTCCGGTGAGGAGTTGACCGGAACGGCTGCCTTCGTCCGGGAAAAATAATTTCCCTCAGTCGATTTCGGTTTCGGTTTGGGCGCGGGCACAGGATGCGCCGCTACCGGCGCTGTCTTTTTGCGCGGCGGCGTCGGCAGTGCGTTCAGCGATTGGGCCGGCGCCGCTTTCAATTCGGTGACCGGATTTGGTTTCTGCGTATTTTTCGTATCCGAGTAGCCCCAATCTGTTTCGGATGCGCAAACTATGGTATCAGATGCGGTGAAGAGAAGTACGCCGATCGCCACCCAACGTTCCAGCCTGAATCGTCGTCTGCTCAGCACTTATCGGACCTCGTCAGTGTTTCAGTTCCGCCTGCAGAAAAGCAGTTATTTCGGCGATGACGTTGTTACGTTGCGTGAGTAAATCGTTGCCGTGCGCCTGGGTGTCGAGCAGCTCGACCTTGAATTTCGTTCCCAGCTTTTGCCATTGTTGAACGGCCCTGGCTGAATCCTGATCGCCTTTGCCGGCAAACATCAGCACCGGCTTCTCTAGACCTTTGAGATACTTTTCTGGCTGCAACCCGTGGTAGTTTTGCCCGGGGGAGAGCAAGACAAGCGCCTTCAGATGTGAGTCACCACTTACCATTGCCGCTGTGTTGGCGCCGATGGATGAACCGATAATAGCAAGTTTCGCACCATCAACGCCTGGCAACTTTTGTGCATCCGCGATCACGGTTTGAGCATCGGAGGGCAATTTTGCCCAATCGCTGGCGGCGAAATTCTTGTAGCTGATCTCGCTTTTGTCTTTTCGATAGATCGACTCTCCATGCCCGCGCAGATCGATGTTGATGATCGTCAATCCCTGCGCCAGCAGCGGCGCAATCAGAGGCTGAAACGCCTGCCTCGACCGGCCCAGCATGTGCAACATGATCACAGTCGGACTCTTCTGTTTCTGGGCATAGAGATCGCCGACGAGAATCACGCCATCGCTTGTTTGCAACGCTTCTCGCTGTGGTTTGATCGCCGCTGCGTTCACCGCTGCAGCCAGAAGACTGGATGAAACTGCCAGCAGGAGTGCACCGACAGCGAGCGTCCATTTTGGGCGCCGGTATCGCTGCGCACAATTTTGCCCGCCGCCGCGCCGCGACTGTTGGAAGTCGGAGCGGCTCAGCTCATGACTATCTTTGCTTAACAAAATAAAACACCCATGATCTAATATCATTCCAGAACGCTTATCCGCACTGCTCGCCAAAATACTACTGCTTTGCTGCTGCGAATGATCAGGCTGAAACCTTGGCTGGTGCGTGAAATGTTGGCAAGTGTATGGTAATATCGGCGAAGAAGCCCATCAAGGCTTGATTCTAAGGACATTGCCAGGCGGCAGCGCAAGGAGTCTAGGGGTATGGCCAAACTGCGTCTCAGGTACTATCCGGACGAGGTTTTGAAGCAGAAGGCGAAGAAAATTTCGATCTTCGATTCCTCCGTGCGAAAGCTGGCCCAGGATATGCTGGACACGATGTACGACAGCGACGGCGTGGGTTTAGCGGCGCCTCAAGTCGGCGTTTCCAAGCGCATTATGGTGGTCGACGTCGCCGGCGAGGATGACCCGAAGAAGCCGATTGTGTTTATCAATCCGGTGATTCTGGAACGACATGGCGAGCTGGTCGGGCTCGAGGGGTGTTTGAGCTTTCCCGGCGTTTATTTCGAGGTCAAGCGGGCCCACCGCATTATCGTCAAATACCAGAACCTGGCTGGAAAAGAGATCAAGATGGAGGCGCAAGGCGACCTGCTTTGCCGGGCGATCCAGCATGAAATCGACCATCTCGATGGTGAGTTATTCTTTGACAAGGCAGTGTCTAAACTTGCAGCTGACCTGGAATTGACCAAGCACGGCTTCTTAGATGGCGACGTTCCGGCGATGGAAAAGCAGATGTGCGAATCCGGACAAACCGTGCACCTGGCCGCTGACGAGCAGCAGGCTGTTGTCGGGTAAGCTATACCGGCTCACCGGAGAATTTTGATGGCATTCCGTTTGCGAAACTTCGCCCCATTGGGTCCGGAAGAAGGACTGAACGGCTGGCTGCATAAATTTGCTGGCTGGCAGCGTGCCTTGTTCGGCATCAGCAGCGATCGCTACATCAGCGCTCTGGCAGCTCAAGGGCAGCCGATTGCTGCAGTCAGGCAGGTGGACGGCAGCGCCGGCTGCTGCCGAATCTGTGGATATCAGATGGCATCAGTCAAAAGCGATGACGGTTGGGCGATCGAAGCGTGCTCGCACAGCATGGCCCGAAAGATGATCGGCAACGATCGCTTCGATCGCTGGCGATCGCAACTTCCCCCCGTTGAGTCCAAACCTCAAAGCTCAGCCGGTTCAGCCGCCGTCAGCACGGCACCGGTATCAACTCATATGCAAACCTTCAGCCATTGAATATACTCACAGCATGACCGCCCAACCGACAAATCAGCTCGACAGTTGTCCAACTTCTACGCAACAAGGCAGAAGCAAAGACGAGCTTGAAGTAAGAGTGATGTCGTTTGGCTATAAACAAGGGCCGCCGCCGCTTGCTAACGTTGTCTTTGACGTGCGCTTTTTGAAAAATCCCTATTGGGTGGAGGAGCTGCGTCCGCTGACTGGTCGCGATCAACCAGTGCAGGACTACGTTTTGCAGCAACCACTAGCGCAGGATTTTCTCCAGTCTTTGCAGGTGTTGCTGAGCAAAGTCCTTCCTAAGATGGCTGAACTCAAGGTGGGACAGTTCATTATCGCGCTCGGTTGCACCGGCGGACAACACCGCTCCGCCACACTTGTGGAGGCGCTGGCAGGTCTTTTGCGGCAGAAATTTCCTCAGTACACTGTAGTGATCGCACATCGTGAGCTCTGCCCATCCGATGGCGACTGCGGCGAAGACAGAGATTCGAGCGAAGAACAATGAGAAACTCATTCTTCAACCGCATTCGCGCCATGATGCTTCCCGGGTTGAAGCGCTGGATTCTCGTTATTATGTGCGGCATTGCGCTGATCGTTTATGGCGTCTTTCTTGTTCTGGGATACCACCCGATTGCGGTGGTGGGCAAGTTTGTCAGCGAGGTGATGGCCAACGCTGCTAAGGAGTTGCCGTATCGTTTCAGCGGATTGATTGTGATCATCAGCGGCATTCTGTTTGTATTTTTCGCCGTCTCGAAAGTGACGCTTTCGGTGCTGGGGGCGTTCCTTCCGTTTGGTGATCGTGAATCGATCCCTGACGTTCTTTACCGCAAACGCCACCTCGATCGCGGACCTCGAGTAGTCGTGGTCGGTGGTGGCACGGGACTATCGAATTTATTGAAGGGCTTGAAGAACTACACCAACAACATCACCGCCATCGTCACCGTCGGTGATGACGGTGGCAGCTCCGGGCGTTTGAGGCAGGAGTTGGGTGTGCTGCCCCCGGGCGATATTCGCAACTGCATTACTGCGTTGGCTGATGAAGAAAAGTTGGTGACGGAACTGTTTCGCTACCGCTTCGACGCCGGACAGGGGTTGGAAGGGCATAGCTTCGGCAACCTGTTTCTCACAGCGTTGTGCGCGATCACTAAAGGAGACATGTTGGAGGCGGTGCGAACCGCCAGCCGCGTGCTCAACAGCTGCGGTCAGGTGTTGCCGTCGACCTTGAGCAACATCGTCCTGGTGGCGGAGATGGAGGACGGGCGTGTGATTCGAGGTGAGTCACAGATACCGCATGCTGGAGGGAAGATTCGCAAGCTCTATTGCGAACCCAGCTCTCCTCGCGCTACGCCGGAGGCGTTGGAAGCTATTCTCGGAGCCGAGCTGATCATTGTCGGACCGGGAAGTTTGTACACTTCGATTGTGCCGAACTTGCTGATCCAGGGCATCCCCGATGCGATCAGGCAGTCCGCTGCTAAGAAACTGTATATCTGCAATGTGATGACCCAGGAAGGCGAAACCAATGATTACAGTGTCGCCGATCACGTACAGACGGTGCTGGCACACGCCGGCGGGCAGCAGCGCGGCAGCAAAGTCTTGCATGCGGTTCTGGTCAACGATCAGTTACCTTTGATTGGCGATGATCCCGAATCGCTGGAAAAATTCGGCAGCGCCCGGCCGGTGCGCTACGATCCTGACAGATTGCGAGCTATGGCCGTGGTGCCGGTGAGAAGATCTTTGATCAATCCGGCAACAGGTGTGCATCACAATCCCCACAAATTAGCCAAAGTGATTATGTCCTGGTATAACCGCAAGAGACCAAGAAAACTCGGCGATCGCGGCGGCAGAGGCGGGCGAAACGGGAGCGGTGCCGGCGGCGGCACCGTCGAGAAGCGAGAAGCAGGCAAAACCAGCGCGCGCGACCGGATCGCATCGTTGCTGTCATTCTAAATTTTGAGCCGGCGGCTGATACGATTTGTGTGCAATCGCTTGAGCTGACGTTTTATTCAGGTGAAGGGGATATCGTCTGCATATAATGGAGCGAGTAGATCGAATCATTCGCGAGAACCACAATGAACGCAGTTCAAAGCGCACTCATGGTTGAAGAAAACACTAAAGAGAATATCGGCAAAGCACTTGGTCGCATTGCCAGCGGCGTATTTATCGTCACGCTGGGCAAGCCAGAAGATCGCGACGGTATGCTGGCCACATGGATCGGGCAATCAGCCTTCGAGCCGCCGATCATCACAATCTCGGTCAAAAAAGAGCGGCCGATTCTGGCGAAGTTAGCACTGGGCAATGCGTTTGTCGTCAACGTGCTGGGCAAGAAGAACAACAACATCTTCAAGAATTTCGCCAAGCCATACTCCGAAGATGTAGACAGATTCGCCGGTCTGTCTGTCGACGAGAAGGATGCCGGACCGGTTCTGACAGAAGCGGTGTCGTTCATGGCTTGCACAGTGATAGGGCATGCCGACGCCGGCGATCATGTCTTGGTCATCGGGCAGATTGTTGATGGAGCATTGCTGAACGCTGACCAGGAACCGATGGTGCACTTCCGCAACAACGGCTTTCAGTATTGAGGGCGAAATCTCTAATCATATTTGGTCGAGGTAGGCTCGGTTAGGCTGGAGCCAGTCGTTTTTTACAAATTCAAACTGGACCAGCGTCGGCGCTAAACCGCTAGGCAAAGCGGCGCTGAGTGCGACTGCCAGCGGTCGACCATCATCGTTATTTCGGCAGAAGTGAACGGCTTGCTGAGAAAGTCGCTCATGCCGGCCGACAGACAGGCCTGGCGGTACTCTTCGGTAGCATGCGCCGTCACCCCGATGATCGGCAACTTGACGTTGCGCTGGCGAATTTTAGCTGTGCAGCCTGGA
>Ga0182024_10018110_pt1 | contig 13148 bp, 17 predicted proteins | sample P32metaG_FD_120480 | JGI IMG/M metagenome (GOLD analysis project Ga0182024, IMG submission 120480) | Permafrost microbial communities from Stordalen Mire, Sweden - P3-2 metaG (Illumina Assembly) | ecosystem: Environmental > Terrestrial > Soil > Wetlands > Permafrost | place: Sweden: Stordalen...
ACCCCGCCGCTTTGCTGCGCTAGGGCCGGCCCCGGCGCCAGCACGGCGAGGCCAGCCGCCACAGCCAGCGCACACATTTTCCCCAGCATTTTCTTTCCTTTCCGTTCGTCGCGGGGAGCCTAGCACGAAGCGCAGGTCGCCAAAGAGGGTCTCCCCCGCGATTCCATTGCTGTCTTTCGGACAGCTCCCCTAATCTCATGGCATGGATTTCGATCTCTCCGACGATCAGCTGGCGTTCGCGGAAACCGCGCGGCAGTTCGCGCGCGAGGAATGGCTGCCCAACGCACCGGGCTGGGACGAGCGCGAGGAGTTTCCCGACGAGGCGTTGCGAAAGGCCGCGGCGCTCGGTTTTGCGGGGATCTATGTGAAGGACGAATTCGGCGGCAGCGGCCTCTCGCGGCTCGACGCGACGATCATCTTCGAGGAGCTGGCCGCCGCCTGCGTTTCGACCGCCGCCTATCTCTCGATCCACAACATGGCGGCCTGGATGATCGACCGCTTCGGCGACGATGCGCAGCGCGCGCGCTTTCTGCCCCGCCTCATGACGATGGAGCATTTCGCCAGTTATTGCCTGACCGAGCCGGGCAGCGGCTCGGATGCCGCGGCGCTTACCACAAGCGCGCGGCGCGACGGCGAGGATTACGTCATGAACGGCACCAAGGCGTTCATCTCGGGCGGCGGGAGAAGCGACCTCTATGTAACGATGGTGCGCACCGGCGGGGCCGGCCCCAAGGGGACTTCCTGTCTCGTCGTCGAAAACGGCACGCCGGGCCTTTCCTTCGGCAAGAAGGAGAGAAAACTCGGCTGGAACACCCAGCCGACCGCGATGGTGATCTTCGAGGATTGCCGCGTGCCCATCGCCAACCGCCTCGGCGCCGAGGGCGAAGGCTTTGGAATCGCGATGATGGGGCTCGACGGCGGGCGCCTCAATATCGGCGCCTGCTCATTGGGCGGCGCCCGCGCCTGCCATGAAGCGGCGCGCCTCTACATGCTGGAGCGCCGCCAGTTCGGCACAAGGCTGGCTGATTTCCAGGCCCTGCAATTCAAATTAGCCGACATGGCGACCGAGCTCGACGCCGCCCGCCTCATGCTGCGCCGCGCCGCCGCCAGCCTCGACAAGGGCGACCCCGACGCGACCCTTCACTGCGCGATGGCAAAGCGCCTCGCCACCGACACCGGGTTCCAGGTCTGCAACGAGGCCTTACAACTGCACGGCGGCTACGGCTACCTCAAGGATTTCGGCATCGAGCGCTACCTGCGCGACGTCCGCGTCCACCAGATCCTCGAAGGCACCAACGAGATCATGCGCGTCATCATCGCCCGGCGGCTGCTCAGGCAATAGATTTCGCAAGATGCTAATGCAGGTTCGATCCAATGGATGCGCTTGAATGACGGCAAACCAAGAGGTCAGCGGCGGCGGCCGATTTTTTGACCACAGCCTCCCTCGACGAGGGCGAAATCGTCAAGAATTGCCCAGAATGGGGCTTATGCGGCTTTTGACAATCCCTAATGCCAGCGGCAAAAAAGGAAGGGCGGCAAGACGCCGCCCCCGATGACTCGTTATTACTGACTTGGCGGCTTGTAGGCGCCGTGAATTTTGCTTGCCCTCTCCCGAAGGCCCTTAACCTCATCCATCGTGAAGAGGCGCGTCAGTTCGACGTGATGAATGGTACCAGCGGATACGGCGACACCGGTCATGGCAGGTGCCATTGCGGGGTCAGTCACGTCGAAAATCAGCATCACGCCGGGACCATTGGTAGCCCTCCCATACATCGCGACCAGCTTGCCCCCGGCGGCTTTAAGCAGTTCTTCAACTGCCGCCTGGCGGTTGGTGTTTGGGTTTTGCCTCATCGCGTTAAGGGCTTGCGGTGTATAATCTGCCGTCAAACAGAATAGCATTGCCGTCCTCCCTCTAATTTGTTTTGGGCAGTGCCCCACGCTAGGCTCTATTTCCGCGACTATCAAGCCAACCGGAACCGCGCAGCGCGTAGCGCGTAGGATGGGCTGAGCGGAGCGAAGCCCATCACCATCGCGGCGAGACGATGGGCTTCGCGATGCTCAGCCCATCCTACCAATGGACGGCGCGCGGTGATCAGGCGCATATTCGATTGAATTGAGCGCAGCGAGGAGTGCCAAGGTATGTCCGTGCACGATGTCGAATTCGAGCGTCCCGCCCTCTGGCCCTCGAACGGCATCAGTGAGGTGCCGTTTCGGCTCTATACCGATCCCGAGCAGTACCGCATCGAGCAGGAGCGGATCTTCAAGGGGCCGACCTGGAACTATCTGTGCCTGGCGGCCGAGATCCCCGAGCCCGGCGACTGGGTCGCCACGACATTGGGCGAAGTTGCGATCATCGTCGTGCGCGGGGCGGACGGTGCGGTCAACGCGTTTGTCAACCGCTGCGCCCATCGCGGCAACCTTCTGTGCCTCACGCAAAAGGGCCGGGCCAAGGAGATCACCTGCATCTATCACGGTTGGAGCTACGACCTCGAAGGCAAGCTCACCGGGGTCGCCTTCGAGCGCGGCGTCAAACGCCAGGGCGGGATGCCGCCCGAATTCCGCAAGGACGACCACCATTTGCAACGCCTGCAGGTGGCGGAATTGTCGGGCCTCATCTTCGGCTCGTTCGACGAGGAGGTGCCCGATCTCGAAACCTATCTGGGGCCGGTCGTGGCCGGCGGGATCCGCCGGGTGATGAACCGCAAGGCGCACATCATCGGGCGCTCGACGCAGATCCTGCCGAACAACTGGAAGCTCTATTTCGAGAATACGAAGGACACTTATCACGCCTCGATCCTGCACGCGTTCCTCACGACGTTCCGGATCAATCGCCTCAGCCAGGCCGGCGGCATCAACATCGACGAGAGCGGCGGCAACCATTTCAGCTACGCCAAGCTCGACTACGCCGCCGAGGACGCCGAATACAAGGCCGCGGCGCTACGCTCCGACACCGACCTCAAGCTCGCCGACAATTCGCTGATTGAATCGGTCGACGAATATGGCGACTCGATCTCGGTGCAGATCCTGACCGTGTTCCCCAATCTGGTGGTGCAGCAGATCCGCAACACGATCGCGGTGCGCGTCATCCGCCCGCGCGGGGTCGAGCGCACCGAATTGGAATGGGTGCATCTCGGCTTCGAGGGCGATGACGAACAGATGACCGAGCGGCGCCTGCGCCAGGGCAACCTGGTCGGCCCGGCCGGCTATATTTCGCTCGAGGATGGCTGCGTCGGCGGCTTTGTGCAGCGCGCGCTGCAATACAATGACGACGACAGCGGCGTCGTGATGATGGGCGGGCACGACGCCGAGTCGCAGAATTTCCGCGCCAGCGAGGCGGCGATCCGCGGCTTCTGGAAGAAATACCGCGCGCTCACCGGCACCTGACACCGCGAGCGATGGGTCCTTCGAGACGGCCGCTGCGCTGCCTCCTCAGGATGAGGGTAAGCTATTGATGTCAGATGTAAATCTACCTCATCCTGAGGAGCGCTCCGCAGGAGCGCGTCTCGCAGGACGCACGGCGCCGCCGCCGGCTCGTAGGGCTGAGTAACACCATGGACGAGACCGCGCTGCGGCTCGGCATCGGCGAACTGATCGCCGCCTATGCCGATTGCATCGACGACGATCGGCTCGAGGAGTGGCCCGATTTCTTCGTCGAGAATTGCCGCTACCTGATCACCGACCGCGAGAGCCACGCGGCGGGCCTGCGCCACGGCATCATCTACGCAGCCTCGCGCGGCATGCTCACCGACCGGGTGATGGCGATGCGCCGCGCCAACATCTACGAGGCGCAGCGCTACCGCCATATCGTCGGTCCGGTTCGCATCGACCGGGTCGAGCGCGGGGTCGCCGATACGCGCGCCAACTTCCTCGCGGTGCGCATCATGCATGACGGCGAGAGCACGCTCTTCGCCACCGGCCGCTACCTCGACCGTATCGATGTCAGTAGCAGCCCCTTCCGCTTCATCGAGCGCATCGTCGTCCTCGACAGCCAGAAGATCGACACCCTCCTGGTGATCCCGTTGTGATACCCACCGTTCGTGGCCGGGCCTGGCCCGGCCATCCACGCGACGCCGCTCAGCCGCTCGACGTGAGGTCCCGCAATGGCCCATGGCTGGGTCTATTTCATGACCAACCGGCCGAACGGAATACTCTACACCGGCGTGACAGACGATTTGCCCCGCCGAGCATGGGAACATCGCGATGGGCTAGTGGATGGCCTCACCAAGCGGTACGGATTGAAGCGCTTAGTTTATTTCGAGTATTACGACGACATCCGAGACGCGCGGCAGCGTGAGCAGAACTTGAAGCATTACCGACGGGCGTGGAAGGTCCGCCTGATATTGCTCAATAATCCGGATTGGGATGATCTGTACGCGCAGTTAGCGTGATCTCGTGGGTGGCCGGGCCAAGCCCGGCCATGAACGGTTATGGGTCGGGTATGTCTGATTCCGACGACATTCTGTTCAGCCACGCGGGCGGGGTCGCCGCGGTCACCCTCAACCGGCCGCAGGCGCTCAACGCCTTCACCCTCGGCATGTATCGGCGGTTCGCGCCGATGCTGTGCGAGTGGGCCGATGATCCCGCGGTCCATGTCATCCTGATCCGCGGCGCCGGCGAGCGGGCGTTCTGCGCTGGGGGCGACGTTCGCGCCATCGCCGAGGCCGGGCGGGGGATCGCCGGCGACCCGTCGCTGACCAGCCGCTTCTTCTGGGAAGAATATGAGCTGATCCGGCATATCCACCGCTTTGCCAAACCCTATCTGGCGATCGTCGACGGGATCACGATGGGGGGCGGGGCCGGGGTGTCGGTCAACGGCGCCTACCGGATCGCCACCGAGCGCACCATGCTGGCGATGCCGGAGACTGGGATCGGTCTTTTTCCCGATGTCGGGGCGACCCGGTTTCTCAACCTCGCCCCCGGGCATGTCGGGCGCTACCTCGCGCTGACCGGGGCGCGGCTCGGGCCAGCAGATGCGCGCTATTGCGGTTTTGCCACCCATTTTGTCCCGCGCGAGCGTGTGGCACAGCTGGTGGCGGCGCTCGGCGGCATGACATGGCGGGCCGACGGGGAGGGCGCGCAGGTCGAGGCGGCGCTCGCCCCGTTCAACAGCGATCCCGGCGAGCCACCCCTGGCCGCGCGCCGCGCCGCGATCGACCGCTGTTTTGCCGGCGATACGGTCGAGGCGGTGCTGGAAGCGCTCGCCCGCGAGGCAAGCGCTGGCGGCAACGACGCCCAGTGGGCGGCGCAGACCCGCGCCGGGCTCCTGACGAAATCCCCGACCAGCCTCAAGGTCACGCTGCGCCAGCTGATCGTCGGGCAAGGCTACGACATCGAGAGAGCGCTCGCCCTCGAATACCGGCTGACCCAGCATTTCATGCAAGGCCACGATTTCTACGAGGGCGTGCGCGCCGCGCTGATCGACAAGGACCAGCGCCCGCGCTGGCAGCCGGCAACCCTCGCCGAGGTGACCGAGGCGATGGTCGACGGCTATTTTGCATCGCTCGGCGAGGGTGAGCTGCGCTTCGATTAGGGAGGACGACCATGGCGACGATCGGCTTTATCGGGCTCGGCAATATGGGGGCGCCGATGGCGGTCAATCTGGTGAAGGCCCAGCACCACGTGACCGGGTACGATATCGTCGCGCAAGCCGGCGCCGCCCTCACGGAGAAGGGTGGGCACGAAGCGGCGAGCGCGGTGGAGGCCGCCGCGGCGGGAGACAATGTGATCTCGATGCTGCCGGCCGGGCCGCAGGTGCGCGCGGTTTATCTCGGACCGGAGGGAATCATCGCCAAGGCGCGCCCGGGAGCCCTCTTGATCGACTGCTCGACGATTGACGTCGAGACCGCCCGCCTGGTCGCCGCAGCCGCGAAAGAGGCCGGTCTCGCGATGCTCGACGCACCGGTCTCGGGCGGCGTCATCGGCGCCGAGGCGGGCACGCTGACCTTTATGGTGGGCGGCGAGGCGGCAGCCTTTGCCCGCGCCGAACCGATCCTCAAGGCGATGGGGAAGACAATCGTTCATGCCGGCCCCGCCGGCAGCGGGCAGACCGCCAAGATCTGCAACAACATGATCCTCGCCGCCTCGATGATCGCGGTGTGCGAGGGCTTTGCGCTGGCCGAGAAACTCGGGCTGCCGGCCCAGACGTTGTTCGACATTTGCAAGACGTCGACCAGCCAGTGCTGGGCGATGACCGGGTATTGCCCGGTGCCGGGTCCGGTGCCGGCGGCGCCCTCCAACCGCGGCTACCGGGCGGGCTTCACCGCAGCCAACATGCTGAAGGATTTGCGCCTGGCGCAGCAGGCGGCCGGCGCCACGGCCGCGGCAACGCCGCTCGGCGCGGCGGCGGCCAACCTCTACCAGCTTTATGTCGACAGCGGCGCCGGCGGGCTCGATTTCTCCGGCATCATGCAGTTCCTGCGCCGCGAAGAACCAGGGAAATGAAAGGAATATTTAACGAAACTATCGTTAACTTGTGGCTCGAATGTCGCCAGAAAGAGGGCTGCTATGACGAACGGGTATCTCGAGGTGATTGCGCTGGTCGAGCGGCTCCACCGGCATTTTCTCGAAGTCGTGAAGCTCGAGCTTGAAGGGCTTAGCATCCACGACATCAATAACGTGCAAGGCCTGATGCTGTTCAACATTGGCGACGCCGAGATGACGGTGGGCGAATTGACGCTGCGCGGCTGCTATCTCGGGTCGAATGTCTCCTACAACGTCAAGAAGATGGTCGAGAACGACTATCTCGTGCAGGAGCGTTCGGTGCACGACCGCCGCTCGATCCACGTCCGGCTCACCGACAAGGGACGCGCGCTGCGCGACCAGCTCAGCGTCATGCATCGCCGGCACATCGAGCTCCTGTCGCATACCGCGGTCACCGATGAGAATTTGCAGAGCGTCATCGTGACGTTGGGCCGGCTCGAACGCTTCTGGGTGCGCGCCGGCGACCTCGTGCAGCGCCCGGGGCGCTTCGCCGCCTGATTTTTCGGCAGGCATCTTCGAGGTCCTCATTTTCGCGTGCCCATTTTTCAGATGACGCGGCGGCAGCGGGCTGCGAGTTTGTTGGCGATCATTGCCGGAGCCGCCGCATGCCCGCCCCATCCCCCGCCCTTGCCGAGCTAGAACCGGGTCTGAGCGCCGCCGGGAAGCTCGACCGCGGCGATATCGAGACGCTCGCCGAAGCCGGCATCCGCACGATCGTCAACAACCGCCCCGATGGCGAAGACCCCGGCCAGCTTTCCGCGGCCGAGGCACGCCGCATCGCCGAGGGACTGGGCATCACCTATCACCATATCCCGGTGACCGGGCCGAGCTTGTCGCGAGCCGACGTCGATGCGTTCGCCACGGTGCTGGCGACGGCGCCAACCCCGATCGTCGCCCATTGCCGCAGCGGCACCCGCTCGGCCCTGTTATGGGCGCTCGCCCGGATGCGCGACGGCGCCGACCCATTGGCGCTGGTCGCGGAGGCGGCTCGCCACGGCATCGACATCGCGGTGCTGCCGGCGATCGCCTCCCGCCTGCGTTGACCTCACAAGCAGGCCGCCTTGCGCAGCGCCTCGTTGATCCTCGATTGCCAGCCGGGGCCGGCCGCGCGGAAATGGGCGAGGATATCGGGATCGAGCCGGATGTTGACGGCTTCTTTCGCCGCGGCCTTTTTCGGGCGGCCAATCGGCCGTGCCGCGCGGATCAGGCGATCGCCCTCGCGGATTTCGGCCGCTTCGAACCATTCGCGGGTCAGACGCGGTGCGTCGTCCGGATCAATCCATTTGCTCTCGGTAGTACGTCTCTTCGTCGGCATGCCCGCACCTCATTGAGATGATCCGCCTGCCGTCATCGCGTGGGGTCCAAATCACGACAACAAACCGATCGCGCAGCCAGCCCGCCGTGAAGCGCGGCTCGCCGTAATCTTGCCGGTGGTCGGGAAGCGTCGCGATCCTCCCTTCGAACACCAGTTCGGCATCGGCGAAATCCAGGCCGCGCTCGGCGAGCGTTGCTCGGCGCTTGGGTGCGTCCCAGCTGTTCATGTATCCACAAAAATTCGCCGGTCAAGGGTTATTGAATACCCGGAGCTCACCGGCGGACGGCGCTAGGCGTCGGCCTCCTCGCGCAGCCAGTCGCGAAAGGCCCTGACCTTGGGTCGTTCGAGCGCGCCCGGCGCGGTCACGATGTAATAGGCGAAGAGATCCGGCAGCGCCAACGAGAAGAGGCGTATGAGGCGCCCGCCGGCGAGATCGGCCGCGGCGATCGTGCTGTACGCGAGCGCCACGCCGTGCCCGGCGATCGCCGCGTCGAGCGCCATATACCCGACGCTGAAGGTGAGCCCGGCAGCCTCCGGCACACCGGTGACGCCGGCCGCCTTGAGCCACATCGCCCAGGTCGGCGCCAACGGGTCGCGATCGACCGCCTGATCGTGGATCAGCGCGTGATGGCGCAGATCGTCGGGGGTGCGCAGCGGCGGCCCGGCTTCGAGGAGGCGCGGGCTGCACGCTGGGAACACCTCGTTCTGCATCAGTAGCTCGACGCTAAGCCCGGGATAGCGCCCGGTCCCATAGCGGATCGCGACGTCGAAATCGCCCCGGGTCAGATCGACGACATCGTCATTCGCCGAGATCCGCACGTCGATCTCGGGGTGGCGCTCCTGAAAGCGGTGCAGGCGCAAGACCAACCATTTGGCAGCGATCGAGGGCGAAGCGGTGACGGTCAGTGTCCCGGTGTCGTTATGCGCCCGCAAGCGCCGCACCGAGGCGTGGATCCCGGCGAATGCGTCCGACAATCCGGAGAGCAGCACGCGGGCCGAGGCGGTCAGCTCGATCGAGCGGTTGAGCCGGTGGAAGAGCCTCACCCCGAGATCCTCTTCGAGGGCATGGATCTGGTGGCTGATCGCGGCGGGGGTGACGTTGAGCTCGGCGGCGGCCTTGCCAAAGCTGCGCAGCCGGGCGGTCGCTTCAAAGGCGCGCAGCGCGCTCAAGGGTGGCAGATGTCCATTCATGGAGATGAGGTTTTCTAAACCCTGTAGTGAGAAAGTCTCGTTTGTAGAACGCCGCTGTAGAGGCCAATTTGGGACCTAGGCGTTCCCGGCGCAAGACGGTTCGATCGCCGGAAAGTTTAGGAGATCTCACATGACGGCCATCCATCTACAATCCTATCGCGAGAGCGTGAGCCGGCGCGACCGGCGGCACGCTGCGCTCGACGCGCTGAGCGATGCCACCGGTTGGCTGCTCGCGACGCTGCGCGAATGGCGCCGGCGCAACCGCGACCGCGCGGAGCTCGCCACGCTCGACGCCCGCACGCTCACGGATATCGGGCTCACCCAAGGCGAGGCCGAATTCCTCGCCAACAAGCCGTTCTGGAGGGAGTAATTGCGATGACCACGATCAGTGAAACCGCGCCGATCGGCGCGCGCAACCGGCCGCTTACCGGGCTTTGGCGCCGCACGACGCACGCTCTCGGCAAGCTGTGGGCAAAGGTGGTAACATCATACGATGCACCCTCGGCTGCGGACGTGCCACCGGAAAGTTGGCGGTTCCCGCCGTTCTAGCCCCCGCGCCCCTTGCAACTCCCCGGAGGACCAACCGATGACCAATATCGACCAGTTGCCCTATGTCGAGGCCGAGCTGAATTATCTCGCGCCGATGACCGAGCGCCCGCGCTATTACGCCTATGAGCCGCAGCCCGGCGAGCCGCACTCGAACCTGACGCCCGAGCCGCATCAGATGCATATCCACAGCCTGCGCCCGATCGCGGACGATCTCGGGCTCGACGTCCAGGGCTTTGCCCTCCTCGAGCAGAGGAGCGCGGTGCGCGATTTCTGGGACGACGACGAGGTGCGCCGGGTCTACTACCCGGAGGCCGAGCGCTTTCTCAAGGAGGCGACCGGCGCCAGCCGCATCTTCATCTTCGACCATCTGCAACGCCGCCGGGTTCCCGGACAGCAGGACCGCTCGCGCAGCGGCCCGCGCCAGCCGGCAACCCGGGTCCATGTCGACCATACCGACCGGTCCGGGCCGCAGCGCGTGCGCGACCTGATGGGCGACGAGGCCGAGGAGCTGCTGAAGGGCCGCGTCCAGGTGATCAACATGTGGCGCCCGATCCGCGGACCGCTGCGCGACGCGCCGCTCGCGGTATGCGATTCGCGCACCGTCGCCGCCGCCGACCTAGTGCCGTCGGATCTGGTGTATCGCGAGCGGGTCGGCGAGACCTATTCGGTGCGTTACAACCCGGCGCATCGCTGGTTCTACACGCCGGAAATGCGCCGCGACGAGGTGCTGCTCTTGAAGATCGCCGATACCAAGACCGACATCTCGGCCCGCTTCATGCCGCATACCTCGTTCACCGACCCGACGACGCCGGCCGACGCCTTCCCGCGCGAAAGCATCGAACTGCGCACGCTGGTGTTCCACCCTGCGTAAGCGCCGCACTGCCGTCACCCCCGCGCAAGCGGGGCCCAGGCAGGCGGTGGAATCTCGATCTCCCGGATTCCCGCTTTTGCGGGAGTGACGAGATGAGAGCCTGAGACAGAACGGGCGCGCTCAATTTGGGCGCGCCCGATCTCGCCGAACTATCTGCGATCTCGGCGATCGTCCAGCCAACTCGCAAGCAGATGTGTGGATCCTGGCCTGCGCCAGGATGAGGACCCTTGTGGGCATGGCGGCGCCCTCGCGTCATTTTGCCGCTAACGTTGCCCAACCCGGGCCATTTTTGCGGCGTAATAAGGAGCGTGCGCTGGTCGGCTACGACCGGCGCGGTGCACGATCCGACACTTGGGGAGCAGCGGTTGCCCGATAGCCTATTGCCTACCCAGCCGCTCAACCGGCCAACGCGACCTCCTGTGCTGCCCGAGCGCTTCCTGGCGCCGGCCGGCTTTGTCTGGGGCAGCTTTGCCGCGGCCGATGGCGCGGTGCTGCGCTGGGGCTATCTGCCGGTCCCGAACCCGCGCGCCGAGTGCGTGATGGTCGGCGGTTTTGGCGAGTTCATCGAAAAGCAGTTCGAGACGGTGCGCGATCTGGCCGCGCGCGGGATCGCGGTGTGGTGCCTGGATTGGCGCGGCCAGGGCGGGTCGGTTCGCCCGCGCCGCCTGCCGACCCGGCCGCGCGCCCGCAATTTCGAGCGCGACGCCGAGGATCTCGCCGCCTTCGCCGCGGCCAAACTGCGCGGCCATCGGCCACGTCTGCTGGTGGCCCATTCGATGGGCGGCGCGATCGCGCTGATCTGCCTCAAGCGCCATCCGCAGTTGTTCGCGGCGGCGGTGCTCTCCTCGCCGATGGTCGGATTGCGCACCGGACGGGTGCCGCCGACCCTCTTCCGCCTGATCACGCGCCCGGCGCGCGCCGCCGGGCTCGGCTTCTGCTTCATCCCGGGGGCGCGCAAATGGCGGCCCGACCTCCTGCCCTCGCCCGAGCGCAGCCGCGTCACCACCGATGCCGAGCGGTGCCGGCTGCGGCACGCCTGGTTTTCCGCGGAGCCGGGGCTGCGCCTCGACCAGGCGACCTACGGCTGGGTCGACAGCGCGCTGGGGCTCGTCGCACGGATTTCCAAACCCGAATTTTTGAACACCATTCGCACCCCGATCCTGATGGGCCGTGCCGGGCGCGAGGTCGTCGTCTCGCCGATGGCGCAACGCCGGGCCGCGCACCTCCTGCCAAACTGCACGCTGATCGAGCTGCCGGAGTCGAAACACGACCCCTTTCTCGAACGCGACGCGATCCGCGATTACTGGCTCGCTTGCCTCGACCGCTTCATCGCCGAGCGCCTCGCCCCGACCGCCCATTGAGGCTCGCCGCCGCCCTCGCCCTGTTAATTTTTGCTACGGTGGCGGCGCAGGCAGCCGGCCAGGGACCTGACCGCCGCGTCCCGGTCGATCCGAACGCGCCGCCGTGGAACGCCATCGCCAAGGTACAGACCAACATTGGCGCGCATTGCAGCGGCGTGCTGATCGCCCCTTCCATCGTGTTGACGGCGGCGCATTGCCTCTACAACCCGCGCACCCGCGCCTTGTTGCAGCCGGTGTCGCTGCATGTGCTGTTCGGCTATCAGCGCGATACGTATCGATGGCATCGCCAAGTGGCGCGCATCGCCGTCGGGTCCGGCTTTAACGGCACAGCCGGGCGGCCCCAGCCCGGCGACTGGGCGCGGCTCGAGCTGACCGAGGCGGTTCCGGTGACGCCGCTGCCGCTCTTCGACGGCGCAGTCGCGCCGGGGATGGCGGTGGCGCTCGCCGGCTACAATCAGGACCGGGCGCAGCTCCTGATGGCCGATCTCGATTGCCGCGTTCTGCGTATTGCGGGGCTACCCGGCGGCGCGAAATTCGTCTTTCATGACTGCGCCGCGACCCGCGGCACCAGCGGCGCCCCACTATTGACCGAGCGCGAGGGCGGCTGGGCCGTCATCGCCCTCAACATCGCCGCCAGCCGGGCCGAAAACCTGGCGCTCTCCGCCCGCTTCGAAAAATAGCTAAAACCGCATTCCCGGCGAAAGCCGAGACCCACCCATCCGGCGGTCGAGCGGTTGACGAGTGGATCCCGGCTTTCGCCGGGAATGCGGTTTTTAAGTCAAGCCGATTACCCGAACTTGCCGGAGCGGGGGAAGCCTTGCGGTACGCCGCGGCCGGCGCCGCCGCGGAGGCCGCGCCAGGGGGTGAGGTCAACTTCGGTGCGGGTGCGGGTTTCGCCCTGCCGCCAGGAGAGCCCGTTGGCCAGCCGGAACACCTTGGCGTCGGAGAGCCCGCCCGAGCGATAGCGCTGCAGGATGATGCCGCGCCCACGCGCCATCTCCGGGATCTCGGCGAGATCGACGACCAGCATGCGCCGATTGTCGCCGACAAAGGCGGCCATATCGCCGTCGGCAGCCATGCACAGCGCGGCGCGGGTGCCCGATGCCGGGGTCAGCACCTGCTTTCCGGCGCGGGTTTGCGCCAACGCCTCCTCGCCATCGGCGATGAAGCCGCGCCCGTCATCGGACGCCACCAGGAGGCGCAGCCCCGGCCGGTGCGGGAAGAGCGCCACGACATCGTGCTCGTTCGGCAGGTCGATCATCAGCCGCAATGGCTCGCCCTGGCCGCGCCCTCCGGGCAGGCGGTCGATCGGAAGCGTGTAGAACCGCCCGTTGCTGCCGAAGATGACGAGCCGGTCGGTGGTTTCCGCCAGCACGGCAAA
>Ga0182024_10018111_pt1 | contig 13148 bp, 8 predicted proteins | sample P32metaG_FD_120480 | JGI IMG/M metagenome (GOLD analysis project Ga0182024, IMG submission 120480) | Permafrost microbial communities from Stordalen Mire, Sweden - P3-2 metaG (Illumina Assembly) | ecosystem: Environmental > Terrestrial > Soil > Wetlands > Permafrost | place: Sweden: Stordalen...
AGCGCAGGAGATCGAAGCCGCGGCTGGTGTTGTGCAGGTAGACGATGGCTCCGCAGCCGGCTTCGGCGATCATGCGCATGGATTCGTCGAGGATTTCGCGACAACTACAGTTGGCGGCGAAGAGGTCTCCGGCAGCGCACTTGGTATGGACGCGGACGAGGACTGGTTTGGCTTGGCTCGCGTCGTTATCGGAGTTGGCTTCAGGGCCGCAGAGATCGCCGTTTACCAGAGCTATGTGGCTTTCGCCGCCGTTGACTTCGCTCTCGTAGGCGATGAGGCGAAAGTCGCCGTGGCGGGTGTGAATCTGGCTTTCGCCAGCGCGGGTGATGTAGCGCTCGTGCTGCAGGCGGTAGCGGATGAGCTCGGCTACGGTGAGCATTTTGAGCTTGTGCTCGGCGCAGAAGAGGACGAGGTCGGGGACGCGGGCCATGGTGCCGTCGTCGTTCATGATTTCGCAGATGACGCCGCTGGGGTTGAGACCGGCGAGGCGCGCGAGATCGACCGAGGCCTCAGTCTGGCCGGCGCGGACGAGGACTCCGCCTTTACGGGCGCGCAGGGGGAAAATATGTCCGGGGCGCGCGAGGTCTGATGCGGTCGAGTCAGGCGCGATGGCGGTGCGGATGGTGTGCGACCGGTCGGCGGCGGAGATGCCGGTGGTGACGCCTTCGCGGGCCTCGATGGTTTCGGTGAATGCGGTGCCGAAGCGCGAGGAGTTCTGCTGGGTCATTGGCGGCAGATTGAGGTAGTCGGCGCGTTCCTCGGTGAGGGTGAGGCAGATGAGTCCGCGGCCGAAGCGGGCCATGAAGTTGATGGCCTCGGGGGTGACGAACTCGGCGGCGAGAGTCAGGTCGCCTTCGTTTTCGCGGTCTTCGTCATCGACGACGACGATCATGCGGCCGGCGCGGATCTCTTCAATCGCGGTTGGAACGTCGACGAACGGGGCTGTGCTGGTTCGCATACTTGTTCGGTTCGGCATATCTTGCTCGTGGATAGCTGGCACGCTTTCATTGTCTCCCACGTGCGCGGAAAGGACAAAGAGCGAATGGAGGGCTGTACGTTCGCGGGAGCTTTACGCGCGAGCTGAACTTGCGTAAGAAAAGGCGCCCTACCCAAAGACATGGGGGGCGCCTTTTCGCTTGTCAGATTACCTGCTTGTAATGAACGCCTTACAGCTGATTCCCGATCGCGTTGTTTAGAGTGTGGACTCGATTTCAAAGCCCCAGGCTTCGAGGAGCGCTTCCGGAATGTACTTGGAATTCCGGTTGCGGCGGGCCCACTCGCGGAGCCGGGTGGAACGGATGTACTGATCCGGGGTCAGTTTGAACTCCTTGACAATTTGTTCGAAGGAGGTGACAGTAGGCACAACCGGCCCTATGGGCTCTGGTTTGCCCCAGTTTGGATTTCCACGACGCTTTGCCATCGATTTTTTCCCTCATTAGAAAGGTGATTCGAGAAATTGCCAGCTTGCATACCTGACTGTCCCGGGGGACCGACGATCACGGGAGCGACCATGCAGGACAGTGTTGCGAGCTGGAAAGCTACGAGTCTCTTATTTTAGGGATTTTTTCTTCAAAAATCAATAGAAAAATCGATTTTCGATGAGGATTTCCGCTTTCCGAGCCTGACTGTTCGGAGTCTCGACAAGTCAAAGATTTTAAACCGCTTATCCATTCATTCAGGTTGCGGGCACCGGTTCTTTGGGAACACTCTTGCCTGGGTGTACGTATCCGGATAACAAGGGCATGCGACCATCAACCCTATATTCTTTAGTAAATACGCTTATGCGACGAATTCGTCCCGCTTTCTTCCTGCTTCTTGTTGGGTTCCTGGTGTTTCCTGTAATGGCTGGCGCGGTGGAGTTGAAGATCAGCCGGGCCGCACTCGAGCGGACGCTGAAGCAGCAGCTTTTTAGCGGGCCGGACGGGCGCGACTACCTGAAAGGCGATGCGAAATCGGCTTGCTCTGTCTATGCCGAGAATCCGGAGCTGAGCTTTGTGGCCGACCGGATCGTGGTGAAGGTGAAGACCCACGCCCGGCTGGGGACCGGGATCGCAGGCAAATGCATCGGCGTGAGCCTGGCTCCGACGGCGGAGGTCTCGATGGTGCCGGATGCGGAGGGCGAATCGATCGGCTTTCGCGACGCGCGGGTGGAGAAGGTGAGCGATTCAAAGGAGTTGAACTTTCTGCTGCTTCCCTTTCTCAGCCACCAGATCCCCTCGAGCATGAAGGTAAATGCGGCCGATGTGCTGCGGAAGGCGCTGGAGGGGTCCACTCTGACTACCGGGTACAAGCTAACGCTGGACCGGCTGAAGATTCACTCGATGCAGATTCAGGGGGACTTTTTAATTGTGGATGTGGATGGAGATATGAGCGTGAAGTAACGACGCACCGCGCCTTGCGGATTACCAGATAGGCAGGACGCCGGCACTGGATTCAAGGGATACCTGCCGATTACCAAATTGCTCACAAATGCGGCGGCCATATGGGTTAACATTTTCGAGGCATGTTACCGCGGAGTCTCAGGAAGGTTACTCATGCGAATATCGAACGCTGCTTTAGTCTTAACGATGCTTTGCACTGCTCCGGCGGGGTACGCGATGCAGGTTGCCACGGGAGGAGCGCAGAGCCAGAGTGCGCCGGCTCCCGCGCCTACTGCGGTCGCTCCGTCGGGTCTTCTACAGCCTGCGCTTGATACGTTGCTGCAAGCAATTGGCGCGGTAAAGGTAGAGAAATGGAAAGGCGGCTCCGTGCGCACGGAGGCTGCCACAAATATCTCCTCAATTCAGAAAGATCTGCAGACAACGCTGCCGGGATTGTTGAAGGAGGCCGATGCGGCTCCGAGCATGATGAGCAAGGTGTTGCCGGTTTCGCGCAACGTCGATGCACTGTATGCCGTGGTTTTGCGGGTCCTGGACGGGTCGCGGGTGGCTGCCTCGCCAGATCAGGTGAGCACCTTGCAGGACGCTCTGGCCAGGCTGGACAAGGGGCGGCGCGAGCTCAATGATCGCCTTCAGGAGATGGCCTCGGAGCAGGAGAAGCGGTTGGGGGATTTACAGGTTGCACTGAAGGCACAGCCTGTTCCCGTGTGTCCGGCGCAGCCTGTTCCGGTGTGTCCGGCGGTGACGCCTGCGAAAAAGAAGGTCGTGAAGAAGAAACCGGCGACGCCTGCGACAACTCCTCAGCCTGCGAACGCGCAGCCGAACGGGGCAGCGAAGCCTAATTAGGGCGTGTTCACACTTATGTCGGCGGCGGTTTATCCGCTTTTCACGGAGGGAGCAGGGGTCTTCAGACCCCTGAATGAATGCAAATAGACGGGGGCTTCAGCCCCGGCGGGGGTCTTTCGTGATTTCTCAGATGCCATGATTGCTTCAACCGGACAAAAGAAAGGCCCGGGGCTAAAGCCCTTGTGCTCGAGACCTATTTTCAGGGGTCTGAAGACCCCTGCTCCCTCCAGAAAGCCACGCCGAACACACCGGAAGGGTAGCGTGAACAGGCCCTAGTTTTTCTCCGGATATAGCCGCAAAGGCGACTGCCCCACATCCGACCACGAACGGCGTGTGTCGGACGTGAGACAGCCTCCGCGAACTAGATTGAAGCGTTGAGTACTCGGTTGAGGCGCTGGACGAAAGCGGCAGGATCTTTGAGCGCGACGCCTTCCATTAACAGGGCCTGATCGAAGAGCAGCCATGCAGCATCGTCTGCAATGCCGTCCTCGGCGGAACGGGCGAGGAGTTTCCTGACGATTTCGTGGTCGGGATTGATTTCGAGTGTGGGCTTTGCCATCGGCATCTCTGTCTGGCCCATGGCGCGAAGCATCTGCTGCATCTGGAGCGAAGGCTCCTCTTCATCGGAGACGATGCAGGAGGGGCTGTCTGCCAGTCGCACCGAGGCCCGCACATCTTTGACGCGATCGCCGAGGATGGCTTTGAGCTTATCGAGCAGAGGCCTGAGCGACTCGGCCTTGATCTCTTCGCCCGGTTCGGATTCATCTTTCAAATCCTCGCTGGTGGCGGCTTTGTTTACGGCCTTCAGGTCTATCTCCCCGTACTTATCGACGCCGGTGAAGACGATCTCGTCGATGTCGTCATCGAGGATCAGGACTTCAATGTCCTTCTTCTTGTAGATCTCGAGCAGAGGCGAGTTGCGCAGCAGGGATTCGGCGCCGCCGGTGATGTAGTAGATGCTCTTCTGCCCTTCATTCATCCGGGTCATCACTTCGGCGAGGCTGGTCACGCCCTCCACCTTGGTGGACTTGAAGCGGATGAGGTCGAGCAGAAGCTCGCGGTTCGCGAAGTCGCCGTAGAGGCCCTCTTTGAGTGGACGGTTGTACTCTGTGATGAACTTCAGGTACTCGTCCGGCTTGTTAGTAGCAATGCTCTTCAGCTCGGTGAGAATCTTCTTCACGCTGGCGGTGCGGATGCTGGTGAGGACGCGATTCTGCTGCAGGATTTCGCGGCTTACGTTGAGCGGCAGGTCTTCGGAGTCAATGATGCCGCGGACAAATCTGAGATATTGCGGCAACAATTCCTTGGCATCGTCCATGATGAAGACACGCTTGACGTAGAGCTTGACTCCGACGCGGTAGTCCGCCTGGTAGAGGTCGAGCGGGGCCTTGGATGGGATGTAGAAGAGGGTGGTGTATTCGAGGCTGCCTTCGGCCTTGGTGTGGAACCAGAAGAGCGGGTCCTGCGAGTCGCCAGTGATCGACTTGTACAGCTCTTTATAGTCGTCGTCGGTCAGTTCGCTCTTGGAGCGTCGCCACAGGGCGCTGGCCGCATTGACCTGCTCCGTTGTGCGAATCTTGTTGGACTTCTTCTCTTCAGCGTTCCACTCGCTCTTGTCGTAGGTGAGAAAGATGGGGAAGGCGATGTGGTTGGAGTACTTCTTGACGATCTCCTGAAGGCGCCAGCTGTTGGCGTACTGCTTCCCTTCTTCGTTGAAGTGCAGCAGGATAGTGGTGCCTGCAACCTCGCGCGAAGCCAGCTCGATCTCGAAGCCGTGTTGGCCGTCCGAGGTCCAGCGCCAGGCGATCTCTTCGCCCGCTTTGCGAGAGACGACCTCGATCTTGTCGGCGACCATGAAGGCGCTGTAGAAGCCCACGCCGAACTGGCCGATGAGGTTCGAATCCTTCTTCGCGTCGCCGGAGAGCTGGCTGAGGAAGTTCTTCGTTCCCGAACGGGCGATGGTGCCGAGGTGCGAGACCAGGTCCTCTTCATTCATGCCGATGCCGGTGTCGGAGATGGTGAGGGTCTTGGCCTCTTCGTCGAGTTCGAGGTCGATGCGCGGGTCGAACGGGACGGCCCTGTACGCGTCGTCGGTCAGCGTCAGGTGGCGGAGCTTGTCGAGGGCGTCGGAGGCGTTGGAGATGAGTTCGCGGAGGAATATCTCCGGATGGGAGTAGAGGGAGTGAATGATGAGTTGCAGGAGCTGATTGACTTCGGTCTGAAATTCACGTTTCGACATAGCTCTTATTATCAACAAAAGCCGCGCTGAAAACGAGAGCCTCCGCAATCGCCGCACAAAGCGAAAGAGCGGAATCTCTCGCGAGACTCCGCCCCTTGCTATCCGATTTCTCGAAGATCCGGTTCGGTCACCGGATTACAACTCCCACGTATCTCGATCGCTCGTTCCGTACGGGCGAGGCCCGCGCTTTCCTTGCGCTCTCCTTACGTCTCGGTTGCAAGAGCTTTCCGCCGGCTGTTCATGAGTTTCGTCGCCGATTCTCTTGAAGGCCTTTGGTCTACTCTCCCCTCCTGAAGACGTCTCTTCCGTTGAGATAAGTAAACACCTGTTCACATTTCTGCGCACAGGATTTTTCGGGTTTTTTATGTGCAAAACGCGTACGCAATGTGGAGAATTCTCCCCCAGCCATCGCTGTGAATTTAGGGTGGATTTTCTGGTGGCGTTCGGCATGAGGGAGTATGGTTGCAGCATGCTTGGAAACCGCAGTTGGGAGAGCTGGATCTCGAAATACTCGGAGAGCCATCAGCATCCGTTGAATCGGCTGACGCATACCTTTGGAATTCCGATGATCCTGGTGTCGCTGCCGCTAATGCTTGGCGGCATATTCTGGCGTCCCGCGCTCTGGGCCGGTATTGCCCTGTTTGTCGTCGGCTGGGCGCTGCAGTTTCTGGGGCATGCGATTGAAGGAAAACCGCCGGAGTTTTTCAGCGACTGGCGGTTTTTGCTAGTCGGCACGCGGTGGTGGGCGGCAAAGATGCGCGGCAAGGTTTAGTGGATAGCGACCAGGATGCGGCGATTGCCCTTGTACGGCATTCGTCCGTGGGTGATGAGGTAGTTGTCCACTAACAGCAGATCGCCCCGCTGCCATTGGAATTTCACCGTTGCGGCGTCGATGGCTTGATGAACTTGATTGAGCTGGTGGAGGGTGATTGGCTGACCGTCTCCAAGGGTGGCGTGGAATGGACGCCGGAAGGGATTCGGGTAGGCGATATGGTAGCCAAGCCAGCGCAGCAAGCCGCTCGAGCGAGGCGAGCTTAAAAACGTCGATACCTGGTTGAACCAGAGCCTCTCTTCGGTTTCAGGATGCTGGCGAAAGGCCGGCAAGATATTGCTGATTTTGGCCCCCTCTTCGCGGTCCCACTGCACTTTGCTTGCATTCTCAGCACACCTGAGTTCGACCTCTACGGGGTCTGTGGTCGAGAACGCTGCCATCCAGGAGGTGTGCAGTTTGAGCAAACGATTGCGGTGGAAGTGGTGACGATTCCAGCGCGGGCCATACAGATAGCGGTGGTAAGAGATGCCGTGTTTCTCCAGGACTGCGCGGAGGCTGGCTGGAATAAGGCTGTAGATCCGGCGCGAATCGGCCAGGGGAGTTTCACCGCCGTGTTGTGGTTCGACTTCGCAGAAGAAGGCGAGTTCACGAGGCGGATCGGGAAGATAGGCCATCTCATTGTGTTGCGGGATACGAAGATGCGCGGGGAAGCTGGTGGATTCGTAGACGCCAGACATTACCTTGCCGCGCGGACTCATACCGCCGATGTAGCTCTTCAGTTCGCCCTGGAAGGCGTGCGCTGCCGCTGCGTGGAAGTCTTCCGCAGTGCTGAGGTCGAAGCCGCGAAAGAGGATCGCTCCAAAGCGAAGACGTATCTCGGCCAGAGAGTTGCGTTCGCCGGCTAGCAGAGTTTGCAGCGATTCGCCGGGGATCGCGGTGATGACTGCGGGGAGCTTCTTTTCGTTGAGAAACTCCAGGCGATCCTGCATCTTTTGGATGGATTGTTCGAGGGTCTCAGACACTTGCCCTTCCGTTTCGCGTGCGGTGGCGGTTATCTCGAAAGGGCATCGGGCAATCGGAACCATCGGAACCATCGGGCACCCGGTAGCTTGTTCCCGTGTCGATGTCTCTGGGAACTCAGTCTACTCCTCGAATGCGTACAACTGAAAACTGACTCAGGATGTCGACGATCCAAGCCCTATTCGTCGCGCAGCGTCTTTGCGGGATCGATTGCTGCAATTCGCAACGTTGGCACAGTGGTGGCAATGAGCGTTACAGATGCCAGCACCAACACGACGGTGAAGATTGTCGGCAGGTCGTAGACGCCTACTCCATAGAGCACGCTGTGCATGACCCGCAATGCTCCCGCGCACAGAATCAAACCCAGGATGAGCCCCAGTACCGAGGCTTTCGCGCCCGGCGCTCCAATATGAACCATGGCCTGGCGAATGGTGGAACCGAGAGCGATGCGGATTCCGATTTCTCGGGTTTTCTGCGCCACGATATTCGCTATCAGTGCGAATATTCCGACGGTGCTCAGCAACAGAGCCAGAGCCGCCATCGCGCTCAGCAGCGCCACTTCGACGCGCTGTGTGGCCAGGGTCTTCGCCAGCAGGTCGCTCATGCTGTAGAAGCCCGAAAAGGGCAGATTGGGATCGACACCGGCCAGGGCGCGCTGCATCTGCGCGGTTAGCCCCTCCACCGGACCTGCTGTGCGGACAATCCAACTCGGCTGGAACCAAACGTGAACCATCGAGAGCTGTCGACCCTCGATCTGCGCGGCGGGAACGTACATTGTTTCCTCGCCGGTCAGAGGTGCGACAGCGTCCAACCCCGGCGCCATGGCCACATCTGCTACCACCCCGACAATCATCGTGTCCTTATTCAAGTGGCGGCCGACAGGATTGGACCCATGGAAGAATTTGCGCACGAACGTCTGATTGACGATGGCTACATGCTGTGTGTTGGCACCATCCGCGTCGGTGAACGAGCGGCCTGCCAGGACAGGGATCTGCAATGTCTTGAAATAGTCGGGAGTGACATATACGTCATCCGCCATGGCCGTCTGCCCCGCTTCTTTGCCGTCGCTGATGGCTATTCCCCCCATGAGCAGGGAGCGCTCATAGGGCAGGCTCAGGCCGACAGCGGCCTGTTGGACACCAGGTATCTGCCGCATAGCGGCTGTGCTTTCATCCAATAGCTTTTTGAAGGCGCCCGGTTCGTGGAAGCGGACATCGTCAAGCGAGGCCCTGGCGGTCATCACTCCATCGGGATTGAATCCCGGAGGCAGAGTCTCCAGGTGGATCAGGGTGCGGATGAGCAGACCCGAGGCGGCCAGCAGCACGACGGTGAGGGCAACCTCGCCGGCAATCAGCATCTGGCGCAGACGCTGGCTGCCGGCTCCAGCGATTGACCTGCTGGAGATCGCTGAACGCAGATCCACCTTGCGGGCTGCGAGCGCCGGCAGCATCCCGAAGAGGAGACTGGTGAAGAGCGAGGCGGCCAGCGTGAAGGCCATCACCCGGCCATCGAGGGGGACGCGCTCAACGGGGAGAAAGTGTTCCGGCAACAACAGCAGGAGGCCACGCAGAGCGAGAAAACCCACGCCGATGCCGGCCGCTCCGCCGACAAGCGCCAGCAGCAGATTTTCGATCCAGAACTGCTTCTGAATCTGCCAGCGCGAGGCTCCCAAAGCCAGCCGCGTGGCAACTTCGGAAGCACGCCGCGTCATGCGCACCAAAGTCAATCCAGCCAGATTGGCACAGGCGATGAGCAGAATCAGCCCGGCTGCCAGCATCAGAATCAACGCCTGCGGACGCAGCGTAGCCGTCACCCCCTGCTGAAGCTGAACAGAGTAGTACGTTACCTGCGCGCCTGGATTGTCCTGTACTTCATAGCGGACAGCGCGGAGAGACCACGCGCGGTTGATCTCGGCATCCGCCTCCTGCCAGGTAGCGCCATCGCGGAGGCGTGTGATGGCCTCGAAGTTCGTGCCCCCGCCTTCGCCGTCGTGGCTGGCCTGAATCGCCGTATAGATGTCGGCATTGGAGGGGGTAGTCGCGTCCTGAGGCAGTACGCCGATAACGGTGTAGGGCGTGCCTTTCAGCAGGATCGCCCGCCCGGCAATGTTCTGCTCGGTCCCGAAGAGGCTATGCCACAAACTGTAGCTGAGAATGGCGGCCGGCGGTCCATGGGGACGATCCTCATCGGCAGAGAAGTTGCGGCCAATTGCCGGTTGAATGCCCAGCACGTCGAGATAGTGGGCCGAGATGCGCCCATCATGCACGTACCGCACCTGCGAACCGGCCTGGAGATTCACGCCAGACGTTCTTATCCCTGAAACGGCGGAGATCAATGCCGGGACGTTGTCGCGCAGCAGCTCCCATTGCTCACCATTCACGTGGTGCCGCTCATCGGATGGCCTGGGGCCGGTAACCCGTGTGTAAATCGTGCCCATCCGCTCGGGATGCGAATATGGCAGGCTCTTCAGCATAAGCGCATTCACGATGGAAAAGATCGCGGTGTTTGCGCCAATCGATAACGCCAGCGTAAGGATCACCGTTACGGTGAAACCGGGATTGCGCAGCAACTGGCGCGCAGCAAATTTGAGGCTTTGGCCTAAAGCATCCATCGACGGTCCTCCTTGCGAGCAGACAGGGTTCTCCCCGGAGATACTGTTTGCCATACGTTGACGTGCAGGCGGAAGTTCCGTTGCAGCCCATGTAGAGGTATGAATTCAGCCAGGCCTAATTTCTAAAAGGCGCCCGAGCGGATCAGTTGGGCGACGGCCTCGATGTCGGGTGCGGGAATGCGGTCTTCGTCGAGATGCGGAACCGAGGCCCGGATGATACTGTGAGCGCGGGCGACAGCAGGGCTGGGCTTGAGCGGAAGGCGGTAGTCGAGGCCCTGCGCAGCGCACATCATCTCTATCGCCAGAATGAGCTCGAGATTGTGGGTGATCTGACGCAGTTTGAGCGCGCCGGTCATGCCCATGGAGACGTGATCTTCTTTGCCTCCTGACGTCGGCACGGAGTCGGTGCTCGACGGGTGAGCGAGGACTTTGCACTCGTTCAATAAAGCGGCGGCGGTGACGTGGGCGATCATGTATCCCGAGGACAGGCCGGCGTCGGAGCAGAGGAAGGCTGGCAGGCCCTCGTTGATGTCGGGGTTGATGAGGCGGTCGATGCGGCGTTCGCTGATGCTGGCGAGGTCGGTGAGTGCGATGGCGGCGTAGTCGAAGGCGTAGCTCAACGGCGCGCCGTGGAAGTTGCCGCCTGAGAGAACCTCGGCATCCGTTCCCTTTTCTGATTGAAAGATGAGCGGGTTGTCGGTAGCGGAGCCGGATTCAGTTTCGAGGATCGCGGTGACGTGGTCCAGGACACCACGAACCGCCCCGTGGACCTGCGGCATACAGCGGAGGCAGTAGGCATCCTGCACGCGGGGGTCGTTGGCGATGTGCGACTGGCGTATTTCGCTGTCTGCCAGAATGGCGGTAAGATTGGCGGCGGAGGCGATCTGACCGAGGTGTGGGCGGGCCTGGTGGATGCGCGGGTCGAAGGCGACAGGGGTGCCCATGAGGGCTTCGAGGGACATAGCTCCGGCGAGGTCGGCGATTTGGGCCAGGCGGCGGGCGTGAACGACGGTGAGCGCTCCAACGGCGGTCATCGCCTGGGTGCCGTTGAGCAGAGCCAGGCCCTCTTTGGCGGCCAACTGGAGCGGCTTAAGACCCGCTGCCCGCAGGGCCTCGATGCCCGGACTTCTCTTTTCCTGAAAGACCGCTTCGCCTTCGCCGATGACGACCAGCGCCAGATGGGCGAGCGGGGCAAGGTCGCCGCTTGCGCCTACGGAGCCTTTTGCCGGGATGATGGGGTAGACTCCGGCATTCAGCATGGCGACGAGCAGTTCAACCAACTCAGGACGGATGCCGCTGTGGCCTTTGGCGAGCACGTTGGCGCGGAGGAGCAGCATGGCGCGGGATTCGGGCTCGGAGAGCGGATCGCCGAGGCCGCAGGCGTGGCTGCGGACGAGGTTGGTCTGGAGTTGGGCAAGGCGGTCGGCGGGGATGCTCACGTCGGCCAGCTTGCCGAAGCCCGTGTTGACTCCGTAGACAGTCTGGCCTGTGGCCAGGATCTGCTCGATGACCTCACGGCTCTTCGCAACACGGACGAGGGCTTCGGTGGAAATGGTTACGGGGCGTTGACGGACCGCGACGGATTCGATCTCTGCGAGCGTGAGGGTGCGGCCGTCGAGAATGAAAGGCTCGGTTTGCATGAATTCGATGGTAGGCGGCGGTTCGGCTCCGGTACAGGCGATATGCCCGGTGGGGATTGGCTCCGGAAACGGAATCCACTATGCTGGATTGCTATGGTGACGGATTCCACGGCTCCCTTCTCTTCTTACCTGATGGATGCCTTCGGGCGAAGCCTGCTGGCGGAGCTGCAGGACAATGCGCGGCTCTCGGTCGCGGAGCTTGCGCGACGCGTTGGGCTTTCGCCGACGGCGACGGCGGAACGCATGAAGCAGATGGAAGAGGTAGGCATCGTCCGAGGCTACACGGTCGAGATGGACCGCGAGGCGTTGGGGCTTGAGGTACTGGCGTTCATCCGCCTGACCTGCGACGGGCAGCACTATTTCCGGCTGATGGAGTTCGTGCAGACCCTCGAAGAGGTGCGGGAGTGCCACCACCTGACGGGTGGGGATGCGTTTCTGCTCAAGGTGACGACAACTTCGATGAGCGGGCTGGAGGCGCTGATCGAGGCCCTGTTGCCCTATGGGAATCCTGTGACGAGCGTCGTGCTTTCTACGCCGATCGAGCGGCGAAAATATGCGGTCACAGGCAAGCTCACGAGCGTTGCGAAGAAGAAGGCTGGCTGGGCCGGGCGGCGTTAGCTGCTTCAGCGATCTGAATGCCCTCTACTTCCTCCGACAAACACCTGTCTAAGGCATCATCTAACTCACAGCGCACGCACGGGCACGATCCAGCAGTAGTTCCCTTTCGCGAGCGTTTCGAGTGAGAGTTGCTGCGCGTTCGAATTCTTGCTTGGCTTCAGCGGTCCGGTTGAGTTTTTTGAGCAGGTCGCCGCGAACTGTTGGCAACAGGTGATAGCTGCTCAGGGACGGTTCGTTTGTCAAAGCATCGACGAGATCAAGAGCGGCCTGCGGGCCGTCCTCCATACCTACGGCTACGGCGCGATTGAGCGCGACGATAGGCGACTGGGTGAGTCGAAAAAGGACGCTGTAGAGTGCGACAATTCGCGACCAGTCGGTCTCTTCCGGAATGCGGGCGCGCGCATGGCACGCGGCGATGGAAGCCTGGATTGCGTATGGGCCGAGTGCTCCACCAAGCTGCTCTGCCCGCGCCAGTGCAGCGAGGCCGCGGCGGATCAGTAGCTGGTCCCAGTGGGCGCGGTTCTGGTCGAAGAGCAGGATAGGTTCGCCGGTAGCGCTGACGCGGGCACGAGCACGGGAGGCTTGTATTTCCATCAGCGCAATCAGACCGTGGGCTTCTGAATTTTCAGGAGCCAGTGCAGCGAGGATGCGGCCGAGGCGGAGCGCGTCTTCGCAGAGGGTGGGGCGCATGAGGTCGTCGCCGGTGGTGGCGGAGTAGCCCTCGTTGAAGATGAGGTAGATGACTTCGAGGACTGAGGATAGGCGGGCGGCTAGCTCGGGGCCGCGGGGGACCTCGAAGGGGATGTGCTTGTCGGCTAGGGTGCGTTTGGCGCGGACGATGCGCTGGGCGATGGTGGATTCGGGGGTGAGGAAGGCGCGAGCGATCTCGTCGGTGGTGAGGCCGCCGAGGAGACGGAGGGTGAGGGCTGTGCGGGACTCGGTGGGGAGGATGGGATGGCAAGCGATGAAGACGAGGCGGAGGAGGTCGTCGCTGATGGTGTTGTCGAGAGTGGAGTCGAGGTCG
>Ga0182024_10018112_pt1 | contig 13148 bp, 9 predicted proteins | sample P32metaG_FD_120480 | JGI IMG/M metagenome (GOLD analysis project Ga0182024, IMG submission 120480) | Permafrost microbial communities from Stordalen Mire, Sweden - P3-2 metaG (Illumina Assembly) | ecosystem: Environmental > Terrestrial > Soil > Wetlands > Permafrost | place: Sweden: Stordalen...
GACGCCACGTCAGGTCCACGCGCACCGGAATTTCGTTCTTGACGGGCATCGTCAGCAGCGATGGCGGATCGATCTTGAAATCGGCGAGCGTCGCTGGAATTGTCCCGGTGATATGGGTCTCGCCGCCTTGCGTCACCACTTGAAAAGAAATCTGCTTGTACTGCGCAGTCTGGCCGGCAAACTGAATTTCCAGATCGGCATGGAGGGTCGCAGATGTGGAGTCCGCTTCCGGCAAGCGGGTGTGCACGGTGACCATGGGAAATTGAGCCCCTTTCGTCACCTGAAGCATATGAAGGTCGCGGTTGCTATCGCCCGAATCAAAGGACTTCACGGGTACCGCAATCAGGAAATCGCATTGTCCTTCGTGACAAACGCCCTTGCCCTTGGCGGCATGGCTGACGCCCTCGGTTTGGTGCAGCGGGTGAGACACATGATACGTGAGAGTGGATTGTCCAAGAACCCATTGACTGTCTGCCGCCGGGGCTAGCCGCGGAAGCGCCAGAAGAAAGAGTACCGTTAAGGTTTTCGCATTCATAGCAACGCTCAGAATTTAACCGATACCGACAAAAGCGCGGCCCCAAACGCCCCGGCCGTTATGATAGCCACCGGCCCATGCGCGGAGGCGATGCCGTGAACCTTTTCGCCGTTGCTCTTTTGATCGAAAGCCATAATTCCCAGGATGGGCGTCAGGATCATTCCAGGGCCATGGATCCAAGCCATGGCTTTATGGAAACGGATCGGCCCCCGGGTCTCGGTTCCGGGCACCCTAGGCGCGCGTATCGCGTAGTACGCGGTAATGAAATACAAATCTCCCGTCAGCCCGCCAAGAGCCGCATGCAGATCGCGCGAGGTCGTGCTGGTGTTCTTGCCCCCGGCGTTGAGGGAAGTGGCAACCGTGACAATCAACGGGATGGTTGTCATCAAACCCATCCGTTGATGGATCTTCAGCATGTGCGTGCGTTTATCAAGCAACGCCTGCTCCTTCGCGTTTGCCTGGGTTTGTTCCGGAGAGAAGCCCAAATCCTCAAGCGAAGGTCCTGTCTTACCGCTGGAAGGCGCATTCGGCAAATTATCCTGTGGCGCTGGCGTCGGGTTACCTTGGACTTGTTGGCCTACCTCCAGCCTCTCATCCAGAACCGCTGCCTCGGTCCGATTGACCGTTCCGGAAGGAATCTCCAAAATCTTGAAACCGGCGGCCTCAAACTTCAGCCGGTAATTGCCCGGCGGCGCTTCGCATCGGCCATTGTCCAGGTTCGTCGCCGTCACGGTGGCATTCGCAACTACGGCACCGGATGCATCGGTAACGCTGCCCGTCAATACGCTCGTTCCCGCCGTCTGAGCCATTAGAGACGGAGCCCATGTAACGACCAGACAAACAACAACGAGGCCAGGGACACCTCTATCCCAGTTGCGAAAGATATTCCTCGACATCCTTCACCTCACCCTTTCTCATGATGCGATGACCTCGTGTCGGGACAGGCGCACCAACATACGATATGTCCGGAACATTACGGTGCCTTTTCCGCAAGATGACAATCTGTTCATCTACCAGCTAATCGCCGTATGCCATCCTAAACATGGGTATGATTTGTTCTACCCCGCCACCAAAGCCGAGGTGTGTAAGTGAAATGCATTCGTTACGTGATTCATGCGGTCCTCCTGATGTTTATCTGCAGTGCATGGTTTTGGGGGCAAACCCTTAGTACCAGACCGGCAGACCCCGCTCTACAACCATCGAATTCAGTTTCGGTGCCAGCCCCGGTCAGTTCCATTCCCTTGACAGTTCCGGCAGGTACTCCACTGAAAGTGGCTCTGGACCAGGAAGTGCGCATCCGAAACGTTGGGCAACCGGTTCACGGAAGAGTTGTGGAGCCGGTTTACTCTTTCGATAGGCTCGTCGTCCCCGCCGGTAGCGAAGTCACTGGCAAGGTCGCGGGCATCGATGGCGTCTCGAAAATGAATCGCACTACTGCGGCCATGAATGCCAATTTTTCGCCGCCCCGGCAAGTGCACATCGAGTTCGACGAATTGGTGCTTTCCGACGGCAGGCACATCCAGGTGCAAACCATTGTTTCTCCCGCTGCACAGGGTGTATTGCAGTTTGTCCCTGCGAACGCTAAAGCGAATACAAGTGTGGCCGGCGAAGCCAAGAACGCTGCCTCGCGGAAGATGAGCGAGGTACGGCAAGAAGCCAATCGCCAATGGGATGTGGCCAAGGCCCAGCTCCATGCGCCAGGAAAGATGCACCGACTTAAGAGACTAGCCGTGGCCCAGCTTCCTTATCACCCCCAATACATGGATCCGGGCACGAGCTTCAACGCGGACCTGCAGAAGGCCCTCGATTTCGGAACTGAGCAATTGAAGGCGGACGCGCTGTCTGTCATCGGAAGCCCGCCCCCGTCCGGCAGCGTCGTGCATGCTTTGTTGGTCACACCGCTGAATTCCGCCACCACCAAGAAGGGCGAACCGGTCGAGGCAGTCATCAGCCAGCCTCTCGTCGTTTCGGATCACTTGTTTCTTCCGGAAGGCAGCCGCATTCAGGGCTCGGTCTTGCAGGTGCGACCCGCCCGCAGGCTGAATCGTAACGGGCAACTCCGCATTATGTTTCATCAGGTAGTCCCTCCCAGCGGAATCGAACAAGAAGTCGAGGCCAGTTTGGAAGGAGTCGAGGTGGCAAAAGGCGAACATCTGAGCCTTGACGCCGAAGGCGGCGCACAGGTCACAACCCCCAGAACGCGATATCTGACTACAGCGATTGCCGTAGCACTGGCCAGTTCTTCCTTGTCGCCGGACCGTGATCGCGGCTTGCACGCGGGAAGTGGAGGAGACACTGGCGGAGGAGCCGCCAACGGAGCTTCCGGGTTTGGTGTAATCGGCACGCTTGTCGGAGCGTTTGCGCACTCAAGAGCTGTCGCCTCGGGATTTGGCGTTTATGGGGCGGCGATGTCGGTTTATTCCCATTTCCTGGCGCGAGGACGCGATGTGGTCTATCCGAAAGACATGTCCATGGTGATCGGGCTCGGAACTCGCGACACCAAGCCAATTGGTGCCGCAGGACCGTCTGCGGGGTTAGCCCAACATCGGGGCGGTTCCCAGTAAACACCTACCTGTTACGAATCGACTGCTATCTACAAGGGCAACAACCTATCCCTTGACAACTCCACGGTAGCAATCGTCGAGGGCGTTGTAGAGCACGGCTGCCAAAAAGCGGCGGCTTTCAGCGTGCATGGCGGTGAGTTGCTTTTCCAAGCGGTCGCATACGCCCATTAGCCCATCAACCTTGGCGACGATGCTGCGTTGTTCGGCAAGCGGTGGAAGCGGAACCATAATATTCGCAACCTGAGGCTGGCTTACGGAAGCGTGTCCAACTCTCAGGCCCCCCTAGTCCTCAGATACTTTGATCCGTCAGGAATAGCAAACGAGGAAGATCGCGGGGCACCCAAGGTTGCGACTTGGTGTGCGACCGGCATAGCACTGTTGCAACCTGCGCCGTTTGCCTGAGCCGCATCAGAATGGTGAGCATGTATTCCAAGGCAAAAGGCGTAGAGCTATTGCTGGTATGCGTTCTTGTTCCAGCCTCGCTCGCGGCACAACAAAGCGTACAGAGCCAGGAATACCGGGCAGGTGGTAGCGCTGCCAGCCGAGCGCCCAAATCTCTGGACGAGAGTCCGCCGCAATCCTCGCTGCTGAATCTGGGTCTGACTATGGAGCTCAGTGGTTTCGGCAAAACACAATTTGAGCGATTGCGATTAGTTTTTCGAATCACTGCCCGCATGTGACGGTTTACCCTTCAGCCCGACGTACACAGCGTCAAAGGGCTTGTCACCCAGGTTCTCCACTCTGTGCTTGAAGGGCGGGAAAAACCTTGCCTCGCCTGGCTTGGCATATACTTCTTTTGTGTTTCCCTCCTGATCAATGAACTTGATGTGTCCTCCAGTGATGTAAACAACCACCCCTCCAGGATGATCGTGCATCCCGGATTTCTCATGCGGCCCGTAGTGAACATCCACCACCTGCACGCTCTCATTCTCAAAAGCTAGTTTGTAGTGTTTTGGCTCGACTTTCGTCGCCTCTTGCGCCAGAGCACAACTGGCAGCCACACACACGTAGAGAATTCCCCAGCATAACTTTAAAGCCATATTCGATCCCTTCGCGAAGTTCCGCTGATGCACATCTTAGCGTTTCGCCAAAAATCCACAATGCACCTAAGTAACAGACGCGACAGATCATGCTCGATTTGACCGGGGCTGCTCATCGCAGGGGGCTGAAGTAACGCAGGGGAGGCTACGTTTGCAGATTGTGAGATCCCGCCAGCATCCGGCGAAGACTGTTCTGCAAATTATCGCGATCAAACTCTTTTTCCCATCGCGCCACCACCACGGTGGCAACTCCGTTACCGATCATGTTTACCAAGGCGCGGAGCATGCTCATAAAGCGGTCGATGCCGAGAATCAAAGCCATGCCGGCGACGGGGATCGTGGGAATCACCGACAACGTAGCCACCAGTGCGATAAACGACGCACCTTGCACGCCGCTCGCTCCCTTGGAGGTCAGTATGGCAACAGAAAAAATAGTGAGCTGTTGCATGAGCGTCAAATGAGTGTGCGTGGCCTGGGCCACAAACAGGGCCGAGAGTGTCATGTAGAGACTGCTGCCGTCGGTATTGAACGTATAACCGGTTGGCACCACCAGCCCCACCAGGGCTTTCGAGCAGCCGAGTTTTTCCAGCTTCTCCATCAGAGTGGGCAGGGCTGGTTCCGAAGAACTCACGGCCAGCACCAGCAAAATCTCCTCTTTGATATACAAAAGGAACTTAAAGATGTTGAAGCCCGCCGCCCAAGCGATTGCACCCAGTACGATCAACACGAATAGAATCGAAGTGGCGTAGAACGTGCCGACGAGTTTCGCCAGCGGTCCCAGCGACGCAATGCCGTATTTGCCAACGGTGAAGGCCATGGCGCCGAAAGCCCCGATAGGTGCGAACCGCATCAAGATATTCACCACTCCGAATACGACATGGGTCAATGCATCGAATAGATCAACCAGGGGCTTGCAACGCGGGCCCACGGCGGATAATGCAAAGCCAAAGAGAATGGCCACCAGCAAGACCTCGAGGATGTCCCCCTTGGCAAAAGCATCGACCACGGTGGTCGGGATGATGTGCAGTAGGAAATCGGTAATACTTTCTGCTTTTGCCTGGCCAGCATAGTCGGCCACTGCCTTGGCATCGAGATTGGCTGGGTTTACGTTGAAGCCGTCGCCGGGACGTACCAGGTTGCCCACCACCAATCCGATGAACAACGCCAACGTTGACACGATTTCAAAATAGAGGAGCGCCTTGCCGCCAACGCGACCGACTTTCTTCATGTCCTGCATACCGGCGATACCGGAAACCACGGTGCAGAAGATGATCAGCGTGATGATCATTGTGATCAGTTTGATGAAAGCATCGCCGAGCGGCTTCATGGCGATCGCTCTGGTTGGACTTAGCCATCCGAGTACGATTGCGGCTCCCATGGCGAACAGCACTTGTACCCACAGGCTGGAATAGAAGGGCCTCTTGCGTGGATCCGCAGGCGCGACGGCGGAGCGAAGGGGCTGCGTAGGGGGAGAAATTCCCATCGTTAAAGTCCTCGATTTACGACACCATCCGGGTAGCAGTGTGCAATTTGCGTGAAGAGTAATCTCGGTATCGCGGCTATTTTCCTTCGGCCGGAACATCCAAAGTTTTCACCAGCCAGGGAATAATGACTTGCTTGAAAATCACGGGATCAGGCCACACTTTTACCTGTCTCCCGAGATGGCCGCCTTGTGGGTTGATCCATGCCTCTTTGGGTACATCGCCGCTATTGAGGAGAAGGTAAATATCCGAGATTGGAACTTGCGTGTCTTTGACGCCGGCCAGGATGAGCATCGGAGCCATCGGCTTTCCAAGAAGACCTTGTTTGACCAGAGACATTTTGGCCAGGGCGGTCGCAAGTTCATCGACGCTGCTGACGCCGTCGAAGATGTTCATGAGTGCCGGCACCTGATCGAACAGATATTCCCGATTCCCCAACAAAGAATTGGTCAGGAAATCTTTCTGGAAAAAAGTGTCAATGGGCGGCGACTGTGCACTTGAACCTCGGAGGCGTGTGCGCTCGACAATGGCAAGCTTGGTCGCCCAATACGCACCCCAACTGACGCCGTGAACAGCAATTCGTTTTTTGTCCACTTCTGGTCTGGACTGGGCATAGTCAAGGACACGAGATAACACGCGGTCCGCAGTCTCGCTTACTTTAATTGGGTTCTGGCCGGTGCCAGGGCCATCCACAGCAAGAAAGCCGATGCCGAATGGGAGAATCGCGGCGAAACTCTCCGATAGGTCTTCCTTGCGGCTGTCCAAACCGTTGACCGCAATCACCAGCGGCACTGGGCCCTTCGCGTTCTTAGGCAAGCGCAAATATGCGATGATTTCTTTCCCTTCAAAAGGAATATGCACAACCTCTAACGGAGGATCCCAGAAGCGAGCGTGGGCGAGGAACGCAGCGATGGCCTTCTCATAAGATTCTTGCTTTTTGGGAGAAGCGGGGATCGGCCAGCGCCCAAAAGAGTACAGTCGCCACGCCCGGATGTAGTCGGCATTCGCTTTTGTGGGATCGGTTGCTTCCAGGGACTTTCCCTCCGCCATGTAGTGATCCGCTACCGCCATGAAAGCAGTGGCCCACTCATCTTTGTCGCGCGTCTTGATCGACGCCAAGGCTTCTCGAACGTCTGCGGGATCGAGCCCAATCAAGGGATACATCCCGTTTTCGGCGCGATGGACCGCTTCCGTCTTGATTTCCTCAATCGTCCTCTCGGGAGACCCTTGGGCGAACGCAGGGCACGCTATCAGGGCAGCCAGGACAAACGAGAGTGACAAGAAGCAGAACTGAGTTTTGTTCCTCACAGGAAACATGTCTGACCTTTACCTCATCTCTCGTACGAGGCCGGATTAAGATCCGTCCGGCTCGTTTATCAAATCCGGCATAGTGATTAGAACGTGAGCTTCAGACCCAACTGGATGGAGCGCGGGCCTCCTGAACCAACGGCAGGATTGGCAGCAGCTATGTCGGGCGTGGCGCATCCGCAGCCGAACGCACCCGGCGCTCCAGGATCGTTGTTGCCGTAGCCGTTCTGTCCCCCATAGGGGTTGGCGAAGTTGGGGTGATTCAGAATGTTGAAGAACTCGGCGCGGCCCTGGACGCGGAGCCGTTCGCCGAAGTGAAAGTTCTTGGCAATCGAGAAATCAAGATTCCGGAAACCCGAGTCGGGGAAGAGATTGCGTCCCATTGTTCCAAACGTCCCATAGGCCGGTGGAATCATGATGGAGCTGCCCTTGGCATAGCAGCCCCACGTTCCGAGTGCGGTCAGCAAGTCAGGCGTCGTGGCCTGCGCCACACAGGCCGGATTGCTGGTGCCGGCGAAAAACGGGATCGGCGTGGGCCCTGATTTGAAGTCGGAGGGATTGCCAAAAAAATCCCAGCGCTGCGGCGTAGCTTGCGGCGGGCTGACCGGCAGACCGCCGAGGCCGGTGAGATCGGTGGTCAAATCGATCGGCCCCCAAGGTTGCGAACTCTCAATGGTTGCGATGGTATTGATTTCCCAGCCCTCCAACATCTGCCAAGAGCCTCCCTTTCCCGGGATTGCATAAGTGAGAGAAACTGTCAGGCGATGGCGAATGTCGAAATCGCTGTTGGCGTATTCCTTACCAACGTTAGTGGAGTCCTGGGGCAGGCCGTACCCCGCTCCGAAATCCCAGTTGGCGCCCACGTCGTCCAACGAATGGGAGTAGGTGTAACCCGCGACCATGCTCAAGCCGTGGAAGTTGCGCGCGTTCAGCGTCGCCTGCAGACCGTTGTAATTCGATCGATAAAAGTTTCCCATCTGGAAGATATTGCTCAGGTAGGGGAATTTCGCGTTGTAGGGGCGGGTGGTCTGATCATCGGTGCCCGGCGTCTCCTGGTTGGCATCCCGAATTCCAGTCAGGTTCGAGCCGTGATTGCCGACATAACCAACCTCCAGCGACAGATTCGGTGTAAAGGCGTGCTGAACGTTCAGGGACCAATTCCAAACGTAGGGAGTGGTCAGGTTGCGGACCACGCTCATGATCGGGCAGGGACCTGAGGCGTTGGGGTCGCAGTTGATCGTGCTGCTGCTGACGTTGCCATAGAGGGGCACATTGGGAGTGTCCCACTGAACGGGGCTGGGCGGGATTGACAGATTGCCGGCCGTGATCGTGCCTCCGGCGGTAACCTGATTGGCAGTGCCCGTGCCGGATATGATGGCTCCCGTGGGAACGTTGCCGAGGCCAAAACTGTTGTTGAAGGCGAGGAACGACTCCCAATTCACGGTTTCGTACATCAGACTGGTGCCGCCCCTTAGCACCGTGTTTCCTTTGCCCGTGACGTCCCAGGCAAAGCCAAAGCGTGGGCCGAAGTTCTTGGGATCGGAGTTGTAGGGACCGCTAACGCCGTTCATTCCGGCCTGAATCAATCCGGTGGACGAGTTGGGATCGAAATTGCCCAGAAGGTTGTGGGCTTCCTTGATGACTGAACTGAATTCGTAGCGCAGCCCGTAATTGATCGTCAGGGTCTTGGTCGCCCGCCAGTCGTCCTGGAAGAAGGCCCCGTAGGCCCAGTTGTGGATCTGCCGAGTGGGATCGCCAGTTTGTACCGATGCCTTGAAAGGGTCCCCGGCGAAAAAATCTTCCAACGCTGTGGAGCCGGGTGTTAATCCGGGTGGTGTTGTGACGGGCGCAACCGCAACGCCGCCTAGGAATGTAATGCTTCCCCGCGCGTTGCCAAAAGCACCGCCGCTGACGCCATCACGATGGAGTTCGCCACCGAACTTAAAAGCATGCTTGCCAGCAGTGTAAGACACGTGGTCGATGAACTGGGTGATAGTATCGGGCCCCTGGAACTTTGGCCACTTGAAGCCACCCAGGCCGGGTATGAAGGCCCCGGCGAAGCTGATGCGGGGCAGTCCCCCGGTGTTAGGGCCGCTCACGCCGGTGTCGAGACCGTAGCTTGACGCGGGTATGTTAAGGTCGCCGTTCAGCGTGGGCTGGTAGAGGCGGTTGTAGCCTACTCTGGCTTCATTCACCCAGCGCGCGTTGGGGGTCCAAATCCAGTTTCCTCCCACGACCTGGGCGCGGGTGTGGATCTGGGAACGCCACTTGGATTGCAGCTCCGGAAAATCTTCGACCGTTCCCGAGTCATTGCCGAAAAAGTACATGCCGCTCACGCTGTTGCTTTGATTGAGGTGGTAGTCCACCTTGCCGAGCGCGTTGTCCACCCCAACCTGGTTGGGGAATCCGTTCACGATGTTGATGGTGGGATTGTTGTTGGTGGGGAACCCTGTGCCATTACAAGTGACCGTGGAACCTGACACGGTGCAGCCCGAGATTTTCTGACTCGCTGCGCTTATCGGGACGCCGCTTGCCACCAGATCGGCAATCGCATCGGGAATACTGCCGGAGCAATCGCCTGCCGAGGTGCTGAGGATGCAATTTTGTGTTGCCGGGGCGGGCAACGACACCATCGACGGGCTGGTCACACCCCCGAACGAGTTTCCGACGTCGTAGCGCTGGCCCTCGTAGGCGCCGAAAAAGAAGGCTTTGTCCTTGATAATCGCGCCTCCCAGGCTGCCGCCAAACTGCTCCAGCGTTCGGCCATTCTTCGAAGCGGGACTCTGCCCGAAGGCGCACGGATTGCTGGCGCAGTTGAAGAAGTTGCGCCCGTCCATTACCCCATCGCGGCCAAACCCAAACGCCGTGCCGTGGAGCGAGTTGGTACCCGACTTTAGCCCCACATTGACGATGGCCCCGGGCTTCCACCCGTACTCGGCGGGAGGATTCTCCTGGAGATTGAATTCCTGAATTGCATCAATGGGCAGGATAGTCGCCGAGTCTCCGGCAACGCCCGCTCCGTTAATAATGCCTTGGCCCGAGAAGGGTTCGCTGTTGAACAAGCCATCGATGATATAGGCGTTGTCCTCGGCGCGCAGGCCGTTGGTGCTCGTGGTTGAGAATCCACCACCTGGGTAACGCATGACTCCGGGACGCAGTTGAAGCAAGTTCTCGTAATTACGGCCGTTCAAGGGCAGGTCATTGATCTCTTTATTGCTGAGCGTGCCGCCGAGCGTGGATGAAGTCGTATCGAGCATCGGAACTTCCTCAGCTACGACGATCGTCTGGGTCACGTCCCCAGGCTGAAGTACGAGGTCGATTTGTGCGTCCTTAGCGACCTCCAACTGGATATTCACGCGCTCGACACTCTTGAATCCCTTTGCTGCGGCGCGAACCTTATACTCGCCAGGAACCAGATCCGGGGCCACGTAGGCGCCGGCTTCATCCGTGGTAAGCGCTCGCGTGGTGCCTCGTTGGACGTCCGTGATGGTGACGGCCGCGCCGGCCAAGGATGCACCAGTCTGGTCAGTCACGGTTCCAAGAATGCGTCCACCGTTGCCTTGAGCGATCGCTGGAAGGCCGGCCAAAAGAACGGCCCACGTAATCACTAGAAAGTAAATAGCTGCACGGGCGCGTCTCTGATCCGGCACCCGGGTCTTCAGGGAAAGCATAAGAACCTCCCGCAGATGATGTGGTCGGACAGCTGTACCACCATATGACAGTGGTAGTCAAGCAATTTTCCAGCATTGACCCATTAAGAATAATGATCTTGACAATACTGCGATTAGGTGTGGTATAGGTGTCATACCACTTTACCTTGTCGGTCTGGCGCGGGGATTTGGTCACCAATTTAGCATGAAGTTTGGGTTTTTTCGAACAGAGGACGCAATGGCAATTGCAAGCGTGAATCCGGCAACTGGACAGCTTTTGAAGACCTTCGAGCCTTTGTCTGATTCGCAGATTGAAGAAAAACTCCGGCACGCCGCCGCCGCTTTTGCCCATCACAAGAAGACATCTTTTTCCGAACGAGCTCGGATGATGGTGAAGGCTGCGGAGATTCTTGAAAATGAGAAAGACGCCCTCGCTCAGTTAATGACTGTCGAGATGGGCAAGCCGATTCGATCTGCTGTAGATGAAGCCGTCAAGTGCGCGTGGGCATGCCGGTACTATGCTGAAAATGCGGAACACTTTCTCGCGGATGAATTGGTTGAGACCACCGCAAGCCGGAGTTATATCCGTTATCAACCGATTGGGGCAATTTTGGCGGTTATGCCCTGGAATTATCCTTTTTGGCAGGTTATTCGTTTTGTGGCGCCTGCTTTGATGGCGGGAAATGTCGGTCTCCTCAAGCACGCTTCCAACGTTCCGCAATGCGCTCTCAAAATTGAGGATGTCTTTTGCCGGGCTGGATTTCCCCATGGTGTATTGCAGACTCTTCTCATCGGCTCCGACAAGGTGGACAAAATCCTGAACGACCCGCGAATTGTTGCAGCCACGCTCACGGGAAGCGAAGGCGCCGGAATTCAGGTGGGAATCTCGGCGGCAAAGAGGATCAAGAAAGTTGTGCTTGAACTGGGCGGCAGCGATCCTTTCATTGTGATGCCCAGTGCAAATCTGGACGAAGCCGTTACCACGGCGGTGAAGGCCAGGGTCGCGAATAACGGGCAGTCCTGCATTGCGGCCAAGCGATTCATTGTTGCGGAAACCATTGCCGACGAATTCGAACGCAAATTTGTGAGCAAAATGGAAGCGCTCAAGATCGGCGATCCCTGCGATGAGAGTACGGAACTTGGTCCATTGGCGACCGCAGACGCGGTGGCAAGCCTGGATGCAGATGTGCAAAAGACAATTGCGGCAGGTGCAAGGGTTTTGACTGGCGGCAAACCATTGAACCGCCCTGGAAGTTTTTATCCCCCGACGGTTTTAGCCAACATTCCCAAGGATTCTCCAGCCTACGACGAGGAATTATTCGGGCCGGTGGCTTCCATCTTCCGCGTGAAAAGCCTGGATGAGGCGATTCAGCTCGCGAATGACACCCGGTTTGGATTGGGAGCAAGTGCCTGGACAAATGACGAGGGCGAACGGGAGCGTTTTATCAACGAACTCGAAGCCGGCATGGTGTTTATCAACAAGATGGTGGCTTCCGATCCGCGGCTGCCCTTTGGCGGCGTCAAGCAATCCGGCCATGGCCGGGAGCTGGGGCCTTATGGGATCCGGGAATTTACAAATATTAAAACGGTCTTCATCCAATGAATGCCATGCCCATCCCTTACCCAAATCCGACGCGGAAGAAGTCAGTGTACAAGACCGTGCAAACTTCGCGGCTTTATGAACAAATCGTCCAGCAGATTGAGGATTCCATTGTTCAGGGCGCGCTCAAACCCGGAGACCAGTTGCCTGCGGAACGCGAGCTGGCACAACAATTTGGAGTTAGCCGGACTGCGGTTCGGGAAGCCGTCAAGGCGCTGCGCGAAAAAGGCTTAGTCGAGGCCTATTCGGGGCGGGGGACGTTTGTAACCGATGGAACGTCTCAATCCATCCGTCAATCGCTTGACCGAATGATCAAAATTGGCCAGCCCGACGGCTCCATTCAGTTGGCCGAAATGCGCGCGATTCTGGAGCCGGGAATCGCAGCTCTGGCGGCGGCTCGTTTTGAAGATCAGCATCTTTCCACCATGAGAGAGGCGATTGCTGTGATGGATCGCAGCCGGCAGGATCCGGAGTCGTATATTGAGGCCGACCTCGACTTCCATCTCTCGCTGGCGGAAGCGGCAGACAATCCCTTGATTTTGTCGCTGCTCGATTCGATCGTGGGAGTACTTCGCGAACAGCGGATTCGCATTTTCAACGTGGCGGGCGGTCCGGATCGCGGACAGTTTCATCACAAGCGCATCCTTGAGGCCATTGAGCAGCGCGACCCTGAAAAAGCGCGCGCCGCCATGCGGGCCCACCTGGAACAGGTGCGTGAAGATTCCAAGGCTTCCTCCATAGTGGGAGAGCCGGCGCCTTCAAAATCTACTTAGTTCGTCGTGGAGAAATAAAGGATGGCCAATCTCGGCTTTATCGGTCTCGGAGTGATGGGCGGTCAGATGGTGAATCGCCTGCTCGACAAGGGTCATACCGTGACCGGATACAACCGCACCCGATCCAAGGCTCAGTGGTTGATTGATAAGGGCATGAAATGGGCCGATTCACCGCGCGCGGTTTCCGCCGCTGCCGA
>Ga0182024_10018113_pt1 | contig 13148 bp, 13 predicted proteins | sample P32metaG_FD_120480 | JGI IMG/M metagenome (GOLD analysis project Ga0182024, IMG submission 120480) | Permafrost microbial communities from Stordalen Mire, Sweden - P3-2 metaG (Illumina Assembly) | ecosystem: Environmental > Terrestrial > Soil > Wetlands > Permafrost | place: Sweden: Stordalen...
CGCATCGGTGCGTTCGGCCGCCGTACGATTACGAGCCCTGGATTCACTTCGAGCCACACGTCGCTCCTGCAGTTCCTGCACACCCGCGTTCGAGCGGGCGGCGAGACGCCCCTCTGGAACGCCGTCGATTTGATGATGGTCTACCTCAAGGACGTTCCCGGCCGACGCGTCGTCCTCGTCTTCACGGACGGGTACGACACGACGACGCTCCAACATGGGTTCGACGCCGTTCGCACGCGGGCCGATAGCGAGGAAGTCATGGTGTATGCCATCGGGTGTTGGAACGGACCCGCAAGCGGTGATGACCGGCCCGACGACGACCTGCGCAAGATCGCGGACCACACAGGCGGGGGCTACGTCGAGCTGACGTGGTCGCAGACATCGGATCTCGGGCCGACATTTGCCCGCGTCGCCGACGAACTGCATCACCAGTACGTGCTGGGCTTCGTGCCTGCGCGGCTCGACGGCAAGACGCACGACTTGGAGGTCCGCGTGAAGCGCCCGGGCCTCACCGTGCGGGCCCGCAAGACCTATATCGCGGGGTCTGGCCCTCGAGCCTGAATGTCCACGGACCACAGTTGACCTACTGCCCGTTATTTCACAAGACTGCAGCGCGGCGCCTCGCAAGGACTCGCTGGACACTGACGATCGGTACACCGTCGCGCCGATATCTCAGCGGACGCCGGGTCGGAGGCGTCGCTCGGCGCTGCCCATGGCACGTCGAGAGGGCACGGTGACACGCGGGGGCTCCCAAGCGTGAAGGGGCCGATCGCACAATTTCGTAGGACCTTCATGGCGACAAGACCTTCGGGGGCCGAGGCGCGGACCGCTGCAGCGACCTCGGCCCGAACGCTGCTGTCCTGTGGCATTGCGGCCGGACCACTGTTCATCGGAGTGTCCTTGTTCGAGGCGTTCACACGCAAAGGGTACGCTCTGACGCGTTACCCCATCAGCCTGTTGCTGCTCGGCGACCTGGGTTGGATCCAGTTGGCCACGTTCGTCGTGACCGGACTGCTGGTGGTCGGGTGCGCCGTGGGGATCTGGCGCGCGCTGCATCCCGGGCGCGCGGCGACGGGGGCACCCCTCCTCGTGGGCTTGTATGGATGGGCCCTGATCATCGCCGGGGTTTTCCCACCCGATCCCTCATTTGGTTTCCCGGCAGGAGCGCAGGACAGAGTGCCTGCGCTGCAAAGCGCGACGAGTATGGTCCATGAACTCGCGGTCGGCGTCTGCGCGTTGTCGATCGTCGCGGCCAGCATCGTGTTCGCGCGCCGATTCACTGGGCTCGGTCAGCGGGGCTGGGCGGCGTACTGCATCGCGACGGCCGTGAGTCCGTTGTTCCTCGCCGCGGCGATGCCGACGTGGATGCGAGGCAGCGGCGGATTGCCTGTCCTCGGTGCGGCGGTGATCATGTTCGGCTGGCTCGCGCTCGTCGCGAACCGCCTGATGGCTGACGCGGGTCAGTGCGCGAGGTGAGCCAGGCGGCTGCCCCGCGCTCGAACGCCTGATGGAAGCCGGGGGTCACTGTACTAACGGCAGACACCGTTCAGCCGTTCTTCAGGTGCGCATGATGAGATGACCTGACGCGTCTACGCCGAGGCGTGCGACGACTCGCCTCGCGTCCAGTGATGATCCTGCCCCTGTTCTGCCTTGGTCCCGCGATCACGCGATGGAGACGGACACGATGACCGGGACGGACTGTGCGGTTGAGATGAGCGGCCTCACGCGCCGGTTTGGCGAGTTCGTGGCGGTGGATAACATCACCCTGACCATTCCCAAGGGCCGCCTCTACGGATTCCTCGGGCTGAATGGCGCAGGCAAGACCACGACCATTCGGATCCTGACGACGTTGCTGCCGCCGAGTGCCGGCTCGGCGAAGCTGTGGGGGCACGATGTGGCCAAAGAGCCGCTCGCGGTTCGACATCTGGTCGGACTCGTCAGCGACGAGACGAGCGAGAGCCAGTCGTCGTGGACCGCACGCGAGTATCTGTCGTATTTCGCGAGCATTCGACGGATGCCGAACCCCCGCGAAGAGGTCGAACGCCTCCTGAATAACGTCGGCCTCGACCCTCGCTTCCGCGGCAAACTCATCGGCACCTACAGCACGGGCATGAAGCGGCGCGTGGAAATCGCGCGGGCGTTGATGGGCCGTCCCAAAGTGCTGTTCCTGGACGAGCCGACGCGGGGCCTCGACCTTCCGGCCAAGCGCGAGATGTGGAACCTGCTGCGCGACCTGGCCGCGAGAGAGCAGGTAACGACGTTTCTGAGTAGCCACGATGCCCAGGAGATTCGCAGCCTGTGCACGGAGATCAGCGTGATCGCCAAGGGCCGCGTCGTCTACACCGGCCCGACCCGTGAACTCGGGGCGGACCTCGACGCCTTCGAAGAACGATTGATTGAACTCCTGACCCGCACGATGGAGTCTGGCCCCGCTTGGCGTGAGCCGGGCCTGGCCCCCTAGACGTTCCGAAGGAAGGATCCCACGATGCGTCAGCGTGCTTCGACCCTGATGATGCTCATCGCGATGACCTCGCTGGCCGCCCAGTCGTCATCCTCGTACGTCGTGACCCACTCGTACGTCCTCGGCGGTGACGGAAGTTGGGACTACCTCGTGCCGGATCCGCCCGAGCATCGGATTTTCATCGCGAGGCAGACTCGCCTGATGGTCGTGGACGAGGACCACGGAACGCTGCTGGGTGAGGTCACGGGCATCAACGGCGCCCACGGCACCGCGATCGCGACGCGCACAGGCCACGGATTTGCCACGTCGGGCAACGACCAGTCCGTCCTGATGTTCGATCTGAAGACGTTCAAGATCCTCGGGAAAATCCCGGCGGCCGAAGACGCCGACGCGATTGTCTATGACGGCGTCTCGAATCGCGTGTTCACGTTGAACGGTGATGCGCACTCGTCCACGGTTATCGACCCGACTCAGGGCACCCTGATCACCAACATTCCGCTCGGCGGAAAACCGGAGTACGGCGCCTCGGCGGGTGACGGGAAGGTCTATGCGAACCTGACCGACACAAACGAGGTCGTGGAGATCGACGCCAAGACCGCGACCGTGTCACGGCGATGGCCGACGGCCCCTTGCACGCAGCCCGTCTCGATGGCCATCGACGCCGCCCACCACCGCCTGTTCAGCGGGTGTCGCGGTGGCCAGATGGCCGTGTCTGACTATCAGGCGGGGAGGATCGTCATGAGCCTGCCGATCGGCAAGGGTGTCGACGGGGCCGGGTTCGATCCGGCGTACGGCGACGCGTTCGCGTCGAATGCGGACGGCACGCTCACCGTCATTCACGAGGATTCGCCGGACCAGTACCGCGTCGTCCAGAGCGTGCCGACGCCGCAGGGCGCGCGCAATATGGGTCTCGATCCGACCAATCACCGCATCTTCATCGTCTCGGCCCAGTTCGGGCCGGCACCGGCGACCGGGCGTGGGCGAGCGCCGGTGTTGCCCGGGTCCTTCACCATGACGGTGATCGAACGCGGACCGGCGCGCTGACCGTCGCGCATGGTTACATGTATCCGTCGCGCCTGAGCGTCTCGAGGCCGCCGCCGTCTTGCGCATCCTGCGCCCGGCCGGCGCGCTCGGCGACGTGCTTGAACTTGCCGGTGCGGAGTTCTTCGATGATCTCCGCCACTGTCCGGGCGGTGGACTCCACCGGCGCCGTGCACGGCGCGCAGCCAAGCGACCGATAGCGTCGCCCCGTGCCCTGATCGAAGTACAGCGGCACGACCGGCACCTGCTCTCGACCGATGTATTCCCAGATGTTGAGCTCAGTCCAGTCGAGCAATGGGTGAATCCGCACGTGCGTGCCGGGCGCGAACTCGGTCTTGAACTGATTCCAGAACTCCGGCGGCTGATCGGCGACGTCCCAGGAGTTGTGTTCCGTACGCGGCGAGAAATACCGCTCCTTCGACCGGCTGCCCTCTTCGTCCGAACGCACGCCGACGATGACGCCGGTGAACGGATCCGTGCGGGTGTCGCGCTCGTAGGTCTTGGTAACCGCATTGAATCGATATCGAGGACCCGTGCCGTCGAGCGTGGCCTTGAGTGCGGCCGTCTTGAGCGCGCCGCAACACGTCAGGCGATCGACGGCTCCGGCCGGGAACGTGCGCTTGGCCGCAAGCGCCGCCTCGTTCTGGCCGTAGATGAGCGGCAACTGCCACTCGGCGGCCAGGCGATCCCGATACGCGATCATCTCGGGGATCTTGAATGACGTGTCGATGTGCACGAGCGGAAACGGCACGTGCCCGAAGAACGCTTTGCGGGTCAGCCAGAGGAGCACCGTGCTGTCTTTGCCGATCGACCAGAGCATGCAGAGCTGCTTGAACGCGGCATGAGCCTCGCGCAGGATGTGCACGCTGCGGGCTTCGAGTTGACCGAGTTCGTCCATGGGTGAATCTACAACTCCCATTCTGTCATTCACCCATTCCATTCACCCATTGCCCCATTTGAATGTGGCAGGAGCCTGGCCAGCACGAGGTCGGCGGCTTGCTCGGCGGGGACCGCCGTCGTGTCGATCGTCAGCTCCGGAGACACGGGTGGCTCGTACACGTCGGCCACCCCGGTAAGCTCCGTGACCTGACCTGCGCGGGCCTGCCGATACAGCCCTTTCGGATCGCGGCGCTCGCACTCGTCGAGAGGCGTCGAGACGTAGACCTCGATGAACCGATCGCAGAGGCGGCGCACGAAATCGCGAGACTCTCGGTACGGCGACACGAGCGCCACGAGGCTCGTCACGCCATGATGTTCGAGTCGGCTCGCCAGATGACCCACACGCCGGACGTGCGCGTCGCGAGCCTCGCGCGAGAAGCCGGTTCCTGGGAACGTCGAACGAATCTCGTCGCCATCCAGACGCTCGGTCGACGAGCCAAGGTGGGTGAGGCGGTCCTGCACGGCGCGCGCAAGGGTCGTTTTCCCCGAGCCCGGAAGGCCCGTGAACCAGACCACAGCGGCAGGCGGCGGCGTGAAGCCGACGACGAATGCCGGCATGCGAAGGTCGGCATGGTTGTAGTCGAGCGGCGAATAGAGCGGGCCCGCGCGACCCGACTCGCGGAACACGCAGTCGCCAGCCGCCACGTCCCATTCCATGGTCGGTGTGAAGCGCGGGTAGGTATCAGCTCGGCCTTCCGCGATCCAACAGAACTTGATCGAGCTGCCGACCGCGATGCGCTCGGACACCGGCCATCGCCGCGCGAACGCGTCGAGCTCGGGCGACCGGTGCGACCGGCTCTCGATAAGGCGAAGGGGCGCGCCCGCCGGCGGGGGACGCGACCACACGCGAACGGGCGGCCCCTGGCCTTGCTGCCTCCAGGTGCCGGTGCCACGGGCGGCCCAGTAGGTGACGCCGTGCGCCGGCGCGTCAACGACCCCCAGCGTCGGCGCGCCGTGTCCGTTCGCCAGCTCGACGAGCGCGATGTTGACGGTGTAGTCGGGGAGGCCGGCGATGAACTCCTTCGTGCCGTCGAGCGGATCGACCAGCCAGAAGCGCGTCCAGTCCGCCCGCGCCTGCGACGACGGCAGACCGGATTCCTCCGAAACGATCGGGATCGACGCGTCCAGTCGCGCCAGGGCCCCCACGATGAACGCGTGGGCCGCGCGGTCGCACTCGGTCACCGGCGAGCCGTCCGCCTTCCAGTCGGTCGCGCCTCGGCTGTCAGCGCGCGCGAGGATCTCGCGTCCGGCCGCGCGCGCGATGTCGACGATGGCCTCTATCGTGACCATAGCCTGTCTTCAAGCAGCGCCTTGAGCGCCTGGGATCCCCCCTGCTCGCGCGCCGCGTCGGTGAGGATGGCATCGCAAGTGAGGTTCGTCGTGACGCGGTCCCCGACCCAAACGGTGTAGATGAGTTCCGTCGGCAGACTGGTCTTGAGCACGTCGAGGTCGTCCTCCGTCAGCTCGGCCGCGCTGACGATGAGAATCAAGCCCGCGTCGAGAAGAATGTTGGCCACTTCCGCCAGACGCCGGAAGTGCTCGTGCCGCTGTTCCTGGCCACGCGCCAGGTCGGCGTCGACGCCGTAGAGAACGTTGCCCATGCCCAGAAAATAGACATGTCGCCCCTCGTCGAAGAGCTGCGCTTCGAGTTGACGCGCGAGTTCCTTGCGATCCGTCGCGGCCTCGCCCGTGATGAGCACGAGCGTCGGGCGCTGACCGTACCGTCCCGCGCGCCGTGCAGGAGAGACGTGGCTGCTTGCCCATTTCGCGTTGCGAACGAAGACCTGGCTCCGCGCTGACTCGTCGCGGTCCGGCAGCGCGGCCGCGATGATGCCGCCGCCGCGAATGTCGTAGTTGTGCACGACGACGAAACGCCCCGTCGTCGCCAGATCGGCGGCGACGTCGAATGCGACGGCCCGCTGCAGCTTCAACGTGCATTCCGCGACCTGATGTCGCTCGATCCGCCCATGCTCGCCGGTGTCGCCGAGGTCGGACGCGTCGATGACGTGGTGGATGGCCTCCAGGCGCATCGGCACGCGCGCGGTCCCGATCTTGAAGAGGTAGTCGCCACCGATCGTGAGCGGCTCATGGTCGAGCCAGAACAGACTGACGCGCATCCGCGACGTCACGAGGGGGGCACGCTCGTCCGCACGCGACGCGAGTTCGCCGCGTGTGGTGTACACCTGCGGCGAGACCGTGAAGCCGGTGGCCTCGCCTGCCGTGACCTCTCGGCGTGGGGGTTCGTGGAAGGCCTCGATGGTCTCGATACGAGCGCGCTTGCCAGACGGGTAGAAGACGAGCTCGTCGCCGACGCGCGCACGGCCCGCTTCCACCGTGCCCGCGATGATGCGGCGGTCGTCGTCGAACCTCGTGAACTTGAAGACGTCCTGGACGGGCATCCGAAACGGACGATCGACGGCGAGCGGTTCTGTCTGAAAGGCCTCGAGCGCGTCGAGCACCGTCGGCCCTGTGAACCACGGCATCTCCGGCGCCCGGGAGACGATGTTGCCGCCATGCCGGGCCGAGACGGGAATCCACGTCTGCGCCGTCACGTTCAACCGCGCCAGAAACGCTCGGAACGTCGCGACCACATCCTCGAACCGGTCTTGGCGATAACCGGCCAGGTCCATCTTGTTGACCACGACCGCCAGCTGCCGGACGCCCAGCATCGACAACATCGTCGCGTGCCGACGCGAGTTCTCCTGGATGCCGTCGTGGCCGTCGATCACGAGGAGCGCGGCCTCCGCGTGGGCGGCGCCCGTGATGAGGTTTTTCAGGAACTCGATGTGGCCGGGCGCGTCGAGGATGATGTAATGCCGGGTCGGCGTCGTGAAAAACACGCGGGCGGCGTCGATCGTGATGCCCTGAGCGCGCTCGTCCTTCAAGGCGTCGATCAAAAAGGCGTACTCGAATGGCCGCGATGTGCGATCGCAGAGCGCGCGGATCTCCTCGATCTTGCCCGTAGGCAGCGAGCCGGTGTCGGCGAGCAGGCGGCCAACAAGCGTGCTCTTGCCGTGATCGACGTGGCCGGCGATGACCAAGTGCAGACGAGAGGCTGGAAGCTGGCCGATCATGGCTGGCGTCGGGAGGCGAGTGGCCTGGGCCACTAGTCCCGCACTATATCCCGGTTGTTCGCGCACGCCGGCGGCGCGCGTGGCGGCCCGACGAAGCAGGACATTCACCTCGAGCTGCGCCGCTTGCTACGATGGGCCGATCGTGACCGCATCAACAGGGTTCGCGTTCTTTGAGACGGCCATCGGCATGTGCGGTCTCGCCTGGGGTGTCACGGGCATCGTGGGGCTGCAATTGCCGGAGACAAGTCGACGCGCGGCGGCTGACCGATTCACCCGACTGGGCCTGGGCCTGGTAGAAGTGGCGCCGCCACTTCCAGCGCCGATCGATCGCCTCATGCGGGACGTCCGCGCGCTCCTCACCGGAGCGCGCATCGACTTGAGGACGGTCCCGATCGACCTTGCGCGCGTGCCGGAGTTCGATCGACGGGTCTACGACGTGGCACGGGCGATTCCGCCCGGCGAGACGCGGACCTATGGCGACGTCGCGACGAGTCTCGGTGACCCCGGGCTCGCGCGCGCCGTCGGCCAGGCGCTCGGCCGCAACCCGTTCCCGATCGTCATCCCGTGTCACCGGGTCGTGGCGGCCGGTGGGGAGATCGGCGGCTTCTCGGCGGCAGGCGGCGCCGCGACGAAGCGCCGGATGCTCGCGATCGAATCGGCGCAGGGCGTACTGCCCTGGTGAATGTCCACAGTGCCCTGTGGCAGGCCGCCACCCGACCGCCGGCGTCCAAACCGATGAACGCACGATGGCTCCCTCCGAGTGGCCCGATCTGGTCGGCCGTCCCGCGCACGGGGCCACGCCGGGGCCGGCGCGGCGACTTGGCCGTGCGGCAAGCGGATCGCTCCTCATTCACGCGGCGTTCGTGATGCTCCTGATCTGGGCTGGCTTCCACGCCGCGCAAGTCGTCGAGCAGCCGCCCGGGCGAATCGACGTCGTGTATCTTCCAGACGTGGGGCCCGGCGGCGGTGGAGGTGGCAACCCAGCGCCTGCGACGCCGGCGCGCTTGAACATTCCGCGCGTGCACCCGCCGCCACCTGTGCCAACAGTCCAACCGGCGTCATTCGCACCCCCGCCGGATCCGACGCTAAACACGACCGTCACGACCAGCTTGAACGACCTCCTGCCGTCCAATGGGCTCGGCGCCGTCAATCTCGGAGCGTCCGGCGGCCTCAACGGGGCCGGGGCCGGCCCGGAATCGGGGAACGGCCTTGGTCCCGGCAGGGACGGCAATTTCGGCGGTGGTCTCGCGGGGCCCGGCAACGGATGCGCGCTTCCGCAGCCCCTGGTTCAAGCCAAGCCGAACTACACCAGCGATGCCATGCGCGCGAAGATCCAAGGCGACGTCGTCCTCGACGTCATCGTCCGCAAGGACGGCACCGTGGGCGACATGCGGATCACGCAGTCGCTCGATGCGCTGCACGGACTCGACCAGGAAGCGCTGAAAGCCGCGAGACGCTGGACGTTTCGACCGGCGACCTGCAAGGGCGATGCGGTCGACATGGTCGTATCACTGACACTTGAGTTCCGTTTGCACTAGCGTCACGACGTGATTCGTGTCGACGGGTGTGTTACACTAATGCCAGATGGGTGAGACACTCACCATACGCCTGCCGAGAGATCTCGCGGAGTGGCTGGAACGGACGGCCGCCGAGACCGGAATCTCCCAAGGCCGAATCGTCCGCGCCGAGCTCGAGCAGGCGAAGAAACGTCGCTCGAGGCGCGTGTTCATGAGGCTCGCCGGGAGCGTGAACGGGTCAAGGAGCCTGTCGTCCCGTAAGGGGTTCTCCCGGCCGTGAAGGGCATCGCGGACACCGGCCTGCTCGTGGCGTTCGCCAATCGCCAGGACCAGCACCACGCGTGGGCCGTCACCGTCGCCGAAGGGGTCACGGAGCCGCTGTTGACCTGCGAAGCGGTCCTGGCGGAGGCGGCGTTTCATCTGTCGAACACCTCGATCGTGCTGGCGATGCTTGCAGACGGTCTGGTCACGTTGGCGTTCGACTGTCGCCAGCACTTGCCCCAACTCGCCGCGCTCGCCAAACGCTATGCCGATCGCCGGCCAGACCTCGCAGATCTGTGCCTGATTCGCATGAGCGAGTTGCACCCTCACCACAGCGTGATCACCGTTGATCGCGACGACTTTCGGGTGTACCGGCGCAACAAACGGGAAGCGATTCCGCTGGTGTGCCCGCCGATGAGCTGACGGCGCCGCTCCGACTCCGAGCCTTCAAGCCCCCAAGCCCCCAAGCCTTCAGGCCTTTAACGCGACGAATCTGAAGAAGGCGTGAAGACTAAGAAACTCCGAATCGAGCCCCGATCATGCGATAGAATGCCAGCCACACTTCCTAGGGTCCGAGGGTCGTTTTCGCTCGAGCGGCCTCTATCCAAAGGCATTGCTGGAGGGCAGTATTAGTGCGAGTGCACCTCGTCAATCCCAGCGATACGTCTTTCGGCCTAGCCGTTATTACCCCCCGTTGGCTCTTCGTCCTGGCCGCCGCGACGCCGGAGCGATTCGGCACGCCTATCCTGGTTGACGAGACCCTAGAGCGGTTTGACGCCACCACCGTCATGCCCGGGGACGTGGTTGGGATCGGGATCCATACAGGCAATGCACTGCGCGGGTACGTGATCGGTCACGCCGCCCGCGCGCGCGGCGCCGTGGTCATCTTCGGCGGCATCCACGCGACCTTGTTTCCGGACGAAGTGCGCGAGCGAGGTGCAGCCCACTCCGTGGTCAGCGGTGACGGGGACTTGGAGTGGGGGACCGCGCTGGGTGATTGTGAAGGCGGCACGCTGAAGCCGCATTACGATGGTGGCCGCATCGAGGGTGGCCGCTTCGCGCCCGCGCGTTGGGACTTGCTCCCGCGTGGCCGGTACATGTGGGCGTCGGTCCAGACCGTGCGCGGATGCCCGAAGCACTGTTCGTTTTGTTCCGTCTGGCGCACCGACGGGCAGGCGCCGCGCAATCGCACGACGACGGCCGTCGTCGGAGAGATCGTCGACCTGAGGCGGCGAGGATTTCGCTTCATCGCCCTGGCCGATGACAACTTCTATCCGGTGTCTCTCCAGGACCTCGCCCAGGCGGCGAGGCTGCAGGACCCCACCCGGCTCCAGTTCCTGCAGGCGCTCCGAGCCGACCGCTTCGAGTTGATGGCGCAGTTGGCGAAGCTCCCGGCCGACACGGTGTTTTTTACGCAAATCACGATGGAGGCGGCCGAGGATCCTGAGTTCTTGAAGGCCATGCGCGCGGCGCACATCAAGGGCGCCCTGGTCGGCGTCGAATCCGTCACCGAAGAGGGATTGAAGGCCGTCTTCAAGAACTTCAACCTGGCCGGCGACGCGCTGGCCGTGCGCCTGAAGGCCTTTCGCGAGAATGGCGTGCACGTGCTGGGCTCCTTCATCTTCGGGTTGCCCACCGATCGTGCGGCCACGTTCGACGCGACGGCCGATCTCGCCGAGCGGGCCGGCATCACCTTCGCGCAGTTCGTCATGCTCACGCCGTTCCCCGGCACGCTCGATTTCGACAAGTGGGTGAAGAGCCTCGGCGACAACCCGCCGGAAGTACGGGGTATTCCGATTACGCAGCACTGGCTCATCCCGGCCGCCGAACGCCCGAAGTTCTTCATGCCGCACCCGGCCATGGCGCCCGACGAAATACGGGCGCGGACGCAAGGCGTCTGGGACCGGTTCTACAGCACCAGACAAATCTGGACGCGCAGCCGCTGCGTGAGCACTCTGAAGAGCCGGCTCGCGTTCCTGCTGATCTCGAAACTGTACCGACAGATGTATGCCAACACCGGCATTTCGACCGACAGCGCACGACGGACGACGTCGGTCCGATGGGCGCGTTTGTTGTCGCGGCCGTGCAAGCGTCTCTTCGCTGGCCGCGAGATGCCCGATCTTCAGATGCCCTGACCCGTATAATCCGAAAGTGGTGCGCCTCGACGGGCTTCCCGGTTCAGACCTCGTGCGTCGCGGCCTCGCGGACCTCGACGCGCACGTCGAGTCCATCGAGTCGTTGCTCGTGTCGATCGGCGCCGACCGCTTGCGCCGCGCCGGTCTGACGGTCCCGACAGCCATCCTCTCTCCGGAGCACGCGCTGTACGAGGCCCTGCGGCGCGAAGGTCCAGAAGCCGCGCACTCCCGCTACAACGCCCTGATTCGCCGGCTGGTCAGCTTCGAGCGGGCGCTCGAATGCGAGATGTCGTAGACAAGGCCCGCATCGATCGTTTCATGCGCGAGCTGGGCCAGGCCTCGAACGCGCCGGCGAGGGTCTACCTCACCGGCGGCGCGACGGCGGTCCTCTCAGGCTGGCGCGCGTCCACGATCGACATCGACGTCAGGTTCGAACCGGAGCACGACGTCCTGCTCCGAGCGATTGCGACGCTGAAGGAATCGCTCCAGATGAATGTCGAGCTGGCCTCGCCGGTCGATTTCATTCCTGTCAAGCCAGGTTGGCAGGATCGCAGCCCATTCATCGCGCGTCACGGCACCCTGTCCTTCCATCACTTCGATCCGGTCGCGCAGGCGCTAGCAAAGATCGAGCGCGGTCACGCTCAGGACCGTGTCGACGTCGCCGCGCTGATCGCACGAGGCCTCGTCACGCCGGAAACGCTGCGTGTCCACTTCGCGACCATCGAGCCCGAGTTGTATCGGTACCCAGCTATCGACGCCGCGTCGTTCCGCCGCGCCGTCGAGGAAGTCCTGGACGCCCTCTGACCGCCCGTCCGTAGCCCCGCGTCGCGTGAGCCGGGACGCTGTTAAGATCGACCCTGACTCGCGCACGGAGGACACATGTCGAGGAACGGTCCCTGCCGATGGCTTCTCGGCCTCGTAGTCATGGTCTCGCTGGCCACCCGGCCAGGTGCCGCGCAGAGCGAAAACCCGCGCGTCATGGTCACGCCTACGATTTCCACCGCCGACGCGTCCGGACATCGACTCTGGGTGTTGCTCTTCGACACGAGCTCCATGCAGGCCGCCGACGTCCTGCGGGCGAAGCTTGTGGCCGTCCGATGGATTGACTCGACCATGAGCAAGGACGACTTGGTGTCGGTCCTAACCGTGAGCGCCTCGCTCAAGCTCCTGCAGAACTTCACGCCGAACGTCGACCGCGTGCGCCAGACCGTGAGTCGCCTGAATGCCGCTGATCCGGACGCGCAGCCGCCAGACGGGCAGGACCTTCAGGAACGGGACTACTTCAATAACGACTTGCGGTTCCGCGGGATTCGCACGCTCTGCTCCGGTCTCCAATCGATTGGCCAGAAGAAGGCGATCGTGCTGTTCACGGTGCTTCGGGCCCGACCCGGTGCGGACAACCAGATCGAAGTCCGCGCCGCCACTGACGCCTGCGTTCGCGCCAACACGACGATCAACCCGATTGATGTCACCGATACGCACGGCCCCGGCGGGCGATAAAATGTCGCGGGGTCTGGCCCAGCTGGCGTGAGCCGGGCCTGACCCCCTGACAGCGATAGGGCGTCTGGCCCCGCTGGCGTGAGCCGGGCCTGACCCCCTGACAACCCCTTGGGGGCCTCATGAATCACGACGTGGATCGAAGGGAGTTCCTGAAAGCCGCTCGCACGGTGGCCGGAGCCGTCGCGTGCACCGCAGCCATGCCCAAGGGCGCGGCCTTCAA
>Ga0182024_10018114_pt1 | contig 13147 bp, 12 predicted proteins | sample P32metaG_FD_120480 | JGI IMG/M metagenome (GOLD analysis project Ga0182024, IMG submission 120480) | Permafrost microbial communities from Stordalen Mire, Sweden - P3-2 metaG (Illumina Assembly) | ecosystem: Environmental > Terrestrial > Soil > Wetlands > Permafrost | place: Sweden: Stordalen...
ATCGATATTTGCGGTACCACGTAAGTTGTATGTGTACTGCTTAAGTGGTAGATTGCCCGGTCCAACGGGGGATGGCAATTGTATTGTTTTAGAACGCCCTTACTTCGGAGGAGGGTAAGCGGACCGATGGTAATGGAAGGACCGATAAGGCCCCTGTTTGCACCATCTGCCACCAGGAACGTGGCAGATAGAAATCTTTGCATCATGGCATGGGAAGACAGAGAAGGCAGGTACTTGCGTGTACACCAGGGTACTTTGGAGGCTTTAGGAAACCGTCACAGTGCCATGTGATGGAAGGGTACGGGTCCCCGGCCGCCTTGAGGTGAGCTGATGATATCCGACTAGGTGTATTGCAAGCTCCCCAACAAAGTCGTCATCCTGAGGATGACGGCTTTGTTGGAGGGCTTGAAATACAACTGGTTGGTATGCAGAAAACCTCAATCAATCACCGTTGGCGTGAACCATTTGCCGGATGACCTTACTCGCTTCATCCATCAGCCCGGAATTCCCGCAGACATTCACCATCCAGTGCTGATAATTGTTGGTGAGAAACAGCAGGTACTGTTTTCCGGACTCCAGGACAACGGCATCATCCCTATGTTCGCTAAAAATAGTGATCTCGCCCGTCTGCTTGCCTTTGACCTTCTGGTCGATATGCACCACATATTCGGTGCCATCCAACGCGTCCCATGATTGCGGCACCTGGCGCGACGACATCACGGTACCAATGATCACCGCCTGCGAGTCCTTCATCTCCTTGGAGACCGGCAGCGTGCTGGGGCATGCCGCGAATGAAGCTGCCGTGAGAAAAAAGCAGACTAATCCTGTGACGGCTCGCTTCAATCTCCCTCGCTTCCCTCGTCCGTCCATGATCCCACGATTGAAGCGCCATTCCTCCTGATAAACCGCTCACGAACCAAGAGATTCATCCCATATCCACGAAAGTGTTATCACCCGATTGCACAGTCGTGGCAGTCCTCTAACCCAGAGGCGGGAGCCGGAGAAGGCAGGCGCCCATTATTCAGGCCAGCGGCGGAAGATGAGGGCTCCGTTGGTGCCACCGAAGCCAAAAGAATTGGAGAGCGCCACGTCAAGCTGCGCCGATTGCGCCTTGTTGGGAGTGTAGTTCAGATCGCAGGCTGGATCGGGATCGTCGAGATTGGTGGTGGGAGGAACCTTCTGGTGTTGCAGGGACAAGATGGTGATGCCCGCCTCCAACCCGCCCGCACCGCCCAGCAAGTGCCCGGTCATCGACTTGGTGGAACTCACCAGAAGCTTCCCGCTGGTGGCATGTTCCGCAAAAAGAGACTTGATGGCAGCCGTCTCCAGCGCATCCCCCAGCGGGGTAGAGGTGGCATGGGCATTGATATAGTCCACCTCGCCGGGCTCCATCTTCGCGCTGCGCAGCGCATTCCTCATGGCCCGCAGGCAGCCGTCTCCCCCCGGAGCCATGCTGGTGATGTGGTACGCGTCCGCGCTCATTCCGTAACCGACGACCTCCGCCAGGATGGTGGCGTCGCGGGCCCGGGCATGTTCCAGCTCCTCCAGGACGAGGATGCCGGCACCCTCGCCGACCACGAACCCATCACGGTCTTTATCAAATGGACGGCAGGCATGCTCCGGATCGGCGTTGCGGGTGGAAAGCGCTCGCATGGCGGCAAAGCCACCCACCCCCATGGGCGTGATGGCAGCCTCAGCACCGCCCGCGATGACGACGTCTGCATCGTCCCGCTCGATGGTGCGAAACGCGTTGCCGACGGAGTGCGCACTGGTGGTGCACGCCGTAGACATCGACTCATTCGGCCCCAGCGCTCCATAACGGATGCTGACCTGGCCAGCCGCCAGATTGGCGATGGTCCCAGGAATAAAAAATGGTGAAATTTTGCGCGGGCCGCCTTGCAGCATGGCGCTGTGCTCCCGCTCGATCACATCGAATCCTCCAATTCCAGATCCGATGTTTACCCCTACCCGCTCGGCGTTTGCTGGACCGATCTTCAAACCCGAGTGGGTAATGGCTTCGTGGGCCGCAGCAAGCGCGAAATGGATGAAGCGCCCCATCTTGCGCGCTTCCTTCTTCTCCATAAAGTCCAGTGGATTAAAGCCCTTCACCTCCGCCGCAAATGTAACCGGGAACCCCGTCGCATCGAAGCTGGTAATGGGAGCCATTCCGCTCTTGCCGGAAAGCAGGTTGTTCCAGACTTCGGGCGCACTTCTACCTATTCCACACAACAGCCCTATGCCGGTAACAACGACCCTTCTAGCCATCTTGCCAAACTCACTTATTGCCTTTCGCGTTTTTCTCGATGTATTCGGTGGCGTCTTTTACGGTCTTGATTTTCTCTGCATCTTCGTCCGGGATTTCCAGGTCAAAGGCTTCCTCGAACTGCATCACCAGTTCGACTACGTCGAGCGAGTCTGCTCCCAGATCTTCCTGAAACGACGCGCTGGGGGTCACTTCAGCCTCATCGACCTGAAGTTGCTCGACGATGATCTGCTTTACCTTTTCTTCCACTGCTGCTGTTGCCATTCCGTTCTCCTGTCTATGAAAACAACTCGTTAGAGGGTTAGGACCCTGCAAGGTTGGGTGAACGGTCCGGGAAGGCGGGTGCGGCGGTCTGTCCGGTTTTCCTCCAGGCGCCGCCTGCCACAGAAAAAGGATCTGGCTTGCAGAGGGTCCCGGGAGAAACCCAGCTGCGCCGGAAGCCAATGTCTGGCAGGAGACAGCAACAGGAAAAACGGCCTTGTCCGCAACCCGCACAGTTCACGGCCCCAAAGTTTCCAGTCTACTGAGCGCTCCAAGTGGTGTAAAGCGCGGCACTCCATCCGCCGAGTCCCGGTTTCCCTCAGCAACCTTGCCATCATGACGAGTAAAGTCAAAAAAGAAGATGGCCATGTTTCCCGGAATCATCACACTCCTTTTTGCGGCCGCCGGCATCGTGGTGGCCACCTATTTTGAGCGCAGCCGTACGGGTGCAGAGCGAGCAGGTCATGAAAAACTCGCTAAAACTCTGCAAGACCAGTTGGTTGACACCCGCACTCGGTTGGACCAGGCAGGCACCGAGGCCTCGGAACTGAAATCCACCATAGCGCGCCTCGAGGAACGCCACGCCGCCACCGAACGCATGGTGGAACAGATGCGGGTCGGCCTACCCGAGACCTTTAAATCTTTGGCCAGCGAGGTTCTGGAAGAGAAATCGAAGCATTTCTCCGAGCAGAACCAGACCAGCCTGGGCCGGGTTCTGGAGCCGCTCAAGACGAAGTTGGACGATTTCCAGGCCAAGATTGAAGCCGCCCGCATGGAGCAGGTCAGAGGCGGCGAAAAGCTAAGTGCCCACATCGACAAGCTTTTCGAGTCGAACACCAGGATCAGCGACCAGGCAAACAATCTGACCATCGCGTTACGGGGCTCGAGTAAGGCGCAAGGAGCGTGGGGCGAATTGATCCTGGAAAGGACGTTACAGGCCGCCGGCCTCCGCCCGGGACACGAATACGACGCCCAGGAGAGTTACGCGGCCGAAAACGGCTCGCGGGCACAGCCGGACGTGGTCATTCACCTTCCAGGCGACCGGCACCTGATCATCGATTCCAAGGTTTCCCTGGTCCACCATGGGGCCTACAATACGGCGGAAAGCGAGGCGGAACGATCGCTGGCGGCTGACAGCCATTGCAGCTCTGTACGGACGCACATCCGTGGTCTGGCAGACAAGAACTACCAGACCCTCTACGGCCTCAATTCGATCGATTTCGTAATCATGTTCCTCCCCTTCGAATCGGCCTTCATGCTGGCTGTTTCCCGGGACGAAAAGCTATGGGAGCAGGCCTGGCAGCGAAACGTTCTGCTGGTCAGCCCCAGTACGCTGCTTTTTGTGTTGCGGACGGTGGCGTCGCTCTGGCGGCAGGAGCAGCAAAAGCACAACGTGGAAGAGATCGCCCGGCGGGGCGCGGAACTCTACAACAAGCTGGCGGGCTTTGTGGCTGACTTTACCGAGATGGGGAAGCGCCTCGAGCAAGCCCAAACCAGCTACAGCGGTGCCCTGGCCAAACTACACACCGGCTCCGGAAACGTAATCCGCCAGGCAGAAATGCTGAAAACCCTGGGCGTCAAGCCAACCAAACAGATTCCCCAGGGTCTAGTCGAATTAGCCCAGCAGGAAACCCTGGAACTGGAAGACCAGCCAGAACTGCCGTAGGGGCTCACCAACTCGGCAAAGTGAGCCTTAGCCGTCCCACACAGGACTAAGGCTAAAGGCAATCGCCGATGCAATGCTTTGTATCAGGGCACGACTTTAGTCGGGCCGTAAAATTGGAGAAGAATTGGGCTTTAGCCCCTGCCAGGCAAGGCGCATCCCACACGAAAGAAGCCCAGGGGCTAAAGCCCAGATCTTTCGTTGGATTTTATGGCACGACTAAAGTCGTGCCCTGATACAAAACCAAACCCAGCACCCGACACAGCCTCGTGGACTTCTACGAGTCTTGACCGGTCGCCTTGAAGGACGAGGCTTCTAGGCCGTGCCCGGCGGGGCCGGACTCAACTTCTCCGTCTCAACCCCTTCAAACCCCGCCCGCAATCGTTCCCACGTATCATCCAGTGTCTCGGGAAGCACTCGCGTCTCCCCAATCACGGTCATGAAGTTCGAATCGCCCAGCCACCGCGGCAGGGCATGCATATGCAGGTGGGCCGCAATCCCAGCCCCCGCCGCCTGGCCCAGGTTCAAACCCATGTTGATCCCGTGGGGTGAATACACCTGGCGTAGAACCGCGTCGGTTCTTTGCGCCAGCACCATCATCTCGAGCGCCGCCGCGTGATCCAGAGAGGCAAGCGTCTCCTGGTGGGCATAGGGCACGATCATGACGTGACCGGACGTGTAAGGGAAGGCATTCAGGCAAATAAAGCAATGCTCTGCCCGAAGCACAATATGGCCCGCACGCTCAGCCTCCTTCGCCGGCATACCGTGCTCTATCGCGAACCGCGTGGCGGCAATCAGGTTACAAAAGACGCAGTCACAGTCACCGGGCCACGCAGCTAACGCCGGGGGCACACCTTTGCGCCCACCTTTCGGGGAACTCGGGTCGGCATCAACCAGGTAAGCGTAGCGCCACGGTGTCCACAAGTAGTCCATGCGGTTCAAGTATACGGAGTGTCCGGTCACCCATTTCGGCCGGTGCATAACCCGGCGGGCTTGTCCTCACGACAGGGTTACAAGCCAGTAAAAATAGGCATTTCCAGCACTTTTTGTGATGATTTTCAAGTAAGGAATACCAGACTCGTTCGTTGACGGCTTTCCCGGCGATTGCTATAGTTGTGTATGAAGGGTCTACGTACAGGATTCGGCGTAGACGTCCATCGCCGCTCTTGCTTTACCCCCCTCCCGGATGCTCCTACCGGAGACTGATTTAAGTGCCAAGCCATTCAATGTGGCTACACGAACAGTCTCCCTCCGAACGTTTGCCGGCGGAGAGTAAACTTACGGTGCCCTACTTCGCCGACCAAGTCTGCAAATAGTCCGGCGAAGCAAGCTGCGGGACTGAATCATCTGAGCCTTGGTCAATGTTGTGAGACCATGGCGGCCGTGATTCATCTAAAGGCCTGTAGTGGTGGACGGATCGGTAACTACCGATCGAGAATCCGGAGCTGGCATTCATGGCAGACGTCCTAAATCCTGAACGAACCGAGAGCACACACCTGAACACCGAACTGCAAACCCCAACGCTTGATGCACCAGCGGATCACTTCGACCCGTCTGAAGAACAGACCACTCACCCGCACGCTACCGCCCCCACCGTGCCGCACCGCGACGTAGATTCGAAGCCTGGGACTAGCCATTCCGGTTCAGACGATACCGAACTGACCGGCATGGAAGACTTTGCCGCCGCTTTGGAATCCTTCGATCGCGAGCAAGCCGCCGAAGCGGCCGCACAGGCCTACGACGATAACGTCGTTACCGGCACCGTCATCAAGCTGACGGATAAGCATGTAGTGGTGGATGTGGGGCTCAAGTCCGAAGGTCTCATTCCCCTGGAGCAGGTGCTGGATCATACCGGCCAACCCAGGCTGAAAGCCGGCGACACGGTGGAAGTCGTGGTCGAGCGCGAAGAAGCCGAAGGTGGCTTCCTGCTCAGCTACGACAAAGCCCAGCGCCACCGGGTGTGGGATGCGATCGAAAAGGCCGCCAACGAAAAGACTCCCGTCGTTGGCACGGTGCTTGGACGCGTCAAAGGCGGTCTTACCGTCGACATCGGCATCAAGGCGTTTCTGCCCGGCTCCCAGCTCGAAATCCGGCCAGTCCGTAATCTTGACGGCTACATTGGCCAGCAGATCGAAGTTCGGGTCATCAAGCTAAACAAGAAACGCGGCAACGTCGTGGTTTCGCGCAAGGAACTGCTCGAAGAGGAGCAGGTCAACAAGCGCAGCCTGACCCTCGAACATCTGGAAGAAGGCGCAATCCTCACCGGCACGGTGAAGAACCTTACCGACTACGGTGCTTTTGTCGACCTGGGCGGCATCGACGGCCTGTTGCATATTACCGACATGTCCTGGGGCCGGCTCACCCACCCCCGCGATCTGGTCAACGTCGGCGACGAGATCCAGGTCAAGGTCCTCAAGTTCGACCGCGAGAAGCAACGTGTTTCCCTTGGCTTCAAGCAGCTCACGCCTGATCCCTGGCTTGACGCCGTCGAGCGCTATCCCATTGGCGCGCGGGTACGTGGCCGGGTGCTTAGCGTGACTGACTACGGCTCCTTTGTCGAGTTGGAGCAGGGCATTGAGGGGCTGGTGCACGTCTCCGAGATGACCTGGTCCAAGCGGATGAAGCATCCTTCCAAGCTGGTCAAGCCGGGCGACGAAGTCGAGACCGTGGTTCTCAGCGTCAATCCCAGCGACCGTCGTATTTCTCTGGGCATGAAGCAGTTGCTCGAGAACCCCTGGGAGCACCTTTCCGAGCGCTATCCCGCGGGCACCATTGTGGAAGGCCGGGTCCGCAACCTGACCGACTTTGGCGCCTTCATTGAGATCGAGGATGGTATCGACGGCTTGGTGCACGTGAGCAACCTGAGCTGGACCAAGCGCGTCAAGCATCCTTCTGAGATTCTCAAGAAGGGCGAGAAAGTCCGCGCCGTGGTACTCGGGGTGGAAGCGGAGAACCGCCGCCTGTCACTCGGCATCAAGCAGCTTCAGCCGGATGTGTGGGAGACGTTCTTTGCCCAGCATCGCGTTGGCGATGTGGTCAAGGGCAAAGTACTGCGCACCGCGCAGTTCGGAGCCTTCATCGAGATCGCCGAAGGTGTCGAAGGCCTCTGCCATGTTTCCGAAGCAGCGGATGCCTTAGGTCAGCCGCTCAAGCTCGAAGCAGGCCAGGAGCATGACTTCAAGATCATCAAGATGAATCAGGATGAGAAGAAGGTCGGCCTCAGCTTGCGCGCCGTGGGCGAAGAAGCCAGCCGGGCTGACGTTGAGGCCTACAAGCAGCCGGTTTCAAGCTCCACCACCACCTTGGGTGACCTGGTCAACTGGAAGCGCCTGGAACATGAATAAAGCTCACGAGTAGTCAGAGTGTTCGCAGGCGCTTTCGCCTACTTGGACTCGACCTTTAAATCGAAGTTGAACTGCTTCTTGCTGTCGAAGGAGCTGATGGCCCTGGTTTTGGACTTGTGACCTTTAAACTCTGCCCAGAGTTGGTAGTCCACGTCTGAAGCCAGCTGCCCAAAGCGGTAGTGTCCATCCGCCTCGGTGATAAAGGTTCTCACCTCGAGAGTCTTCTGATCCTGCAGGTAGACCACCGCATTCGCGAGTGGCTGGCCATCGGAATTCAACACGGTGCCCTGTACGACGCGCACTGACTGCGCGAGGCTTTGCGCAAGCATCAGTGGCTGGGTTGCTGCGCATAGCAGCAGCAACAAGATCCCAAAAAGCTTCATTCTTCTTCCTCGTCGGCTGCTTCTTCATCTTCGTCCTCGTAACCCTCTTCGTCCACTTGCGAGAGTTCGAGGGGTTCGGTTGCCACCACTTCGAACTCGGTCCCGCACTCATCGCAGACGACAATGTCGCCTTCTTCAACTTCGTCGGGATCGAAATCGAGAACGCTTTCGCATTCCTGACAAACTGGCATAGAGTTCTCCTTTCTCGGAGTATTAAAATGCCTATAGTGACCGCAAAGCACATGCGGCTTGGCTAGTTTCCGGGAGAACACGCCGGACGTCAAGGAACTACTGCGGGATACCAAATCGTACCGCGAACCGGCGCCGGACGTTAAAGCGTTTTAATACGGCGACATCCCGGCAACTGTGAAAACGCGTTAGTCTTACGAAAGAAATCATGGCACGCTTTCCCCGCACCGGTTTCTCCGCCCTTTCGTTCCCGAGCTTTCGCGGGGTTACCAGCCAACTGGTGATTGCCAACGTTGCGGTGTATTTTGTGCTGCTGCTCATGCAGTATGCGGCGCCGCACGTAGCGTTGATCATTGTCACCTACTTTTCGCTCACCCCGGCTCTGCTGCTCCACGGCTGGGTCTGGCAACTTGCCACTTACAGCTTCCTGAACCCGGGTGTGCTGCATGTTGCCTTCAACATGCTGACCCTGTGGTTCATCGGCTCATTTCTTGAGACGTCGAAGGGCAGCCGCTGGCTGCTGGAAATTTACTTCCTCTCCGCGATTGGCGGCGGTCTGATTGGCAGCGTCCTTAGCTTTACCCAGATCTTTCATTCCAGCCCGCTTTCTACGACCAGCAGTGCCGACGGCGCGCTGTTCGGTCTGCTGGCGGCCTTTGCCGTGCTGTTCGGCGACCTGGAAATGTACATGTTCCCCCTGCCAGTGGCGATCAAAGCCAAGTACCTGGTCATCGTCTACATGCTGATCGAGGTAGCGCTGCTGCTCTCCGGAGCGCCTCCTCTTGCCTGTTTCGTCGTCCTGAGCGGTGCGTTGCTTGGCTTCCTGTTTGCGCGGCGTGCATCGCGGAAGGGTATGAGCACGGCCGTCAGCGAGGGCCTCTTCAGTCTCCGCAACAATTACTACCGCTGGAAGCGCCGGCGGACCGCACGCAAGTTCGAGGTCTACATGCGCAAGCAGAACCGCGACGTCCGCTTCGACCACGAAGGCCGCTACATCGACCCCGACGAAAAGCGCGATCCCAACGACCGCAAGTGGATGAACTGACTGCGGTTTCTTTATGCTCAACCAGTAGTGCGAATATGTAATTCCCGCAGTTGCTGAGGGCTCACCGGCGTCGGCGCATCCACCATCAAATCAATCGCCTTGGCCGTCTTGGGAAACGCAATCACCTCCCGCAAGCTCTGCGCCCCAGCCAGAATCATGGCAATCCGGTCCAGGCCCAAAGCTATACCCCCATGCGGTGGTGTGCCGTACGTAAGTGCCTCCAGGAAAAACCCAAACCGCGATTTCGCCTCCTCTTCACTCATCCCCAAAGCGCGAAATATCTCCTGCTGCACATCCTGCCGATGGATCCGAATCGAACCGGATCCCAATTCCAACCCATTCATTGCCAGGTCGTAATACCGCGCACGCACCGACGCCGGATCTGACACCAATCTCTCCATATCCTCTTCATGCGGCGAGGTGAAAGGGTGGTGGGCCGGCAGCCACCGTTGCGACTCCTTGTCGAATTCGAACATGGGGAAATCCGTCACCCAGATGGGGCGGAAAGCAGCGTCTCCAGCGACCTGCTGGCCCAGGTGGCGCTCCACTGACTCGACCACCAGGTCAGTAATCGCGGATACTCCATGCCGGTCAGCGTAACGCCGAGCCAACTCCACACGAAGATTCCCAGCCGCCGAGTAGACACAAATCTCGCGCTCAGAAAGGTGGCCGTGCGTCTTGGTGTCGCTGGCCTTGACCTGGGAAGCGGCATCGCCCGCCACCAGCACCAGCAAATCTTCGGCAGCCCCCTCTGCCCGCGCGGGCACCAATTCCCGAATCTTCTTCACCGCGTCGGGGAAGCTCTTCTCCAACCGCTTCCAGTCATCGATCATCTTCGCGCCCTTGCTGGCGTCGAAGAATGGCCGATTGTCGTCGCGCTCCTTGCGGGAAAGCTCCCCAACCTTAGGAATGCACACCACCACCACAGGCTGGGTCGGATCGATAGCCAGCGCCTGCAAATCCTCATCGCGGAAAGCCGGGCGAACATCCGTCAGCCCGGGCATCCGCAAGTCCGGTTTGTCGATTCCATAGCGGCGCATGGCCTCGTCGTAGGTGATTCGCGGAAAGGGAGTAGGCAACACCACGCCCACCGCCCCGAATGCCTGCCGCAAAAATGTCTCGACCACCTGGAAGACGTCTTCCTGTTGCACAAACGACATCTCCAGGTCCACCTGGGTAAACTCCGGCTGCCGGTCAGCGCGCAAGTCCTCATCCCGGAAGCAGCGGACGATTTGAAAATATCGATCGAACCCCGAGATCATGAGGATCTGCTTGAACAATTGCGGAGATTGCGGCAGGGCATAGAAGTCGCCGGGATGCACCCTGCTGGGGACCAGGTAATCCCGTGCGCCTTCCGGCGTCGATCGAGTCATGAACGGGGTCTCGATTTCAAGAAAACCCTGGTCTGAAAGGCTCTCCCGCACTGCCCGCGCGATCTTATGCCGCTGCTCGAAATTCCGCTGCATCTGTTGCCGGCGCAGATCGATGTAGCGATATTTCAGCCGCAGTTCTTCATTGGCGATAGCCTCGTCGGCCGGCGAAAACGGGGGAACCCTGGAGTCGTTCAGCACCAGCAGCTCCTTGGCGGAGACCTCAATTTCACCCGTAGCCATCTTAGGGTTGATCACATCCTGGCCGCGCAAGCGGACGGTACCCACCACTGCCACTACATACTCCGGCCGCACCTGTTCGGCCTTGGCGTGGCCTTCCGGGGTGAGGTCTTTATCCAGCACGATTTGCGTGATCCCGGTGCGGTCGCGCAGATCCAGGAAGATCAGGTTGCCGTGGTCGCGGCGACGGTTCACCCATCCCATGAGGATGACCGGTTCGCCGGCTTGCTGCGCGCGGAGCTGTCCACAAGTGTGCGTACGCTGAAGAGTGCCTAGAAAGTCGAGCAATGCGGCTGTCCTAATTTGAAGTTGAAGTGGGAGGGGGGCCAAGAAGAGCGGAGAGCTTCTGGCCGAGTTCGCCTCGAGGAACCTTGGTCTGCTCACCGGAGGCGAAGTGCTTTACCGTCAAGATACCCGAGGCGGCCTCGTCCTCGCCGAAAATCACGATCGCGTTTGCCACTTTATTTCCCGCCTCAAATGATTTCTTAAGCCGGAACGATCCATCGCCCAGCTCTATACGCAAACCCTGAGCGCGCAATTCGCGAGCTAAAACCAGCGCGGCCGGGTTCATCCGCTCGCCCAGCGGGGCAATGTAAGCCGCTGCCAGTACCGGCTTATGCTTGGCCTGTGCCAGCAGGGTCAGCACCAGGCGGTCTTCACCCATAGCGAACCCGATTCCTGGAGCCTTGGGGCCGCCAATGGCCTCGGAGAGCCCGTCGTAGCGGCCGCCACCAAGCAGGGCATTCTGCGCCCCCAGGTCATCGGAGACGAACTCGAACGTCGTCCGGGTGTAGTAATCCAGCCCGCGCACCAGGCGATGGTCGTGCTGGTAAGCCACACCGCAGGCATCAAGAGCCGTGCAAACGGCAGCAAAGTGCTCCTTGGAGCCCTCGTCAAGCGAGTCCCAGATGCGGGGCAGCGTGGCAATGATGGACTGGTCTTCGGGATGCTTGCAATCGAGCACTCGCAGCGGGTTGGTGACCGCTCGCCGCTGGCAATCCTGGCACATGCTCGCGACCACCGGCTCCAGCGCCGCCCGGAGAGCCTGCACATACCGTGGCCGGTCAGTGGCCGAGCCAACAGAATTCAGCAGCAGCTTCCAGCCCGTAATGCCAAGTTCACCCAGCAAGGTAGCCAGCATCTCCAGCACCTCCGCATCGCGCAGAGGCGACTCGCTGCCGGCGCTAGGTGGTCCAATCACCTCGGCGCCGATCTGATAGAACTGCCGGTAGCGGCCCTTTTGCGGCCGTTCCCGACGAAACTGGGGCCCAATGTAGTAGAGCTTCTGCAATTGGCCGGTCTCGCCCAACTGGTGCTCAATGTAGGCGCGAACCACGCCGGCGGTGTTCTCCGGCCGCAGCGTCAGCGACTGTGCCGACTCCGCGTCCGGCGTGAACGTGTACATCTCTTTGGAAACGATATCGGTGTCTTCGCCCACGCCCCGGGCGAAGAGCTGCGTATCTTCCAGAATGGGCGTGCGAATCTCCCCAAACGAGTAGCGCTCAAAAACCCGCCGGGCCGTGGTGTCGATATGATTCCAGAGTTCCGTTTCCGGCGGCAGCAGATCCCGGGTGCCGCGGACAGCTTGCAAAATGCTCATAAGTGCTGAAGTATCCAACTATTACCAGAATACAGGCGCACCCCAATCACTTCCACTCAAGCGAGTGCGAAGCCCTACCAACTCTCCCGTTCCTTAAGATAGTTCGCCGTGTAATCCAGATAATTCCGCGCATACTGCAAAATCGACTCCCGCTCCTTAGGATCCAACCGCCGTCGCTCTTTCGCCGGCACCCCCGCCCAAAGCGTGTTCGCTGGAACCACCGTATTCTCTGTGATCACCGCCCCAGCGCCAATAATCGAGCCCTCGCCGATTCTTACATTATTAAGAACCACGGCACCCATCCCAATCAGGCACGCATCTTCAATCACGCAACCATGCACCGTTGCATTGTGTCCAATCGTGACCCAATCCCCAACCACGACCGGGTGTTTATACCGCATCCCATGCAACACCGCGCAATCCTGAACATTGCTGTTCGACCCCACCCGAATCGAATGCACATCACCGCGCAAAACCGCATTCATCCACACGCTGGAGTGTTCGCCCAACTCCACTTGCCCAATAATCTGTGCGGAAATGTCGACGTAGCACGACTCGGGGATCACTGGGCTATAGCCGAGATAAGACCTGACCATGAGGAAATTCCTTCCAGGTAACGCTGATTAAGCTTGACTCCATACCTAAAAGGTAACGTAAGCTTATAGCACCCAATTGGGATGTTTGGAGGTGTGGTTCATTTGGCAGAGGTTCGCGTGCAGGAAGGCGAGCCGCTTGAAAATGCATTGCGCCGGTTTAAGCGCAAGGTTCAGCAGGAAGACATTATTAAGG
>Ga0182024_10018115_pt1 | contig 13146 bp, 12 predicted proteins | sample P32metaG_FD_120480 | JGI IMG/M metagenome (GOLD analysis project Ga0182024, IMG submission 120480) | Permafrost microbial communities from Stordalen Mire, Sweden - P3-2 metaG (Illumina Assembly) | ecosystem: Environmental > Terrestrial > Soil > Wetlands > Permafrost | place: Sweden: Stordalen...
ACATCACCGTGTGGGACAAGGACCCGATCGCCGACATAACGATCCTGCAGGACGCCAGGAATCTCGCCTGGGTGATCAAGGACGGCAAGGTCGTCGATCTCTATCGGCGCGACGACATGCTGACATTCCAACAGGCCGCGGAATGACGCTTCGCCACCGCCGGTCAAGCGTGCAGCAAACGTATCGCCAATCGCACAGCCAAACATACCGCAATGAGTGAGATCGCGCGGCTTTCCGTAGAGATCGACGATGTGACGCCGCGCGTCGCCCGCGTCGTCGAAGTGCCGATCGACATCCGCCTCGACGATCTGCACTTCGTGCTGCAGATCGCCATCGGCTGGCAAAACGGCCATCCGTTCGAATTCCGCATCGCCGACACGGCCTGGGGCTTGCCGGATCGCGACGCCGGCGCCCCGCCCTACCCGGCCTCGCAAGCGGAGGATGGCAGGGTGCGGGCAGCCCAGCAGGCGACGCTCGGCGACATTCTGGCGCGCGGCGACACCTTCCAATACGACTACGTGCTCGGCGAGGATTGGGAGCATACCGTGCGGCTCGTGGCGCGCGAACCGGCGACGCCGGACTTGAAATATCCGCATCTCGTCGCCGCCGAAGGCCGCTGTCCGCCGGCCGATATCGGCGGCCCGGTCGGCTACGAGACCTATCTCCGCAGCATCGCCGATCCGGCGAGCGTCCATCACGACGACATGCTCGACTTCGACGCCCCCGATTTCGATCCGCTTGTGGTCGACGAAGCGACGCTGCGGCAGAATCTGGCGGACCTGACGCGCTATATTGGGCGCAAGCCTACGATCCGTCATCCTGAGGTGCGAGCGGAGCGAGCCTCGAAGGATGCGGCCGAGACGCCCAGTCCGCCGCCCTTCGCGGGCCGCGGAGCTTGTCATCGGGCCGGCCACTTCGGGCCGGACCCGTTGGCGGCCACCTCAGAATAACGGAAACGCTCATGCAGTTCGGCGTGCAATTTTTTCCCAACTTCCGGCCGGCCGACAAGAGCGCCGAGGATTATTTCGCGCAATCTCTCGACATAGCGGAGGAAGCCGATGCGCTCGGCTATGCGCATGCCCGTTCGGTCGAGCATTATTTCGAGCGTTACGGCGGCTACAGCCCCAATCCGATGCTGTTTCTTGCCGCCGCCGCGGCGCGCACCAAGAAAATGCGGCTGATCACCGGCGCGGTGGTGCCGGTATTCAACAACCCGCTCAAATTGGCCGGCGAGATCGCGATGCTGGACGCCATTTCGCACGGTCGCTTCGACGTCGGTTTCGCGCGGGCTTTCCTGCCGCATGAGTTCCGGCGTTTCGGCATTTCGCCCGACGAATCGATTGCGCGCTTCCGCGAAGGCCTGGAACAGGTCGAACTGTTGCTGACGCGGGAGAACGTCAGCCATCACGGCAAATTCCATTCCTTCGACGACGTCACCTCGCTGCCGCGGCCGACGCAAAAACCGCGGCCGAAATTCTACATCGCCTCGACCCGCACGGCGGATTCGTTCGAATTCGCCGGCCGCGCCGGTCATGCGCTGATGTCGATCCCGATCGGCCCGCTCAAGGATCTAATCCCGATTTACCGCCAGGCGTGGCGCGACGCCGGCCATGCCGGCGACGGCGAAGTGATGATCGCCTTCCACATGTTCTGTCACGAGGACGCCAAGCTGGCCCGCGAAATTCCGCGCCGGCAATTCGAGGACTACTTCGCGGCTTTGTTCGAGTCCGCCGGCGAATGGACGCAAGGCATGTCGTCGAAGGACTATCGCGGCTACGACGTCTCGATCAGCCGCATGAAGAATTTCACGCTGGAAACTCAGATCGAGGCCGGCGGCGCCTTCGTCGGCACGCCGGACGAGATCAAGGCCGTCATCCGCCGCTTCGAGGGCGCGATCGGCACGTTCGAGCACGCCTCATTGCAGATCAATTTCGGCACGCTGGATTTTGCGCAAGCGCAAAAGTCGATGCGGCTGTTCGCGCGCGAGGTAATGCCGGCGTTTGCGTGATTGTCATGCCCGCGCAGGCGGGCATCCGGTAATCGCCAAGATCCCAACACTGCTTTGATGTTGATGTTTACTGGATCATCCGCCGGAGCTTGTCATCGGGCCGGCCACTTCGGGCCGGACCCGTTGGCGGATGATGACATAAACGCGATCATTTTAAGCCAAACAGGCGCTTGGCATTGCCGCTGGCAATCTTCTCCTTGTCGGCCGCGGCGATGTCGAGGGCGTCCACCGCGGCCATGCAGTCGCGGATATAGGCGCGGCCGGCTTCGGGGCCGAACGGCGTATCGGACGCGAACACCACATGATCGGCGCCATAGAACTCCAGACCGCATTTCAGCCCGATGCTGCCGCCGGCCAGCGCGGTGTCGCCGTAAAAATCCTTGAAGCAGTCGAGCAGCGGCTTGCCGAGGCTCGCCAGAACTCCGCTGTAGTCTTCATCGGAGGTGCGGCTGCCGAGCGTCGCCCAGCCGGTCTCCATGCGCAGGTCGAAGAACGGGATCATGGCGCCGAGGTGATGCGCCAGCACTTTCAGCCCGGGCAGTCGCGTCATGACGCCGGAAAAGATCAGCCGCGCCATGGTGGCGCTGGTCTCGTAGGGCCAGCCGAAAATGGTCCAGATTTCGTAGCGCGACCGTTTCTCGGCGGCGAAATCGGCAAAGGCCGCGGTGCGGGCCGGGTGCAGCAGAATCGGCTTGTCGGCCTTGGCGGCGATTTCGAAGATCGGGAAGAACCGCGGCTCGTCGAGGCAGGCGCCGTCGACATTGGTGTGCAGCTGCAGGCCGTTGGCGTTGCCGTGGACGAGAATGCGCTCGGCCTCCCTGGCGGCCGCGTCCGGCGCGCTCATCGGCAGGCCGCCGACATAGCCGCAAAACCGGTCGGGATACTTGGCGACCAGTTCGGCCAGGCCGTCATTGGCGACGCGGGCGAATTCCGGCGCCTGGTCGGGTCCCACCATGGCTTCGATCGGCGGCAGGCCGAGCGACAGCACTTGCGAATAATTCGCAAAGCCGTCCATGATGCGAAAGCGGGCGTCGAGATCATGGATCGTGCGCACGCCCTGGATGCGCTTGCCGATATCGCGGGTGCCGCCGGTTGTCTCCGACAGTTTGGTGAAGATGCCTTGCGGAAAAAAATGACAGAACGCGTCGATATAGTGCATCGTTTCCTCGCCTGTGTTGCGCGCTGGATCATTCCAGCCTGCGAGTGAATGTCAAATGGCCGGACCGCTGGCGGGCATTCGCGTTCTTGATCTTACGTCGGTTGTGGCCGGCCCGCTGGCGACGCAAATGCTCGGCGACATGGGTGCCGACGTCGTCAAGATCGAAAGCCCGGACGGCGACGCGCCCCGTCATACCGGCCCGGCACGCTCGCCGAACATGGCGGCGCTGTTCATGGGGCTCAACCGCAGCAAACGCTCGCTGGTGCTCGATCTCAAACAGGCCGCTGCGGCGGACGCGCTGTGGCGGCTGATCGGCAGCGCCGATGTATTTGTCCATTCGATGCGGCCGCAGGCGATCGAAAAGCTCGGCTTCGGTCACAAAACGGTATGCGCAAAAAATTCTCGCATCGTCTACGCGGCGCTGCACGGCTATCGCGACGGCGGTCCGTATAGCGGCCAGCCGGCTTACGACGACGTGATCCAGGGCCAATCCGGCATTGCCGCCTTGATGGCGGAGGTCGCCGGCGAGCCGCGCTACGCGCCGATGATCATTGCCGACAAGACCTGCGCGCTCGCCATCGTCGGCGCGGTGTCGGCCGCGCTGTTTGCGCGCGAGCGCACCGGACGCGGTCAATTCGTCGAAATTCCAATGTTCGAGACCATGGTGTCTTTTGTCCTTGGCGAGCACCTGTTCGGGCACAACTTCGTGCCGCCGCTGGGATCGCTCGGCTATACGCGCGTGCTGGCCAGTTGGCGTCGGCCGTACAAAACCAGCGACGGCTATCTGTGCATGATGGCCTATACGCAAACCCACTGGCGGAAATTCTGGGCCATGGTCGGCAAGCCCGAGCTGCACAGCGACCCGCGTTTCGACAGCATCGCCTCACGCTCGCAGAATATCGTGGCGCTCTATGAGCTCGCCGGCTCTTGCATTGCCGGCCGAACCACCGACGAATGGCTCATGGTGTTGCGCCAACTCGAAATCCCGGCGGCGCGCATGTCGCGCCTTGAGGATGTCCTGCACGATCCGCAGCTTGCAGCCGGCGGCTTTTTCAAGCGCGCTACCCATCCGACCGAAGGCGAAATCTTGTACACCGATCTGCCGGTGCGCTTCGGCGACGGACCGCCGTCCGCGTCGCGCCTGCAACCGCGCCTGGGCGAGCACAGTGTCGAGGTGTTGCGCGAGGCGGGCCTAACCGAGCTCGAGATCGACGCCCTGGCGGCCGCCGGCGCCACCGTGGACGGCAGCATCGCGGCGCCGGCGGCGGAGTGATTCCGTCATCCTGAGGCGCGCGCCGAAGGCGCGCCTCGAAGGATGCTGCTCAGGCACCCGGGCCGTCGCCCTTCGAGGCTCGGCCTTCGGCCGAGCACCTCAGGGTGACGGGACAACATCTACGACTCGAGCACGCTGGGCGCATACAGCTCGTCGATCTTGATCAGGCGCGGCGTCAAATCCTGCTCCCGCGAATATTGCGCGATGGTCTCGATCACCTTGCGGTTGGCTGTCACGCCGTGATGGATCAGCGCCGTTTCGGCGTCACCGGCCAGAAGCCCGGCGGCGAGATGATCGGCGACATGCTCGATGCGCTGCGCATTGGCGACCTCGTTGGCGCGATTGAACGCCTTGAGCAGGTTGAGCGCCACCCAAGGTTCCTTGTCGTAGATATCGCGCCGGACCACGGCCTGGTGATTGATCGGCAATAGTGCGGTCTTGCGGTAATAGCGGATGCCCTCCGCGGTCGGGTCGGGGAACAGATATTTGAAGTCCGGATGATGCGCGAGATCGGCGCGGCTCCTGTCGACCAGATTGCGGTTGGACAGATAATGCAGCGCGGCGTCGAGCTCGCCGCCCAGCATCATCGTGCCGATGCTTTTGTCGGCGGGAATCTGGTTGACGACGACGCCGGGCGGCGGCTTGAAGCCGGTGGCGCCGCCGTGGCTTTTCTCCGGCGTGCGCTCCATCCAGAATTCAATGTCCTTGGCGTGAACGCCGAACTCGTGCGCCAGCACGCCGCGCGCCCACAGCGCCGCGGTCTGCTGATATTCCGGCACGCCGACGCGCTTGCCCTTGAGATCCGCCGGCGTGTCGATGCGCGCGTCGCGCCGAGTGAGGATGGTGGTGTGGAAGAATCGCCGCGTGGTGAAGATCGGCAGGCCGAGAAAGCGCGGATCGCCCTGCCCCGTCACGATCAGGAACGACGAGCACGACATTTCCGAAATCGCGAATTCGGCGAAGTGCAATTGCCGCCAGAACAGCTCGGACGGATGCAGCACCGTCGGGATGAGATCGATGCCCTCCGGCTTCACCGTGCCGTCGATGATCGGCCAGGTGCGCGGATTGTTGGTGATGCCGATGCTCAATTGAAGGTTCATGACGGTCTCGTCGATTGGATGGGCGAGCCACCATAGCATGACCGGTCGCCTGGCCATGCACCGCAAGCCTAGCGCACGTTTCAGCCGGTATCATTTCATCCGGGCGCGTGCGATCATTGCCGGGTTGAGGGGCTTCCGATGAAGGCGACGACGGCCGTCCGCGCATTTGCGGCGATCGCATCATTGCTCGGCGCCTTGGGCATCGCCCATGCCGCCGAGATTCGCGTCTATACCAGCGGCGCGCCGGCACAGGCCGCAAAGGCGATCGCCGAGGATTTTGCCAAGGACACCGGCGATCATCCGACGTTCACGGTCGCGCAGCCGGCGGCCATCCAGCGCAACCTCACGGCCGGCGACCACGCCGATCTGGTCATCCTGCCCCGGCGCGTCGTGATGAAACTGACCGACCGCGGCGTGCTGCGAAAGGGCAGCGCCGTCGATATTGCCCGCGTCGGCATCGGCGTTGTCGTGCGCGAGGGCGCGGCGGCGCCCAACATCGCCGATGCCGCCGCCATCCGCAAACTGCTGCTGGACGCGCCCTCGATCGTCTATCCCGATCCGCGTTCGGGCGGCGGCTCGGCGGGCCGCACCATCGCCCGGATGATCGACAAGATGGGCCTGACCGAGAGCGTACGGCCGAAGCTCACGCTCGCTTCAGCCATCGGCGGCGGCGTCGCGCTGGTCGGCGACGGCAAAGCGGCCGTCGGCTTCTTCATCATCAGCGAGATCATGCCGATCCAGGGCGTGTCGCTGGTCGGCCCGCTGCCGCCCGAGCTGCAGAGCTACATCGTGTTCAGTGCGGCAATCCCGGCCGCCAATGCGACGCCGGAGCCGGCGCTCGCTTTCATCAAGCGGTTGGCCGAGCCGACGGCGCGCGAGGTCTGGCAGAAGGCCGGGTTGGAGCCGGAGGCGGTGAAGCCGTAGCTCGCTTGTCATTCCGATGCCGCAAAGCGGCGCGCCAGGAACGGCGGTTCTCCTAGTAGCGGTACGGCTCGACGTCCCACAGCGGGAAAGCTGAGAACACGTGCGGTGCATTGGCGGGCGCCGCCGCGTGCAGATAGGACTGATCGAGCTTGCCGTAGCTGGTGACGCCGAGCAGACCGAGCGTGCGTATGATCTCGTCCTCCATCAATTCGAGCATGCGCACGATGCCGGCCTGCCCCGCTGCGGCGAGGCCGTAGCATTGCATGCGGCCGAGGCCGACCAGGCTCGCGCCCAGCGCGAGCGCCTTGACGATGTCGCTGCCGCGATAGAAGCCGCCGTCGATGATGATCTTGGCGCGCCCGGCGACCGCCTCGGCGATCTCCGGCAGCACGTCGGTCGAGCCGCGGCCGTGATCGAGCTGGCGGCCGCCGTGATTGGAGACGTAGAGGAGCTCGACGCCGTGCTCGAGCGCGATCTTGGCGTCTTCCGCGGTGGCGATGCCCTTGATGGCGAGCGGTATCTTGAACTTGCTCTTGATGCGTTCGACGGTTCGCCAATCGAGCGCCGCCTGGAATTCGCGGCCGCTGGCGCGGCGGCGGCCGCCGGTGATGTGACGTTTGGCGATGTCGCGCTCGCGCCGGCTGTAATGCGCGGTGTCCACGGTCAGGCAAAACACCGCGTAATTGTTGGCGATCGCCCGCGCGACATGATCGTCCACCCATGCGGCATCGCCCCGCACATAGAGCTGGAACATACGCAATGCGTCAGGCGCCGCCTTGGCGACCTCCTCGAGTCCGGGATCGCAGACCGAGCTCAGCATGTGGGCGATGCCGAATTCGCCGGCCGCCTTGACCACCGGCGCGGCGCCGCCGGGATGAAAGCTTTCCAGCGAGCCGACCGGACAGAGCATGATCGGCAGCCGCAACTTGCGTCCGAACAGTTCGGTCGAGGCATCGACCTTGCTGACGTCGCGCAGCACCCGCGGCCGGAACGCGATCGAGTCGAGCGCCATGCGATTGCGCCGCAGCGTGGTCTCGGTCTCGACCCCGCCGACGATGTAATCCCAATCGTTCTGGTTCAGATTGGCGCGAGCCTTGGCGACGACTTCGTGCAGGTTCATGAAGGCGGGCGCCGTCGCGAGATTGCCGAGCAGCGTGGCCTCATCGAGCTTTTGACTGGTCATTTGGGGTACGCGTTGGTTGGTGGGACGGGACGTTCGCGGCAACTTTAGCCGGTGATCCGCGCTTTAAGAAGACCCGTCGTCGGAGGCCGCGACGTGCGTTCCCGCCCCAACCGATCCCACGCGCCGGGCCTGCCCATCGGCCTTACGCATCGGGGCCTTACGCACCATCGCCCGAAAAGCAACAGGCCCCGAAACCATCCGGGGCCTGTCCGCCGCTAAAACAGCAGTCAATTGATCGATCAGTACCGCGCCAACAACGGCGCGACGCCGAAGCGGTAGTTCAAGCCGATATCGACCATCGTCACCCCGCCAATCTTGGTGAAGGAGCATTCGGTCGCAAACGGGCCGGCAGCGCTGGCGGCCACACCGCAGTGATTGATCGTGCTGTGGAGGCCCAGGCCAAGCACTTCGCCCTTGATGCTCCAGCTGTTATCGATCGCATATTCAATGCCGCCGCCGGCTGCCCACCCGGTAACCGTCTTGGAGGTCGTCGTGTTGATGGTGCAGCAGAAAGGAGCAACGATTGTATCGACCACACCCGTCGACACGCGCGCGGTGACGCCGCCGCCCTCGAGAAACAACATGAAGTGCCCGTCGACGGCGCCGACGCGCGCGGTGTAGGCGTCGTACCAATTGCCGATCTTGGTGTTGTAAACCGTATCGCCGAGGCCGACGGCCGGGAAAGGATTGGCGATGATCGACGCCTTCAGATTCATATAGCCAAACTTGTTTTCGAAACCCAGCAGCGTGAAGGGCGTGGGCTGCCAATTGTAGCCGATCTCGCCGCCGCCGGTGAAGGAGGCGTCGAAGTTATACGGTGTTGGCGCGATGCCGTTGTAGGTGCCGAAACCGGTGCCGCAGACTATCGATCCGACGATGCAGGGGTCGGATGTGGTCGCAGGTCCCGTCCACGCGGCGCCGGCGTAGGCGCCGATATAGAAGCCGGTCCAGTTGAACGCTGGCGGCAGCGGCTTCGGCGGCGCCTTGACCGCCAAGTCCGCCGCGCTGGCGATGCCGACTGGCGCAGCCATCAGCAACACCGCTAGCGCAAGTCTGCCCAAGATTGTTCGTTTCATGATGTGCCCCTTCTAAAATCAGCCAGCCCGACGATTTTCTCGAAGTTCAAATTTGCAAACTCGATTAACGTTGGCGAGCCTAAATTATATTCTCCTCTCGTATTTTCGCTGATTGTTGCAAGCGCGACACAGCGCGATCGAATTGAATTTCATGAATGAATACAATGCGCTGCCTCGTCGCCGCGAGATTCTGCTTAGTCCTTAGGCGACCGTTGCACAGAATATGAACGTGAATTCGAGCTGGTTCGGGAAGCTGCGGCTTGAAACACCGCCGCCAGCCGTCGCGGTGAAAGCGCCAAAAGGCGGCGAGAACGATCGCTGCACGGTGCCGATTCGGCGCTGGCAATGGCGGTCCCGACAGGACTCGAACCTGTGACCTTCGGTTTAGGAAACCGCTGCTCTATCCAGCTGAGCTACGGGACCTCCTGACCGACCGAGCCTCGGGGTGGGCGGGGCAAAGCGGAACCCAGGAGCGGCCGGCTGACGCGAACTGATGGATTCTACGCTCAACCCATCCGATCGGCTTGCCCTATAGCACAAGTGTCGCCGGCCGCGTCCAGCAGCGCCGCAGTGCCGCCGCATTCCGGCCTTTCGCTTGAAGCCGTGATGGGTTGGCGGGATCGAGCTGTGGCCACGATGTTAGCGGCGGGTTTCGCCGCGGGCTGCGGAGCCGTCGGCGTCGGCGCCCAGCAGCAAGCCAATCCGATTGCCTGCGGCGGCGATGCCATGGCGCGCGGCACGGTGAACCAGATCATCGACGGCCGCACTTTCAGATTCGACGATGGGCGCGAGGTGCGGCTCGCCGCGGTCGAGGTGCCGCTGCCGATCCTGCCGCAGCAGCCGGCCGCGGCGCCGGGCGGCGCCGAGGCCAGGGCCGCGCTCGACGCGTTGGTTGGCGGCGATGAAGTCGTGCTGCGCCGCGCCCCGCTGGCGTCCGATCGGTATGGGCGCCTCGTCGGCTATGCTTACGCGCTACGCGACGGCGACGAGCTGTTCGCGCAGGGCGAATTGATCGCATCCGGTTTCGCCCGGGTCGGCGACAGTGTCGGCGGCCGGCCCTGCGCCACGGAACTTCTTCATCACGAAGCTGGCGCGCGCGACGCCAAGCTTGGCCTGTGGGCCGATGGGTATTATGACGTGCTCGACGCCGAAAAGCCTTCGGATGTTCTGGCGCAGCGGGGCCGATTCGCGCTGGTCGAGGGCAAGGTGCTGTCGGTGCGCGAGAGCGGGCCGATACTCTACGTCAATTTCGGGCAGCGATGGTCCGAGGGGTTTGCTGTTACAGTCTTGAAACGAAACGAGCGCAATTTTGCCGCGGCGGGCCTCGATTTGAAGAGCCTCGAGGGCCGGCGCGTGCGAGTCCGCGGCTGGATCGAGCAGCGCGGCGCAGCGGGCAGCCCGGGCATCGAGGCGGCGCACCCGGAGCAGATCGAAATCGCCGAACTGAAACGACCATGATTGAAGTGACGTGCGGATCGTGAGCAGGCAGGGACAGGCGGGCACCGCAAGCTACCGGGGTGTTTACGCGGCCGTCGCTATCGCGACGCTGCTGCTGGCGGCGTGCACCGCTTCGCCGCCGCTGGTCGCGCCGCTGGCCGCGGCGTCGGCGCCTGCCAAGCCGGCCGAATCCGACCTGCCTGCCGCGGTGCTGCGCGAACACCAGCGCATCCTCGCCGTCTATGGCGGCGTGTACAACGATCCGCGCCTGCAAGCCATGATCGAGCAGACCGTCGAGCGCCTGGTCGCCGCATCGGAACGGCCCGAGCTGCACTACCGGGTCACCATGCTCAATTCACAGTCGATCAATGCCTTCGCTTTGCCGACCGGGCAGCTCTACGTGACGCGCGGCTTGGTCGCGTTGGCGAACGACGAGTCCGAGCTTGCTTCCGTGCTGGCGCACGAAATGGGACACGTCATCGCCCGTCACGCCGAGTTGCGCGAAGAAGAGGCCCGCAACAACGAGCTGGCCAATCGCGCCATCACCGACGTCGTCACCGATCCGGAAGCCGGGGCGTTGGCGCTGGCCAAATCGAAGCTCGCGCTGGCGAGCTTCTCGCGATCGCAAGAGTTCGAGGCCGACGGCATCGGCGTCGGCATCGCAGCGCGCGCCGGCTTCGATCCATACGGTGCGGTGCGGTTCTTGACCTCGATGGAGCGCAGCTCCGAGCTGAAGGCGGAGCAAAGCGCCGCCATCAATCCGGGCGCGCCGGATTTTCTGTCGTCGCATCCGGCGACTCCGGAACGCATCGTCAATGCGCTGGCCAATGCGCGGCAATACCGGCCCCCGGCGGCCGACACGCCTGACGATCAGGCGAAAGCGAAGGCCAGCTATTTCGGCAACATCGACGGCATCGTGTTCGGCGAGGATCCCAGCGAAGGCTTTGTCCGCGGCCGCCGCTTCCTGCATCCGAAACTCGGCTTCACCTTCACCGCGCCGGACGGCTTCACGCTCGACAACACCGCGCAGGCCGTGCTCGGCGTCAAGCGCGGCGGCGGCGAGGCGCTCCGCCTGGACGTGGTGAAAGTGCCGGCAGAGCAGACCCTGGCCGCTTATCTGACCTCCGGATGGATCGAGAATATCGATGCCGCCACGGTCGACAACGTCGTCATCAACGGCTTTCCCGGCGCCACCGCCGCCGCCAAGGGCGATCAGTGGGATTTCCGCCTCTATGCCGTTCGCTTCGGCAGCGACGTCTACCGCTTCATCTTCGCCACCAAGCACCACAGCCCGGAGACCGACCGGCAGTTTCGCGAATCGGTCGGCACGTTCCGCCGCATGACCCTTGCGGAAATCGAACAGGCCAAGCCGTTGCGCCTCACGGTGGTGACGGCGGCGCCGGGCGACACGGTCGAGAAGCTGGCGAGCCGCATGGCCGTTCCCGATCGCGCCATCGAGCGCTTCCGCGTCCTCAACGGGCTCGGTCCGACCGACAAGGTGAAGCCGGGCAGCGAGGTCAAGGTCGTCGTCGAGTAACCTTTCCCGGCGGAAGGGAACTTTTCGGCCTGTTCCGCCACCACGGCGTTTGCTATGGTCCTCGCCAAGAAAAGGTCAAAATGGCCATTGGGGGGCGAACATGTCGATAGTCAGAAGGGTACTTCCCTTCGCCGTGACGCTCGCGGTGACGGCCGCGGCTACGGCGATACTCTGGTACTGCAAAAGCGCGGGAGTTGGCCCGCACCATCCGGTTTTCGCCTATCTGCCGCTGATCGCGTTGCTGGCCTTTCTGTACGGCAGCCGGCCGGCGACGCTCTGCGCGGTTCTGGCCGCGCCATGCGCGGCGTTTTTTCTCTACGAACCGCTTTACAGCTTCCAAGTCTCCAACCGCTTGGAATACGGCGACCTGATCTGTTTTACGGTCCTGGCGCTGTTGGGCGTCAAATGCGCGGTCGAGCTGTCGCGGCCGACGGCGGTGGAAATCCTGGCGGCAAAGCCCCGGTTCGGACGGGTGTGAATATCGCCGCTTGAGGTTTCCGCTGGCGCGGGAACGCGCATTCCGAGCGATCGCTCGGGACCGAATCAGAACTCGTTGGCGAGCTGATCCAGGCCCATGACGTGGGCGAGGCTTCGCACCTCGTCCTTCTGCTCGGAGTTGAAGCTCATGAGCAGCGGGATGGCGGCGGATTTGAGCCCTTGCACCTCGGCGCTGTTGGGGTCGGCGGCGGCGAGCTGGGCTTCGCGGGCACCGGGCCGGCGCTCATGCGCGCGCGAATAGGCGAGATTGCGCAGCGCGGCTTCCACCGCCGGCCACATCTGCTCCTGATCCGGCGTCAGATTGAGCCGCCCCTTGATGCTGGCGATCTGGGCGTCGTTGAGAATGAATCCCGGTCGTTCGGCGGGGCGACGCACCGGCGGCGGCGCGGGCAACGGCTTGATCGCGCTCGCCTGCGGCGCGGCGCGGGCCGCTTGGGGAGGCGGCATCACGGCAGGCGGAGGCAACGAGGCGAGGGGGTCCGCCGACGCGATCTGTTGGGGAGCCGCCGTCTCGGACATGGAAGTCTGCCGCGTGGCGGCCGGCACCATGGGCTCGGGATTGAGCAGTGCAAGCTGCGCGTTGTTCATGGTCCAGGACGCAGCTTTCGCAGCGGCCGGCGCCGCAGTGGCCGAAGCGTCACCCCAGTCTTGCGGAAAGCGCAGCGCCACCATTTGCGCCGCCGAGATATTGGTGGTGCGCAACGCCGTGGCGTTCCAGCCGCCCAGCAGGTAGCCCGCGTAGGCTGCGACCAGAATCGAGATTGCTCGGCTGCGTTTAAACGAACGCTTTCCCCGCATGCTCAGCGCCCCTCCCCATCCCTCGCGACACGCTCCCTATGTCCTTTCAAATGAAGCTTAATTTATGGCTAACCATAGGAATTTTGCCGGCGATGCAACCCTCCGGGTCCGAATCCGAGAACGGAAATGCAACATCGCGGGGGGGGGCGGGAG
>Ga0182024_10018116_pt1 | contig 13146 bp, 19 predicted proteins | sample P32metaG_FD_120480 | JGI IMG/M metagenome (GOLD analysis project Ga0182024, IMG submission 120480) | Permafrost microbial communities from Stordalen Mire, Sweden - P3-2 metaG (Illumina Assembly) | ecosystem: Environmental > Terrestrial > Soil > Wetlands > Permafrost | place: Sweden: Stordalen...
CGAACCATTCCACGTCTCTCGCGCAGAATCGGTGCCCTCATGGCCGCATTCAGCCCGCAGGAATGCGCCAATTACTTCCGACATGCAGGCTACGCCTCCACATGACCGGAATCCGCTCTAATAGGACTGATTCTTCAATTTGCTGCAAGGCCCCGATCTGGGTCGCCTCCGAAAAAATTCATCGGTGCAATACGTCAATCGCTAAGTCTTGCTAACCGCTGCGCGCTATTTCACGTCCGAAATTGGTGGAACGGAAGTTAGGAGGCAACGATAAGGCTAGATTGAAACGTTCGAAATCGCCTATGACCAGGCGTATTCGTCGATGTGAAATGTGCCCTCAAATATAAACTCGGCGTACGCTTACGACAAAGATCGCGATGGTACCGACATTTGCTGAGAACCGAATCGTTATATTACATTTAGATCCTGTCATTACCGAGGGGGAGATTCAGTCACTATGCCACGCCCCATTAGATATCATCGTCGCGGCCCTGGGTCTCACACTTTTTGCACCAATTCTCTTACTCGCTTCGGTTGCGATAAAGCTTGACTCGCAAGGTCCGATCTTTGTTTGCGAGCATCGATATGGACCCAACAATCGACGAATTCGGGTCCTCAAGTTCCGGTTCCGGAGCGCTTACAGCCGAGGCTACTCCCGGCCGACCTGGGTCGGCGTCTTGCTGGGCGGGACTGGCGTTGATGAACTTCTATTGCTGTTCAAAGTTCTGCAGGGCGAAATGTCCATTTTCGGGGCGCGTCCATATTTTAGCAGGCAACACGGCTCCTTACCGCTGCGCACGCAAAAAAACACAGATTGGGAGCAAAAAGGCGGACCTCTCGAGCTTCTTTTAGCCATTCTATTTTCGGGAGAGTCATATGGGGAGCATTGATGGGTCCGGTTGCCGTCGTTCCCGACCTCATGAATGCTATTCAGTCACGGCATCCGAGGGATGGACGTGACCGGCAACACAAATATCCGCCCTTCGGCCGTGAATGGCGCTACGTCGCGGCGCGCGCCGCAGCGAATCCAGCGGGCTCTGACGGGCGGGCCGCGAGTCAGATATCTTGGATCTTGCTTGGTTTCATTATCTGGCGCGGTACGTCATTTGGGCGTCAGTGATGGCCAACGGTAAGGACCTTGGGTCGCGGCCGTCGAACGCCGGGGCCCCTTTTGCGCGGGGCGTGCCCAACACTTTCTGGTTGTTAGCGCGATGGCTTTAGCGGGGCCTATTATAGGGTCCCTTTCGCAGCTCCGGCCGTGTCTCAACTCCGTCCGGCGGTTCGAACCGCCCAGGCGGAAGTGTGACAGCGCGATTGTGTGCCTGAAACCAAAGTTCGACAGCCGGCCAATAACGACGGCCGCCCCATAAGCCCTGCTTTCGTGGAAAGCCGTGCTTGTTTTCGAGCTCGATCAAAATGGCTCGCGCTGTCCTTGAAGGCACGCCGATGCGTCGAAACATCTGGGCGTCGGTGACAAAAAGCGTTGGCGCTTTCGCGTCGGCCAGCGTCTCAAGGAGATCGAGTGATCTGACCAGCAGCCCCTTGATGTCGTCAGTCGGCAATACGGAGTCGCTGTCTTGCTCACCGGTTGCGACGCTCGGCCTCTCGTTCTCGTCTGACGGCATCGCGCATCTCCGTTGCGTCGTTAACGAGACCATTGTCGCCCCCTTCGGACAGGCGCGCATCAACCTCCGACCATTCCACATGAGTTTTCCACCGCGCTTCCGAGGGGCAGGGGGCGCCTGCCGATACCCAATTCTCGATCGTCGACGGCGACGCGCTGATATGCTGCGCCAGTGTCACAGTGTCTTGCCCCCGAGACGGGCAGGGAAGCTGTCTTTCCATGCCGGCAGCACACCAGGCGCCAATAAAATTAGGAGTTCTGAGCATATCACGCCCCCTAAATCTTCCCGAGAATCAGCGTTGGGAAGCCCATGGGAAGATCGGAAGGCCCTGAGCAAGCGCGAACATGGATAAGGTCAAGCTCTACAACGGCTACGAAATCCGCTCCTATGAGCGCGAGCGGGATCGGCGGTTGGCTGAAATTCGAAAGGCCAATGGGTCGGCGCTGGTCATCCTGCTGCCTGACCCGGGCGGCGGTCCTCGCCAGTCAATAATCACATCGCGCGCCGCTCTGACCGCGGACGCGGCAACTCGCGAAGCAGGCGATTGACGGCGGCGGGATGGGATAGTTGGAGGAGACACGAAATGAAGCCTACAGATGGCCTAGTTCGCATAGCGGCCGCCGGCGCCGGCCTCGATCTTCGCAATGTTTCAAAATCTACCGACAACTTGGTCCGCATTGCTGCCGCGGGAAATGAGTGCGTTACGATCTATTTTGACTAAAGCACGCTTCAGGCGTTTTGCGATGCCGACGGGAGCGCTGGCTGGTCTTTGGGATAACACGCGCGGGGCGATACAGAACACGTCGCTTTGCCGCTCTTGATGATGCTGTCCATGGAAGGCGTAACGTGCCGGCCGCGGTGACGCCCTGCCGCTTTCCGTCGCCCTGGTCCGTCAAGGAGTTGGAAGAAAGCTTTGTCGTCCAGGACGCTGCGGGCCGGCCGCTCGCCTACCTCTATTTCGATGAACAGCCGCGGCGTCGATTGGTGATAAAACGCTTATCGCGAGACGAGGCGCGGCGCATTGCGGTGAACATTGTCAAGCTGCCGAGCCTGTTGCGCCGGCAGTAGCGCGGGGAAGCGCCGCCCCTGCGGCTGCAATCGAAGCTTTGTGTTCGGCATCACATCTGCGTCTTCAAGCGCGGGTTAGGTTCGTGGGCCTAGGGCGGAGTCGCGCTCGGTTCCAACTAATAGTAAAAAGGACCATCATCGTGATTGCTGAAGCACGAGTTGTCGTAACGCCTATCCCGCCCTTAACGTCAGACCTGCCTTTCATTACCCAACCAATTTCGCTCTTTCATCGCATTTGGCCAGCGACAGGCTTGGCCGTTGCAGCGATTTTTAACGTGGCTTGGATGGGCTTTCTCGGATACGGGTTTTTCAAGCTAGTTGAATCGGTATTTTTCTAGCCCGGCGTCATTCCTAAAGTCATGACGCTCAAGACACTCGCCGACACGGGGCGCTGATTGAGCGCAATTTGTCGGCACACTGCCGAGATAAAACGACGCGGCACTTCGTTGCCGACCGGCTGAATGAAAGCCACGCGGCGGTGCCGCTACTGAGGCACAGTCGGTTTGCCGCCAACCGCCGCGTTAACATGAGCCGCCTCACCAGGGACGACGCCCGGTAGCTTGCGGTGAAAGTCGCGAAGCTACCAGCTCTGTGGATAGAGGTCGAATCTGTGTCGCCCGCCCCGAGCCTGTCATGATTGAAAGTGTAAAAATTACTCGGCAGGCAAGCGTGTTCGCGCCTGGGGAGAGCCGATGTCGGACAATCGAGGGCGGCGGGAACTTCGTGATTGGGTGAGGGCGCGGGGTTACCGGGATCGCGCAGCCAAATCTTTGGAACTCGCTTGCAACGCGTCCGATCCCGACGTGCAGAACCGCTACGTCACGATCGCACAGCATTACCGCACTCTGGCAGAGGCAGAAGAACGAAGCGCAGATCAAAAAGGCACCGAGCGACGTTCACGAAGTTAGGAACTCACTTTCAATAAATCGCCTCAAAAGCGCGGGGCGAGCATCGCAACCGGCCCGCGGCTATCGCATAATACGCCGCAACGCGCCGTAGGATATGCAGGAAGAGAAAAAGCAGCCTTTTGAACTGATAGATGCGAAGGGTGAGCCGGGGGTGCCTTAAGCTCGCATTACTGTCCGCCGGCTATGATCAGGTGATGCGATTAAATCCAAAGACCCGAGACGTAGTAGTTCCAGTTAACGAATTAGAGCGGGAGGCCATTGCGACTTCCGCTCGTGCCTATCGCGTGCCGCGCTTCATGGCTCCGCGATCGCGGGCCGCACATCCTGCTCCGCCAGTTGCAGGACAATCGTCGTCAGATAGCGTTCTCGCGCGAAAAAAGAAACGCGGGGCGAGCGCCGGCCCGCCACCGTAACCTTAATCTCAAAGCCCGCTGGAATCCGTTGATAGCAGATGCTCCCTTCCTGGGCGAGTGAGACGCGGATTGATGCCCAAAGTGACCGTCGTCTCATCTCGGGCCCCAAGCGTTGCGTGCCCTCGCCGCGCTTGGGGTTCCTGCTTTTGCGGAGCGTCGGTCCACCCCGCTTCCGCTGTAGACCTATCGCACGCGCGACCAAGCCAAGGCTGACGTGTTCGACTACATTGAATGCTTCTATAATCCGAAACGCCGACACTCAACGATCGGATCGCACGCTGCGTCGCCACGATCAACTTGGGCCTTTTCCTCGGCAAGCGATTCTCGGCGCCCAGTTGGTGCGTGTTTGCCTTCCCCACTCCTACCCTAGCGCAGCCACCTTGAGATCATCTTCTTGCAGAAGCGATCAGCTTGGCTTCCGCAATCGCTCCCTCGACCAACTTTCGAGCTTTTACCGCGTCTCCGGGGTCGAGGTAGCCGAAGGTGACAATCGGTGCATCGTGCTCATCGAGAATGTTAAAGCCTCAAAGCGCGGTGAAAGCTTTTGGCAGCGCGTGCTCCGATCCGCTTGTCACGGGTAGCGGCGGCCCTGCCTTAGTCACAGGGAGACTGTTAGGGAGATGCACCGGGAACGGCAAGAACCCTGTGTCGGCCCGGCCGAGCGCATCAGCCGTTCGGCGGCCGAATTAGCCGGTTGCATCAACCCTGAAAAAGATGGACCAAGCCCCAGACCAGCGCGACATCCCATGCCAGCGTGATTGCGACGCTGGTTAAAATTAACGCCGCAAAGACCTTCGACATAAGAGGCGAATTCCTGTTTAAGCGGGACCGCATAGAAGCTATTAGGTGCCGTCCCGCCTTCGCAACCTGAACTGTGGTTGCCGGGGGTATTGGGATCAGCTTGCGTGCAAGACATAGCAGCACGCCGCGACCAAGCGAGCCCAAACACAAATAAACCTTAAGACGTCTTTGTTGGCCGCTTTCTTAAAATAGCGGCTCAAGCATATTTACCAACCAGGACGACTGTGCGTTATAGCGGCTCCACGTCGGAGCTGACAAGATATTGAACAACAAACTGATCAATATTTGCAATACCCCGCGCCGCCCGCTGCGCAGCGGGCGGGGGCAGCAATGGCCTGATTCCTTGTTGTGGGCACCTCCCCAAAAAGGATCAAAGGCGTAATCGCAATAGGTGGGAGCGCTTTTCATGTCTGAGCCCTCCATGAGATGCTGAACTATCCCGAAGGTATTGAAATATAACGCGGCATCTTCCGCTATTAGTGCGAGAAGGTGTGGATGAAGAGCATTCGGCGGCTGATGAACCAATGAACCAAACTTCACGAAAACCGACCTGAGCCACGCATGCAGGGTGAACGGAGGGCATAGTGTGGAAAGCTTCTTGTTTGGAATTTTGGGCGGATTCATCGCGTGGGTCACAACAGAAATTTTTGTGCGGCCACTGACTAGATTCTTTGCATTGCGTGCAGAAGCTGCCGAAGCTTTGGCTCTATATGAGGACCGCTTTAATCCAGACCCGGACGCGCCGCCACCGAACTCGGAGTGGCTGGCGCAACGAAAGCTGGCCTATGAACATTGCGGAGCTGGGCTGGTGGCATTCGCTACTTCAAACTCGTTTATTTCTCGCCTTGTGTACCGGGTCCCACTGAAAAATTTTCGGTACCGTGTGCGCTCAGCCGGATCGAACATGCAAGGTTTGGCAGAGACTGCGCCAGGTACTCAGGCGAGCGATTACTTCCGTACACACGTAGTCTCGGCCCTAAAGCTCTGGTATTGGCCCCGGGGCCAAAAACGGCGGCGCCGATGGTTGCAGTTTTTTGTCAAATATTAATTCGCGCCGTGTTGGCTCACAAGTGCTCTGATCCAATCGGCGTCAAATCCTAGATCTGCTAGCAACATCGCTCCCGATTTCAGACCTGACAGCAGGCTAAGGACGAGACGGTTGTCGTGCGCTTTGCCAGTGGTCAGCGAGAGACGGACAGGTAAGCCACTGGTATCAACGACCGCGTGAATCTTGGTCGTCAGTCCGCCTCGCGACCGGCCCATCAATTGCTCATTGTTGGCTGCGATGCACGCTCCGTGCTGGTGGGCGCGGACGATGGACGTATCAATCATCTACACAGCCGTATCATGGTCGGCAGCCAACGCATTCATAAGCTGGTCCCACACGCCAGCCCTGTGCCAGCGAACGAAGCGATTGTAGCAAGTCGTGTAAGGCCCAAAGTTGTTCGGCAGGGCGCTTCGGCAAGCAGGACTTTCGCTACCTGGATGAGGAAGACGCTTACCTTTGTCCTGCCGGAGAGAGGCTCGCCTATCACTACACAAACGAGGAGAATGGATTGGTCCTGCGCCGTTACTGGACCAATGCCTGTCAGAGCTGCGCCATCAAGCATCGCTGCACCACTGCCAAGGAGCGACGGATCACGCGATGGGAGCATGAGCACATTCTCGAGGCCGCTCAACGTCGGCTCGACGAGCATCCTGAGAAGATGCGCCAGCGGCGCGAGACCGTCGAGCATCCCTTCGGCACGATCAAGGCCCGGATGGGAGCCACGCACTTTCTGATGAAGACGCTGCCGCGGGTCGCCTCAGAGATGGCGCTGCACGTGCTGGCCTACAATCTCACCCGTGTCATGGCCATCATGGGCATCCAGCCACTCATGACCGCGATGAGGGCATAGTCGAATTAGAAATGGACCGTGCATTGCCCCAAGACCGCAATGCTCTAGCCTTCCGCTACAGCGTTTCCACACGACCAAGGCCCTAAGCTGACCTGTCACTCGCGTCAAGCAATGTCCGCTATCAAGGGCATAGCAGACGCGCCGTCGCGCTGGTGTTGCGTCGTCTTCGATTTGCTGGTCGGGCAGGCATCTTCTCCATTTGGATCGCGAGGGCTCAACTACGCCGTTGAGCGAGGTCTCCAGGCATCGAGCTGCGGTCGAAGGTGTGCCCCCGCGGACAACCCGGGTCGTTTCAGGCGCATGTCGTGGAGGAGCAGTAGCAAACGTTTTGCAGGAAATCTTCGCCATGGAAAAGCCAATTAGGGCACGAGATCAGATCATGGACGTTCTCGTGAATTCGGGCACGTGAAGGCTGCACAGGAGCTGGCCAAGGACCAAAGCGCCATCGAGGCCTATGGGCCCATGGCATGAGATACGAAGACCATTCTTTGGTCCGTAGAAAAAAAAGTGGGCTCCGCCGGGCAAATTGTCTCGAGCGCCAAATCGCGGCGCGGAACGTTGTTTTGATGGCCTCCTACGCCCACCCACCGCGAAGTTCCCGCCAGTGTAAATAGCGCCAAGCAAGCGGCTCTCCCGGACATCCACGTCTCAAAAATATTTCGTCTGACTAGCTGGAGTTCGCTCGCGGCGCACGCGCTGTGGCGGCCAAGCAAAAAGAGCGTGTACCCAACGCAAACAACCGGCGGCACGGCAAGCCAAAACGGTTGCTGCTTCCATCCAAAAGCAATACTGCCCGCCCATGTTCCGAAAATGAGTATGAGATCCAAATTGCGAATTCCCCACTTCTTCCTAAGAACCAGCAGCCCCGCGGCCAAGGTTCTGGCCCCTTGGCGTGAATTTGGCATTGTCCTACGTCCACTTTCCCTTGGCCTCCACTCCTCCACTACAGTTTCCTTGCATGGTCCGCATTCGTAGGTCCGCAGTTCAGGATGAGGGCCATGCTCGGCGATGGCTGTCGCAAAGCGCATGGGACGGCCGCACGTGGGGCAAGGACGTCCATGGTTGGCAGGCTTCACCGCCGTGATTATGACCACAGCGATGCCAGCGGCGATGATGATGTACTCAATCGCGGCGGCCGCTGACTCGTCTTTTAGGAAATCTCTGAACTTTCGGACCATGCCCAGGATGGTAGGCGATTGGCTCTAAAGCATCCCTAAGCAAGCAACGGTGACCCAGTCGCGTATCGCCCCGAGCTTGATCTTGGCCGGCCGACCTAAAGATCACCGGGCCAGGACAGAACGCCTGCATTACACGGGCCGGTGGGTAAATGGGGCGAGATTGCGGTAAATGATTGACTTTTTCGAGAATTATGCGGAATAGATTCTCATCTCCGGGGATTGGAGCCAAACACAATGACCCAAGTGGCAGAGATCGTCGACCGGCACGCTGTCGCTCGGCGTTTGTTCGATGCGTTGTGTGTTCAGTATCCTGACAAATACATAGCTTTGATTCAACCTCCCGATGTTGCGAGCGACCCGCTGCCCGCGCCTGAAATCGGCGACACAAAAGGCTCCGGCGTCTCCATAGAGGCCGATCACTCTATAGCTGCGAGATCATCGAGATCGTGACGCCGTAAAGACCAGGCGATCGAGGCCGGCGTCTCACCCGCCGCCGGCTTCTTGATGGCTTCCCAGCGCTGGTAGTCCGAGAGCTTGCGCTTGCGGCCAAACTTGGACGCCGTTCGCTATGGTGGGCGTGGGCGGGGCGAAATCGTCCGCGCTGGTGGAGAGCGTGATGCCCAGCAACAGCATCGGCTGTTCGTTTAGCGCAACTCAGTGGATACGCTATTAAGGTTGATCTTTAATATTTTAAATCAGCCACAACTGCGGCGTGTTAGGGAATTAACGTGCGCACAAGCCGTTCCAGCTTGAGGGCGCCCGTCGTATCACTCATCGCCTCAGATCAAAAATTTGAATGTCATTTCTCCGACATGCTCAACGGACCAAGCGCGTCCTAACAAATGCATTGATCCACAATTACGGACGTCGCATGCCGTATAGCCGCGCAGCAAAGCCGCGCATGCGATGCATGCGCGGCTCTCGACTGAAAAGGGCGGCTAGTCGAGCCGCTGGTTGAAGTTGACGAAGGATGGGAAGGCGTGGGGGTCGAACAGCGCAGTGGGGTCGGTAACGGTTACAGCTTCTCGTTCACCGGCGACGCCGTGGGCAGTGCCAACCCTACTTCGTTCACGACGAATCCGGCGCTCGGTACGGTCATCAAGGCAATTAAGTATTGAGCGCCGGAGTCATCGCACGACATAGAGCGGCGTACACCTGATGGCGCTTGTGACTTCTTCGGCGCCAATCGCGGCAAGTCGGCCAGTGCCGCGCATCTCTGCGGCGTACCGAGTCGGATATTTGTTAATGCAGGCGCGCTGGCTGTAGCGTATTCCGGCTTCCAGGTCGCATGGGCGCGGCTGTTCGGCAGCGCCAGCAGATAGAACGAGGAGACAAGGACGGCCGCGAACGCTACAAAACCGGGCAGGCGAAGAAGAACTCTCATGGGATTATTCCGATTCCATTTTCGATCCCGGCCCGCATGATCATCTTCCGCTTCTATTGGAGAGCTGTAGAAACGCTAGTGTATGTATCATTACGATCGCCGCCAAAACTAAAAGCCGTTGCGATGATGGCCATAGAGATGATGCCGGCGGCGACCAAGCCGTATTCAATCGCCGTGGCAGCCGATTGGTCATTCACAAAACGCAAAACAAGAGCGCGCATCGAATAACCTCTTCGCAGGATCATCTCGCCCGCTATTTGTATAACCATCGCAATTTCATGGCGCGTAAAGGAAATCAGTAAATCTTGTTTTATTCAAAGGAACCCACTACCAACGACAGACCTATGTCGAAGTCTGTATATATTTGAAGTGGATTGGGGCGCACTGCGGGGCCAGGCCGCCGAACGCCGGCGCCAGCTAAACCGCCTTGTCAACTAATCTGCCGGTTCCGGGTGGGAGCGGTGATGGCGACGCATGATTGGACGTAGTCCGAGCGTTGTCGGTGTTGCGATCATCCTCGGGCTTACGCTTGGTAACCCGCCACGACGTTCTGGTTGTCGGCATAATCCCTTGAATGCCGATGCTTGAGATGCCTATCTGGTCGCGCGTGGCCGACATAACTCGACACGATGGGCATAGCAGGTTTCAAGAGTGCGTAACTGATTTGTGCGCAAACTGAGAGAACGACGAGAGACTTTGTTGACTAGAAACAATCGGTCATTTCGTCCGGAGTTGAGCTCGCGTCTGTTCGCCGCAATGCAGCGAATGCGTCTGGAGTCGGGGGTAAACCGGAAGTGTCTGGCGCGCGCTCGAATCGACGCTTTGACCCAAATCGGACATGCGGGCCAATCGGCGGGGCGGTTACAGCATCTTGGCGAATAAAGGCCGTGGCGGCAGGAGATCATCTGCCCGCAATTGAAAGCCAGAGACTATTGCTTGGCGCGGTTGGTCTCGCGGCATAGCATGTTGCGATCAGGCTCCGGTCGGGAAGCTGGTCATGGCGGAATAGATTCCTAGGGTAGCCGCGATGCAACGGATTGCAGACTGGCTCAAAAAGCTCGGCATGTCCGAGTACGGTCAGCGCTTTGCCGACAACGATATCGATACGTCGGTTCTTTGTCATCTGAGCGATCAGGATCTCAAAGAGCTTGGTGTCTCGCTTGGGCATCGTCGGAAGATGCTCGCGGCCATCGCCGCGCTTACGAGCGCAGGCGGGAAAATATGCGAACCCCTGGCAGGAACCGAGCCGAAGCCCCAAGACACCGCGGAGCGCCGCCAAGTCACCGTATTATTCGCGGACATGGTCGGTTCGACCGAGCTCTCCGCCCGTATGGACCCCGAAGACCTGCGTGAGGTCATTTCGGCTTATCAGAAATGCGTCGCCGATTCGGTGGGCCGTTTCGGCGGGTTCGTGGCGAAATATATGGGCGACGGTGTTCTTGTGTATTTCGGTTATCCGCTTGCCCATGAAGACGACGCCGAGCGGGCGGTACGGGCGGGACTAGAGCTAATTGCGGCGGTGGTTGGGCTTAAGACACGCGCACCGTTACAAGCCCGCGTCGGCATCGCTACTGGGCTGGTCGTCGTTGGCGACCTGATCGGATCGGGGGAAGCGCAGGAGCGGGCGATCGTCGGCGAGACGCCGAACCTCGCCGCGCGCCTACAGGGGATTGCTGGGCCGAACGCGGTCGTCATTGCCGAGGGGACGCGAAGGCTTCTCGGCAATCTTTTTGAATTCCAGGACCTTGGGGAGAGAATCACAAAGGGCATAGCCGGGCCCGTGCGGGCCTGGGCGGCACTCCGCGCGAGTTCGGTAGCAAGCCGCTTTGAGGCGCTCCACGCCAACGACCTGATCGCCCTCGTCGGAAGGGAAGAAGAAACCGAATTGTTGCTGCGACGCTGGTCCAAGGCAAAGGCCGGCGAAGGGCAAGTGGTGTTGCTCTCCGGCGAGCCGGGTATCGGCAAATCGCGGCTCACGGCTGCGCTGCTGGAACGCGTCGCTAAGGAGCCGCACGCACGCTTGCGCTATTTTTGCTCCCCACAGCACACGAACAGCGCGTTTTATCCGATCATCGGTCAGATGGAACGTGCTGCCGGATTGGCCTACAACGACGCGTTGCCGGCGAAGCTCGACAAGCTCAAAACATTGCTGGCGCGGACCTCGACTTCGACCGAGGACGCGGCACTCTTTGCCGAGATGCTGTCGCTTCCCAACGATGGAAGCTTTCCCGCGCTCGATATGGCCGCACAGGAGCGCCGGCAGCGAACGCTGGAAGCGCTCATCCTACAGATTGAGGCGCTGGCCTGCTCAAGTCCCGTGCTTATGATCTTCGAGGATGCCCATTGGACCGACCCCACGAGCCTCGAAGCGCTCGGTCGGGCGGTGAAACGGATCGCGAGCCTTCCCGTACTGCTGATCGTGACTTTCCGGCCGGAATTCGAGCCGCCTTGGATTGGACGACCACACGTGACCGCGCTGATCCTCAATCGGCTTACCGAGCGCGAGGTCGACGCCATGATCGACCGCGTCGCCGACAACAAGCGGATACCGGCGAACATCCGTCAAGATATTATCGAGCGGACCGACGGCGTCCCGTTGTTTGTCGAAGAAATCACCAAGGCGGTGCTGGAAGCCGGAAACCTGAGCGCGGCCGAGCACATGATTGCAACTGCAATGCCGCCGCTGGAGGTTCCCGCAAGCTTGCACGCCTCGCTCATGGCGCGGCTCGACCGGCTCGGCCCAGCCAAGGAAGTGGCGCAGGTTGGCGCGGCGATCGGGCGGGAATTCCCGCATGCGCTGCTGGCTGCGGTGGCGCGCGAGCCGGAAGCGGAGCTCAACGCGGCGCTCGACCGCCTTCTGGAGGCAGGGCTGCTGTTCCGCCAAGGTTCGCCGCCACATGCGACATACCTATTCAAGCACGCCTTGGTGCAGGACGCAGCCCATGGCACGCTACTGCGCGAGCCGCGACGCGCGCTTCACGCCCGAATCGCCGAAATCCTCGCGAGCCAATTCCAGGGGATCGTTGATCGTCAACCGGAGCTGCTAGCGCGTCACTGTACCGAGGCTGGCCTGATCGAGAAAGCCGCAAGCCTGTGGGGCAAAGCGGGACAAAGGTCTCTCGCCCGCTCGGCGCTGGTAGAGGCCGTTGAACAGTTGAAGCGGGCGCTCGCCCAGATTGCGACCTTGCCGCGTACGCCGGCGTTGCGACGCGAAGAGATCAACCTTCAGGTCGCATTCATAACCCCACTCATGCACGTGAAAGGGTATGCGGCGCCGGAAACCAAGGCCGCCGCAGAGCATGCACATCTGCTGATTCAACAGGCGGAAGCGCTCGGCGAGCCTCTCGACGACCCGCTGCTATTGTTCTCGGTCCTCTACGGTTTCTGGGTCGTCAACTACGTGGCTTTCCACGGCAATATAATACGCGACCTTGCAACGCAGTTCTTGACGCTCGCCGAGAAGCAAGGAGCGACGGTACCGATTATGATTGGGCATCGTCTCATGGGCGTTTCCTTGCAGTTCACGGGAGACATCGCGGCGGCCCGAGCGCACTTGGATCGAGCGATCTCACTCTACGACCCTGCAGAGCATCGTCCGCTGGCGACGCGCTTTGGTCAGGACGTCGGGGTGTCGATCTTGTTCTATCGGTCACTGGCCCTGTGGCCGCTCGGCTATCCCGCGGCCGCGGTCGCTCACTCGAATCAGGCGCTAGCCGAAGCGCGCGAGATTGGCCAAGCGGCCACTTTGATGGCTGCGCTGGCCCTTACATCGTTGACCCATATCCATTGCGGAAACTACACGACAGCCGAAGCGCAATTGGACGAAGTCCTGACTTTGGCGGACGAGAAGGGCGCCTTGTTCTGGAAGTCA
>Ga0182024_10018117_pt1 | contig 13144 bp, 14 predicted proteins | sample P32metaG_FD_120480 | JGI IMG/M metagenome (GOLD analysis project Ga0182024, IMG submission 120480) | Permafrost microbial communities from Stordalen Mire, Sweden - P3-2 metaG (Illumina Assembly) | ecosystem: Environmental > Terrestrial > Soil > Wetlands > Permafrost | place: Sweden: Stordalen...
AAGATTTCTGGGAGCGGGATCGGGTTGCCTGATCAATCCAGTCTTTCACTTTTAAGTCGCACACTCAGCGCGATCCGCCGAATTCGCCCGACAGGCCAGGAGGCCTGTCCCACATCGGCGACGATGCGCACTTCTCCCCCGGTTCGGATAAATTGCACGTTGAACGCCGTCACCGGGAGACTCAAACGACGGGCTTTAGCCAGCACCATGACAAGCAGGTCATCCTCGGGGCGATCACGCGTTTCCACGTTATGTGTAAGGCGCGACACAATCTGGTGGAACGGGAAACCGCGCATGTAGACTGGGGTAAGAACCGCCGCTGAAGAGTCCGAGAGCCGCCAAGGACCAGGATTCGGCGGCTGTGGCTTGTCCGTCTGGAAGCAAGTCTCTTATCTATTGAGAACTATTCTTATCACTGGTAAAGTGGGGGAAGACGCAACAGGAGCCTCATGTATGACCACCGTGACCATATCGCTGCCAGAGACTTTGAAGACCTTCATCGATGAACAACTCGCAACGAAGGGCTACGGAAACGTCAGCGAATATTTCCGCTCGCTTCTCCGGGATGCACAGGAACGCGAAGAGGATACGCGGCTTGAAAGTCTCCTTGTCGAAGGGTTGGCTACGGGCGGCGATGACATTCCATTGACGCGCGCTTTCTGGAAAGACCTCAAGACTGAGGCCCTCGGTCTCGCGAAAAAACACCAAGGCCGGAAGAAAGGTTCGTGAAGCACATCATCAGGCCGGCAGCGAAGGATGACATCATCCGGCAGTTCCGGTACTACCTGCTGGAGGACGCGTTTGAAGCCGCGAGCCGCTTTGTCGACGCCGTTGACGAATCGATTAAAGCCATCTGCGAGATGCCGCATGCCGGCGCGCCAAAGCAATTTAAGAACCCGATCCTCTCTGGGCCGTTCATGGGCGGTAAGAGGATTCGAAGACATCCTCATCTTTTACGTCGTTCAGCCTGACGCCTTGTGTATCGTTCGCGTTCTGCACGGACGTCGGGACATCAGGCGAATTCTCGAACGGGAGAAGAAGGATGAACCGCATAACTGAAAACGCTCTCGGCGCGTCATCGTGGCGAACGCGATCCGCCGAATTTGACTGACAGGCCAGGAGGCCTGTCCCACACGCCCGACAGGCCAGGAGGCCTGTCCCACATAGGCTAAAAATGCAGTTCCACGGTGTAGCCTGGTAAATCCACTTTCACCACGTAGCGAACGACGATGCGCACTTCTCCCCCGGTTCGGATAAATTGCACGTTGGACGCCGTCACCGGGAGACTCAAACTACGGGCTTTAGCCAGCACCATGCCAAGCAGGTCATCTTCGGCGCGATCCCGCGTTTCCACGTTATGTGTAAGGCGCGACACAAACTGGTGGAACTGAAAGCTGCGCACATAGACTGGGGTAAGAACCGCCGCGAAGAGTCCGAGAGCCGCCAGGACCAGGATTCCGGCGGCAACGCGCCATCTGGGGACGCGGTTCACTCGTCGTCGCGAGCCTGTTTGCTGGCGGCGTAGAGCTCGTCCCACATATCGCCGGAATGGCTGGTCCATTCCGGATTCTCCAGGCCCGAGGTCTGGAACTCTTCCTGCTTCAGCGTGCCGTGGCCGTAAGGACAGATATATTCAGTGCGCGGGCGGCCCATCTGCAGCATAAAGCCCCGCGAGCCGGTCTCAACCGGCATGCGCAGGCGGCGCAGACAGACGCGGCAGCGGTACCGCTGATCGTACACGATCAGATATAGCATTCCGACGCCCAACAGAAACCACACCATTAACGCGACGTTGATCGCCAGATACTCTCCGGCATGGGAGAGCGGCGCAAGCGCGCGCTGCTTTTCGTCATCGTCCATCGGTTTCGCAATATCGCCGTCCTTCTGGTCCTTCCCGGAAAGCTGCGCGATTTCCACCTGGATCTCTGTAGTGGGCTCCGCGGCGTTGTCGACTTTTCCCTGGCCGGCAGCCGCACTGGCGTTTCCTACCGCAATCTTGGGGTTTTCCGGGTAAGCCTTCGGAGCGGGCGCGCCCGGCGGAGCCGTCGCACTCTTGTTAGACTCGGTCGCGGATGGGTCGGAATCGTGCGGCGCCAGCGGATTCAGCAACGCCAGGGAGCCGTAAAGGATGCCGGCCGCGACGATCAGCTTGGCGGCAAAATAGGCCCAGTAGCGCATACTCCTTAGACTCACCTTCCTGTCAATTAGTTTCTAAGGCGGGGAGGCCGAACGCAAGGGGGGTGGGGGGAAGGGGTCGAGGCTGGGCTTTGACGCAGAGACGCCGAGACGCTGAGATCGGCGCAGAGAACACATTAAAATTAAAAAACGTTAAAAAAGGTCTTCTCTGCGTGCCTCTGCGTCTCAGCGCCTCTGCGTCGAAAAGCCTTAGCGGCGATGTCTACCGCCTGACGAAGTGTACGATCAAAGAGATCACCGCGATGATAAGCAGCAAGTGAATCAGCCCGCCAGCCACGTGGAATGCGATGAATCCCATCACCCACATGATGACCAGAATGAAAAACAGGATCAGAAACATGCATATATTCTGTCACAGTTCGTCACCGCCTGAGTGTCAGCTTCATGGCCTTGAAATCGAGCGTCACGGCGCCGGCCTGGTTGAGAACGTCTCTGCCGGCATTGCCATAACATCCCGGACAATTGGATGGCAGCGGGTCCGAGAGAAGGGAAACCTTGTGGAGCAGCGTATCGAATCCGGCGAACCCCAGTTTGATCTCGGGCAACTCGGCGGCGTTCAGTGCGACGCTGTCGCCCAGGCCTTTCATCTCGTAAGTCCCCTTCGCGCCGGCGGTCTGGGCCGTCTCCACGAAATCTTCGGCGAAGGTGGAATATAGAAAGGTCTCGCCATTGCCGGTGTCGAGGTCGAACGCCAGATGATGCCGCCCAAGATCGACTTGCACCGACAGGCTGCCGGCATCGAAACAGACGTTGGACTGGGCGACGTTCTTTCGGCCCGCCGGGAAACCGATTTCGAAGCTGCCGCCGCGGGTCCAGCGAACGGTGTCGAATGCCAGAAGGACGGGTAATCCGAGAATGCCACGCGCCGTTTCGGGCGCATCGGCCAACACGCAGAACGGCACGTTGCGCAGGCGGAAGGCGCCGGCGGCGATCTCGCCGGCTATCGCCAGGCGGCAGGGAAGCTGATTGCCGCCGATGTCCCCAATGGGGAAACGATCGTCGTGAATCGTCATGCCGAGCGACTTCGCCTGCGATTCTGAGATAGCGGAAATGGCGGCGCCGGTGTCGATGTCGAACCGCGAGGATTTGCCGTTGACGGAGACCGTGATGGCGAAGCCGTCCTCATCCTGGGCGAACGGGAGACGCGAGAACCCACGCGCGGCGACCGACTGGCCGGGGTACTTCGCCAGCGCCTCCAGCACGCCGCGCGTATCCTTTGGGTTGTGGGCGTCCGGGTCGGCGGCCGCGGCTTGCGCGCTGTGCTCCAACGCCTGCCGCGGGTGCCCGGACCGCTCCATCATCGCAGCGAGCGCCATATGTGCGGCGGTGGCGTCTTCGGAATCCGGATGCGAATGGATCACCGCGAGCAATTCCTTTTCGGCCGGGCCGGCGTCGTTGAATGCGGCGGCGACGGTTGCGCGAACAATGGCGGAGGCTTTGGTCCGGGCGGCCACATCGCGAAGCTCGAAGCAATTCGCCGCCTGGATCGCCTGCACGCTGCGCGCGGGCGCCTTGACGGCCGGCTTGGCGGGCGCCGCTTCGGGAGCATCCACAACGGTGGTACTTAGAGTGGACTCTGCCACGAACTTCCTGTATGAGCTATACGTCGATTCGTTGCGGAACAGAGTCTTGCCGATGGTGGTTTCAAACTCATCGGCGATGGGCAGCAGATACTCATTGCCGGCGACAGTGACGCGGCCGTAATCGACGGATTCGTTGCCTTGCGCATAGGAAGCCGGGAGGTCTTCCGGGACTTGAGTGAGGCGCAGAATATCCAGAGACTCCGCGTCCACAAACAGGAGGCCATGGAAACCGTACTTTATGGTCTTGCAGGTGGTGAACGCGATCCAGCTTGTACACTTGGCGCTGGCGGCGATGGAATCGGCCAGCGCCACGTGGTAGGCGAAGACGTATACCGGCTTGCCGTGAAGATAACTGCTGCCCTGCGACTCGAAATGCGGGGCGACTTTAGGGTCGAAGATCAGACTCATGAGCGCGCCGAAATTCCCATTGGTTTCCACCCAGCCGCCGGCCTGGGTCCGGAGGGACACCTTTTTTTGGGGGACGTCATCCACGGCGACGATCTGGTAGTGTTCCTCGTGCTGGTAGTAGCTGAGCTCCTGGGCCACCTTGACTTGGGGATTCCAGGTTTTGTTGGCGGGTTTGGCGAGAAAGTGCTGGGTGGTGCGAATGCAGGTGAAGTCGGGCAGGCGCTCCAGGTAGCCGCGGGCGAACCCGGTGACGGTTTGCAGGATGCGTTGCTGCTGGTCCGGATCGGGCGGAGACTGGCCCCACGCGCGGCCGGCCGCCAGCGCCAGGCAGACGGAAGCGCCGAGAGTGCGCAAAGGGATACTCATTCCGATGATGCCGCCCCTAAGATCTTTGTCTATTGTATCCGCCTCTTTGTGGGGCAGCCAATCCTGGCTGCAGCCGGCTTTCAGCCGGCTCTCTTCGCCCCGCGGTATATCGGTTTCTGCCGCAAGAGACGGATCGTCTGTCGCTCGTGTGAACGCGCTTCGGCCATCGCGCGAGCTTGCGCCGGCATCTACCAGCAAATCTCTCTTGACGGCGGCTCGATTTCCTGGTACAACATGTACCATGACAATACGTGCTGCGCCGGGCGCTCGCGTGCGAGCCCCTCTCACCGAGCTGGAAAGCGAAGTGATGCGGGCGGTGTGGGACGCGGCGCCGTGTACCGTCGAGGCGGTGCACCAGACGGTGTCCCGCAACCGCAGCCTGAAAGAAACCACCATTCGCACCCTGCTGCGGCGGCTGGAGCAGAAGGGTTATCTGACACATGAAGAGGAAGGCCGGGCGTATGTCTACCGCGCCGTGGAACCCGCGCGCAGTCTGGCGGCGCGCGCGGTGCGGCAGATCATCGACCGGTTCTGCCAGGGCTCTGTGGAGGAGCTGGTTAGCGGGATGGTGGAGGCCAAGGTCCTCAGCAAACGCGAAATGGATGGGTTGGAGGCGTTTGTGAGGAGCCGCAAGCACGGCAAGTGATGCAGGGCATCGGAGGGCAGCCCATGGGGCCGCCCCACTGGAGGCGAAGTGGAACATTTGCTATTCGAATTTGTGGTGAGAGCGGCGCTAATCGCGGCGGGTACAGCGGCGGTGTTGCGCATCCTGCGCGTGAAGACCGCGGCGGCGCGGCATCTGGCTTGGGCGGGCGTGATGGTATTGATGCTGCTGCTGCCGGTTTGGACGGCTTGGGGACCGAAGGCTTCGTGGCGGATTCTGCCCGCTGCCGCAGCGCCGGCCGCGAGCCCAGTGACGGTTCCGGCGGAGGCGCTTTCAGAGCTGGCGCTGCCGGGCTTCGATGTTATGGCGCCACCGGCGCAGCACGCAGGATGGAATTGGCCGGCGTGCCTGGCGGGCATTTACTTCCTGGGAGTCTCGGTACTGCTGGCGCGTCTGGCGGTGGGAACCGTGCGTGCGCACATTCTGGTTCGGCGGGCGGCGAGTCATGGGGGCAGACTGACCAGCGATTCGTGCGCGGCGCCGGTCACCGTGGGTTGGCTGAGGCCGGCTGTGATCTTGCCGCAGTGCTGGCAGCGATGGCCGCGGGCGCAGCTTGACGCGGTGTTGACGCATGAGGGCGAGCACGCGCGGCGGCGCGATCCGCTGGTGCAGTGGCTGGCGCTGTTGAATCGCGCGGTCTTCTGGTTTCATCCGCTGGCCTGGTGGCTGGAGTTCAGGCTTTCCGCGCTGGCGGAAGAGGCTTGCGACGCGGCGGTGCTGGCCCGCGGGCACGATCCGTTCGAGTACTCGGAATACTTATTGGAGATTGCGCGGACGGTGTTGCGAACGGGCGCGAGGGTTAAGGTTTTGGGGATGGCGATGCCGGGAAGCTTTCTGCCGCAGCGCATCCGGCGGATTCTGGAAGGGCGTCCGGCGCAGCGGATTTCGCGGGTGCGGATGGTGTGCATGGCGGTGGCTTGCGCGGCGGTGTCGGCGGTGTTTGCGGCGGGCGCGGTGGATCGGCGGATGCCCGAACAACGGGTGGCGCCAGTTGTCATAGTGCGGGCGCCCCTGGCGCAGGAGGCTCCGGCGCCGGGCGTTCTGGCATACGGCACGCACCCGAAGCCGGCTGCGCGACCCGTGTTGCTGGCTCAGGTTCAGGCTGCTCCGGCAGCGCCGGTAGCGGCTCCAACGGCAACGGCAGCGGCGCCGGCGCCGCAGGACAGGTATAAAGACCGGCGGATGTTGGTCTTGTATTTCGACCTGAGGGCGATGCCGCTAATTGACCGGGCACGCGCGTTTGCCGCCGCGCAGGAATTCGTCCGGACGAAGATGCAGCCTCGCGATCTACTGGCAATCATGACGGCGAGCGACGGCGTGGCGGTCAAGCAGGATTTCACCGACGACCGCGATCGATTGCTTCAGACGCTCGACCAGTTGATCGCCGATTCGGGACCGGAGAGCGGCGCGCCCGTCGATGCCGATCGACAGTTGACCAGTCTGCATACAGCGGTCAATATGCTGGGGTCGTTGCAGGGAAAAAAGGCTGTAGTGTACTTCGCGGAGTCCGCGGCCGGGGCTGAGTCGACTCAATTGCAGCCTTTGATCGATGACGCCATTCGCGCCAACGTGGCATTTTACCCGGTTGACGCGCGAGGCCTGCTGGCAACAGGGGCCGACGTGGAAGCGGCGCTCATCCCCAAGGCTTATATCATTGGCGCCGAGGATGTGATTCACGTCTGGGTAGTCCAGCAGCAAGGACTCTCGGGCCAGTATACGGTCCGTGCCGACGGCATGATTTCCGTGGCGCCGATTGGCGATATCAGGGCAGCGGGCTTGACGGCATCGCAATTGCAGGCCGTGATCGCAGACCGCTTGGAAGCACGCGGAATTATCACTCATCCGTCGGTTACCGTGGCCGTGGTTACGATTCACAGCCGGATAAGGTAGAACCCTCGATGAGATACACAGGAACCGGAACATTTTCTAGCTTCAATGATCGGGCGCAGCATCGAGGCAAATCATGACCGGATGCATCTTACTGGGACTACTTACCGCTTGCAGCATCGGCGCGCAGGCCATGGGCCCGCGCCACTTTGAGGTGGCCTCGGTCAAGTCCTGCAAGGCCGAGGACGGCGGGAGGAAAGGTAACGGCGGGAGCAGGGGCACGGGCGCGGGAAGCCCGTCTCCCGGAAGGTTGGATCTGAATTGCCAGCCTGTGATGAGTCTCATCCGGATGGCATACGTTGAATACGCAGACGGCAAATTGACGCCTCCGGGGCGCCATGTTCCAATCTCGGGAGGGCCGGCCTGGATCGATTCCGGCCGTTACAGTATCGACGCGACTGCGGAAGGAGCTCCAGGCCAGAACATAATGAGGGGGCCCATGCTGCAAGGGCTTCTCGAAGACCGGTTTCAGTTGAAGATCCATCACGAGACCAAAGAGGTTCCGGTCTATGCGCTGACCGTGGCCAAGGGCGGCCCCAAGCTTCAGGCAGCACAGCCTGGAAAGTGCTTCGCGAGGGACCCCGACCATCCCGTGCCGCCGTCACAGAGGCCTCCCGGTCTCATGCCGTGCGGCATCTTCGCTCCGTCTCCCACGAAAGATGGAGTTTACATGTACAGTACGACGTTGGCTTACTTTTGCGGGCAACTCTCGGTCGTATTGGACCGGGACGTCGTCGACAAAACGGGGATTGCGGGAGTGTTTGATATCCATGTGGAGACGCCGCCCGCTGACCCCGCTGACGGAGACACTGCCGGCGGCATGGAGAGATCCCCCGGCCCCCTCGTACCCGCGTCTCCGACTGACCCGCTCGGCTCGGCGATCGTCACCGCAATCCAGAAGCTCGGGCTGAGACTCGAGCCAGCCAAAGGCTCCGGCGAATTCCTCGTCATCGATCGCGTGGAGAGGCCCTCCGGGAATTAGCGGATGTTATCTGACTCCTCGGAGTCACACGGAGTTATCGACTACTTGCCAGTCACCGTGGGCATAATTACAATTCACAGCCCGAAGCAGTGACACTGAGCGGCATCCGAGGCCATGGGCCGGGAAGCCCGCCTCACAATCTACCTGCCCGAATTACCGGGCTCAACCCGCCCAAACTTCCGATGTGATCCCACCCCCCGTTAAGCCATCCTGAAATCACAGGAGACTTTATGGCAAACGAATTGGCCGCGCTTTCGAACGAACTCGCGGCGGCTGTCGAACAGGCGGGGAAGTCGGTAGTGGCGGTGCATGCGCGTCCGCGGTTTTCGTCCAGCGGCGTGTTCTGGAAACCGGGTGTGATTGTCACCGCCGAGCATGCCATCCGGCGCGAGGAAGAGATCACGGTCACGCTGCCGGATGGCAAGAACGCGCCCGCGGTATTGGTGGGCAGCGATGCGGGCACGGATATCGCGGTGCTCAAAGTTGACGCCGGGGGCGCGCCTGTGCAACCGGCGAAGGCTGCGGCTGTGCCCGGCAATCTGGCGCTGGCCATCGGCCGCTCGGAGGATTCGGGCGTCAACGCCACCATGGGCATCGTGAGCGCGGTCAGCGGCTCTTGGCGCACGTGGCGCGGCGGGCGGCTCGACCATTACATACGGCTCGATCTCACGATGCATCCCGGGTCGACCGGCGGCCTGGTGATTGACGTGGCGGGCGCCGCGCTCGGCATCGCCACTCCGGCGCTCTCGCGCATAGCGGGCGTGGCCATTCCGGCATCCACTATCGATCGCGTGGCGGGCGAGATTCTCGCGCGCGGGCACGTGGCGCGCGGCTATCTGGGCGTGGGTCTGCAACCGGTGGAGCTGCCGGATCATCAGAAAGGTCTGATCGTACTTTCGCTCGAACCCAAGGGACCCGCGTCCAACGCCGGCGTGCTCATAGGCGATATTCTGGTCTCGCTGGGAGGCAAACCGGTCGCCGACACGGACGATATCCAGGCGGCGCTCGAAGGACACGCGGTGGGCAGCGCCATCGAAGCGGGTGTGTCGCGCGGGGGCGCGGTACGCAGTGTTGCCATCACGGTGGGGGAACGGCCCCGTAAGGATTGACATGCGCGCATTCGGAGAGATTGCCGAGCGGCTTCGCCGTTCCACGGTGCAAGTGTTTCCGGACCAGCGCGGCGGAGGTTCGGGCGTGATCTGGACGAGCGATGGCGCCATCATGACCAACGCGCATGTGGCGCGCAAGGATGCGGCCGAGGTTCGACTTTGGGACGGCCGCAGCTTCCCTGCCCGCGTTACCAGCCGCGACGCACGGCGCGATCTGGCGGTGTTGCGGGTTGATGCCGGGGGCCCCAATGCGGCTTTCGGCTTAGCCGCGGCTTCCGGGTTAGAAGCCGCAGACTTGGGCGATTCGAGCGCACTGCGTCCGGGCGAGTTGGTGATGGCGATCGGCAGCCCACTGGGCTTCGCCGGCGCGCTGTCCACGGGGGTGGCGCATTCTTCAGGCGGCGGGTGGATTTACGCCAATGTGCGCCTTGCGCCGGGCAACTCGGGCGGGCCGCTGGCGAATGCGCGCGGCGAGGTGATCGGCATCAACACGGCTATCGTCAACGGGCTGGGGATGGCCGTGCCGTCGAACGCCGCCGCCGAATTCCTGCGGCTCGGTCCGCGGCCGGCTCTGGGCGTGACGCTGCAGCCGGAGGCCCACGGGCTGCGCATTCTGCAGGTGGATCCTAATGGACCGGCGGCGGGCGCATCGTTGCGCGAAGGCGACTTATTACTGGGCTCGTTCGAAGAGCTGACGGCGGCGCTCGATTCGGGCCGCGAAGTTTTGCCCGTGCGCTTCCTGCGCGGGGAGCGGGTACGCGAGGCCTACGTGCTCTTGCGAGCGAGGGCGGAGGCGGCGTGACGCGCATCGTGATCGCGGCGCCGTCGGCAGTGGTGCGCGCCGGTTTGGAAGCGCTGCTGTCGGGGACGCCGGGCTGGGAGGTGGCGGGCTCCTTCGCCGACGCCTCCCACGTGGATTCGCTCAGGCCGGACGTGCTGGTGGCGGCGCTTCCGGTTAGCGCTTTGCATGTTGTGCCGAACGTAGCCCCCGCCATCGTGCTGCTCACTTCCGAAGGCCAGCCGGAGTGGACGGCGGAGGCGCTGCGCTCCGGCGTGCGGGCGCTGCTGCCGCGCGATGCTCCAGCGGCTGCGATCCTGGCCGCGGTGGAAGCGGCTGCGAACGGCTTGGCGGTGATCGATCCGCAGGAGCTGGAAGGGTTGCTGGGGTCGCCGGGCCCGGCCGTGGATGCCGCGGACACGGGTACCGCGCCGCTGACGCCGCGCGAGTTGGAAGTGCTGCGGATGATGGCCGATGGCGCGGCCAATAAGGAGATCGCGTGGAAGCTGGCGATTTCCGAGCACACGGTGAAGTTCCATGTGGCGTCGGTTATGGGGAAACTGAATGCCTCCAGCCGGACGGAAGCCGTAACGCGCGGCCTGCGGCGCGGATTGATCCTGATGTAGGGTGGGGCCCATGGCCCGCCGTGTCAAGAGCCGCTCCGAGCGCTCGGCGCGGCTCGGAAACAGGGCAGGCCATGGGCCCACCCCACGTTTAATTCTCCGCGGGCTTCTCCGCGTGGTCGATGGCCAGCGTCTCAACCGGACCCTTTGCCGCTTCCAGCTTGAGCCCGAGCCCTTGAATCGAGCTGAAAATAGACGCGATGACATCGGGTTGATTGTCGTCCGCCGCATACTCGAACTTGAAATCGAAAGCGCCCTTCAGCCCGGTCTGGTCCAGCACCGGCCGCCGCAAATACCCGGTCAGGCGTGTAGCCAAAAGCTGCATGGAGGCATTGGTTCCAGCTATGCCGGTCCCGGAGACGGCTCCGCCACCGCCGGGACGGCCCACCCACGGAAAATCGTCGGTGCTTTTGGCCGGCTTCAGCTTCAGCTCCTTATTACTCACAGTCAGCAGATAGACGGAGCCTTCCTTCATCTCGCGGTGGAACTGCAAGTGGAAACGATCGGCCAATAGCGTTTGCAGCATCAGTAACTGCTCCTCGGAAGGAGGCGCCTTCTCATAGGGCGGCATCGCTTTACTCGATTTCGACGACGCCGGCGGCTTCGCCACAATGCTGTACCGGTCGTCGCCGATCCACCGCGGGCCACCTGAAATCTGAAAGCGCTGGACGTTGTATGCTTCTTCCATCAGCATTTCCAGCGTGTAATTGGTCGCGGTAATTCGACCTCCGGGATAGGTGAACAGCCCGATCACTCTCTCGTCCGGAGTGGATAGCTTTACCGAAGCCACCTCAAACGCCGGTGGCCTTGCCACGGACTGGCCAAACAGGCCACAGGAAGCCAGAGCGGCAATACCCGTTCCCGCAAATGCTCGCATCCTGACAATCCTCCTAAATGCGATCCGCCACTGGTAGGGTATGCTTTAGCTTGCCCGCCGGCCGAGCGAAGCTCGCCGCGTGCCGCTTCGCCGCACGGCGCCGATGGCAAGCTAAAGCATACCCCACCTATCTGGCTCGCTGAGATGCGCTGCCACTTCGGACGCTGTGTTTAAGACGCGGCTCACAGCCGGAATGTTTAGACGAAGCTAGGCACGCCGGGATAGTAGCCGAGCTACCAGTTACTCCTCTCTAAGCACCATCGCCGGGTCCACGCGCGTGGCGCGCCGCGCTGGGAAGTAGCAGCCTGCCGCCGCCGCAAGCGCCAGCACCACGGTTACGGCTCCGAATACCGCGGGGTCGGCGGGCTTCACCGCGTAAAGCAAGCTGGAAAGATATCGCGTCAGACCGAGCGACGCGCCGATGCCGACCACGATTCCCGCGGCTGCCAGCGTCATGCCTTCCCGCAGTACCATGCTCAGTATGCCGGCGGGCGCCGCGCCCAGCGCCAGGCGGATGCCCATTTCGCGCATGCGCTGCTCCACCGAATACGAGATCACCGCATAGATGCCGAGACACGCGAGCGCGAGCGCCATCGCTCCGAACACGCCCATAATGGTGGCGTCGAGCTTCGGCCGCGCAATGGAACCGGCAACCACCTCTTCCATGGTTTGAATATCCTGAATCCCCTGGCTGGGATAGACGGCGTGGATTTGCTCCTTGACGGCGGGAATGAGCGAGACCGGATCGGCGGCCGTACGTACCAGCAGCGATACAAACGCGCTGGGCTGCTGCGCCTGCGGCATGAAGAGACACGGCTCCGGCCTGCCGTCGAGGCCCCTGTGGTGGATATCGGCGGTGATGCCGACAATCTCCACCTCATTCGGTCCAGGTCCCCATGCCACTCGCAGCCGCTTGCCGACCGGGTTCTCGCCGGGGAAAATCTGCTGCGCCGCGGTCTGGTTCAGAACGCCGACGCGCGGCGACCCGGCGCGGTCGTGCGCGTCGAATTCACGGCCGGCGGCGATCGGAATTCCCATGGTGCGGAAATAATCGTCCGACACGATGGACACATCGCCGCCGCTGTTCGATGCCGGCGGCGGCGCGGGACGGTCGGCGCGGCTGTACCAGGTGCCGGAATTCCCGCCGCCTGTCATGGGCAGCAGATGAATAGAGCTGGCGGCGGCTACGCCGGGAAGAACGCGGATGCGGTCGATCATCTGGGCCACCAGCGTGGCGCGGCGCGCGATCACTTGCTCCATCGTGCTCGCGTGAGAGAACAGGACCATGCGAAACGTCACCAGACGCTCAGGGCGGAAGCCGGGATCGACCGCGTTGAGCAGCATGAAGCTGCGCAGCATCAAACCGGCGCCGATCACCAGCAGCATGGCGAGACCGACTTCGGCTACCACCAGCAGATTGCGCACCCGGCGGTTGCCGGCGCTGCCATGCCGATCGCCCTGGCGCAGGCCTTCGCTCACGCGCTCGCGGCCCGCCTGCAGCGCGGGAAATGTGCCGAAGAACATTCCGCACCCGAGCGAAAGGAACATGGTGAATGCCAGCACCGAGGGATCGATGGCGATTTCGCCGCGGCGGGGCAGAGGGAACCCAGGCGGAAGCATGCCAATGATGGCGGGTACGCCCCAATAGGCCAGCAGGAAACCCGCGATGCC
>Ga0182024_10018118_pt1 | contig 13144 bp, 12 predicted proteins | sample P32metaG_FD_120480 | JGI IMG/M metagenome (GOLD analysis project Ga0182024, IMG submission 120480) | Permafrost microbial communities from Stordalen Mire, Sweden - P3-2 metaG (Illumina Assembly) | ecosystem: Environmental > Terrestrial > Soil > Wetlands > Permafrost | place: Sweden: Stordalen...
ATCACGATGCCGCCCGGAGAGGTACGTTCCTCTTCGAGACGTTTCACCATGACGCGATCATGAAGAGGACGAATCTTCATGGGGTACGCTCCTAAAAGCTGTTGATTGACTATGTAAAAAGGGACCGTGCGGGGTTGTTAGCACTCCCCCTACACTGCTGCTAATAATAAGCCTGGAATCCCGAATATCAAGCTCGACGGGCGTGATTTCGCGCGGTGACGCCTGCCCCGCGAGCCCGTATGCTCGCGAACCTGCGGCATTTCGCGTGGCCAAAGCCTAAGCCCCTATGAGACAGCCGGGCCGGATTTTCGCGCTCTTCCTCCTCATCCTGGTGTCGACGGGAGCCCTGACCGCGCGCGCTGCAGAAGATCGATTTCTGCCGCCCGAACAGGTGTTTAAGTACACCGTGACGAGCGATGGCGTGAGCGTTGCCGTGCACTGGAATCTACCTCCCGGCTATTACGCCTACAAGGCACGCATGTCATTGCAGAGTGCGACTCCGGGCGCCACGCTGGGAGAAGTCGTCTATCCCAAGGGCGAGATCCACAAGGACGACTATTTCGGCGCACAGGAGGTCTTTCGCGGCGCCTTCGTAGTCACGGCACCCGTGACTCTCAGCGCCGGCGCCGCACGCAATGTCCTGCTCAAGCTTAAGATCCAGGGCTGCGCCGACGCAGGCCTGTGTTATCCGCCGCAACTGTCCGATGCGAAGGTCGAGCTGCCCGCCGCAGCGCCGACCGCAGCGGCCGGTGGCATCGGTGCCGTATTGGGAGCGCACCGCCCGGCCGGCGCGGACCGCGACTTTCTTCCACCGGATGACGCCTTTCGCTTGGGCGCCATTGCGGATGGTCCTGACGGTGTGCGGCTCGTATGGCAAATCGCGAACGGCTACTACCTGTACCGCAGCCGCATTGCCGTTCTTACCACGAGTGCAAAGGTGCAGCTCGGCCGGCTTTCGCTGCCCAGTGGTACCTTCAAGACCGACGAATATTTCGGCAAACAGGAAATCTATCATCACGAGCTCATCGGCGAACTGCCGGTCGCCCGGGCCGCAGGCGACGCCACGGATGTCGCGCTTGATGTGACCTATCAGGGCTGCGCGGAAGCGCGCCTGTGTTATCCGCCCATCACGAAGACGCTGCACGTGGACTTGCCGCGCGGCAGCGCAGGCGGCGCATTTGTCTCGGAGCAGGAACGGCTCGCAAGCCTCGTCCGCAGTGGCAGTCTGCTCCTCGTACTCGGCACATTTTTCGGTTTGGGATTGCTCCTGGGATTCACGCCCTGCGTATTGCCGATGGTGCCGATTCTCTCTGGAATCATCGTCGGCCAGGGCGCGAGCATCACGACCCAACGCGCCTTCTTGCTGTCGCTGACTTACGTCCTCGGCATGGCCCTCACCTATACCGTCGCGGGCGCCGCGTTTGCCGCCTTCGGCCATGGCCAGCAAGCGCAGGTCATATTCCAGCAGCCCTGGATCATTGCCCTCTTCGCCGCAGTGCTGATTGCGCTGGGCCTTTCGATGTTCGGGCTCTTCACGCTGCAAATGCCGAGCGCAGTGCAGACGTGGCTGTCTGAGTTGAGCAGCAAGCAGTCTGCCGGCACCTATGGCGGCGTTGCGGTGATGGGCGCGTTGTCGGCATTGATTGTCACCACCTGCGTTGCGCCCGCGCTCGTTGCAGTGCTCGCAGTGATTGCGCAAACCGGCGATGTCGCGCGCGGCGCGGCGGTTTTGTTTGCGATGAGTTTTGGCATGGGCACGCCACTACTGGTGGCGGGCGCATCGGCCGGCAAGCTACTACCCAGGGCCGGTGCGTGGATGGACATCGTCAAGCGGTTCTTCGGCGTGCTGATGCTCGCAGTGGCCGCGTGGATGCTGACGCGCATCGTGCCCGCAGGCGCGGCGCTCGTGCTCTGGGCAGTGCCGGCGCTGCTTGGTGCCTGGGTGCTGTGGCCGGCCGCGCGCGGCCGCACCGCCGCCGGTTGGCTCGTGCGTGCCATGGGCGTGCCGCTTGGGCTCTTTGGTGTTGCCCTCCTCATCGGCGCCGCGTTCGGCGGCACCGATCCCTTCGCACCCATCCCGCGCTTCGCAAGTCACCATCAAGAACTGCCGTTTCGCACCATCAAATCACTGGACGATCTGCAGCGCGAAGTCGCGAGCGCAAAATCGGCAGGCCATCCGGTGCTGCTCGATTTTTACGCGGACTGGTGCGTCTCCTGCAAGGAGATGGAGCGTTACACTTTTTCGGATCCGGCGGTCCAGGCGGTGCTCGCCAGCGTCGTCCTGCTGCGGGCCGATGTGACGCGTAATGACGCTGCCGATCAGACTCTCCTTAAGTACTTCGGCATCATTGGGCCACCGACGATTGCCTTTTTCGCAAGCGACGGCGCGGAGCGGCGCAATTTTCGAGTCGTGGGCTATATGAAAGCCGCGGAGTTCGCCACCGTGGCGCACCAAGCGCTCTTTGGCGACCCCGGCACGTGAGCCGGGCATGGCGGGTGACAGCCGGGGTCATCTGCGTCGGACTAGCTGCCGTAGGTGGCGTTGCGACCCACCTCTTCCTGCGGCCGCGCGCGACTTTGCAGCCCGCCGCGGTCGCCGCGAGAGCGCCGCCGCCGCAGAGCCCGGCGCAAAGCCGCGTCATTCCCATGGTGCTGCCGGACCTTGCGCTTGCGGATCTTTCCGGCCGCACGCACCGGCTCGCCGACTGGAGCGGTCATCCCGTCATAGTCAATTTCTGGGCGACCTGGTGTGAGCCCTGCCGCCGGGAGATCCCTCTTCTTATACGTCTGCGCCATGAGCGCGCCGCCGCGGGTCTTGCGGTCGTCGGCATCGCGGTCGACTTTCGCGCCGCAGTCGTCAAATACGCGCACAATGCCGGCATCGACTACCCCGTCCTCATCGGGGAGGACGAGGGCCTCGATGCGGTGCATGCCTTTGGCATGGAGCTCGTCTTCCCGTTCAGCGTGTTCGCCGACCAGCGCGGCCGGGTCGTGGCCGTGAAACTCGGGGAGTTGCATCAGGATGAGGCAGACTTCATCCTTGACCGCGTACAGGACATCGATAGCGGGGCGCTCAGCCTTGCGGCCGCCCGGCAGCAGATCGAGGCCCGGCTGAAGGACTTCGCGATGGAACGCGCGAAGCACGCCTGATCAACGCAGTTCGCGACAAAAACTAGCTCATTCGACGCGGATTAAGGTACATTCGCCGGAGATGGCGCGCCTGCTGCTCCTGAATGGTCCCAATCTCAACCTGCTCGGCAGCCGCGAGCCCGAGATCTATGGCACGGATACTCTGGCCGCCATAGAAGAGCGCCTGCGCAAGACTGCAAGCGAGGCGGGTCATGAGCTCACGGCGTTCCAGAGCAACGCCGAGCACGAGCTCATCGAGCGCGTGCACGCGGCGCCCCACGAAGGCATCGCGTTCCTGATTTTCAACCCCGGGGCATTCAGTCACACGAGCCTTGCGCTGCGCGACGCCATTCTCGCAGTGCGGCTACCGTTCATCGAAGTGCATCTGTCGAACATCTACGCTCGCGAGAGCTTCCGCAAACATTCCTATTTTTCGGATATCGCCGTCGGCTCCATCGTCGGCTTGGGGCCGCTTGGGTACGACCTCGCCTTGCGGGCCGCGATCCGCACACTAAAAACATGACCGCCAGGAGGTCGTTGCGTGCATGGACATTAGAAAAATTAAAAAACTGATTGAGCTGCTCGAAGAATCCGGCATCGCGGAAATCGAAATCAAGGAAGGCGAAGAAGGCGTGCGTATCAGCCGCATGCCGCCTGCAGGCTACGCAGCGGCCCACGCGCTGCAGGGAGTCGCTCATCTGCCCATCGCGGCAACCGCGCATCTGCCGGCGCCGGCGCCGTCAGCTACCACGGCGCAGATTGCCGCGCCACACCCAAAGTCGAATGAACACGTGGTCACCGCGCCGATGGTCGGGACGTTTTATTCCGCGCCGTCTCCGGCTGCCAAGGCGTTCGTCGAGCTCGGCGATGAGGTCAAGCCCGGACAGGTGCTGTGCATCATCGAAGCGATGAAGATGATGAATCAGATCGAGGCGGACAAGGGCGGAACGATCACCTCGATCATGGCGAAGAGCGGCGATCCGGTCGAGTTCGGTCAGCCATTGTTCGTCATCGAATAGACCCGCCATGCTTGACAAGCTCGTCATCGCCAATCGTGGCGAGATTGCGCTACGAATCCTGCGCGCCTGCCGGGAGCTCGGGATCAAGACGGTCGCCGTGCACTCCACCGCCGACTACAGTTTAAAGCACGTGCTCCTGGCCGACGAATCGGTGTGCATCGGACCGCCGTCATCGACCTTGAGCTACCTCAACATGCCCGCCATCATCAGTGCCGCCGAAGTCACCGATTCGGTGGCCATCCACCCGGGCTATGGCTTTCTTTCCGAGAACGCGGATTTCGCCGAGCGCGTGGAGAAGAGCGGCTTCGTGTTCGTCGGCCCCAAAGCCGAAACCATCCGCAAGCTCGGCGACAAAGTCTCTGCGATCCGCATGATGAAGGCGGCGGGCGTGCCGTGCGTGCCGGGATCGGACGGACCGCTGGGCGCTGATCCGGAAGAGAATCTGCGCATCGCTCGCGACTTGGGCTACCCCATCATGATCAAGTCATCGGGCGGCGGCGGCGGTCGCGGCATGCGAGTCGTGCACAGCGAGGCTTCGCTTTTGAATGCGGTGGCCATCACGCAGTCCGAAGCGCGCGCGGCCTTCGGCGACGATCGCGTCTACATGGAGAAGTTCCTCGAGCGCCCGCGCCACATCGAGTTCCAGGTGCTCGGGGACAATTTCGGGAACGTCATCCATCTGGGCGAGCGCGACTGTTCCATGCAGCGCCGCCACCAGAAGGTGATCGAAGAAGCGCCGGCGCCCGGCATCACCGCGCGCCAGCGCCGTCTCATGGGCGAGCGCTGCGTGGAGGCCTGCCGCGCGGTCGGCTATCGCAGCGCCGGCACGCTCGAGTTCCTGTACCAGGACGGCGAGTTCTACTTCATCGAAATGAATACGCGCATCCAGGTCGAGCATCCGGTGACGGAGGCCATCACCGGAATCGATCTGGTGAAAGCGCAATTGCTGGTCGCCTCCGGCGAGCGGCTGCCGTACGAGCAGAGCGACGTGCAGTTTCGCGGCCACGCCATGGAGTGCCGCATCAACGCGGAGGACCCGAAGACCTTCACGCCCTCTCCGGGTCCCATCCGCCTGTGGCATGCGCCCGGCGGCCCGGGCATCCGCGTCGACAGCCATGTCTACTCCGGCTACAACGTCCCGCCGAATTACGACTCGCTCATCGGCAAGATCATTGCGCATGGAGATTCGCGCGAAACCGCCATCGCGCGCATGAAGAACGCGCTCGCAGAGATGGTGATCGAGGGCATCAAGACCAACGTCGCCCTGCACCAGGAGATCTTCAATCATGCCGCCTTCCAGAAAGGCGGTCTCGACATCCATTATCTGGAGCGCCGTTTGGGATTGCGCTAGACGATGGGCGCACCATTCGTCGAAGTCACGTTCGCGCTGGGCGAGCTTGAGGCCGACAGCGCCTATGCCGCCTGCGTCGCGTGCGGCGCCATCGCCGTGACCTTCACCGACGCGGGCGATACACCGGTGCTGGAACCTTTGCCGGGAGAGTTTCGGCTCTGGTCGCAAACCCAAGTGTGCGCGCTCTTCCCCAACGATGAGAGCACGGCCGGCGCTGGCCTTCTGCGCGCGTTGGGCGTGACGCTCGCCCGACCGGCCGAGAGCCTGCACACCCGCGTCGTTCTCGAGAAGGTTTGGGAGCGCGAGTGGCTGAAGGATTTTCGGGCGCTGCGCTTCGGTAAGCGCCTGTGGGTGTGTCCACGACACGAGCGCGTGGCCGATCCGGCGGCGGCGGTCGTATATCTTGACCCGGGCCTGGCTTTTGGCACCGGCAGTCACGCGACCACCGCGCTGTGCCTCGAGTGGCTCGAGGGACACGTCAGGCGCGGCGAACGTGTCATCGACTACGGCTGCGGATCGGGGATTTTGGCGCTTGCCGCGATCAAGCTCGGTGCCGAGCATGCCTTCTGCTTCGACATCGATCCGCAGGCGCTCATCGCAACTTCTGGCAATGCGGACGCCAACGGCGTCGCCGCGCAGGTGACCGTGTGCGCGCGCGCAGCCCAACTGCCGCGTGCGGCCGATCTCCTCATCGCCAATATTCTCGCCGCTCCCCTGTGTGCGCTCGCGCGCGAGTTCGCCGACCTCACGCGACCCGGGGGCACGCTCGTCCTGGCGGGACTTCTGGAAGATGAGGCACACGAGGTGACACGGGCAAACGACGCATGCTTTCATATGCAGCCCTGCGGAACGCGCGCCGGCTGGGTGGCCCTGTCAGGACGGCGCCGCGAGCACTGTTGAGCGATGTTCACCGTCTGTCCCAAATGCGCACTCACGCTGACGGTCACCGCTGCGGATCTGCGGGTCGCACAAGGCTTCGTGCGCTGCGGACAGTGCACGAACGTTTTCAATGCCTTATTGGGACTCTCCGATGAACGCCAGCCGACCGCCGTCGTGCCCGTTCAGGAGGCGGTGCCCGAGCCTGCGCCGCCTGCAGAAGTCTCGCCCGGCGCCGATGACGTGCCACCGCGAGATGATGCGCAGGAGGAGTCCACGCCCGCGGACGAGGACGTGGTGCTTGCCGATGAGGACGCGCCCATCGCGGATGACGCCTCGGTCGAGCAGACCTCGCTTGAGTTCAATCCGGACGCCGCCGACGTCTCGGAAATCTTCGTCGAACCCGACACGATCGCGGATGACGCGGTCACCGGCACCTACGAATCGATCGTGCTCGGTACGCAGGAGCCCTCACCGGTTGAGGCCGAAGACGTACAAGAAGAGGCGCGCAATGCGGACGAGGAGCTCAACGAGCAGCTCGAGTCGCTGGCCGCGCGCATTGACGCGGCGCGGCAGAATCAGCTGGCGCAAACCCATACGGGGCTGCAGCCGCTCATCGAGCCGTTTGCCGTACTCAAGAGGCAAGAGCGCGCGCCTGCAAGAGCGTATCTGTGGATCGCCGGGCTCGTCGGCCTCGGCGTATTCCTGATGGCGCAGATCATCAACCACTACCGCGATGATCTCGCCGTGAACCCACGCTGGCATCGACCCCTCACCGCGATCTATGCGGCGTTCGGGATTGCGCTCGTGCCGCGCTGGGACCTGGCCGCCTACGAAGTGCACCAGCTCGGCGCCTCGGCACCGGCGCAGAGCTCAGGCGAGCTCACGGTGCGCGCCAGCATCAAAAACGACGCCGCACAGCCGCAGCCGTTGCCGCTCTTGCGCGTGACGCTGCTCGATCGCTTCGGCCACAGGCTCGCCTCGCGCGATGTTGCACCCCGCGCGTACTTGGTCGGTGCGCCGGCCGCAGACGCCCTCTTGCCCGCCGGCGAACGGGTGGATGCGCAGATGGCCTTCGTCGATCCGGGCCGCGATGCCGTCGGCTTCGAAATCGACGCCTGTCTGCCGAGCCTCACCGCGCAGGTTCACTGCGCCAACGAAGCAGGCGCGCCGTGACGCCGCTGCGCATCGGGCCTTATGTCCTACCGGCGCGCGCGGTGCTCGCCCCGATGGCAGGCGTCACCGATCGACCCTTCCGGGTGCTGGCGCGCAAACGCGGCGCGGGACTTGCCGCATCGGAGATGCTCACCTCAGATGTGCGCCTGTGGAGCACGGGCAAATCGCGTCGTCGTATGGATCATGCAGGCGAGCCCACGCCGCGCGTGGTGCAGCTCGCCGGTGCCGACTGCGAGGCGCTCGCGCTCGCCGCGCGCATGAACGTCGATCTGGGCGCTCAGATCATCGACATCAACATGGGCTGTCCGGCGAAGAAAGTCTGCGGACGCCTGTGCGGGTCGGCTCTGTTACAGGATGAAGCGCTCGTCGCGCGCATCTTGCACGCGGTGGTGCGCGCGGTGGACGTGCCGGTGACGCTCAAGATCCGCACCGGCTGGGACCCGACACAGAAAAACGGCGCGAGAATTGCAAGCATCGCCCAAAGCTGCGGCATCGCAGCTTTAGCCGTGCACGGCCGCACACGCGCCGACTTCTTCCAGGGCGCCGCCGAGTACGACACCATTCGCGAGATCAAATCTAAGGTGAGCATTCCGGTATTCGCAAACGGCGATGTCGGCAGCGCGCAAAAAGCGCGCGAAGTACTTGATTTCACCGGCGCAGACGGAGTAATGATCGGCCGCGCAGCCCAAGGTGCACCATGGATATTCGGCGCCGTCAACGCTTACCTTTGCGATGCCGCGACGTCACCGCCGCTCGCGCGCGCCGAAGTGCGTGGTATTATTCTCGAGCATCTGGAGTCCCTGTACGCCTTCTATGGCGAAGACGCGGGAACAAGGATCGCGCGTAAGCATCTCGGTTGGTACTGCGTTCTGCTACCCGACGCGGCAAACATTCGCCGCGCTCTGATGGCGACGGCAAATACCGCCATGCAATTCGCGCTGGCACGGAGCCATCTCGATGGTTGGGTGAGCGGGTCCGCGCAGGCGGCCTGACTGTTCGGTTTTGCAGGGGGAGCTGACATGCCAGCGAAAAAGAAAAGTCGCATGCGCAGGGAATACAGCGCGCGCGTCAACGGCCGCGGCGATCTGCCGCTACGTGATCATGCCGAACGTGCATTGCACGATTATTTCACGAACTTAAATGGCCACCGTCCGGCGCAGCTCTACAACATGGTGCTGCGCGAGGTCGAGGAGCCGCTTCTCAAGGCGGCGCTCGACTATGCCGAAGGCAACCAGGTGCGCGCCGCGGGTATTCTCGGCATCAATCGCGGAACCTTACGCAAGAAACTTCGGCAGTTCGGCCTCTCCGGTTAGGTGAACGTTTCCGTCCGCCGCGCACTGCTGTCTGTCTCCGACAAGACCGGCCTCATCGAACTCGCCCAGGCTCTCGCGCGCCGCCAAGTCGAGATTCTCTCCACCGGAGGTAGTGCGCAGCTCATCGCGGCGCAGGGCATTGCCGTCACTGACGTCGCAAGCTACACAGGCTTCCCCGAGATCATGGACGGCCGCGTGAAAACGCTGCATCCGAAGATTCACGGCGGACTCCTGGGACGACGTGGCATCGACGAAGCGGTCATGGCCGAGAACGACATCGCGCCGATCGATCTCGTGGTGGTCAACCTCTACCCCTTTGGCGCCGTCAGCGCGCGCGCCGATGCTCCCTACGCCCTGGCCATCGCAAATATCGACATCGGCGGCCCGGCCATGGTGCGTGCGGCGGCGAAGAACCACGAGCGCGTCGCGGTTGTCGTCGATCCAAACGATTATCGGGCGCTTCTCGAGGAGCTCGCGCGCGAGGATGGCGCAACGACGTTCGCCACGCGCGCGCAGCTTGCCGCCAAGGCATTTGCCCACACCGCCGAGTACGATGCGCTCGTCGCGCAATACCTGCGCACCCGGCATCCTTATCCGCGCGAGGATTTCCCGGCGCTCCTCAACCTCGTGTTCGAGCGCGTGCAAAACCTGCGCTACGGGGAAAACCCCCATCAGCGTGCGGCCTTCTACCGCGAGATCGCCGCAAGCGGCGCCACGATTGCGAACGCGCGCATCGTGCAGGCAAAGGAGTTGTCGTTTAACAATATTGCCGATGCGGACGCGGCCATCGAGTGCGTACGGCAGTTTGAGGAGGCCGCCTGCGTCATCGTCAAGCACGCAAGCCCGTGCGGCGCGGCAAGCGCCGCCACGCTCCTCGCAGCCTACGAGCGCGCGTACCGCACCGATCCGACTTCCGCGTTCGGCGGCATCATCGCCTTCAATGCCGAGCTCGATGAGCACACCGCAGGAGCCATCGTTGCGCGCCAGTTCGTCGAAGTGCTGGCGGCACCGCGGATCACGCCTGCGGCGCGCGGCATCCTCGGCACCAAGGCCAATATCCGCGTGCTCGAGCTCGGGTCCCTCAGAGACGCGCCCACGGGCGCGTTCGAATATCGCAGCATCGCAGGAGGCCTCCTTGCCCAGGCGCGTGATCGCGGCGCGGTGACTGCGCAGGATCTCAAGGTCGTCACGCAGCGCGCGCCGAGCGCGAGTGAAAGTCTCGATCTCCTCTTCGCCTGGCGCGTGTGCAAATTCGTCAAATCAAACGCCATCGTGTTCGCGCGCGAGCTCGCCACGATCGGGATCGGCGCGGGTCAGACGAGCCGCGTGCACGCGACGCGCATCGCTGTCCAGAAAGCCGCCGATGAAAACCTCGGCATCGCAGGCTCGGTGCTCGCGTCCGATGCCTTCGTGCCCTTCCGCGACAGCATCGACGCCGCCGCCGCACAGGGCGTGCGCGCCGTGATCCAGCCCGGCGGCTCGATGCGCGACAGCGAAGTCATCCAGGCTGCCAACGAGTATGGCATCGCGATGGTGTTCACCGGCATGCGGCATTTTCGACACTGATGCGCATCCTGATCGTGGGAGCGGGCGGACGCGAGCACGCGCTCGCCTGGAAGTGCGCCGCTTCCGCGCACGTCGATGCAGTCGTCGTCGCGCCGGGCAACGCGGGAACGGCGCTCGAAGCGCGCGTGCGCAATGCGGACGTTGCGGCCATGGACATTCCCGGTCTCGTTGCGCTGGCGCGCGCCGAGCGCATCGATCTCACGATCATCGGACCGGAAGCGCCGCTCGTCGCCGGCGTCGTCGATGCATTCGCGGCCGCGGATCTCAAATGCTTTGGGCCGCGCGCCGCAGCGGCGCAGCTCGAAGGCTCGAAAGCCTTCAGCAAGCAATTCCTGCAGCGCCATCGCATCCCGACGGCGCGGCATCGAACCTTCACGCGCGCCAGTTTCGATGCGAACTATGTCAGGGAGCACCGCACGCCGATTGTCGTCAAAGCCGACGGACTTGCCGCCGGCAAGGGAGTCATCATCGCCGCGTCGGCCGACGAGGCGCTCGCCGCAGCCGCTGCCATGTTTGCCGGTGAATTTGGCGCGGCCGGAAACGAAATCGTCATCGAGGAATTTCTGCCCGGCGAGGAAGCAAGCTTCATCGTCATGGCGGACGGAGAGCATGCGCTGGCCCTTGCAAGCTCCCAGGACCACAAACGGCGCGACGACGGCGACCGCGGCCCCAATACCGGCGGCATGGGGGCTTATTCGCCCGCGCCGCTGGTCACCGCGGCGCTGCACGCGCGCATCATGCGCGAGGTGATCGAACCTGCCTTGCAGGGACTCGCCGCGGAGGCCATGCCGTACAGCGGTTTTCTATACGCCGGCCTCATGATCGCACCCGACGGCACGCCGAACGTCGTCGAGTTCAATTGCCGCCTGGGGGATCCTGAAGCGCAGCCTCTATTGATGCGAATGCAGTCGGATCTCACGCTCCTGTGCTCGGCGGCATTGGCCGGCCGCCTGCACGAAGCCGAAGTCAAATGGGACCCGCGTGCTGCGCTTGGTGTGGTGATGGCGGCCGCGGGCTATCCGGGAAGCGTCAGGAGCGGCGATGTGATTGACGGACTTGATGCTGCCGCGCTCCTGCCCGGTAAGGTGTTTCACGGGGCCACACGCGTGGATACAGAACAGAAGCGCATCGTGACGAGCGGCGGTCGCGTGCTGTGCGCCGTCGGCATGGGCGCAAGTGTCCGCGCTGCGCAGTCCGAGGCGTATGGACTCGTCAAGGAAATCCGCTGGAAAGGCGCACAGTATCGCCGCGACATCGGCCATCTCGCGGTCGCGCGGGAGAACGCCGCGGCACGCTAGTTGCTAAGCTGCCCGCCTTTAGGAGGAGCATCGAATGGACAGATCATTTTTCAGCAGCGGCATCGTCATGGTGACGCTCGCAGCGCTCGCGGCCTGTGCAGGCACACGCACGCAGCAGAGCACCGGAGAGCATATTGACGATTCAATCATCACCGCCAAGGTGAAAGCGGCACTCGTCGATGATCCGGTGACCAAGGCGCGGCAAATCGAGGTGGACACCTTTCGCGGCACGGTGCAGTTGAATGGCTTCGTTGATTCCGCCGATGAAAAAACGGTGGCCTCGCGCGTCACCCACAGCGTGAACGGCGTACAGAATGTGCGCAACAACCTCGTCGTCGGTCACGCCGACCGCTCCGCCGGTGAGGTCGTCGATGACAGCGTCGTGACGACCAAGGTCAAAGCGGCGCTCGTTGCGGAGCCTGCGACCAAGGCGCGCGACATCACGGTCATTACGCGCGAGGGCATCGTGCAATTGAGTGGCTTCGTCGACTCCCCGACCGAGAAGGCAACGGCTGCCGAAGTGGCTCAGGGTGTGAGCGGCGTCAAGGAAGTGCGCAACGACCTGCAGATCAAGCCGCTCTAATGCGCTAGGGCGATCAGAAGCTTGCGCGCAGGAAGAGTTCCGGGCCTTTGATACTGAGCGCGAAGCCGGCAGGCGAAGTCCTGCGCTGGGTCTCAAGCTGCGCGCGGATCTCCTCATAACCCAAGCCGATCTCAAAATTGCGCGTCCAGCGGTACTGCAGATCGGTGTGATAGTCGCCGAGCGATCCGTTCGTTCCGTGCACGGTGGCATTCAGGTATTGGGCGCGCGCCGTCCAGGCGAAGCGCTGCGAGATGGCCCAGGTCGCATCGATCGCCGGGGTCGGAAAGGCGCCGACGCCTGAGCTTTCGGCGTGCTCCTGCAGTGTCACGTCCGTGCCGCGCGCATCAGCCTGCAATAAATGCACGCCCAATCCTGCGCCCACTTCGAAGCGCTCCGTGCGGATCACCGAGTAGGTGTAGGTGAAGCCGAGCATGCTGTATTGCAGGTCGCTCTGCACCAGATCGCCGCTCACGAAGGTGTTCCCGGCGAAGAGGATGTCGTGACCAATGGGCCGATCACCGTCGCGGTCGCTGCCGAAGTAGTCGACGCGCAGTCGATGCCGCTCGTGCAGCCGGAAGATGAGCTCCATCCGCCCCTGGTTGAGACGGCCCTTCATGCCCAGATCATGCTCCGCATTCACGAGCGTTCCGGGCACGCCGCCAGAATCCAGGTGCAGATTGGTGTTGAGCTGTGCTGCGAAAAAAGTGCCGCGCAGCGCGAAATGATCCGTGATCGGACTTGCGAGGACAGGCGCGCTCTTCGGTTTCGGATGGCGCGCGGCTGCGGCGGATTGCGGCGGACCTGCGCTCTGCGGCTCGGCGGCCACGGCGGCC
>Ga0182024_10018119_pt1 | contig 13144 bp, 10 predicted proteins | sample P32metaG_FD_120480 | JGI IMG/M metagenome (GOLD analysis project Ga0182024, IMG submission 120480) | Permafrost microbial communities from Stordalen Mire, Sweden - P3-2 metaG (Illumina Assembly) | ecosystem: Environmental > Terrestrial > Soil > Wetlands > Permafrost | place: Sweden: Stordalen...
GAACTCCCCCTTCGTCTCGGTTCGGCAAGCCCCGAGCTCGGTGACGTCAGCGACGAAGATGCCGACGAGGACGGGGCACTCCTGGCGGCGGGCTACGCGTCATTGACGCCGCTTCGCGGTCCGCACGAGGACGACGACCCTGCCCTCGACGAACTTATGCACAAAGCGCTGCACGCCATCACCCAACAGTTGGAGCGTTCGCGCTAATCCTCACTGGGACGGCGACGTTGTACCTTCAGCTGCCCACGCGCCTTCTTCTCGTCAACGCGACGGATCTTGGCGCCCTTCGTCGGCTTCGTCGCGCGCCGCGGTGTGCGAGGAGCGAGGGCCGTCGCGAGTTTGTCCGCCAACTGATCGAGCGCGGCCGTGCGATTCTGTCGTTGGGATCTGAAACGGCTCGCGCTCGATCGAACGACCGGTCCGAGTGCCGAACTGACGCGTTGCTTGTCGGCGTCACTCAGTGCTCGCGACTCGAGGACGTGAAACGTCGCCACGACCCGCGTGAGTGAACGGTTGGCGTGTTGTCCGCCGGGTCCACCGGACGTCGTCACGCGCAGCCCAATCTCCTCGGAAGGAATGGTGAGTCGAGAACGAATCGACAACGAGCCGTCGTCGTTGGCCCGCGGGCCGGCCGGCACGGCCTAGTGACCACCCGGTAAGCGCACCATGGCGAGTTGCGATGACGAGGCGACCAGTTGATTCGTGTCGTCAAAGAGTTCACAGCGCTGGTCGAGCAGACCGTCGGCGATGACGACGGCCCACTGACGCGCGCGCAGCCACTCACTCGTCGGCACGCGGTGCACGTGCGACGTGAGTTGCAGCGTGGGCACCCAGCCCGAGGAGCCAAGTGGCAACGTCGCGGGAGGAAGCGCGTCGCTGGCGAAGAGAAGACTCCACGGATCCCACGACGCTTCACCGTCGTCCAGGCGAAGCCAACCGCGCACTTCGCCCTGGGTCGAGAGTTCGCCCTGCCACCAACCGGTGCACGAGGGATCGAGTCGTAGGTCCAGGACCCTCATGATGTTGAACTCTTCGCTCCCCGTTGACTGGCGACATTTCTCGAGCGCGTCGATGACTGGCATGACGGCTTCTTGGTAGCGAATCTTCGAGTCATCACGTAGGGTGCCGAGCGTCACGAGCGACTCCGCCGCGAGTTCGTCGTTTTGGAACAGTGACACGTACGTGAAGGAGACGCCACGTCCAACGCGACGCACTTCCACACGGAGTTCCGCGGCTCCCGGATCGGTCGCGTTCACGAAGTTGGTGGTGAGCGCCGTCGCGTGAAGGTGCGTGGCGCCTTCCTCACTGGCCGCCGCGAGAGCGCCGCTCGCCATCACGCACTGGAGGTAGCCCCCGTGAGGGTGTCCGACGACGGTGTAGAGGGACGAAAGGTTTACGGAGAAACGCCCGCCGCCCAGGGGTTCTACGGACGCCGCTGCGCGCAGTGCCCGTCCTGGTTCAGCTTGTTCCATTGAGCAACCTTAACGAAGGAAAGGCTTGAAACAGTAGATTGGCACTGCGAAAGAGGACTGACATGAAAACGATTCCCCACTTCATCAACGGCGAAAGGGTCGACGAGCCCGGGCAGTCGAACGTCTTCAATCCCGCCACCGGCGAGGTCACCGCGCAGGTACCGGTACCCTCGTCCGCGTTCATCGACAACGTGGTCGACGTCGCGGTGCGCGCGGCCGTGCAGTGGGGTCAGTCGACCCTGTCGCGGCGAACGAACATCCTCTTCTCCTTTCGACAACTGCTCGTCGAACACACTGACGAGTTGGCCGCGATCATCACCTCCGAGCACGGTAAGACGATCGCCGACGCGAAGGGCGAGATCGCCCGTGGACTCGAGAACGTCGAGTTCGCCTGCGGCCTCGTCGAGCTCTTGAAGGGTGGCTTCTCCGATCAGGTCGCCGATGGTGTCGACGTGCACTCGACGCGCGAGCCCGTGGGCGTCGTCGTGGCCGTCACCCCCTTCAACTTTCCGATCATGGTGCCACTGTGGATGGGCGCGACCGCACTGGCGAGCGGGAACGTCGTGATCTTGAAGCCCTCCGAGCGTGACCCGTCGGTCTCCATTCGATTGGCCGAACTCTTGAAGGAAGCGGGACTTCCCGACGGCGTCTTCAACGTGCTCCAGGGCAACGCCACGACCGTCCAGGCACTCTTGGCCCACCCCGGCGTTGACGCGGTCAGTTTCGTCGGCTCCACGCCCGTCGCGCGAGCGGTCCACGAAAGTGCCAGCAAGCACCACAAGCGAGTCCAGGCTCTCGGGGGCGCCAAGAACCACATGGTCGTGTTGCCCGACGCGGACCTCGACGTCGCGGCCGACGCCGCGATCAACGCGGGCTACGGCTCGGCGGGCGAACGTTGCATGGCCATCAGCGTCGTCGTGGCGGTGGGCGACGTCGCCGATCCCCTCATCAAGAAGATCACCGAGCGACTCGATCGCCTGAAGGTCGGACCCGGCGACGATCCCACCAGTGACTTCGGTCCCCTCATCACGAGAGAACACCTCGAGCGCGTCGTGAGCTACGTCACGTCGGCGAAGGAAGACGATATCGAGGTCGTCCGCGATGGAACGACGCTCACGAACGGCGGCGGCTTCTTCGTGGGGCCAAGTCTCTTGGACGGCGTGCGGCCCGGTACGAAGGCCTACGACGACGAGATCTTTGGACCCGTCCTGGGCGTCGCGCGCGTGGCGACCTTCGACGACGCCATCGCTCTCGTGAACGCCAATCCCTACGGGAACGGTGTGGCGATCTTCACCCGTGACGGCAACGCGGCGCGGCTCTTCTCACGCCAAGTCCAGGTCGGGATGATCGGCGTCAACGTGCCGATTCCCGTGCCGATCTCGGCCTACTCCTTCGGGGGTTGGAAGGACTCGCTCTTTGGCAACTCCCACATCTACGGACCCGAAGGATTCGCCTTCTACACGCGCGCGAAGGTCGTCACGACGCGCTGGCCCCAACCGTCAGATTCACAGATCGACCTCGGCTTCCCCACCACTCGTTAGGACTCGATCGGGGACCTCGCGGACCATGACTTCGCCACGTAGGGACTTTTGACCCTGGTCCGTTGGCCTACTATTTCTCCAGCGAGGACCAGCGAATGCAGTCCCTCGCGGGGGCGCAGCGTTGCGCGGTCCAAGTGACGTAGTGAGGACGACCAGCGAACAATGAGTAAACAGCACACCAGCGTGAGGGCGTACGGGATTCTCGTGCACGACGAGAGCGTGCTCCTCGTGCGTTCGAGTAGCCCTCAGATCAGGCCACCTCTCTGGTGGCTGCCGGGAGGCGGCATCGACTTCGGCGAGTCCCCCGAAGAGACGCTGCTACGCGAGTTTCGAGAAGAGACCGGCCTCTCGGTAAAGGACCCGGTCCTGTTCGACGTCGTGAGCGACGTTCGCCGGCGACCGAACGGCGACCGCATTCATACCGTGCGCGTGCTCTACACCGTCGCTCTCGCGGGCGGGGAGCTACGCGACGAGATGACGGGCACCACCAATCAAGCCCAGTGGTTCAAACTTCACGAACTGAGCGAGGTCAACGTCGCCGAGTACGCCGAACGCGCGATTCAAACGGCGTTGGGAAAGTAGAGCACCGGCATCTCGCGCTTCAAGAGTTTGCCCGCGGGGTTGCGCGGCAAGGGCTCTCTGGTGAAGGCCACTCGCGAAGGAATCATGAAGGCGGCGAGGCGTGAAGAGAGAAAATCGCGAAGATCGTCAGCGCTGAGCGACACTCCTTCACGAACCATGATCGCCGCGGCCACCTCTTCACCGAGCCGCTCGTTGTAAAGACCAAAGACGGCCGCCTCGTAGACGGCGGGGTGTTCGTAGATGGCCGACTCGACCTGAGCCGAGTAGACGTTCTCACCCGCGCGGATGATCATGTCCTTCGCTCGATCCTCCACGTAGAGGAAACCCTCGTCACTCACGTGTCCGAGGTCGCCCGTACGGAGCCATCCCTCTTGAATCGTCTCGTGCGTGGCTTTGGGATTACGCCAGTAGCCGCGAATCATCGTCGGCGACTTCAACCAGATCTCGCCGCTCTCGCCCGTGGGTAGTGAGCGAAAGGACTCGTCACGGATATCGGCGTCCATCACGATCGTGGGGACCCGGCCCGTGGACGTGGGATGACTTAGGTAGTCCTCGCCGTAGTTACCCGGGCCGTACGCGTTGGTCTCGGTCATGCCGTAGCCCAAGTTGGGACGGCCCTTGGTGAACGACTGCTCGACGCGCGCGACCAAGGTCGGCGGCGCCGGCGCGCCGCCACCCCCGACGGCCGTCAGCGATGACGTGTCGAACGTGGAGAAACTCGGCGACTCAATGAGGTCCCAGGCCTGAGTGGGAACGCCCACGAAGTTGGTGACGCGGTGGCGTTCGATGAGCGCCAGCGCTCGCTCGGGGTCCCACTTGTACATCATCACGAGTTTGAAATGCCACGTGAAGCACGACAACATCACGGGAATGCAGCCGGTGACGTGAAAGAGCGGCACGATCAAGATGAAGCACGGCGCCTGACCGCTGCCCTCTTCGTCCTGGTCCCGGCGAGCGGCCTGAATGGCGGCGCCCGATGAGAACGCCATGATCGTCTGACAGATCGCCCCGTGCGTCGAGATCGCGCCCTTGGGATAACCCGTCGTGCCCGAGGTGTAGAGGATCGTGGCGTCGCTGTTGGCGTCGAGGTCAACGTCGGGCATCGCCGCGCCCTTCACGACCACGTCCTCCCAGCGTTCGACACCGGGGGCGTAGGTCGTGTCCTCTTTCAGTCGCACGCCGAGCAGCCGCGCACCCGCTCGCGAGCACGACGCGCTCGCTCGAAGGATTCGTTCGCTGTCACCGATGAACACCGACAGACCCGAGTCGTTGATGGCGAAGTCGAGCTCATCCTCCGTCCACCACGCGTTCAACGACACCGAAACCGCCCCCACCGAGACGATGGCGCCAAAGGCGATCACCCACTCGGGATAGTTACGCATGGCGACGCCGACCCGATCGCCCTTCTTGATGCCGAAGTGGCGCACAAGCGCGTCACCGAGGGCGTCAACTTCACGCATCACTTCGGCGAACGTCCACTCCTCGTCCTCGTAGACGAGGAACGTCTCCTCGACATCCCTCGCAGAATCGAAGAACTGGCGAAGCGTGGCCGGAGCGTTTTTGAAGACCCGATTCGTCACGCCGTCGTGTTCGACCTCGATGACCTCGAACGGCTGTCCCGCCGCGGCGACGTCCGCGATCGCTTCATTAAGACTGCGCACCAAGCACCCCCGTGTTGACGACATCCTAGACAGGCGACGTTCGATCACACGACACACCGCCGCTACGCCTCGGCGGCGACGTGGCTCTCTTCGCGACCGGCGACACGCCCTACGACACCGCGCGTGGACTCTACACTTCGCCCTAGAGGTTATTGAAAGGACTGCCGTGCTGGCTTCAAACTATCCCTTGCTTGACGTATTCGTTTCGACGCTGTACTTCGCCCTGTTCATCTTTTGGATGATTCTCGTCTTTCACGTCGTGCTCGACATATTCAGTAGTCACGACCTGAATGGACCGGCCAAGGCCCTGTGGGTCCTCTTCATCTTGATTCTTCCCTTAGTGGGATGTCTCGTCTACATCGTCACTCGCGGGGGCGACATGCACCTACGACGAGTCCGAGCCGTGCAGTCACAACAGAAGGCCTTTGAGGACTACATCCGCGCCGTCGCCAGCACCAAAGAGTGAGTTCGCGGGTGCGTTAACGCGAGGCGCCGAGTGACGTCTTGATGAGCGACGCCTTGTGGGCCATGCGCTCGACGGACTCAGCAATCTTCGCCTTGACGTTCATCAGTTCGACGCGGGCGATCTCGGCCTCTTTGCTGAGACCCTTCAAATGTTCGATGTCCCAAAGAGCCAGCACCGGTGTCAAGACGTCACCCAAGTACTGGCCGAGTCCGTAGATCCCCTCTTTGGCGATTCGCACGGCGTGACGGGTGAAACTCGGAATGCCGGTGCCGGGCATGGCGAAGGTGCTCACCTGTTTCGAGACCGCGATCATCATCGCCGAAGGATCGATCGCGAAGGCGGCCAAAGTGAGGTCGCGGTAGAAGAGGTAGTGCTTCGTCTCGTCACCGGCGATCAACGCCAGGACGTTTCGACCGATCTTGTCGTCCTTGGGGAGTTTCGCTCCGGTGTTACGGTGGGCGATCTGCGTGGCTCGTTCTTGAAATGACACGTAGGCGATCAGCTCGGCGAAGGTGGCCGGGTGGGGAACCTCACCTTTCTGCATCTGGACGCGTCGGCCCTCCTCGAGGGTCGTGGGATTGATGCATCGACTGATGTGGACCCAGTCACGCATGACCATGGCGTGACGATTCTCTTCCATCGTCCATTGACAGGTCCACTCTCGAATGGGGTGGCCCTTGGGCGAGTGTTCGAGAATTGAGTCGGTGTAGTACGGCAGGTTGTCCTCGGTCAAGAGGTTGACGAAAATCGAACTGCGCACCCCATCGGCGAGCGGATAGTCCTCCGGCGACCAGGGGCGTTTGAGAAAACTCTCTCCCTCACCCCAGTTGATCTGCTCGTGTGGGAACCAGAGGCGTGGTGCTTCCATGTGTCGGTTGAAGAGGCGCTCAACGTCGGGCGTTATCTCCTCTAGAAGGTCAACGCGGCTCTTGGCCAATCGAGTGCTCAAGTCGTCACACCTCTCCGTTAGTGGGTGACTAACCACCCAACCTTAACTCTCGAGGTGAAAACGGCTTCGCCACTCTTGTGATTCGCCGCACAAAGTATCTCAAGTAACCTGATGACCTCGTGAAACTCATCGACAACCTCGTTCCCACTGATTTTCGCTCGTCGATTCGTGGTCCCCTGCGTCGTTTTTTCCTCTGCACCTTCATTGGATGCGTGGGCAACGGACTCACGCTTTCGCTCTTCGTCATTTACCTGCACAACGTGCGTGGGTTCTCTACGACCTTCGCGACGCTGCTGCTCGCGTTGTCGGCCGTCGTGGGCATTGGGAGTGCGCCGCTGTGGGGGTCGATGACCGATCGGCTCGGACCGATTCGCGTCATCTTCTTCGCCTACAGCTGTGACGCCGCCGCGCTCGTCTTCTGGGCGCTCGCGCACACGCACGAAGAGGCCATCCTCGCCGCACTCTTCATCGCGGTCTTCGGTGGCGCCGCGTGGGGACCGGCCAGCACGATGCTGAGTCGCCTCGTCGCACCCGAACACCGACAACGGGCCTTCGGTTTCAACTTCATGTTGGTCAATCTCGGCATCGGATTCGGGGGACTCATCTCGGCGTCAGTCGTGAACCTCCAACGCCCTGGCACTTTCGTCGCGCTCTACATTTTCAACGCCGGCGTGATTGTGTTCGCTGCCTTCTACTACCTCACTCTTCGCCGACACGGCGGTCCCATCAAAGTGCACCACGAGGACCCGGTCAAGAACGCTGAAGGCTGGCGTGAAGTGATGAGGGATCGCCGACTCGTTCGCTACGTCGTGGCGGCGATCTTCCTCATGGTCGGTGGCTACGGATCGCTCGACGCGGGTCTCAGTCTCTTCGTCGTGAACAACCTGAAGCTCTCGGTCCACTCGATTGGCGTGATCTGGTTCTTCAACACCTCCACCATCGTGCTCGCACAACTCTGGGTGCTCAATCGCATCGAGGGCAAGAGTCGAACGCGCGTCATGGGGATCGTGGCCGCGTTTTGGTTCTTCTTCTGGGTGATTCTCGAAACGACGTTGGCGCTGCCGGCGGCCGCCTCCATCTCGATGTTGTGTCTCGCCATGGTGGTCTTCGCGATCGGCGAGACCATACTCCAGCCCGTCGGTTCGGCGATCGTCAACGACATCGCGCCCGAACACTTGCGCGGACGTTACAACGCCGCGTCCGGCCTCTCGTGGGGCATCTCGGGCACCCTCGCGCCGGCCATCATGGCCCTCTACTTCAGTGTCCACCTCGGCAACTGGTGGCCCATCGGCACTGGTATCACCGCGCTCGTGGGCGGAGCGATGATGATGAACCTGCGACGTCACATCAGCGCGAGCGCCGACGGACGCAGCGAACTCGTCGCGTAGTGCGAGTCGCTTCACTTCGTTCGACTCACTGACGTACGTGGTGCGAACACGTACATCGCAAAGTTCTCACGACGTCCGATCACTAAAGCGGACAGAATGTCGACATCTTCGCCAACGACAACGATTCAACGACTTTCTGCGCGGCGAACGCAACGCATTCAGCGCAGAACGTCATACTCTCAGAAGACTGTAAGACCATCCCTTTGAACGACGCTCGCGACACTCGTAGGCTTACAAGACGTGCACGCACTCCTGACGAAGTCTTCGTTTGTTGTCGTCGTGGCCGCGGTCGTTCTCGTGGCTACATCCGGCCTCGCCTTTCCCGCGACGCCCATCGCGCCGACGTCGATCGGTTACGACATCAGTTTTCCCCAGTGCAGCGAAGCCCAGCCCCCGTCACCGGGCTTTGGCATCGTGGGCGTCAACGGGGGCCATCCCTTCAGCGTCAACCCCTGTCTCGCGAGAGAGTTGGCCTGGGCCCAGGGCGCGGTCAACCCCAACCCCGCCTTCTACGCGAACGCTGACAATCCAGGTCCGACGTTCGCGTCGGACTGGCCGACCAGTCAGCAGACGCCCAAGGTGTGCTCGGGCGCGGACTCGGTCGCGTGCTCCTACGACTACGGCTGGAACGCGGCGCGTTACGCGTTCGCCAACGCCGTCAACGCCGAGAGGACCAACGGGTCCTCGTCACCAACGGGAGCGGCCATCGCAGCACCGTGGTGGCTCGACGTCGAGACGGGTAACCAGTGGCAGACCATCGAGTTGGGTCGATCCGCCGCGACGGGCACCTACGACGAAGAGGCGATCGAGGGGATGATCGCCTCGTTCACGAACATCGGTGTGACGTCGCTCGGCATCTACTCCACGTCGCAACAGTGGAACGTCATCACCGTCCACACCCCGGCGTCGCTCCCCCCGGTACCCGTGTGGATCCCCGGATTCGGCTCGGTGCCGGCCGCGCAGGTGGGCTGCAACTCGGCGTCGTTCACCGGTGGACGCGTGGCCCTCATTCAGTTCGGGTTGAACGGTTACGACGGCGACTACGTCTGTGGGCTGTTGAGCGCGCCGGTGTTGACCGCGGTGTCGGTGGCGGGATCAGCCTCGTTCACGAGTCAACTCGTCTCCACCAACAACGACGGCGCGGTTAGTTACGTCCAGACGAGCGGCACGCCCCAGTTGCTGGTGAGCGCGAGCGGCCTCGTGACGACGAGCGGCGCGCTGCCCCGGGGCACCTACGTCGCGACGGGCACGAGCGTCGACGCCAACGGCAACGCCGGCACGTTCTCACTCACCCTCGCGGTGGGCAAGTTGCTCCAAGGCGTCCCCACCAGCGCCTCGGTGAAGTCGAGCGCCTCGGGGGCCTTCAACGGCCAACTGAGCGTCACGGGCAACAACGGCGCCGTGACGTACGTACAGACGAGCGGCACGCCCCAGTTGCTGGTGAGTGCGAGCGGCCTCGTCACGACGAGCGGCGTGTTGCCCGCGGGCACCTACGTGGCGAAGGGCACGGCGAGCGACGCGAGCGGTGACGTGGGCAAGTTCACGTTCACGTTGACGGTGGGCACCCTGGTCCAGCGAGCACCCACGAGCGCGTTCGTGACCACGACCTCGTCGTCGACGTACAGCGTCCAACTCGACGTCGGCGCGAACTTCGGAGCGGTGACGTACGTCCAGAACCGGGGTACTCCCAACCTTCTCGTCAGTTCGAGCGGCCTCGTCACCACGAGTGGCGCGCTCGCCAACGGTGCCTATATCGCGGCCGGAACGGTGAGCGACCCCTCGGGAGACGCTGGCACGTTCTCCTTCAAGTTGAACGTCACCACGCCACAGGTGGCGCCCACGGCCACGTCGATAGTTGGACACGTGGTCGCCGGGCGCACCGTGACGCTCACGATCAACGGCACCGGGTTCTATGGACGACCCCGCGTCACCAGTCACGCGGGAACGACGGCCGTCGTGACTCGCGACACCGGTCAGGTGTTACTCGTAAGGGTCACGTCGCGTGCTCGATCGCGCAACGGCGTGTTCACCTTCACGATCACGCTGTCCGACGGACTCTCGTGCACGATCCGCTACAACCAGCGATAGACCCAACGTAGGCGCGAGCGCACCGCCTGATTCGAAAGTGCTCGTGCGCTCCATGCGCAAGAATGGAAGCGTTCGTGCGCCAACGATCGACGTACGTCTACGTGAGGAGTCCCCGTGCAGCAGCACCTAGTTCGCGTCTACGAAAGTTCGTCGACTCCTGCGCGCAGCGAGCTCCTGGCCTGGAAACTGGCCGTCGTCGCTGCCGACGACGCGCCCCTCGACGTCGACGTCACCGAGATGATCGTGAACCGGGTGTTCGACAACGCGGGCGTCGCGGTGGCCGGCCTCTTACGTAGGCCCGTGGCGAACGCACGCGCCCAAGCGCTCGCCCATCGCCACGACGGCGGCGCCACGGTCTTTGGCGTCGCCAACACCACGCGGGTGTCGTGCGAGTGGGGGGCCTGGGCGAACGGAACGGCCGTACGCGAACTGGACTTTCACGACACCTTTCTCGCGGCGGACATGAATCACCCGGGCGACATGATTCCCCCGATCATCGCCGTTGGTCAACAACTGGGTTCAAGTGGGGCCGACCTCCTTCGCGGCATCGCCGCCGCCTACGAGATCTCGGGCGACCTCACCAAGGGCATCGCGCTTCACACGCACCGCGTCGACCACCTCACGCATATCGCGGCCGGCATGGTCGCGGGGATTGGCGCGATGTTGCGACTCGACGTCGAGACCATCTACCAGGCCCTCAATCACGTGGTGCACGTCACGCTCACGACGCGTCAGTCGAGAAAGGGCGAGATCTCGACCTGGAAGGCAAACGCCCCGGCGCACGCCGGCAAGTTGGCCGTCGAGGCGATCGACCGCGCCCTGCGCGGCGAGACGTCGCCCGCGCCGATGTACGAGGGCGACGACAGCATCATCGCCTGGTTCCTCGACGGACCCGACGCCGAGTACACGGTCTTCCTACCCTCCCCCGGTGAATCCAAGCGCACCATCATGGAGTCGTACACCAAGGCCTACTCGGCTGAAGTTCAGGCGCAGGCGTGGATCGACCTGGCGTTTCGCCTGCGCGGGCGACTCACCGACCTCTCCGACGTCGACGAGGTCGTCATCCACACCAGTCACCACACGCATCGCATCATTGGCAGCGGTTCGGGCGATCCGCAGAAGTACAACCCGAGCGCCAGTCGCGAGACGTTGGACCACAGTCTCATGTACATCTTCGCCGTGGCGCTCGAAGACGGGACGTGGCATCACGTGCAGAGTTACCAATCCGAACGCGCCGCGCGAAGCGAAACAGTGGCGCTATGGCAGAAGATCCACACCGTCGAGGACGCCGAATGGGACGAGAAGTACCACCACGAGGATCCCCAGAAGAGGTCCTTCGGCGGACGCGTCGTCGTGACGCTTCGCGACGGCACCACCATTGAAGACGAGATCGACGTCCCCGACGCCCATCCCCGCGGCGCCACGCCCTTCGGACGCGACGACTACCTACGAAAGTTCCACGAACTGGCCGGGCTGTACGCCACGGTCGACGAACGTGAGCGCTTCCTCCACGTCGCGCTCGCGCTACCCAGCCTGACGCCGGGTCGATTGAGCGAGCTGAACGTCGAAATACCTCCGGCGTTGCTCGACGTCGTGGGCCTCACCCCGGGCCTCTTCGAACGACACGGGCACTGAGCGCGAAGATGACGTCATGAAGCAACACGCCATCCCCGCCGTCTTCATGCGCGGCGGAACGAGTAAGGCAATCATGTTTCACGAACGTGATCTGCCCACGGGCCGCGAGGACTGGACGAGGCTGTTCGTCGCGGCCATGGGCTCACCGGACCCCCACGGTCGTCAGCTGAACGGTATGGGCGGCGGCGTGTCATCACTGTCCAAGGTGTGCGTCTTGGCGCCGTCAACTCGGGCGGACGCTGACGTCGACTACACGTTCGCGCAGGTGATGATCAAAGAGGCGCGCGTGGACTATCGCAGCAACTGCGGGAACATGAGCTCGGCCGTTGGACCTTTCGCCGTCGATGAAGGGCTGGTGCACGTCGAGGGTGACGTCGCCACCGTGCGTATCTTCAACACCAACACCAACAAGATCATCCACAGCACCTTTGCCGTCGAGGATGGCGTCACTCGCTACGACGGCGACCTGGTCATCCCTGGCGTGAGTGGATCAGGTTCGCCAATACGACTGGACTTCATGGAACCGGGCGGCGCGACGACGGGAGCATTGCTGCCGAGCGGTCACGTGACCGATCACCTCGAGGTCGCCGGTTTCGGTGCCATCGAGGTGTCGCTCGTGGACGCCGCGAACGCCGCCGTTTTCGTTCGAGCACGCGACGTCGGACTGACGGGTGTCGAGTTACCCGGGGAGCTCGAAGGCCGTCTCGAGGTTCTTACCCTGCTCGAGGCGATTCGCCAGGCCGCCTCGGTACGGATGGGTATCGCGCCCGACGTCGACAGCGCGGCGAACATCACCAGCGTGCCCTTCGTCTGCGTGGTGAGCCCTCGCGCCGGCAGCTCGAGTGTGTCGGGCGAGATGATGGACGCCCACGAGGTTGACCTGGTCGCGCGCGTCATCTCGAATGGCCAGCCCCACCGGGCGCTTCCCCTGACGATCTCGCTCTGCACCGCCGTGGCGGCGCGCGTACGTGGGTCAGTAGTGGCCGAACTTCTGACGTCGGGCGGCGACGGGGCGCTGCGGCTCGGGATGCCCTCGGGGGTGTTGAGCGTGGACGCTGACGTCGGGTACGAGAACAACGATTGGGTCGCGCGCGCGGGGACCTTCTTCCGGACGGCACGACGCCTGTTCGACGGCCGCGTCTGGGTCCCCGGAGTACGGACCGATCTTTGACACACGCGAGTTGTAAGTTGAGCCTCTTGATGGACAGTACAGCGTCAAACGCGAAACTCGGTCAAGTCACCTCGGAGCTGAACAACTCCGTTCACCAAGCTTCGAGACCACCAAATGAGAAGGGTTCCCCGTGTCCAGACCACCAACGTTGATTCGAACCGTACTCATCGCCGTGATGGTGTTCTCATCGC
>Ga0182024_10018120_pt1 | contig 13144 bp, 12 predicted proteins | sample P32metaG_FD_120480 | JGI IMG/M metagenome (GOLD analysis project Ga0182024, IMG submission 120480) | Permafrost microbial communities from Stordalen Mire, Sweden - P3-2 metaG (Illumina Assembly) | ecosystem: Environmental > Terrestrial > Soil > Wetlands > Permafrost | place: Sweden: Stordalen...
TGCGGCCGCACGACTTCTTCGAGCGCCACGGCAACGATCTGCACTGCGTGATTCCTATCAGCTTTCCGCAGGCGGCGCTGGGCGATGAGTTTGAGATTCCCGGCATCGACGGACCCTTCAATCTGAAGGTTGCCGAAGGCACGCAGAGCGGCCGCGAGATCCGCGTGCGCGGGCGCGGCGTGCCGCACCTGAACGACAAGAGCCGCGGCGACCTGATTGTGAAGGTGCTGGTGCAGGTGCCGCGGAAGCTTTCGCGCCAGCAGCGCGAGCTGGTGAACAAGCTGGCCGAGTCGCTGACGGTGGAGAACAAGCCGGCGTCGCCTGGGCTGCTGGAGAAGATGAAGGATTTGTTCAACTAGCGTGGCGTCTCTGAAGTCCGTAGCATTGGTTTAGGGTTGACTGGCTAGTGGTGAGCTTCACAAATGCAGGTCCCCTTCGGCAGGCTCAGGGCAGGCTTTCGACTCCGCTGAAGTACGCTTCGCTCAGGATGACAGGCCGTTTCTTGATGGAAACTTTGGAGACAGGACACTAGAACATTTTCGATTCACATGTTGACATCTCGGCAGCATCGAAAGCGGCTTTCTGAAGGGGAAAGCCACCTGGGTTCCAGGCTTCTGCAAAGAGCAGAATTGAAAATGCTGTAGCCGCGCAGTGGGTCGAGAGAGTGATTGACCGCGCTCTGAAAAGACCGTGGTTGAAACCGAGCCGCTTTCTCCATGATTGAAGTCCAGGCACGTATCTGCGGGCGCGGCGGGTGGAGCGGCTACGCAGTGATTGCGGTGTCGAACTCAGTGTAATTGTCGAGGTGATCTTTGATGATCAGATAACACTCGCAGGAGGCCTGCATGAGCCCAGGGACATCCAGGATGCGAATTTCTCCGCGGGTGTATTCGATAAGTCCTTTTCGCTTGAGAATTCCGGCTGTCGTGGAAATAGTGGGACGGCGACCTCCAAGCATGTCGGCAAGAAATTCATGGGAAATTTTGAACGTGTCGATGTGCGCGCGGTCCGCGCAGAGGAGCAACCAACGGGCGAGCCGCTGTTCGAAGTTGTGTTTCGCATTGCATCCCGCGGACTGCATTGCCTGAACAAGTTGAGCCTGCACGTAGCGCAGAGCCAGAAACTGAAAGTAGCCGCCAAGGCGGAACTCTCTTCGCGCGTCCTCAACCTGGCAGGCATAGCCATGGCCTGCAATCTGGGTGTAGACGCGATTCAGACTTCTTTTTGTTCCCATTAGTGCGGAGACGCCGATCACCGATTCATAACCGAACATCCCTACCTCGACCTGAGATCCGTCTTTGAACGTTGTAGTCATCGATGCCATTCCCTCTTCGAGAAAGTAGAGATGGTCGATCAGTTCGCCAGGATTTTCGATTTCGCGTTTCAGCTCAAATTTGACCGGCTGCAAACGAAGGCGATCGATGATGTCTCCGTCTAACGCCTTCAAAAGACGGTTCTTAAAGCCGCTCATGCGCAAGGAACCTCACTTTCAGACAAAACCCTATCATAGTTAGTATGCGCAAAACTCGGGATGCCTGACAAACTTCGAGCTATGTCAGAGACCGTACCAAAAATTATCGAGTTACGTCAGAGACCGTACAAAGATCTCTTGAGTTATGTAAGAAACCGTACATATATCTTTCGGGCTATGTAAGAAACCGTACCGAGGCATTTTGGGAATCTGTCAGAGACCGTACAGCGATCGCAGGAATAATCGGGTAGGGTTAATTTACACGGTTTGTCTATCCTCATCTTTCTTAGACCGCAGTTCTTCCGATGAAGGCACTTCTGGCCAACATCGCGTCTTTCGTTGTTACGTCGCTTTGCCGTCTCCGCGATACGACTGGACATGGAGAATCGACACGCTGGACGCCCTTCCGGACTGTTCCCGTGAAGGCAACATTTCAGGACGAATCATTCAAGAGAATGAGGGGAAAAGCATGACTTTTGACCTTGCCAACTTTTTGGAACAAGCAGGAGTGGGGCGAAGACAGGTCCACTTGCAGCCCAAGGAGATTTTCTTTTCGCAGGGAGATCGGGCTGACGCGATCTTCTATCTTCGAACGGGCCGGGCAAGGCTCACCGTCGTTTCGCCGGACGGCAAGGAGGCCACCATCGGCCTTCTCCCCGCCGGAGAATTCATTGGAGAGGAGTCGCTGGCCAGCGTCGGCGGGCTGCATTTGGCCACTGCCAGTGCTATTACCGCTTGTACAGCGCTCAAGATAGAGAGGGAAGAGATGATCCACGTGATGCACCAGGAGCATTCCCTCTCCGAAATGTACTTGAAGTTCCTGCTGGCCCGGAGTATGCGAGCCCAAGCCGATCTTGTCGATCAGCTATTTAACTCCAGCGAAAGGCGTCTAGCCAGGATTCTCCTCATCCTGGCCGAATTTGGTGAGCCGGGATCACAAGAACACTGGGTTCCTCGCATCACCCAGGAAACGTTGGCAGAGATGATCGGCACCACGCGCTCCCGCGTGAGCTTTTTCATGAATCGCTTTCGCAAGCTCGGCCTCATCGAATACAACGGACGCATCCGGGTCCACAAGTCGCTGCTCAATGTGGTCCTGCTCGATCAATTCACGGAACGTAGCCCGGAGAGACCTCCTGGCTCGGCCACTCCACGCATTCGATCGAAGCCGGCCGAACGCGGCTAGAGCCGTTCCGGGTGACGTTCAGAGAAGGCTGACGGCTGGTAGCGCCTTTCCTTCAACTCTCCCACGGATTGATGATGTGCACGCCGGCGGCGCGGAACGGAGCGGTGCCTCGCGTGGCGACGGCGAAACCGTGAACGGCAGCAATCGCAGCAATCTGGCAATCGCCGACCGAGATGGAATAACCACGTGCCGAAGCGCGGCTTGAAAGCGAGGCGTAAACCCCGGCAGCTTCGCGATCAAATGCGAGAAATCGATCAGCGAAGTAGTTCGCGAGCATTGCCTGCACCGCCGTCGCCATACCTCTCTTTCGTTTACCGTCGGGAAGGAGCGTGATGCCGAGTAGCACCTCCATGAGGACAGGCGCGCATAGATATAGCGTTTCTCTTGATTGGCGGTCCAGCCACGCAATCACGACCGGGTCAGCGCGCTGCTTCAACGGCTCCGAGATCACATTCGTGTCAAGAACGATCACGAGAATTTCGCCGGTTCAGCCGGTCTTGAATCGCGGGTGATCTTGAGCTCAATGCCGCCAAAGCGACGCCCGAGCGCAGCTAATTGCGAACCGAGCCCCGCAGCCGTATTAGTGGAGACGGCTTCTTCCAGAATCACGCGAATCTCGGCTTCGGTGCTGCGGCCGTTGCGCGCGGCGCGCAGCTTGAGGGCGCGATGGGTTTCTGTGGGAAGATTGCGAACGGTGACGGCAGGCATGAGATTGACTCCTCTGTAATTTGATATCAATGATAGCATATTGATGAGAGTGATATCAGATCCGACCACTAGAGCGGAACCAGAGTAAACGTGGCCTCGAGTAGATTCTTGAGGGTGGCTTTTTCTTGAGGAAAAAGCCACTCGGCCGTGTTGACTTCGGGCTACAGCTACTCTAGTTCCGCTATAGCCTGAACTTCTCCCGTGCTTGCGATGGTGATGAAGCAGGCATTCCCTCAGGGGCTAGAGCCCGATGATTTTGCTGAGTCGATGTACGGGCTGAAGCCCGTACCCTTCAAAGCCCAGGCTTGCTCGAAGGCTTCCTAGATCGCCAGCAGCGCGACGATTGCTACTGCAATTCCGATGATCAGGCTCATGGGGTCGGTGAGGGCAAAGGCCAAAGGGTCCTCGTTCAACTGTCCGCGCGAGGCGAGGAGCCATACGCGGTTGAGCCACAGAGTGATCAGCGGCACGCTCAGCCAGAGTAGATTCGGCTGGCGGTAGAGCTTCACCACATCGGGGCCGGTGATATAGATGGCGAAGACCACTACGGCGGCATAGGCGCTGGCGGTGCCGAAACTGCGCAGCTGGTCGAGGTCGGTGACGAGGTAGCCGCGGCCGTTTGCCGGCATGGCGTTGGCGGTGCGCAGGTTTTTGAGTTCCGCAAAGCGCTTGACGAGGGCGAGAGACAGAAAAAGAAACATGGAAAAGCCGGCGAGCCAATGGGAGATGGGCGTCTGCGTGACCGAACTGCCGGCCAGCAGGCGCAGGATATAGAGGCCCGACAGCACCAGCACATCGACCAGCGCAAAGCGCTTGAGGAAGAGCGTGTAGGCCAGAGTCGTGGCCAGGTAGACGAGCAACCAGGCGAAGAATCTTCCCGGCAGCAGTGCGGCACCGACCAGTCCCATCAGAAGAAAAATAGCCGCGATCGAAATTCCGGTGAATGCCGCGAGATCGCCCGCGGCAAACGGCCGCTGATGTTTTTGGGGATGACGGCGGTCGGCCTCAATGTCCGCCAGGTCGTTGACGATGTACGCCGAAGACGCGGTGAGCGAGAAGCAGAAGAAGGCTGCCAGCGCAGTGAGCAGTTTGCCCGCGGTCAAGGCGTGGGAGCATAACAGCGGAACGAACACGAGCAGATTCTTGGCCCACTGGTGCAGGCGCACTGACTTCAGCAGCGAGATGAGCGCAGGCGCGCGGTCGACGAAATGCTGTGCCGGATGAATGCCGCGCGCGCGGAGCTTCATGCGCAGGCGCAGAGTGGGGTTGGCCACCATGGGCTCGGTGGCGTGGGCCAGCAGCGGCACATCGGGCGTGTCATTGCCGATGTAGTCGAAGCCGCTGGAGCCGAGCCGGCTGCGCAGCGTGTCGAGCTTCTTGTTGCCGGTGAGGTTGGTGACGCCGTCGGAGCCCAGCACGCCGGCAAAGATGCCGAGATGATCGGCCACGCGGCGAGCCAGACGCACGTCAGCGCCAGTGGCCAGGTAGAGGTCGCGGCCGTTCGCATGCTCACGCTGAAGAAACTTGAGCAGCGTCTGGTTGTAGGGCAGGCGAGTTACATCCAGCGAAACGGATTCCGTGACGAAGGCCTTGAATGCGGCCTTGCCATGAAGAACGCGGCCGGGGAGTTTGAAGACCTGGGCGGGACGGTTGCGCAACAGCGCAAGCAGGGAATCGACCAGCGTGTCGGACTTGACGAGGGTGCCGTCCAGATCCACGCACAGGGGCCGAAGCGCCTGCAGGGGCTCTTCCGGATTGGGAGTGGGATGGGCGATGGACAGGGGCAATCGTTCACCTCGTCTGAGCAAACCAAGTATACAGTCGCGTCAGGTAGATCGAGACTCGTCTTCGGGAGCAGCATGGGCCGCGGCGAGAATTTGTTTGACGAATCAAACTATTCCCGCCATTCTACCGAGTATGTTGGAGACCAAAGTAGAGCGATTGCTTGCGGCTTATCCTACGATCTATCTTGCCTGCCATCGCGATCACACGCGAGCGGACGAAGCCGGCAATCCGCTCACGGAGAAGCAGGCGAGCGTTCTTGACCATTTGGATGCCGCGCGGCCCACAACCCTGTCGAAGCTCGCCGAACACATGGGCGTGGGCCGCTCGGCGATGAGCACAACCATTACCCGGCTGGTGCGGGCCGGTTACATTGCCCGCAGGGCCGGCACGCAGGATCGACGGACGGCTGGGCTGACGCTGACTCCGTCCGGCAAACGAATTCAGGCGGACAATACGGTGCTGAATCCGCAACTGGTGCGGCAGATGTTCAAGCTGATGCAACCGGCCGAAGCGGATCGGGCGCTGGCCGGCATGGAGAGCCTGGCTCAGGCCGCGGCAATTCTGCTGAAACGGAGAAAGCGAGAACGAGGCTGATGAGAATTGCTCTCATGGTGGTTGGAGTGCTGGTGCTGCTGGTTTCCGGCGTGGTAGTGGTTGGATGGTTGTTGCCCAAGCGGCATGTGGTTGCGCGGAGCGCGGTCTTCAATGCCAGTGCGGAGAAACTGTTCGCGCTCATCGCCGGAAGCCAGGATTGGCGGCCGGATGTGAAGGCCTGCGAGCTGATAACCGGCGAGGACGGCCGGCAGTTTCAGCGGGAGACCTCGAAGCATGGCGACACGATTCTCTACGAGTTGCAGAAAAGCAGACCTCCGCTGGCCATTGAGCGGCGCATCGCCACGGAAAATCTTCCCTACGGCGGGACCTGGAGTTTTGCGCTCGAGCCCGTAAATGGAGGAACCCGGGTGCGGATCACCGAGGATGGAGAGGTCTACAACCCGGTCTTCCGGTTTGTTTCAAAATTCGTGCTGGGCCAAACGGCAACGCAGGATGCGTACCTGAAGGCGATGGGGAAAGCCACGGGCGAGGATGTGCGGCCCGGGAACTGAACGCGATGTGCGAGTGGTAGAGGGATTGGTGGAGCTGAGCGGGATCGAACCGCTGGCCTCCTCGTTGCGAACGAGGCGCTCTCCCAGCTGAGCTACAGCCCCACGACTCTTCTATCTTACCAGCGCGCGGGGAAACCGGGAAGTGCGCGCTACCGGTTGCTTTTTAGACGGCCCGTTGTGCGTCCGCGATCCCACCGGGGATGCAAAAAAGAAGATCGCTCGGCCCGAAGGGGGCCCCGTTGGGGCACCCGGCGGCACACCGTCAACGTACATACGAATACGTTCCACACAGGTTTGACGAGTGCGCGATGACGTCGAACGTAAACATGGGCGCTTCGTCGCCAGAAAAGAATGCCACCTGCAGCGATTTGCCTGCGGCGTAGGACGCCATCCACTGCGTATCTTCCATTCCGCACAGCGTGTTCTTGTGCAGAAAGCGCTGAGCTGCCGGTACCTTCAACCGGTAAAGCGTGCCGAAGCCGGCTGAATTCACATCCGCGTCGAAGACCGCGCTCACCTCCGCTGGCTGCAGGGTCCGGATGGGCGCAAGCGGAAATCCCTTGAAGTCGATGTTGAGTTTCGCGTCTGAGATTGTGATGTCGCCGGTAATGGAGGCCGCCGTGTTGCTTGCTGCCTGCCAGTAACCTCGATCCTGCATCTGCGCTGCGGCGTGCAACGCACACGCCAACACCGGAATCACAACCGCCGCTCTCAACATGCTTCGCATCGTCAAGACCCACCGCGAGTTGACAGGAAGGGCCGGGAGCACCCCGGTGCATTCTGTTTTGCTACGCCCTGCCTACAGCTGGTTCATGTTGGCCAGGAACTCGGCGTTGTTGCGGACTTTCTCCAGGCGCGTGATCAACAGTTCCATGGCTTCGACAGGCGAGAGGGGGTTCAAGACGCGGCGGAGAATAAAAATGCGCTGCAGATCCTCCTTGGGGATGAGCAGCTCCTCCTTGCGGGTGCCGGAGCGCTGGATGTCAATGGCCGGGAAGACGCGCTTGTCGACGAGCTTGCGGTCGAGGATGATTTCCATGTTGCCGGTGCCCTTGAACTCCTCGAAGATGACTTCGTCCATGCGTGAGCCGGTATCGACGAGGGCGGTGGAGATAATCGTCAAAGACCCGCCTTCTTCAATGTTGCGGGCGGCGCCGAAGAAGCGCTTGGGCCGCTGCAGGGCATTGGAATCCACGCCGCCCGAGAGCACCTTGCCCGAAGGCGGAACAATGGTGTTGTAGGCGCGGGCGAGGCGGGTGATGGAATCAAGCAGAATGACCACGTCGCGCTTGTGCTCGACCAGGCGCTTGGCCTTCTCGATGACCATTTCGGCCACCTGCACGTGGCGCGCTGCCGGTTCATCAAAAGTGGAGCTGATCACTTCCCCTTTAACGGACCGCTGCATGTCGGTGACTTCTTCCGGGCGCTCGTCGATGAGCAGAACGATTAGCACAACCTCAGGATGGTTGGTGGAGATGGAGTTGGCGATGGACTGCAGCAACATGGTTTTGCCGGTGCGCGGCGGAGCGACGATGAGTCCGCGCTGGCCCTTGCCGACCGGTGTCAGCAGGTCCATGACGCGGCCGCTGATGCTTTCGCGGACGGTCTCCATCTTGATGCGTTCCTGGGGATAGAGCGGGGTCAGATTGTCGAAGAGAATCTTGTTGCGCGTCTCCTCGGGCGACTCGAAGTTGATGGCCTCGATTTTGACCAGCGCGAAGTATTTTTCGCCCTCGTGCGGCGGGCGGACGTTGCCGCTGATGGAGTCGCCGGTCTTGAGGTCGAATTTGCGAATCTGCGAGGGGGAGACATAAATGTCGTCGGGGCCGGGCAGATAGTTGTAATCGGGGGAGCGCAGGAAGCCGTAGCCGTCAGGAAGGATCTCCAGCACGCCGTCGGCGAAGATGTGCCCCTCCTTCTCGCTTTGAGCTTGAAGAATCTTGAAAATCAGGTCCTGTTTGCGAAGGCCGCTGGCGCCCGGGATCTCCAGGGTGCGCGCGATGCGGCTCAGTTCAGTGATATTTTTCTCTTTGAGTTCAGCGATGGTCATGGTCACCTGCGGTAAGGAGGGATGGGAGTGGGTAGTGCGGAAAGGGGGATGTGCTCCAGAGGGAAATCGGGCGGGACTAACTGCATGTTGCAGGCGCAGGCCGCGCCCGCAACACCTCCCAAATCAAGAGGAAGACTGAAACGCCGGAAAAATGCGGCAAGCTTGAACGGCAAGCCGGGCCGGCAAGCCGCGTTGAAACCTTTGCCTGAATCAACTATACCCTTTGTGGAGAGCTTCAGGCGGCGCGACGCCGCTCATGAGGCTCGGCGGCGTGTGCCTCGACTGGCGCTGCGGCCTCCGGATTGGTGCTCTGAAAGCGGCCCAGGACTTCATTGGTCGTGTCTTGCAGCCGTGTGTTCGGCTTGTGCAGCTTTCGTGTAGCCTTGCTAGCCAGCTGACAGAGCTGGTAGCGATTGGACACATGAGAAAGTGCCCCAAAAACTAAATCAGAACGCATGATACATCTCTCCTTGCTTCAAATTGCTTATGCGAGCGGAACCTGGCATGCCGTGGTCGGTCCAGTTGGGGGCAAATCCGTCGTGGGCCGCCCCGAAATTTGTTTCACAGTTCTTAGACGCACAAAGTATGTGTCGAGTTCAAAAATCTTGACGCACTTTTGCACGCCGGTAAACGGCCTTTTGTCGAATCACTGATACAGAATGCCATCCTGGGAATCCATACACCCAGCTTTTCCATTCCCGGCGGCCATCCAAACGCACCGGTGCACCAACGGAAGAGCCCCAACTTCATTTGATGCGGGAAATCGCAGATGGGCGCGCAAGATCGTACTGAAAAACTGCTCTTTAATAGTTGGCACTCATGAATGTATACCCAGTCGCAGGCCTGGTCAACTGTTTTTTCGGGTCTTTTTGGCTGCGGAAGGAACGGGGTTCTTGTTTTTGTCTCTAAAAGTAAGCCGTTAATTATCAATCGTATACATCGAGTCCATCAGCAGATTTTCCGAGACTTTCCGGGTTCCCTACTACATAAAGACGCAGGCTGTTGATAATTTGGGAACCTTTCTGGTAATCAGAGAGCGGACGGGTCGGGGAACAGGGAATTGGGAGTAGTTGAAGTCTCGCAAAGGCAGGCCGCTTTGCCCATCCTCGCTCTCCGTTCCTCCCCGCCAACAATCGAATCTCCATCCCGCGCAACGAACCCCTCCCTCAAGTGAGAGCCCCCATTCCCGATTCCCTGCTTTTTTCACGCCCAATAGCTGCGGTCGAGGGTGCGGTACTGGATGGCTTCGGCGAGGTGGGAGACGGTGAGGTGCTCGGCACCTTCGAGGTCGGCGATGGTGCGGGCGACTTTCAGAATGCGGTCGTGGGCGCGCGCGGTCAGGCCTTGCTGCTGCATGGCGCGCTCGAGGAGCCGCTCGGCGTCGGCGCCCAATTCGCAGTGGGAGCGAATCTGGCGCGTGGTCATCTGCGCATTGGCATAGATTTTGTCGCCGGCCTTTCTGAAACGCGCGCGCTGGCGTTCGCGCGCAGCCATGACGCGGCCGCGAATCTCCGCCGAACCTTCGGCCGCCGCGCCGCCGCGCAGTTCTTTGTACTGCACCGCAGGCACCTCGATGTGAATGTCGATGCGGTCGAGCAGCGGGCCGCTGATCTTGGCCACGTAGCGCTGGATCATGGGCGGCGTGCACATGCACTCGCGCGACTTGTCGTTGAAGTATCCGCAGGGACAGGGATTCATGGCCGCGGCCAGCATGAAGCGCGCCGGAAAGCTGAGCGACATGGAGGCGCGTGCGATGGTGACGGTGTGATCTTCGAGCGGCTGGCGCATGACTTCGAGGACGTTGCGCGGGAACTCCGGCAGCTCGTCGAGGAAGAGCAGACCGTTGTGCGCGAGGGAAACTTCGCCGGGCCGCGGGATGATGCCGCCGCCGATGAGGCCGGCGTCGGAGATGGTGTGGTGCGGCGAGCGAAAGGGGCGCTGCGTGACGAGACCCGCAGCGGCATCGAGCACGCCGGCGACGGAATGAATCTTGGTCGTCTCCAAGGCTTCTTCGAAGGTGAGCGGAGCGAGGATGGATGGCAGACGTTTGGCGAGCATGGTCTTGCCCGAGCCGGGCGGGCCGATCATGAGAATGTTGTGGCTGCCGGCTGCGGCCACTTCGAGGGCGCGCTTGGCCGTCTGCTGCCCGCGTACGTCTTTAAAGTCGACGGCAAAGTGTTGCAGCTCGCCGAGCAGCGCTTCGGTGGACACGCGGTAGGGCTCGCGCTGAATGGACCCGACCACGGATGTGTTCAGCAGCTCGAGCACATCGAGCAGCGATGAGACCGGATAGACATTCACGCCTTCGACGACCGCTGCCTCCGCTGCGTTGGCCGCGGGCAGAATCAGGTTGGGGATATTTTTTTCGCGCGCCAGGATGGCAATGGGCAACATGCCCGGCACTCCGCGCACGCTGCCGTCGAGTCCGAGCTCGCCCACCATGAGGAAGCGGCTCACATCGTCGACGCGCAGCGCTCCGTAGGCTCCGAGGATGCCGACGGCGATGGGCAAGTCGAAGCCGGCGCCTTCTTTTTTCATGTCCGCGGGCGCCAGGTTGATGGTGATGAAGGTGGGCGGAATCAGGTAGCCGGAGTTCTTGATGGCCGCGCGCACGCGATCGCGGCTTTCGCGCACCGCGGCATCCGGCAGGCCCACGGTATGGAAGACATCCTTGTCCATGACCGCACCGCTATAGTCCACTTCGACATCGATGAGGTTGGCATCGATGCCGTAGACGGCGGCGCTGAGGGCTTTGAAGAGCATGAGGTGAATGTGCAGCGAGTGTAGCAGAAGACAGGGAACAGGGAACAGGGAGCAGAGAACAGGGAATAGGGAATAGGGAATACCGAACAGCAGGATAGCTCCTCTAATCATGCGATGAGGTTAATGCGCTTTTTGCTTCCTGTTCCCCAATCCCTGTCGGAGACTACAATCTTATGTGTGACTACGAGTTTGTTCGAGCTGTACAAAATCGGAGTTGGGCCGTCGAGTTCGCATACCATGGGGCCGATGCGCGCGGCTTGCCGCTTTGCGCGCGAGCTTGGGAGCCGCGGGGTGCTGGACCGCGTGGCGCGCGTGCGGGCGGAGCTTTATGGGTCGCTGGCGCTGACCGGGCTGGGGCACGCAACGGATCGCGCGGTGCTGCTGGGACTATCGGGGCACGAGCCGGCCACCATCGATCCGGCTGCCATTGGTTCCACGGTTGCGGGCATCCGCGCGGCGCACCGGCTCGATCTGGCTGGAACACGCTCTATTTCTTTTGATGAAGTCACCGACCTGATCTTCAATCGGACACAAATGCATCCGCCCGGCGCGCAGACGCAGCACCCGAACGGCCTGCGGCTCACGGCATACGACGGAGCCGGCGCGGTGCTGGATCACCGGACCTTTTTCTCCATCGGCGGCGGTTTCATCACCGAGGACGGAGTGGTCCAATCCGCGAACGCGCAGGAAGCGGCAATTCCTTTTCCCTATCACAGCGCGGCGGAGTTGCTGGCCACGGCGCAGGCCAACGAGCTCTCCATCAGCCAGCTCATGCTGGAGAATGAGTGCGCGCTGGTGAAGTTTGCCGCGCCTCATGCGGAGCGGGCCTCGGTCGAGGTGGTGCGCGAAGGCATCGAGCGGATTTGGAAGACGATGCAGGACTGCGTGCAGCGCGGCATGGACACGGAGGGGATTTTGCCCGGCGGCCTGGAGGTGCGGCGGCGCGCGCATCGGCTGGCGGCGCGCCTGCATGAGAAGGAAGCGACGGGATTGCGCGGCGATCCGCTGGCGCCGCTCGACTGGGTGACCGTGTACGCGATGGCGGTGAATGAGGAGAACGCAGCGGGAGGCCGCGTGGTGACTGCGCCGACCAATGGCGCGGCCGGCGTGGTGCCTGCGGTGGCGCATTATTATTCGCGCTTCACCTCCGGGGCGGATCACGAAGGCATCCTGCGCTACTTCCTCACCTCCGCGGCCATCGGCATCCTTTACAAGGAGAACGCATCGATCAGCGGCGCGGAGGTGGGCTGCCAGGGTGAAGTGGGCGTGGCCTGCTCCATGGCCGCCGGCGGATTGACGGCCGCGCTGGGCGGGACCAACGGACAGGTGGAGCATGCCGCGGAGATCGCCATGGAGCACAACCTGGGCATGACCTGCGACCCCATCGGCGGCCTGGTGCAGATTCCCTGCATCGAGCGCAACGCCATGGGCGCGGCCAAGGCGGTGCAGGCGTCGCGCATCGCGCTGAACGAGTCCGAGGCGCACAAAGTGTCGCTCGATCAGGTCATCCGCACCATGTACCTGACAGGCCTCGACATGCAATCGCGCTATAAAGAGACCAGCCTGGCCGGGCTGGCTCTGAACATTATCGAATGCTAATGTCGCCAGTGTTCATCGGTGTTTCGCCATCTTCGAGGCTGTGATGGCTGAAGAAGCGCGGCGTAATCGCGCAGTTCTGAGCAAGGCCAATCCAAAGGATCGCGAGCCGTATCTCGACAAGCTGATCAAGCGGCGCGATGAGGGGACCATGGCGCAATTTGTAGAGCGACACGCGCCTTCATCATGCATGAATTGATGCGCAAATTTTTATCCGGCGTGTACGAATTGATCGTTTGCGAATCGAGACGCGATGCATCGCGAAAAAATTGTTGACCCTTTTTCCACTCTTTCTTCGTTTTTTTCTTGACACTTGCGATACATAAATCTATACATTCATCAACTGCAATTTAACTATTGCAGACATCGATGCAAACCATCGAAAAGGGAGAATAGGCAAAATGGCAACTAAGAAAGCAGCCAAGAAGGCACCCGCGAAGAAGGCAGCCGCCAAGAAGGCACCCGCGAAGAAGGCCGCA
>Ga0182024_10018121_pt1 | contig 13143 bp, 13 predicted proteins | sample P32metaG_FD_120480 | JGI IMG/M metagenome (GOLD analysis project Ga0182024, IMG submission 120480) | Permafrost microbial communities from Stordalen Mire, Sweden - P3-2 metaG (Illumina Assembly) | ecosystem: Environmental > Terrestrial > Soil > Wetlands > Permafrost | place: Sweden: Stordalen...
GCTGAAAAGCAGGAGGTGGTTTAAAGGGATCGATCGGAATCGTCTGGTGTACGCCGCCAACCTTGAGTGCCTCCTCGTCGTCATAGGACTTCACTTTGCCGCCCAGTACAGGCGGTCGCTCCACCGACGCGTAGACCATGCCGTCAATGTGCGCATCCATGCCATAGATTGCTTTACCAGTGCAGATGTCGGCGAGATCGTACATGTGCATGTTCTTGCCAACGTAGCGCCAGGCGTTTCTCGACTTTAACGGAACATCTTCTTTCTTAGGCACCGGCAGTTTGGCTGCAGCCGTCGCCAGCTCTCCATATGAGAGCCGCCGGCCAGTGGGACGATGGACCACCGTGTTCAACTCGGTTTCACAGACTGCGGGAGCGACGTTCCACTTCTGTGCGGCCGCCTGGATGAGCATCACGCGCGCGGAGGCGCCCGCTTCCCGTAGCACGTCGAAAAAACCTCGCACTGACTGGGAGCCGTCCGTATTTTGGTTGCCGTAACGGGTATCCCCGATGGCCTGCTGCACGGTAACCGTCTTCCAATCCGCATCCAACTCGTCGGCCACAATCATCGGCAGCGAGGTCCGGTTGCCGGTACCCATTTCGGAACGATGGGCGACAATGATCACTTTGCCACTGGGCTCGATTCCCAGATATACGTTGGGCTGAAAGGTAGCGCTGGGGCCGATTGGCTGCGCATCGAGCGGCAGCACACGTCCCGCGAGCACCAGTGCGCCCGCCGAAAATACGCTTCCGAGGAAGTCACGGCGGCTTGCTCGTTCTATGCGGTTCATCCTTTTCCTCCCGCTGCCATGTGAATCGCCTGGCGGATACGTTGATACGTTCCACAGCGGCAGATATTTCCTTGCATGATCTCGTCGATGTCGTGATCGGTGGGCGCCGGCTTTTGTTTGAGCAACGCCACGGCCTGCATAATCTGGCCACTCTGGCAATAGCCACACTGAGGCACGTTGATTTGCTGCCAGGCCCGCTGGACGGGATGATCGCCATTCACGCTCAAGGCTTCGATAGTCATGACTTCCTTACCGGCGGCGTCGCTCATTTCCGTGACACAACTGCGTTGCGCCTCGCCGTTCACATGCACTGTGCATGCGCCGCATAAGCCGATGCCACAGCCGAACTTCGTTCCCGTGAGCCGCAGGAGGTCGCGAAGATACCATAACAACGGCATTTGAGGGTCGCCGTCGTACTGTTGCGTCTTACCATTTACAGTCAACTGCATAACCAGAAATTGAGCACCCGTCGTTCCAAAGGACAGCCGACAGTATCGGCCACAGAAGTTGTATCGAAAGGCTTGCGCAAAAACGAAGTTAGCTCTGGTCCAGGAGGCGGGTCATTAGAGGCGCACGGTCGACATCGCGGCGCAGTATCGACAGCACTCTGATTGGTGGCTGTTTCAGTCAACAGGGTCGGAACTTCAAAGGGGAAGCGCAGCGCTCGACGGGAAGCCGTGCACGTCGCGTCCCAGGTCGGTGTCGTGTGTTTTGGTTGTCCTGAACAGCGCCACATGACCGTCCGAGGGGTCGAACCGGCACGCATTGCGCAAGGTCTGCATCTGCGACATTACCGTCCGGCACCTTGTAGTAAGCGCTTGGCCAACCGCCTGAAGGCCAGCAGTAACGGGTTCGATGGCGATATCAGACGACCTGGGCCTTCAAAGAACGCCCCCTCGGCAATAGCATCTGGACTGTGATTACGGCTGCCGGGACCAGATAGGCAAACGTCACCCAAACCCACATCAGCGCGCCAGCACACTCCTGATCGCTTAGAGCCGAAATATCGAATGGGCGATGCTTAGAGATGTAATGCGGATAGACAACGCGGCCACAAAACGTGAGAAAGGCTCCAAGTGCGTCACACGGCAACGTAGCAAGGAAAAGGTACAGGGGAAGGTGCCACCGAGGCCACGTCGCAAGGCTCGGCCAAGGCAGGATCACGGGCCACCAAAACAGGAGGCCTGCCAGGAAAAAGCTCGCCTGTTCGGCGCTATGCGAGGCTTCCGAACGCATCCCGATCGCGAATAGCGCCGGAATATGCCATCCGATCACGGTAGCGGTGCCGGCGAGCCAGCAAAACACAGGGTGAATGAGAATGCGGCTAATCGCATGCAGGGTTGGGAATCGCAGAAACGGGAGAAGCAAATGTCGCGGGATGCCATGCAACAACGTGACCGCTGGTGCGCCCAGCAGAATTAACGGAGCTGCTACCGTCATCAGGAGAAGATGCTCCATCATATGCGCAATGAGGAGATGATGATCCATACCGGAGAGTGGCGATCCAAACACTGCCCACAATGAGAGTAGACCGCTCATGAATGCCGCGAGTCGCCATATGGACAGCAAATCTGGAAGATCGATCCGAAGCTGGCACCAACCGCGCACGTAGATGTATGCGAACGCCATTAAAACTAGCGTGACGAGGATCAGCAATCCGGCGTGAAGGTTCGATGGCATCGGTGCCCTACGGGCGCGCTCCAGATTGAACCACGCTGGAAGCGTCACGCGCCGGCACCAGGCCGGCAGGGTACAGTGTCTTCAGGAACGCCACGAGAGCAGTCGTTTCCGCTGGATTCAAGTTTTTACCATAGGCCGGCATGTTACCGCCGCCCTGGATCACCTGGCGAATGAGTTGACCTTCGGTTAGCTCTACCGCCACTCGATCGAGCGCCGGCCCGCGCTCTCCACCCACACCACCGAGCGCGTGGCAGTTATGGCACTGCTTCGACTGAAAAACCAGCATGCCTTGGCGCTCGAGCGCCGTGCGACGGTTCAGGTATTGCGCAGGAATCGGTTCGCCGCTCCATGCGTCCATCACAGGACTCCACGGCGCGTAGCGAGCCAGATGTGTGAGAGTCCCCAGTGCAACCGCAACCAGCAGAATGGCGAGAACGGCGATGGGTCGTCGCTTCCAGCTTTTCTCGCCTTCGCCCGAGAAAAATGGGAGCGCCAGGAGCACGCCCAGCGCGATCAACGGTCCGATTAGCAAAGCTGCTGTTTCCATCGATGGCGGCAACAGCGACAGCACAGCATAGAGCCACAAGAAGAAGTAATCTGGCCGCGGCAAGGTCTGAATGATCGTGGGATCCGGCTGTCCGCTCGGTCCGAATGGGCCGAAATACACGGCGCACACGGCGATGGCGAGAAGGACAAACCCCGAGAAAAACATGTCCTTCACAATGGCGCCGGGCACAAATGGAATACCGTCTTTATGGATCAGCTCGTGATATTCCTTCATATACGTTGCGCGGCGAACGATGCGCCCCGGCATCGGCCACTCGTTGATGCCAAGTTTGAGAACAAGAAGCAGATGCAGACCAACGAACGCGATCAGGGAACCGGGGATCACAAATACGTGCAAGGTAAAAAAGCGCGAAAGCGTCGCGCCTGCAATGATCGGGCCTCCTAGCAACAGCTTCACAATCCACGGCCCAAGAACGGGCACGCGGCTTGCAATAGATGCCCCGATTCCCAATCCCCAATAGGCATCCTGATCGAATCGGAGCACTTGGCCAGTAAAGGCCATTCCAAGTGTCAGGAGTAGCAGAAGAATACCCACGATCCAGGTCAGTTCCCTCGGGAATTTGTAAGCCCCGAAAAGAAACACCTGCGTCATGTGGATCAGGACGATCGCAACCATGAAATTCGAGCCCCAGCCGTGCAAGGCACGAATGAACCAACCGAATGTCACGTTGTGATTTAGAATTTGCAGGCTATTCCATGCTTCTGCCGCGGAAGGGACATAAAGAACGGCTAGGAGGATGCCTGTGACAAGCTGCAACACAAACACAGTGAGCGCAGCGCTGCCAAATACATAAGCCCAGCTCGCGGTTCGGCGCGGGACCGGATGTTGCATCGTCTCCCGGATCGGCGCGACGAGTTGAAGACGCTGGTCGAGCCAGTCCCCCATCCTTTTCGTCAAGCGCACGGCGGCCTCCCGCCAGAGATCTTTATAAGGCTCGCCCTGGGGGACCCGGTAGTGGGCATGTCGCCCGCCTGGATCAGCAGCTTGCCCTGCTCGACTTTATAGTGATATTCAAAGAGGCCACGTTCGGGAGGCCCAGAGGCGCGAGAACCATCCTCATAGTAGACGCCACCGTGGCAGGGACACATAAATAACCCAGACTGCGGGAACCAACGAACTGGGCATCCGAGGTGCGCGCAATTGATCGCGAACACCTGGAACTTCCCGCCGCCCACATGCCGCACCCAGCAGGGAATATCGGCGGTTTCCCCGTCCGAAGGATTCGAGACTGGGTTTCGATAACTTGCCAGGCGAGTCTGGCCCTCCGGAAATTCGGCGAGCGGCCCAAGCGAGAGCCAGGATTCGTAGCCCGGCTTGCGTTCGCGAATCACCGGAGAGAGAAGGTAACGCACGATCGGCACGGCCAGCAGTGCCCCCACTGCGCCGTTAAAAAGGATTCCGAGGCTTAGGAGCATTTTGCGTCGCGAGAGCTCGTCAGGCAAATTCATCGGCTTCCTCCTCGCAGCTGCAATGCGGCTGAATAAGGCTGGCCCGGGAATTGTGGCCGCTGCGCGGCAAGCCAGGCCACAACATCTGAAACATCCTCGGAAGACATCGCCTTGCCGGGTAGATCACCGCGCCAATCTGGAGCGCCCAGGTCCGGCCTCCCGGCAATTACCGTCGTTCGAAGATTCTGGTCGCTTACGAGCGCGAGATAAGACGCGTCCACAATAGAACTCGCCCGGCCCCCATGGCCCTCTGCCCCGTGACATGACAAACAATATGTTCTATAGACACTGGCACCGCGCTGCGGATCACCGGCGCCGAGCGCCTGATACGGCGGAGGATTGGCACCGCGTAGCGCATCCGGATTAGCCCAGCGCGATTGAATTCCACCGACGATGACGTTGATTTGATCGTCGGTCAACGTTCCGCCGGAGTGCTGAGCAAACGCCGGCATGGCCGTTCCAGGAGTTCCATCGGCAGTTATCCTACGAATCGACGCGTCGTCCGCGATGGCGAGATAAATAGGGTCTGCAAGACCGATCGCAGCTCCGCCCTTTCCATTCTCGCCATGACATCCGGCACAATTTCTCGCATAAAGAAAATTGAAGTCCACGATCTTGGTCGGCGAGATCACCTGTGAATCCGGCGATGGACGTCCAGGAGCACTGCCGTCAGTTCCACAAGCCATCATGGTCAGCAACGCCACGCCGATAAGAACTATCCGGCGCTTCATCGGCTTCCGTCCTCCCCGCGGCTTTCGTCCCTCATTCCGGATGCTTCCAAGCCCACCCGAAATGCGAGCGGCACGTGCTGTAGTGTGCGTATGCGCCCCTGCCGGGAAACGACGAGGCCCGCGACAATTCCAAATCCCACCTGCGAGAACACAAACCAGAGCCAGTCGATACGCTCATCCATAACCGGATTCACGATGCCGAGAATGCTATGAATCAGCCCAGACCACAGGATGGGGGCGATGAAGCCTCCCAGGAGAATCGGCCGCCGCGGAAGCATCGGCAACATCGCGCCGTAGAGCAATCCGACGAGCGTCGAGGTGATCAGGTGAATCGGGATGGCAATGAGAAGCGCGCGCAATTGAAATGCCGCGATGTCAGCCGTAGTGTCGGTCGTAGCGGCAGGAAAGAAGCCGGCGGCCAGAAGATTGATCGGATACCAAATGCTCGTGTGGCTCACAATGCCGTAAAGCATCGCCAGAACCGCCATTGCCACGCTTCCGGCCAGTCCGCCCTTGATTCCTGCGGAAATTGGATAAGTCTCCACCGGCAGCCAGGCGCGCCGCACCTCTCGTGCGATCTCCATTCGGGCAACTTCGCGCCGCATCGTGATCACGGGTGGTACTTCTGCCACCACCTGCACCGATTCGTGGCGCTCGTGCGGCAGAACCTCGCGAAACCAACCGACGGCGCCGGTGATGGCGAGCACTCCCCCAAGAACACTCACGACTGCGCTGGTAACTAGTCCCGCGAAAATCAGCGTCACTCCGAACGCCAAAACAATCGGCCACGGTGTTGACGCCGGAACTTCGATCTTATTCGTCGCGTCCTCTTCGCTTTGGTGCAATAAGTCGACAGCCATTGGTATCCTCTCCCTCAGCGGCCAACAACGTACACAACAATGAAAACCGCAATCCAAACCACATCCACGAAGTGCCAGTACATCGACAAAACCTCGGCGCGTTCGGCGTGCTCCTGTCTTACATTCCCCGACAGCGTGAAAATCGACACTGTCCCAAGAGCGAGCAGCCCGACCGTTACGTGAAACGCGTGTAGGCCGACCAACGAGTAATAAGTAGTCCCGAACAAGTTGGTTTGGATGGTCAAGCCTTCGTCGTAGATCAGGTGGTGCCACTCGCGAGCGGTGCCAGCCAGGAAGACGGCTCCAAGAGCGATGGTCAGAAGCCACCACAGGCCAAAGGAAACCACTTTTCCTCTCCTCAGCAGCTTTACGGCGAAGTGAATCGTGAGACTACTAGAAAGCAGGCAAATCGTGAAGAAGACGGGGACGCGGAGGACATCTTGCGGCTGGGGCCCAGCAAGGCTTTTGCCGATATAGAAGATGTAAGCGACTACAAAGATCGTGAAAATCGCTGCCTCGGCGGCAATCATGCAGTACATTGCCATGGGTCCGCGCGCGGGAAGACTCCATTGAACATCGGATTGCGGAATAGTTATAGACGGTGCGCTCATGAGACCTTACTCGTACTGCCAATCGGGGTCTTCCGGATGCTTGAGATCCCACAGCGGGCGGCGGCTCCTGACCTCCGGAATGGTGGCGAAGTTGTAACTTGGCGGCGGCGAACTGGTGGACCACTCGAGTGTCCATGCATCCCAAGGGTCGCTCCCGGCATACTTACCACGAAAATAAGACCAAAGAAGGTTGCCAATGAATACCAGTACGCCCGCTGCCTGAAAGAAAACGCCGACGGTCACGATGAGATTCCAAATATCCCACCCACGGCCGGGCTCGTAGGTGTAGATCCGGCGAGGCATGCCGAGAATACCCGGAATATGCATGAAATCGAAGGTTAGATGAAAACCGATGACAAAGAGCCAGAAGTGCAGTTTGCCAAAAGCCTCGTTGTACATCCTTCCGGACATCTTTGGGAACCAATAATAGAAGGCCCCGAAAAACGTGAACAGGATGCCGCCCACAATGACATAGTGAAAGTGCGCGATGACGAAATAAGAATTCCCGAGTTGCCAATCAAAAGGCGCGCTGCCCAACATGACCCCGGTCAGGCCCGCAATTAGGAACTGAAACAGAAAGGCGACGCAAAACAGCATGGGGGTCTTGAAGTGAATCTCGCCGCCCCACATCGTGGCCAGCCAGTTGAAGATTTTGATTCCGGTAGGAACGGCAATCGCCATCGTCGACAACACAAAGAAAGTATTCGCGGCCGAACTCATGCCGACCGTGAACATGTGGTGGGCCCAGACGCTCATACTGATAAATCCGATGCACACTGTTGCCGCCACCATGATCGGGTAACCGAAAATCGCTTTTCGGGAGAAAACAGGGATGATTTCAGAGGCGAACGCAAAAGCGGGGATGACGAGGATGTAGACTTCCGGATGGCCGAAGATCCAGAAGAAGTGCATCCAAATCACGGCGGATCCTCCAGACTGGGTATCGAAGAAGTGTCCGCCAAGGTAGCGATCGACCAGCAACATCAACTGCGCAGCGGTAAGCGGACTGATGGCGAGAACCACGAGTCCCGCCATTGTGAGATTCAACCAGGCCAGTAACGGCATCTTCCCGAGTGTCATTCCCCGGCAGCGCATGCCGAGGATCGTCGCGATGATATTGATGGCGGTCCCGACGCTGCCGAAGCCGGAAACTAGAACCGAAAGAATCCAATAATCCGTACTGTGGCCGCGCGAAAATGTTTTCGAGGTCAGGGGAGCGTAGGCGAACCATCCCACGTCCGGAGCGTTGCCGGCCCCGTAGAGTCCATCGCCGCCCAAAAAACTGAAATAGAGGAGCGTTCCGCCGAAAGCCGTCATCCAGAAGCTGAAGGCATTCAAACGTGGAAACGCCATATCGCGCGCCCCAATCATCAGCGGGACCAAATAGTTCGCGAATCCAAACACAAGTGGCATGGCCACGAAGAAAATCATGGTCGTCCCATGCATGGTGAACATCCGGTTGAACACTTGGGGCGAGACGAAATCGTTATGCGGACGAATGAGCTGGATTCGTATGATGGTCGCTTCCACTCCCCCGAAGGCGAGGAAAAGCAACGCATAAAGGATGTACAGTATGCCAAGCCGTTTGTGATCGACCGTAGTCACCCATTCATGAAGGTTCTCCACGAGAGTGCGCCGCGCCACCCCGGACTTCGGCCATGCGATTGACTGGGTCGACATCGGTCTTCCTAGCGAAGCGTTACCAAATATTCCGCTACCGCAGCTGCCTGCGCCGTGCTCAAACCCATTGCTGGCATCTTGGATCCGGGTTTGATCACAGCAGGGTTGTAAATCCAAGCGATGAGGCTCCCGATCGTGTTACGCGCCGCGCCCGCGGCTATGGTTTGTCGGCTCATGAGATGTGTGAGGTCCGGACCGAAGGTGCCCTTGGCTGATGTACCGGCAATTGCGTGGCAGTTGACACAGGCCGTACGCTCGAAGATCCGCTGCCCCTCGGATGCGTTCGCGGCTACATGCGCAGGCCGGCTTTGCGCTTGAATCCAGCGGTCGAAATCTTCTTGCGAGTCGACGTACACGCGAAGAAGCATCTTTGCATGTTGTGTTCCGCAATATTGAGCGCACTGCCCCAAATAGGGGCCGGTCTCGTATGGGTCCATCCACATACTGTTTGAATGGTTCGGTATCAAGTCCGTCTTCCCAGCCAACCGGGGGACCCAGAAACTGTGGTCGGTATCCGCGGAAAGCAGCGTGAGAAAAGTCGGGGTCGGATGCGCTGGGTTGCTTACTGGGATGTGGAGTTCATTCGCGGTCACCACGTTAAACGATGGATACCGATACTCCCACCAGAATTGATGTCCGATCACGGTGACTTCAAGCGCGTTATTTGGCCGGACCGCGTTCTGGATGCTCGCGATTACGCGCGCTGTTGCGAGAAACAAAACTATAACAATGAGGGTTGGGATTACAGTCCAGGCGAGTTCCACTTGAATGCTTCCGTAAACTTGTGCAGGCTCGCGCCCGTCATTTTTCCTTCTGTCCCTGAATTTCACGACGGCGTAGGCGAGAAGACTGAAAACGACAACAAAAACGGCTGCCGTGACCATTAGCACCAAGTGAGAAAGATCGACGATCGAATGGGCCGGCGTGGATACGGGTGCGAAAATGTTCGTTGGGCTTAGAGAAGGGTGCATCGTTTTGCCGCGTTGAATTGTATCGCCGACTGCGGGTCGAGCATTGAATTGGCTAACAGTAAATTAGCGTTGCGCAGCCACCTTCCTCTTGCTGGAAAGGAAGCGTGCACCTACTGTTCCAAACACATCCGTGCGATGCGGGAGCTAGAATCGACAGGTGTGTTTCGATGCATCACCACAACTAGTCTTTGGAATCGAGTTTTGGGAGCGACACCCATGTCGAGCCGGCGACAGATGCAGATTACGGTCAGGTTCGAGCTGAATTGCGGGACTGTCCTGGGCGGTGCGTCCTTAGGACAGGAGTTTCAAAGCCAGTTGCACCGATCGCGGTCGCCGATTCGGTCCAGCGGATTGAGGCCGCCACTTCCGAACGGAGTTCCCAACATTTGAGCTGTTTGCCCGAACAGAGGAGAACTGGGGTAGTTTGAGGGAGGGCCAAAGTTGGGGTGGTTGAAGATGTTGGAAATCGCGGCTCGGGCCTGAGGCGGGCTCCCCAGCAACGTGATCGTTTCTGTGTTGCTGCCGATGGCCAGCGCAAAATCCAGCCGGGCCCGTTGGTCCACTTCGACCAACAAAAGCGGCCGCTGGTCCTCAGTTAGGCCAGCGGCCGCGAGGCGCCTCGAAGCTAGGGAGTGATGAACCGCTTGACGGGACTGTGCACTCCGTCGCTCGCGCCGCTGGCCTCGATCGATTCCACTGTGTAGTAGTAGGTCGTTCGTGGTGCAAGATCGTCCATTCGCACACGGAAAGTTGTGGATGGATGATCCGGGTTTAGTCTGATCGGATTCTTGGCCGTCTGGCTTAGGTCCTTCGGATCCCGGCCGTAGTGCACAATTCCGTAGTGGACAGGTGAACCGCCAGGATTGTTGGTTGTCCACCGGATGATGGTCAGATGCTCTTTGGCCAACTCAATCTCCGGTCCTGTCGTAATCCGTATCCCTGCCGATTTCGACGTGGTCGGACTTACCTGGGCGAGCATGCTGCCGGCTGTAGCGGCGATCATTACGATCAATGCTTTCCTCATAATTCCTCAGATCCTTCGTTCTGTGTTGGTGCTATGGAATGGGCGGTTTGGGAAGCGGCGCTACGCCGCAGATCGCCGATGCGCACGGCGGAAGTGTCGGAGTGGGAATCAGTACGCCGTTTCCTTGCGTTGACGGCGTGCAGTTCGGATCTGTCGCCAAAGTACAGCTCATACAGGTACCCGAAAAAGTAGTCCGGTCAGGGTACGGCGTCGTGAATCCATCTGTCAGCGTCTGGAGGAAGGCGACGATCTGGTTCTCCTCGGTGTCCGTCAGTTCGAGATCACCGGTTGTCATGTCGATATTGTTTGAGACCTCAGGCATCGGCCAGCAGTTTACCTTTTCGGTCGTACCTGACGGGCAGTGGCCGGAAGTGACGGCTTGAAAATACTTGTCGCGGGTGTTGTAGAAATGAACGAGTTGCTTCAGGCTCTTGATATAACCATTGTGGAAGAACTCCTTCTGGAAGTAAGGCTGTCCCGTGCCGGCTTCCGTAGTGGGACACTGCGTCGGCGTCATCGCGGCATCGCGTGCGCTCGACACCTGGAATTGGCCGTCTACGCCGGGCGCATATTGTGTCCAATCCGAATTCGGGTTGGGCGCCGCTCCTGGACCGCTTCTGAGAAAAGTGCCCATTCCCAAGTCTCTGAACCCGAAGCCGAAAGAATTCGCTACGAATCCGTAGGCGTCCGGCGTAGTCTGATAGTAGAAAGCATCTCGCGGATTCAGTGGTAGTCCTTCATTGGCCGAGCCGAAGCACGTGAACTTCGGCGTAACAGATGCGGTCTTGCTGTGGTCGGGGCTAAACCCTGGGTTTAGACGCGTACTGGTCGTCCCCCTGCCGTCGACGTGGCATGAATTGCAGTTGCCTTTGCCGTTGAACAGATCCATCCCGGCTTGCTCGTCGGACGTAAGGGTGTAGTTACCCTTGTTGAACGCATCATATTTCGACGAGAAGGCGCTCACATCGGGAGACGCTTCGTATTGGTCAAGCGAGTTCCCCCAGTGGTCGAAGACATTGTTAGCTGTCGTCCGATCAGCCGCACTTAATGTAATTGGTGTCGACGTCGTGCCCAAAGATGTAGCACCTCCAGGGGTATCGCAGATCTGCTCTGTATTGGAGGGAAAAGTAATGTTAAGTGATCCGGCGCCCCAAACCGTTTCGAATAGAGGCCGGTAAACTGCCGTCTGAAGCCGGAACGCGATGCAAGCCGTGTCGGGTAACGCATGCTCCTGGGTATCGACAGGAGGATGCTGCGCTTGCTCGGCGTCGGGACTCCCTAGCAGGTATCCGGTCGCGCGTGAATCCCAGAAGTTTCCGCCAAAGAAGAGAGCTTGCTCCTGGTTATAATTGAGCACGGGGAAAAACGGCGCATAAGTATATCGCTGCGCCGTTCGCTTGCCGGCTCTGAACTCGTCCGATCCGGGATAGGCGATCATGGTCAGATTGACGGATGGGATTGGCCCGCTAAATCCAGCGTAAGGCATGTGGCAGAAACCGCAGGCTCGATTCTTGAACGGCGACATATTCTCGTCGAAGTTCATAATCTTGCCGAGTAAGACATTGGCTCTCTGCCCGGTGCCCTGTAGTGTGGGCGGTTGACCGGTCAGAATTGGAGGCGTCAACGCCTGCCATTGCGCGATCGCTTCTGCCTCGATCCCAGCAACTTCGTTCCGTACCCTGAGGATTTCTGAAACCAGATCGGATGGAAGGATGCCCGTTGGGTATGGATTATAAGTCGTACCCGGCGGTTGGGTCGAGGTCGGCACCGCAGCCGGTTGTACTGAAGTTGTGCTTTGCGCGGACACAGCACGAAGACGAACGAACAAAGTTCCCGCCGTCCCCGCAGCGCCTATTATGGTAAGAATATAAAGGAATCTTTTCATAGTTCCCCTTTCTCGCGCTCAATTTGCACCCGCTCTGCCAAAGCGTGATGTCAAGGAATCTGTGATTTCCAGAATCAGAAGTCGAATCGTGTTTACCTGACAACACGTCTGGCGCTCTGTCGACAGCGGAGGAGAAAACTGTGCGCGCACGGTAAAGGCTCGCATGTCGGAGCGATCACGCGCAGATCAGCGGTCGTGCTCCATTATCTCGCGGGCAGTCTTTGTGACGTTACTAGAACTCCGCACGAGCGTTTGGGCGATCGATCGCGGATATATGTGCCGACAGCGCTCGGTACAAGGAGATCGGCAGTGAGTACCCAGAACGCAGATGCCTTTTGGTGACATGTCAAGAAGGAAGGTGTTTGGGATTCACTTCCGCGCTGGGACTGGCGGACTGTTACGGGAGGAACCGAATTCGAATTCGCCTCGTCCTGGCGACTGTAGAGACGAGAGGTAGCATTGGTACTCGGGTAACGCACCGCGAATTGTATCTTCAAAGGATTTCGACGGCTGCGCGGGAGTTTGCGACGGAGGAACTTCGATGACCGGAGCGGGCGAATCTCGCTCGTGTGTTGCCAATTCGGGCACCCGAAGCCAGGTTCGTCTTGACCAGATTGACCCCGTTCCGGACTCAGGCGGATCTGATGTTGGCGTCGATCCTCAAATACCGAGCATGTTTGTCCGTACCTTCAGGTACCCTTGCTCTTGCGCCCATAGGTTCAGTGGAAGGGTAGCGAGCTCATCCACTATCGGCACGGCGTAACCGTTTTTGGTTAGATCGACCGTCTTGAGGTAACAGCCGCAGGTGTCGCAGGACTCAACACGAACGTGGGCAAATTGATCGGCCGTGTAGATCGCAAGCTTCTCGACTCTGTCCTCGCCACAGCCGGGGCAC
>Ga0182024_10018122_pt1 | contig 13142 bp, 10 predicted proteins | sample P32metaG_FD_120480 | JGI IMG/M metagenome (GOLD analysis project Ga0182024, IMG submission 120480) | Permafrost microbial communities from Stordalen Mire, Sweden - P3-2 metaG (Illumina Assembly) | ecosystem: Environmental > Terrestrial > Soil > Wetlands > Permafrost | place: Sweden: Stordalen...
TCACCACGCCCATCGGCGGCGGCATCCGCTCGCTCAACGTGGCGCTGAGGCAGATTCTCGATCTCTACAGTTGCGTGCGGCCGGTGAAGTATTACCAAGGCGTGCCGAGCCCGGTGAAGCATCCGGAGAAGCTCGACATCGTGATCTATCGCGAGAACACCGAGGATGTTTATGCGGGCATCGAGTTCAAGGAGGGCAGCGTGGATGCTGCGCGGCTGATCTCTTTCTTGAATGACGATTTGCTGGCCAAGACCAAGAAGCGCGTGCGCGAGGATTCCGGCGTTGGCATCAAGCCGATCTCGATCTTCGGCACCAAGCGGCTGGTTCGCGCCGCTATCCGCTACGCGATTGAGGTGGGCCGCAAGACGGTCACACTGGTGCACAAGGGCAACATTCAGAAGTTCACCGAGGGCGCGTTTCGCGAGTGGGGCTACGAGGTTGCGGTCGAGGAGTTCCGCTTGCAGACTGTAACCGAGCGCGAGAGTTGGATTCTGGGCAATGTCGAGGCCAATCCGGCCATCACCATTGAAGAGAATGCGGCACTGATCGAGCCGGGGCTCGAATTCGGCTCGCAGGCTTTTCGCGACGCGGTGTATGCCGAGGTCAAAGGCGTGCTCGATTCGATCGGCGCCACGCACGGCAACGGCGCGTGGAAATCGAAGGTGCTCATCAACGACCGCATCGCCGACTCCATCTTTCAGCAGATCGTGATTCGCCCGTCGGACTATAGCGTGCTGGCCACGTCGAACCTGAACGGAGACTATATCTCCGACGCGGCCGCGGCGCAGGTGGGCGGCCTGGGCATCGCGCCGGGCGCCAACATCGGCGATGGCTACGCGGTGTTTGAGGCCACGCACGGCACAGCGCCCAAGTACGCCGACAAGGACATGATCAATCCCGGGTCGGTGATTTTGTCGGGCGTGATGCTGCTTGATTTCATTGGATGGAAGGAAGCGGCCAAGCTGATTGAAGCTTCCCTTGAGAAGACCATCCTGCAGAAGTTTGTGACGTACGATTTTGAACGGCAGACTGCGGGGGCGACCAAGGTGGGAACCAGCGAGTTTGCTACGCGGATCATTGGCAATATGTGAGAACTCTGGAAGGCGGCGGACTCTATGAGTGCGACGATTGTCTCTGTCGACTGCGAAAGAATTCGCGACTGGAAGTCGTTTCACGATGAGTTCTCGACGGTGTTCGGCTTCCCCAAATTCTATGGCAGAAACATGAACGCGTGGATTGACTGTTTGACTTCGCTCGATAGTCCTGGCGACGGAATGAGACATGTCGATGCCGAGCAGGGCCATGTACTCACTCTGCAATTGGAAAATGTCGTTCCATTCCGCGAGCAGCATCCGGATTTGTACGCAGCAATTATCGAATGCGCAGCTTTCGTGAATTGGCGCAGAATTGAAACTGGTCAGTCTGCCGTTTTGGCAATCAGCTTTTGGAAATAGTCAAAGGAGCATTATGCGCAAGAAAGTAAGCATTGTCGGCGCGGGCAACGTGGGCGCAACGGCCGCACATTGGATCGCGGCCAAGGAACTGGCCGACGTGGTGCTGATCGACGTGGTCGAGGGCGTGCCGCAGGGCAAGGCGCTCGATCTGCTCGAAGCCATGCCGATCGAGAAGCGCGACGTAAGCGTTACCGGCTCGAACGACTACGCGGCCACGGCCCACTCCGACATCGTGGTCATTACGGCCGGCATTCCGCGCAAGCCGGGGATGAGCCGCGATGACTTGCTGCACACCAATTTCAAGATCATGTCGGACGTGGTTGCGAAAGTGGTTGCGCAGTCGCCCGAGTCGATCCTGATTATCGTGTCGAATCCGCTGGACGCGATGGCGCAGGCCGCGTTTCGCCAGGCCGGCTTCAATCGCGAACGGGTTATCGGCATGGCCGGCGTGCTTGATTCGGCGCGCTTCCGCACGTTCATTGCCGCGGAGCTCGACGTGAGCGTGGAGAACGTGACCGCGTTTGTGCTGGGCGGCCACGGCGACACCATGGTGCCGCTGGCGCGCTACTCCACGGTGGCCGGCATTCCCATCACCGAGCTCATCGCGCCCGATCGGCTTGAGCAATTGGTCCAGCGCACGCGCGATGGCGGCGCGGAGATCGTGAAGTACCTCAAGACCGGCAGCGCCTATTACGCTCCCTCGGCTGCGGCTGTCGAGATGGTCGAGGCAATTCTCAAGGACAAGAAAAAGATTCTTCCCTGCGCGGCCTATCTGCAAGGGGAGTACGGCATCGACGGCTACTACATCGGCGTGCCGTGCAAGCTGGGCGCGGGCGGGCTTGAAAAGATCATCGAGATCAAGCTCACCGCGGAAGAAGACGCCGCGCTCAAGAAGAGCGCCGACGCCGTAAAGGAGCTGTGCGCCGTGATCGGCGTGTAACCGTTTCGAAACGAGAAGAGGAAAAATGAAAGCCATCCGATATTTGCTTCTGTGCCTCGCTGTAGCGTTTTCGGCGCATCTCTGCGGCGCGCAGGGAAAAGACGCCAAAGGCTGCAAAGATTCTCCTCTCATCAGCCGATTTCCCGGCAGCTATATCACCAGCTGTACCGACACCGCTGTCGGCGGCTTCGAATTCACCGTAATGGTGGACAAGAAAGAAACGCCCAAGCACATTGGGGGCGAACTCCACCAGGTCCAATACATCTGGCCCGACACCGCGAGCAAATCGGAGGTGGTGCGCAACCTGAATCTCGCGCTGAAAAAAGCGGGCTACACATTCGACTATGACTCCGGCGACTATGGCGACTTTACGGTGCACATGGGCAAGACCTGGATCATGGAAGAGGTCAGCAGCGGCCACTGGTATCGGCAGACGATGATGGTTGACAAAGAGTTGCCCAACCTGGTCGTCGCTACCGCAGCAGCGCTTTCAACCGGCTTGACGGGCAATGGCCACACTGTGGTGAGCGGGATTTTCTTCGACACCGGAAAGTCCGATGTCAAGCCGGAGTCCGATCCGGCCTTGCAGCAAGTGGCCAAGCTGCTGAAGGGCAAACCAGCCCTCAAGGTCTATGTTGTCGGACATACTGACAATGTGGGCGGTCTGGCGGCCAATGTAGACCTTTCCAAGCGTCGCGCCGCCGCAGTCGTGCTTTTGCTAACCTCGAAATACGGCATTTCATCGGCTCAGCTGCAACCGTACGGCAACGGCCCTTATGCGCCGATAGCATCCAATCTTTCAGAGGACGGCCGCGCCCTCAATCGTCGCGTGGAGTTGGTTGAGCAGTAGATATTTTGTCCATCCAATTCAGACTGAGAGGGCTGCTCATAAGGCGGCCCTTTTCTTTTTATCTCCATCTATAGGTTGAGATAAAACTAGCCTGATAGTAGGTTGCCGGTCGTGCGCTCCAACCTTGATCCTCACAGAACCAATATGAAAAAGCCTGTTCTTCCCCTTGTTCTCCTGCTCTCCGCGGCCAGTGTGTACGCTCAAAGCGGTTCGGCAAGCGCCGCTCCCAGCGGCTTCTTCAACCAGTGGATGGCGCGCACCTCCGTCACCCAGGCGAAACAGCCACCGTGGGCAGTTCCGCTAGTGACTACTACCACGGGCCTGATTCAGGTAGTGCGCACCGATATTGTGCGACAGATTGCGCCTGCGCGCACAGACACTTGGAACTTCGACAACAGCAAGGGCGTCAACATCGTTCCCTGGGCGAACACCGAGTTAGTGGTTGACCTGCCGCCTTATATCAAGCACAACACCGCGGCCAAGGATGGCTGGGGCGATATGTCGTTCCTGGGCAAGTACCGTATCGCCAGCGGCAATCAGCAGCACGGATCCTACACACTGAGCGCGTGGATGCTGGCGACCATTCCGACAGGCAGCTACAAGAATGGCTCGACCGACGCGAGCGTCCAGCCCAACGTTGGCGGCGGCAAGGGCTTCGGCAACTTCGATGTGCAAACCACACTGGGCGCTACACTGCCCACTGGCAAGCCGGCGATTACGACTGCCGGTCGGCCCGTGCTTTGGAACACGGTTGCGCAGTATCGCGTGGCTAAGTTGTTCTGGCCGGAACTCGAAAGCAACGCCACGTTCTACAAAGGCGGAACGAACGACGGAAAGAAGCAGGAGTTCATCACGCCGGGAATCATCATCGGCAAGTGCGCGCTGCGGCCTTCCGATCCCAAATCGCGCCCCGGCCTGGCCTTCGGCGGCGGCATGCAGATCGCGACCAGTCACTTTCATAGTTACAATCACGCGCTGGTGTTGACGGGGCGCTGGATCTTTTGACAAGAAGCGTGAGCGAACGCGAAGGGGCGGCCCTCCGCGTTCGCTTGCCTGCCGACAGAACGGTGACATTCGCCAGTCGAAGCCCGGTGTAGACTGGTTGAGAGAGGCGGCGCAAATCTGCCGGCCAGCCGAGAGAGACCGGGATGACAGTTGCGCATATCAACCGCATCGCTACAGCAGTTCCTCAGCACGACGTCCACCGGGCTTTCATCGATTTTGCGGCCAACATGGTGCCTGAAGGCACCCTGCGCAACCTTTTTCGCCGCATGGCCCGCATGGCGGAGATCGAGCACCGTTACTCCTTCATTCATCCCACGGAGACGGAGGACGGATCGTGGAAGGATGTAGAGCAGATCTACGTCGCGGGAGACTTTCCCAACACTGCGCGCCGCATGATGTTATTCGAGCGCTTCGCTCCGCAGTTGGCGCAGGGCGCCCTGGATAGATTGGCACTTACCCCTGAAGAACGCCGCGGCATAACTCACGTTATCGTAACTTCGTGCACGGGACTCTATGCGCCGGGCCTGGATTTTGAGATAGTGAACTACCTTGGTCTGAATCCGTCGGTAGAGAGAACGATCATTGGATTCATGGGATGTTATGCCGCGATCAACGCGCTCAAGTCGGCCCATCATATTGTGCGCTCGGTTCCGGATGCCAAGGTTCTGGTGCTGAACCTTGAGCTATGCACGCTGCATTTTCAGGAGACGCAGAACCTTGAGCAGGTGCTCTCTTTTCTCCTTTTTGCGGATGGATGCGCCGCGTGCCTGGTAAGTGCGCAACAGGAAGGCCTGGCCATCGACAGCTTTCTCGCACTGCAGATTCCCGAGACAAGTCACCTGATCACATGGCAGATTCGCGAGCTTGGCTTCGACATGCACTTATCGGGGCAGGTGCCTGGCGAGATAGGCCGCGCGCTTCGCGACTTAGGCGCCAAAGTAACTCGAGGGAAGGATCCGCACTCGATTGACTTATGGGCCGTGCATCCGGGAGGCCGCTCGATTCTAGATGCCGTGGAAAAAAGCTTCAGCCTTGGAGCGGATTCGCTGAGATTTTCGCGCAGCATATTGGCTCAGTATGGCAACATGTCTTCGGCAACGGTGATGTTTGTGTTGCAGCAGGCGATGCAATCCGCGCAAGCCGGACAAGAAGGTTGCGCCATGTCGTTCGGCCCAGGGCTGACCGCCGAGACGATGCTCTTTCATGCCGCATAACTCGCCTGACTTCCGCCATCGCGCACAGCTTACCGAACTGATGGATGAGCCATGCAGCCGCGAGGAGTTGCGCGCCTGCCTTCGCGACCTTGCACGCGTTAATCGCTGGACCTTGGCTTATTGGCCGCTGCTGCACTGGCTGGATTCATTCGCCGGCGCGCTTGCGACCCTGCAACCGCTGCGCATTCTCGATGCCGGCTGCGGGTACGGCGACGGGCTGCGCCGCATCGAGCGATGGGCCGGCGAGCACAACATCGAAGTGGAGCTCATCGGGCTCGATTTGAACGCCGATGCTACGGCGATCGCCGCCGAAGTCATGCCTGCGGGGAGCAGGATTCAGTGGATCAACGCGGATATTCTCACTTATGTTCCGCCGCGACCACTGCACCTGGTTGTTAGTTCCCTCTTCACGCATCATCTTGCAGAGAGCGACATTATCCGATTCGTGCAGTGGATGGAATTGAATGCCGAGGCCGGATGGTTTATCAACGACCTTTCGCGCGCAGCAATTCCGTACCATTTCTTCCGTGTGTTTGCAAAATTGGCGCGGCTGCACCGATTTGTGCAGCATGACGGGCCCGTGTCGATCGCGCGGTCTTTTGTGCCCGATGATTGGCGCAGGATGTGCGCGGCGGCAGGCCTTAGCGCAAGCGATGTCAAAATCGAAGGCTTCAAACCAGCGCGGCTGTGCGTTGCTCGGAGAAAGCTCCCATGAGCGCGGCGCATCAAACCGCCAACAACCTTGTAAGAAGCATTCCCATCGGCTTTCTTCGTCATATTCCCGCAGCCAGGGCGCGCTGCCATCCGGCTTCAATGATGCGCACCGCAATGGGTTCAAGCTTGAGCGCGCTGTGGCTATTCCACTCCGCGCGCTCGACCCAGCGGACCGCTTCTGCATCGGAGGCAGCCAGCAGTTCGCCGCCCACGACGCGGCACAGGTAGTCCGCGATCACATAATGGTAGCGGACGCGCTCGCCTTCGCGATGAATTCGGTCAAGCAGCTCGATCAACTCAACGGGCTCGACGAACAGGCCGGTCTCTTCCCTCACCTCGCGGATCACGGCCTCTGCGAGCGGCTCGCCCACATCGACAAGTCCGCCGGGAAGCGACCAGTGGCCGCGGAGGGGCTCAGTTCCGCGGCGCACCAGCAGCACGCGGCCCTCATGAACCACGACCGCGCCCACACCCATCAGCGGCGCAATGGGAAACTCTCTCTGCATGGTCCTCCGCATTCTAGGATAGTGCACGCATGGGCGATTTGCGCGGCCGATCACGGAGCTGGAAGGCGTGCCTGCATCTTTTCGCGCGGCGTATCATCGAAGAGATGACACGATGAGTTGGAGAGACCATGGCTGAATTTACATTGCGAATCGATGGTATGCACTGCGGCTCCTGCATTGGACGCGTGAGTCACGCGCTGGGTTCGGCCCCTGGCGTGAGTGTGGAAGAGGTGCGGCTCGGGGCGGCGCGGCTCAACTCCACGCAAGCTCCACCGCCCGTCGATGCTGCGATCGCCGCGCTGGCCAAGGCCGGCTATACGGCGCATCTGGAATCATAATCGTGGCAATGCCCACACGCGCGCATGAGACGCTGACGCTGCCTGTGCTCGGCATGACTTGCGCCTCGTGCCAGCAGCATGTGGAGGAGGCGCTGCAGGCCACGGCCGGCGTTGAATCCGCGCACGTCGACCTGATGGCTCATCGCGCCAGCGTGGTGTTCGATCCCGCGGTCGTTGCGCCCGTCGCACTGGTTGAGGCGATTCGCGGAGCGGGCTACGATGCCGTTCTTCCGCGCGCCGGCGAATCTCACTCTGAAACGGATGACCGCAAAGGCGAGTCCCTGCACAAGGCATTGGCCACGCTGGCAGCGGGCGGTGCGGCCATGCTGCTGTCTATGCCGCTTGGCGGCGAGATGGGGGCGGTGGATCATGCGCTGATGGGCGTGCTGCCCGGGCTCTATGCCCTGCGGCCGGAGTTGTTGCGCTGGATGCTGCTGGTGGTGACAGGCGCGCTGATGGCGTGGGCCGGACGCGGAATTTACGCGAGCGCCATTCGCGCGCTGCGCCATGGAACCACCAACATGAATACGCTGGTGGGGCTGGGGACGAGCGTGGCATTTGTTTATTCGGCCTGCTCGACGATCTGGCCGGGGAATGGGCGACAGGTTTATTTTGACGCGGTGCTGCTGATTCTCGGCTTCCTGCTGCTGGGCAAGGCGCTCGAAGCACGGGCCAAGCGGCGCGCGCTGGCCGCGCTCGATTCCCTCTCGCGGCTGCGGCCCGTGACGGCGCGGCGCGTTCGCGATGGCGTGGAGACCATGGTGCCGCTCGAACAGATTCAGCCCGGTGATAAGGTGCTGGTGCTGCCGGGGGAGCGCTTCCCGGTGGACGCGACGATCATGGAAGGCCGCACCACGGTGGACGAATCGATGCTGACCGGGGAGGCCACGCCGCTCCATCGCGAGCCGGGCGGGCGGGTGCTGGCCGGCTCGCTCAACTACGATGGCGCGGTGGTGTGCCGCGCGCAGTCGCTTGGCGAGGCCACGGTGCTGGCGCAGATTACGCGCATGGTTGCGCAGGCGCAGGGCTCGCGCGCGCCCATGGAGCGGCTGGCCGACCGCGCCAGTGCAGTCTTTGTGCCCGTGGTGCTGGGGCTGGCGGTCCTGACTTTTGCGATCTGGCTGGTTGCCGCGCACTCACTCGCGCTGGCGCTGGCCAACACGGTGGCGGTGCTGGTGATCGCGTGCCCCTGCGCCATGGGGCTGGCCGTGCCCGCCGCGCTCACGGTGGCCGTGGGCCGCGGCGCGCAGCTTGGCGTGCTGTTCAAGGGCGGCGAGGCGATGGAGCGGCTGGCGCACCTGGACGCGATTGTGCTGGACAAGACCGGAACGCTGACCGTGGGGCGGCCGGTGCTGGAGAGCGTTCATTTGACGTGGTTCGGTGGTTTCCCGCCCTTTCGCCAGAAAGAAGGCGAAAGGATGGGGCACCCGGAAGTGGATGTGGACGAAGGCGATTTGCTGCGCTTGGCGGCGGCGGCCGAGGAGCGGTCGAACCATCCGCTGGCGCACGCTGTGGTGGATTATGCCCGGAGCAGAGGCCTGGTTTGGCAGGCCGCGCAGGATGTGCAGATTCTGCCCGGCCGCGGGCTGAGCGCAACCGTGGAGGGACGCGCCTGCCTGCTGGGAAACGAAGCGCTGTTCGGCGAGTCCATGATTCCGTTGCCGGACTCGATTGTGCCCGCGGAGCCGGGAGTGACGCGGCTGTGGATGGCACTCGACAATGTGGCGGTGGGCTGCTTTGACGCGCGCGATGCGTTGCGTCCCGATGCGGCTGGGGCGGTAGCGGATTTGCGGCGCGCAGGGCTGCGCGTGTTGATGCTGACCGGGGACTCGGCTGCCGCGGCTGCGCCCATTGCTGCCCAGGCCGGTATTACTGAAGTCGAAGCTGGCCTTGATCCCGCAGGAAAGCTGGCTCGCATTCGCGCATTGCAGTCCGCCGCGGCGGACGGGTTGCGCGTGGCCATGGTGGGCGACGGCATCAACGACGCCGCCGCGCTGGCACAGGCTGACGCCGGAATAGCGATGGGCTCGGGCGCAGATCTGGCGCAGGAGGCTGGCGACGTGCTGCTGCTCCGCTCGACGCCTGCGGCCATTCCCGCCGCGCTTGGCCTAGCCCGCCAAACCGTGCGCGTGATGCGGCAGAACCTCATCTGGGCCGCGGCCTACAACGTGCTAGGAATTCCGCTGGCGGCGGGGCTGCTCTATCCTGCATTTCACATCCTGCTGAGTCCGTGGCTGGCGGCGGCGGCCATGGCGTTGAGCTCCGTTTGCGTGCTGGGAAACAGCCTGCGGTTGCGTGGGTGGCACTTGGCGGAGCGGGAGCGCGGGCTGACTCATTGAGGACTGTGGTATCCCAGGTCTCAGAATCGAGACCTGGGGCACCCAATTCTTTCGACCGAATATGGATCGTTTGATGCGTTCGGAATCCCAGGTCCCAAAGTCGGGTGGGCGCCCCCTGGGCAGGGCACCCATGGCTTGTGGAAGACACCCGTCCGGCTCAGGCACGTTAAACTGAGTTGGAGCCAGCCTGTGCGCATCCTCACTCGATACATCCTCGGCGAAATTCTCTCCCATACGCTGATCGGCTGCGCGCTGTTTACCTTCATCCTGTTCATGCGCGACCTGCCCACGATTCTCGAGGCGGTGGTGCGCAACAGCTCCACGTTCAGCATGGTGGCGGAGATCCTGCTCTTCACGCTGCCCAATACATTCAAGGTGACCATCCCCATGGCGGTGCTGGTGGGCATCCTGCTGGGCTTGAGCCGGCTGGCTGCCGACAGCGAGATCACGGCCATGCGCGCCTCTGGCCTGGGCATCGGCTACTTTGTGCGCGTAGCCTCGATCGTGGCCGTGGGCGGCACGCTGCTGGGCCTGGCGAACTCGATCTATGTGGCTCCGCGCGCCAACCAGGCAATCCTTGACATGCAGCAGGCGCTGGCCACATCGCAGGCCTCCTACCAAATCCAGTCGCGCGTCTTCTACGAAGATTTTCGCAACTTCGTGCTCTATGTGCAGGAGGTGGTCCCTGGAACAGGCGCCTCACACTGGCGCCAGGTGTTCATGGCCGACGTGTCCGATCCAACCACGCCGCGCATCACCACCGCGGCCTCGGCCACCGTGGTCAACGGCGACAACCAGGAGCTGCTGATGCAACTGCGCAACGGGGCCGAGCACCAGATGACGGCCGGCGACCCGGCGCAGTACAACATCTCAGTATTCAAGTCGACCGATCGCCCGCTGGCCCTGAGCCAGCAGAACGACGTGCACCTGGGGCGCATGGACACGGCCATCTACGCCATGTCGATGCAGACACTCCGGGAGCACATCCACGGCCCCGACAGCAAGCACTACCTGATCGAGCTTTACAACCGCTTCGCTTACCCCACGGCGTGCCTGGTCTTGATGCTGGTGGGCGTGCCGCTCGGGGTGGCGTCGCGGAGGGGCGGCAAGAGCTCCGGTTTCGTCTTTACCATTCTGCTCGTTTTTCTCTACTACTTCCTGTCGTCGACGGGAATTGCGCTGGGAAGGCAAAGCAAGCTTCCGGCGTTCCTGGCCGTGTGGATGGCCAACCTGCTGTTTGCCGCCGCGGGCACGTTTTTGTTGTGGCAGATGGCCAGCGGCGGCCGAATTCTCTTGGCGCTCACCGGATGGGCATCGCGTGCGCCAAAGCCCAGGCAGGAAGACGATGCTGCCGTTCAAATTGCGCCCAGGCCGCAGAGTGAAGCCAGACCGGCGGCAGCATCGCGGCCCATCAGAGTCCGCGTGGCCGCATTGATGCGAAGGATCGGTCCGCGCTCGAATCGAAACGCGGCACGAGGCGTCTTTCCGCGCATCCTGGATGAATATGTGGTGCGCGAATTCCTCAAGACGTTCCTGCTGGTGCTGGCCGGCTTCATGATGCTGATGCTGATCTTCACTTTTTTTGAGCTCATGGGCGACATCCTGCGCAACCGCATTCCGCTGACCACGGTGGGCGAATACCTGATCAACCTGATGCCCAACCTGCTCTACAACATTGCGCCGCTGGCAGTGCTGATTGCGGTGCTGGTCACATTTGGCGTGCTCAACCGCAACAGCGAACTGGTGGCAATGAAAGCGACCGGCATCAGCCTCTACCGGCTTGTGATTCCGGTGATTTCCATTGCCGGCATTCTCGCCGTTTTGCTGTTCGCCTTCGCGGAGTACTACCTGCCCCAGGCCAATCGCCGCCAGGACGCGCTGCGCAGCGAGATCAAGGGCCGGCCGCCGCAAACGTTCCTGCATCCTGAACAGAAATGGATCTTCGGCCAGCCGCACGCCGGCGAGCCCAGCCGTATCTTCTACTACCAGTTTTTCGACTCAGACCGCGACGAGTTCGCCAACCTCTCCATCTTTGAGTTTGACCCGTCGACCTTCGCCCTTTCACGGCGCATCTTTGCCGCGCGCGCCGTGTGGAATGCGGCCAAGGGCGCGTGGCGATTTGAGGACGGATGGGTGCGCGACTTCGTGGGATCGAGCGTGGTCGAGGGCAGCTATCGCGAATTCAAGCAGACTTCATTCAGCGAGATTCACGAGGAGCCGACCTATTTCAAAAAAGAGAGCCTGCAATCGCAGGAGATGAACTTCGGCCAGCTTGAGCGCTACATCCGCGACCTGCGCCAGAGCGGCTTCGACACCATGCGCCTGCGCATCGAACTATGGCAGAAGCTGGCGTTTCCGCTCACGGCCATCGTGATGGCGGTGCTTGCGATTCCGTTCGCTCTGACCATGGGGCGGCGCGGCTCGCTGACCGGCATCGCGGTGGCCATCGGCGTAGCGCTGGCGTATCGAGTGGTCGATCCGTTGTTTGGCGCCATGGGCAACGTCAATTATCTGCCGGCCGCGGTGGCCGCGTGGTCGCCGGATATTTTATTTGGACTGTTGGGTGGGTATTTGCTGTTGAGGACGCCGACGTAAACACAGAGACTGGTGCGGGCGAGGACGCCCGCACGACAGCCGGTCTGGAGACCGGCGCTACCTGTCCGTCCATTCTGTCGTCATGCGGTCACAATGCTCGCTGCCTCTGTAACCCCGAGAGGTCCCCTTACAATAAGGACATGCTTCGCGAACTGGCTCCCCTCTTCCCGTACATGCGCCGCTACCGCTGGGGATACCTTTGGGGATCGCTCTCGGTCATTGCCACGAACGGAGTCGCGGTGCTGGCGCCGGTGGTGATCGAGAAGGCCATCGACGGCATGAGCCACGGCGTGACGCGGCAGACGATTCTCCTCTTCGCCACGTTCCTGGTCATGATCGCGCTGTGCAAGGGAGTCTTCCTCTACGCCCAGCGCTGGATTCTGATCGGCATCTCGCGCGAGATCGAGTTCGACCTCCGCAACGACCTCTTCCGCCAACTGGAAAAGCAGGACTCGGGCTTCTATCGCAAATATCGCACCGGCGACATCATGGCGCGCCTGGTCAACGACCTCAACGCCGTCCGCATGTTGCTGGGGCCGGCGCTGATGTATAGCGCCAACACCGTCTTCTTCACCCTCTGCGCGCTGTTCTTTCTGCTGCGCATCAGCCCCTGGCTCACGCTGGTGGCGTGGGCGCCCATGCCGCTGGCCAGCGTGCTGGTGCAGTACTTCGGCAGCCGCATCCACGACCGCTTCGAGCGCATCCAGGCCAGCTTCTCCGACATCTCCGCGCAGGCACAGGAGAACTATTCCGGCGCACGGCTGGTGCGCGCCTTCGCCCGCGAGGAGTCGCAAATCGGCCTGTTCGAAAAGCTGAATCGTCAATACATCGCGCGCTCGCTGCGCCTGGTGCAACTGATGGGCATGCTGTGGCCCACGCTCGAATTCATCCTCGGCGTCTCCATGATCATCACGCTCATGGCCGGCGGCCACCTGGTGATTCAACACAAGATCACGCCGGGCCAGTTCGTCGAGTTCAACGTGTTCATGATCATGCTCATCTTCCCGATCATCGCGGTGGGATGGGTGGTCAATCTGTTCCAACGCGGCACGGCGTCCATGCAGCGCATCGACGAGCTGCTGCGCGCCGAGCCGGCCATCGATGACAGCGCGGCGGATGCATCCGTTGGACTGGAGACCGTGCTTGGTGGAGAGATCGAATTCGACAATTTGAATTTCAGCTACGGA
>Ga0182024_10018123_pt1 | contig 13142 bp, 13 predicted proteins | sample P32metaG_FD_120480 | JGI IMG/M metagenome (GOLD analysis project Ga0182024, IMG submission 120480) | Permafrost microbial communities from Stordalen Mire, Sweden - P3-2 metaG (Illumina Assembly) | ecosystem: Environmental > Terrestrial > Soil > Wetlands > Permafrost | place: Sweden: Stordalen...
GCGAGGGTCAGGAACGGGTGGAGTTCGACAGGACCTCCGGCAATCGGCTCGACGGTGACTTCGGTGAGCGTGAGGAAGTCGCGCTCGGAGGCGTTCAGCACATCGGAGACGCGGCTGCGATAGCCGTCACGGGCCAGTGTGAGGGAGCCCTCGATCCGGTAGCTCTCGGTCTCGATTCGGACGCGCTCTTGGCGGTGTTCGGTGTTCTGCGGGTCCTGCTCGGAGGGTTGGTCGGCGATTGCCATCAGGGCATTATCCCTTCTGCGCCCGCCCGCGTCTGCGCCTGCCCGCGTTTGCGCCCGGCCGCGCGTGCGGTCGCCGCTCGCGCCGCCGGCGCCGCCGGGCTAGCAATCGATCAGCGTGTGACGGCGTAGGTCCGGTACACCGTCGTGCGCAACCCGGTCGGCCCGGCCGCGACGATCTTCACGCGCGCGAGCATCCCGTGGTGACGGCCGAGCGCGCGCTGCAGGGTGCGCAATGCGGCGCGCCCGACGCGCACGCGCAGCAACCCGGCGTGCGCGGGCGCGAGCGGGCGTGCGACGGAGATCAGTCGCACGGTCCGCCGTGGGCGGGTCGTTGAGAGCGTTGCGGAGATCAGCACCTTGCAGGTCCGTTCGCAGCCCACACGCAGCGTGAGCGCTCCTCGCGCCAGCACGCCGGCGGGCCGTGGCAGGCTGATCTGAAGTACGGGCGCGACGTTCAGCGGCGGCGGCCACAGGTTTGTTGCCAGGCAGCCGTTGCCGAACGGGGAGACGAGGTTGAAGCGCTCGACGCGGTTGTTGTTCGTATCGGCGACGTAGACGTCTCCGTCGCAGTCCACGGCGATCGCGGTCGGCTGGGAGAATTCGCCGGGGCCGATTCCGCGCTCGCCCCACTTCTCCAGGAAATGCCCATTGGGGTCGAACACCTCGACGCGGTTGTTTTCGCTGTCCACCACATACACGTTGCCCGCCGCGTCGAGGGCGATCCCGGTGGGGGAGTGAAAGCGCCCGTCGCTGTTCCCGCGCGAGCCCCACTGCGCGAGCACGGCGCCGGCGGGGGAGAGCTCGACGATCCGGTTGTTGTCGGTGTCGGCGACGTACATGTCGCCCGCGCCGTTCACGGCGACCGCCGCGGGGTGATTGAACTGGCCTTGCCCATCGCCGGCGGATCCGTTGCCTTCGCCCGCACCGAAGCGCGCGAGCAGCTTGCCTTCGGGTGAGTAGATGAGGATGCGGTTGTGGTTGGTGTCGGCCACGTACAGATCGCCCGTGCTGGCCGCCACGGCCACCGAGCCGGCTTCGGAGAGCCCGGCGCCGCCGACATCGGCCGGGCCACCCAGTTCGGACAGGTAGGTGCCGTCGCCCCAGAAGCGCTCGATCCGCTCGTCGGCGGGGTCGGTGACGTAAACAGAGCCGCGCGGGTCCACGGCGATCCCCGCCGGGCGGTTGAAGCCGGAGGTGTATCCCCCTGGGGAGGGGAGGTTGCCTTCGAAGGCATCGGTCACCGGTGCGAACTCCTCCACGCGGCTGTCGACCGTGTCGGACACGAACAGCCGGCCGGTCGGGTCGATCGCCAACCCGCGTGGCGCGGTCAGCGGGCCGGGCTCGCGCGCGGAGGCGCCGATCGTGCGCAGAAAATGGCCTTCGGGGTCGAACACCTGGACGCGGTCGTTGGCGGTGTCGGCGACGAAGGTTTCGCCGGCGGGGTCGGCGGCGAGCCCGCGTGGGAACGCTAGCTGGCCCGGTTTCGAGCCGAAGCCGCCCCATTCGGTGAGGTAGCCGAGGGAGGGGCTGAGCTTGACGACGCGGTGGTTGATGTCGTCGGCGACGTAGACGTTGCCCGCGGCGTCGAGCGCGATCCCGTAGGGAAAGTCGAAGCGGTCGCCGGTCGTGCCTTCCGAGCCGTCCGCGCCTTCGAACTGGCCACTGGGACTGAATTTCTCGATGCGGTGGTTATCGTCGTCGGTGACGAGCACCTCGGTTGCGTTTGCCGCTACCCCGCGTGGATAGGAGAACTGTCCACCGCCGGTCCCGTAGGAGCCCCATTCGAGGGCTTCCCCGCCTTCGAGGTTGAAGCGCTCGATCCGGTCGTTGCCGCTGTCGGCGACGTACACGTAGTTGCCGTAGACCGCGATCCCGCCGCCCGGGGGTTGGGTTGGGTTCAGCGAGGAGCCGAAGTTGAACTGGCCCAGTTCGCTGCCGAAGTGGCCCCAATCCTTGATGAATTCACCGGCGGGGTTGAACTTCTCGATCCGGTTGTGCTCTGAGTCGACCACATAGACGTTCCCGGCGGCGTCGGTCGCGAGGCCGCCGATCGGCCCGAACTGGCTGTGCCCGCCGCCGTAGGAGCCCCACTGGCCGAGGTACTGCCCGGCGGCGCTGAACTTCTGCACGACGAAGGAGAGCTGGTCGGCGACGTAGACGTTGCCGAACGTGTCGACCGCGACCGCCTCGGGGAAGCGCAGGATGCCTTCGGCGCGCATCCCGATGATCGCGGCCGAGGCGTACGGGCATTCCCCGCTTGCGCCCGGGCACGGCGCGGCGAGCGCGGGGGCGACCCCCGCGAGCGCGGTGCCACCACCCGCCAGCGCGAGTGCGGTGGCGAGGGTGGCGGTCAGTCGCTGGACCAGCCGGCGGATCGAATGACGCATCGTCCGGATGTTCTCAAGCCCCAGGGGGTGAGGATGTAAACGGGCGTCGGATCAGGGAATGGCAATCGTGAAGGCGTAGCCCGTCGTCAACGTCGGCGTGGTCGGGCTTACATACGGGGCGTAGGTGTCCACCTCAAAAGTGGTCGCGGCGCAGTGGGTGTGCTGAGCGTTGACAGCGATCACGCCCGGTGCGTTGCCGGCGCTATAGCTGACCTCGGGCGAGACGGTCGCGATGCCGGTTGCCGTAGAGATCCCGGCTGCCGGGGTGACACAGTAGACGCCGGCGCTCGGCTCGCTGACGCCGGTGATGTTGGAGGCGCTGACCAGGTTGGCTGCGGTTGGCGAGGTGGGCTGCACGACCGCGTAGGCGACGGTCGTGCCGGGCGCCCCTGGGGCTCCGTTCGTCCCATTTTTCCCGTTCGTGCCGTTTTTCCCATTTTTCCCGTTCACGCCGTTTTTGCCCCCGTTCGCGCCGTTTTTACCCGCTGGCCCGCGCGGACCCGGAAAGCCAGTGAAGCCGCGCGGTCCCGGGATCAGGCAGGCGCGCACGCGTTTGTGGTGGCTGATCACGATCACGGCGTCGCAGTGGCGCACGCGAGCGGCATGGCCTGTGGGGCTCGCGCCCGAGGCGGCGAGCGCGGGGACGGCGACAGCCATCGCGCCGACGGTGGCGGGGATGGCGATGAGTGACAGAGTTCGGCGTTGCATGGAGTCGTGCCTTTCAATCGCGGTGACAGCGGTGAGAACACCCAATGGGCGTCGGCGGAGCGGTGCTGGACCTATTTAGCCGATGCGCTCAGGTGTGCGCGCTGGCAGCCCGGCTCGGGCCGCGGGCGCAGGGACCAGCAGCGTGTCTGCGTCCGCCGGCCGGTTGCGCTCCTCGCGGACGATGTACAACGGCCGGTGCTTGACCTCGTCGTAGATGCGCCCGACGTACTCGCCGATCACGCCGAGTGCGATCAGCTGGATGCCGCCGAGCAGCAGGATCGCGATTGTGATCGAGCCGAAGCCGGGGAGGTAGGAGTCGAAGATCCGCAGCAGGATCACGACAGGGATCGCGATGAAGGCGACACCCGCCGACAGAATCCCGACATAGGTCGCCAGTTGCAGGGGCAGATGCGAGAAGGAGGCGATCGCGTCGAGCGAGAAGCGCAGCATCTTGCGCAGCGTGTACTTCGTCTCGCCCGCGTGGCGCGCGTCGCGCTCGTAGTGGACGGCCGTCTGAGTAAAACCAACCCAAACCGTCATACCCCGAAGAAAGCGCGAGCGCTCGGTCATCGCCAGCAGCGCATCGAGAGCCCGCCGGTCGAGCAGCCGGAAGTCGCCCGAGTTGGGCTCCAGGTCCACCTGCGCGAGCTTGTCGAACAGCTTGTAGAACCAGGAGGCGGTGGCCAGCTTGAAGGCGGTCTCGCCCTCGCGCGCCTTGCGCACGGCGTAGACGACGTCGGAGCCCTCGCGCCAACGCTCGATCATCTCGAGGATCAACTCGGGCGGGTCCTGCAGGTCCGCGTCGATCATCGCGACGATGTCGCCCGCGGCGTGCTCCAGGCCCGCGGTGAGCGCGGCCTGGTGGCCGAAGTTGCGCGACAGGTGGATCACGCGCACACGCGGGTCCGACGCGGCGATTTGATCGAGCAGCTCGGGCGTGCGGTCGGAGGAGCCGTCGTTGACGAGCACGAGCTCGAAGTTCAAGTGAGCGACCGCGGCGCTGGTGCGCGCGACGAACTCCTCGACCAGCTCCTCCTCGTTGAAGACGGGGGCGACGATCGAGAGGAGGGTGTGGGTGCGAAATGCTGTTGTTGTTGGGGTCATGACGTTGCCTTCTCGAGGGTGCGGGCGTCTGAAGCAGTGTTTACGCGCTGGATAAGCCCGAGATGAATCTATCGTTCATCCTGTCTATGTATGTCCCAGCAGTCCACGGCGCCTGAGAGCCGACAATCAAGGTTACCCGCGCCGGCCGGCCCGGCCGGCCGGCTGAGTGCGCCGGTCGTGGTCCAGTTCGTGAAGTTCGGGATCGTCGGCGTGTCGAACACGCTGCTCGCGTTCGCCGTCTACACGCTGCTGCTGAAGGTGTTCGGCGTGTGGTACGTCGCGGCGTCGGGGATTGGATTTGCCGTGGGGGCGGTGAACGGCTTTTTGCTGAACCGGCGCTGGACCTTCTCCGAGCACGTCGGAGACGCGCTGACGCCGGTGCGCTGGGCGATTGTGCAGTCCTGTGGGCTGGCGTGCAACCTCGGTCTGGTGTATCTGTTCGTGGACGGCCTCGGTCTGGACGAACTAGTTGGACAGATCCCGACGACGGCGATTGTGACGGTGCTGACGTTCGCGGCCAACAGGGCCTGGACCTTCAAGATGCACCCGCCGGCAGCGGACTCGATCTAGCGCAGAACCACGAGCAGCGACAGTCCCGCGGGGATGCGCCCGCCGCGGCCGATCAGCGCCGCCTCCAGCGCCAGCGGCCGTTCGAGCAGCCAGTTGAGCGCCGCCGGCGGGACCCACAGGTCGAGGCTCGACTCGGTCGTCTTGCGGGAAAAGCGGTCGAGTACACGCAGCGCGATCGCGACCGGGAGCAGGAGCGAGTTGAAGTAGGTGGTGCGCACGGGCTCCCAGCCGGCCTCGCGGGCGACGCTCAGCAAGGAGGAGCGCGTGTAGCGGCGATGGTGGTGGTTGATCTCGTCGTGTCCACTCCACAGCCACTGGTAGGCGGGGACCGTCACGAGCAGCGCGCCGCCGGGCGCGACGACTCGGCGCAGCTCCCGTAAGGCGGCGAGGTCGTCCTCGAGATGCTCGATCACATCGAGCGATGCGGCCAGCTCGAAGCTGTCGGCGGCGAACGGCATCTCCAACACCGAGCCTTCGATCACCTCGCCCACACCGCGCTCGCGCGCCAGCGAGACACTCGTCTCGGACAGCTCGATCCCGGTGATCGTGCCGTGGCGGGCGAGCTCGACCATGTTGCGCCCGCTGCCGCAGCCGGCGTCGAGGATCCGTGCACGTGCGGGCAGGCGCAGTTGCGCGATCACGCCCTCCAGCACGCTTCGCCGCCCGCGATACCACCAGTGGCGATCCTCCGCGCGATGCGTCTGTAGCTCGTACTCCCGCTCCATCCAGGAGCATCTTTTCCTATAGCCCCCCGCGGCGCGTTTCGGGGTAGTCCTTGAAAAAAGATTTGGAATGCCATAAGATAAATTATATGTCGACAATAGAGCAGGCACGGACGCCAGCTGTCGAGGACTATTGCAAGGCGATCTTCACGCTCGAGTCCCGTGAGAGCGAGCCGGTTTCGACGAATGCGCTGGCGGAGCGCTTGGAGATCACGCCGGGGTCGGTCTCGGCGATGTTGAAGAAGCTCGGCGAGCTGGGGTTCATCACGCACCTGCCCTACCGCGGCGTGCGCCTGACCGACGAGGGCCGCAGGGTGGCGCTCGAGATCCTCCGCCACCACCGGTTGCTGGAGCTGTTCCTGGCCGAGACCTTGGAGATGCCGTGGGATCGCGTGCACGCCGAGGCCGAGGTGCTCGAGCACGTCATCTCCGAGGAGCTCGAGCGGCTGATCGCCACCAAGCTCGGTGACCCCACGGTCGACCCCCACGGCGACCCGATCCCCAGCGCCGATCTGGAGCTCGATGAGCGCCCGACCGACAGCATGGATGGCCTAGAGCCGGGTGATCGAGGGGTCTTCGTGCGCGTCTCGGACTCCGACCCGGAGATGCTGCGCTACCTCGCCGGCCGTGGGATCTCACCGGGAGACCGTTTCGTGGTGCGCGAGCGCCAGCCCTTCGGCGGCCCGCTGTTCGTTCTCTTTGGAGAGCGTGAGCACGCCATTGGCGGCCAGCTCGCCGGCGCGATCCGCGTCGAGGTCGACCCGGCGCCTCTAGGCCCGGCGACTTCCGACTCGGCGCCCCAGAGGCGCCGTCCTCGTACCCGGAAAGCGCCGGCCGATGGCCACGCCTGAAGTAACCGCCTCCCCCGGGCTCGCTCTGCCGCCGCTGACCGAGGAGGACACCGTGCGCTCGTGGGACCGCTCACGCGTTCATCGCGCTCGCAGACACAGCAAGCGCTGGTATCTGCTGTGGCTGCTCGTGGGCCCCGGCATCCTGGCCATGCTCGGAGAGAACGACGGGCCGAGCATGATCGCCTACGCCTCCGACGGCGCGCAGTATGGGCTGGGGTTCTTCGTGCCGTTCATAGCGGTGCTGTTCGCGATGGCGTTCGTCTGCCAGGAGATGTGTATGCGCATCGGCGCGGTCACACACCGTGGCTATGGTGAGCTCGTCTTGCAGCGTTTCGGAAGGCTCTGGGGCTGGTTCGGCGCCGGCGATCTCACCCTCACCAACCTCGTCACCCTCGTCGGCGAGTTCGTCTCCATCCGCGTCGGGTTGGCCTACTTCCACCTGGGCTCTGGAGTGGCCGTCGCGCTCGGGCTCGCGCTGGTCCTGTTCACGCTCAGCGGCGGGCGCTACTGGCGCTGGGAGCGCATCGTGCTCGGCATGGCTCTCTTCAACGGCCTGTTCCTGCTGGCGGCGATCCTGGTCAAACCCCACGTTGGCGCCATCGTTTCCTCCTTTGACTTCACGCCGTTCCCCGGCGGGAGCTTCAACACGCTGCTGTTGCTGCTGGCCTCCACGATCGGCGCGACGGTGACACCGTGGATGATCTTCTTCCAGCAGAGCGCCTCCGCCGATAAGGGCATGACCCCCGATGACGTCAAGCACGGCCGCTATGACACCGCGATCGGCGCTGTGCTTGCCGCGATCTTCGGCATCGGGGCGCTGATCGCCGGGGCCGCGCTGCTCACCCACAACGGTGCGGGCATCCAGGGGTTCGCCGGCGCCGGGTTCCCCCGGGCGCTCGCCCACGTGGCGGGCGGCGCCGCCGGGACCGTGTTCGCGCTGGGACTGATCGAGGCTGGGGCGGTGGCGATTCTCACGATCTCGGCCAGCACGGCCTACGCCGCCGGGGAATGCGTCGGGGTCTCTCACAGCTTCAACAGCTCGCCGCGTGATGCCCTCGTCTTCTATGCCGCGAATGTCGGCGTCGCGCTGCTCGCCGCGGCGGTCATCCTGATCCCGGGCGCGCCGCTGCTCTCGATCGCGCTCAACGCCAACGTGCTCGCCACCGTGCTGCTTCCCGTCAGCTTGGTTTTCATGGTCATGCTCGCCAACGACAAGGGACTCATGGGCTCGTGGGTCAACAGGCGCTCGACCAATGTGATCGGGATCACCGTCATCGCCTTCGTGGGACTCTGCGGAGCCGCCTACGGCATCGACTCATTCCTGCTGGCCGTCCATCTCATCGGCTCATGAATACAGACGCCTCCGTCATGCACGACGCACATCCGAGCTCCCCCGTCCACGAGCAGGATGCGCAGGCGCGGGAGCGTTCGCAGGACGAGCTGATCATGGACCTCGAGCGCGACCAGATCGTCGCCGCAACCTCCCGGCCTGTGCCTCGCGCCACACTCAGCTCACGTGCCACAGCCGGCCTGTGGGCGCTGCGCGTCTTTGTCGTCCTCGTCAGCCTGATGGTTATCTACACCTTCATCGACCAGCTGCACTGACGATCTACGGCTCGTGTCTGCGGTGGGACCGGGCTATCGCATGATGGCTCACGGAGGGGGAGGACCGGCGCTACGGACCGCGTAGGCGACCGCGCCGGCGCCGCTGCGCCAGACCGCGATCGCACGGTCGCTGCCGGGGTCTAACGCGACGCTCGCTTCGCGGGTGGGCCCGGGCGCAGCCACCTGTTCGGGCGCGCTGAAGGCCGTCTGTCCCGGATAGTCGTTGAACCCCCGCGCCGCGAAGATCGCCTCCCGGTGGAGGTCCAGGCCAGTGGGCGTCTGCTGTGGTTCGCTCCACAGCGCCAGCACCTCGTTCTCGGGTCCGGGCGCCAGCGCGTCGAGCAGCGCGTCGGAGTCTGGCGGGGAGATCGTGCTGGGTGCGCGCACGCCATGCAGGTCGATCGCCGCGGTGCGGATCACCAAGTGGCCCGCTTCGATGCCGTTCCAGGCCATCATCACGCTCTCAGAGGAGAGGCGCACGATCCGCGGGGACACCGCGTAGGCGGTGAGGTCGTTGGGGTCGTGGAAGCGTTCGATGAGCTCTGGAGCGCCGAAACGCACGCCGGTCTGCGAGCGGGAGACGTACACGCTGCTCTCCCCGGCCCGGCGGTCCGTCCAAGCGACGATCGCGCGATCATCGTCGCTGATCACCGCCGCGATTCGCGCGCCGGTGAGCGGGCAGGGGCCGAGTCGTTGTACCGGGTGCTGTGTCCCTGAGGCCGGCAGATCGCTGGCATAGACAGAGCCTTGCTGCGCCCAGACCGCGAGCGCGTCGCTGCGGTAGTCGAGTGCGACCGTCAGCGCGTCGATCGACGCGCCTGCGCCTGGACCGGTGTTCACCCGCAGTGGCGCGGCGAAGCGGCTTGCGTAGTGGCGCTGCATGCCCAGCTGCACGCCACCGGTGCTCCCCGCGTCCTCCCCGAGCGGGGCATCCGCACCGACCTGCACGCTGCCGAGACTTCCGCTCTCGCCTCGGAGCGGGCTGACCTCATCGAGCTGGGTGCCGCCCATCGAGAGCAGCGCGACATCGCCGAGGTACCCGGTGCTGAACGCAAACGAGCTCGCCGGTCCGCCGGGGGCAATCGGCCTGGTGAACGGTCCGCCGGCCTGTCCCTCGGTCAGCAGCAGCTCACCCGCCGGCGTTGCGGCTCCTCCGGCTGAGGCGGCGGCGATCACGATCCGGCCGTAGGGGCCGGCACTCGCGCTGAGCGGCCCGCGCAGCGCGAGTGCCTGGCCGTTTGACCCCCGCGGGCGGCCCGCTAGCCCGGGGACGTCTTCGGGGGAGATCACCGCGACGCGCACCCCGGCGCCTCCGTGGCAAGGGTACGAGGCGCTCCACACGATTGCGCCCGGGCCGGTGCCGTGGGTTGGGCTGTCGCTCGGGAATACGACGTGCGGCGTGCCGGTCCCCGGGCAGCTGCTCAGGGTGACCGGTGCCGACCACGCGGTCGCGCCCGCCGTCCCCTCCGTGCTCGCCGTCCCTTCCGCACCTGCCGTCCCCACTGCGCTCGCACCCGCCCCTGCCACGCCCGCGGGTAGTCCCACGATCACGAGGGCGATTGCGCAGATGAATGCAGACGCGGCGGACCGCGCGAGCTCTCCAGGGTGAGGGATCACTATGGCTGCCAGTGCTCGCCGCTGCGCACGCGTTCGAGCCCGATCCAGAGCCCGCTCATCGCTGTCGCGACCACTTGGGCACGGGGGATGTACTGATGGTCGTGCCACCACAGCGCCAGCCCTTGCAGGGCCGAGCGCAGGAGCTCCCAGGCCATCTCCAGGGCATCCGCATCGACCGGCTCGCCGGCCCGCGCGGCGCCCAGCTCTTCAGCCAGGAGGGGCAGTAGCGCCGCGCGGCTCTGCATCCGGATCTCGCGATGGACCGCCTGCATCTCAGGCTCTCCTGTGGTGTCGTGGAAGAGCATCTTCCAGGCGTAGGGGTGTGTCTGGACGTAGGCAAACCAGGCGTCGAACGCCCGCGCGATTCGTTGCTCCTGTGGATCGTCGCCCTGCAGCTGCTCGCGCCATAGGAGTCGCAGCTCGGCGAGATGGCGCTCGAGCAGGCGTGTGTGCAGATCCTGCTTTGACTCGAAGTGGTCGTACACGACGGGGGGTGAGACCCCTGAGCGCTTGGCGATCTCGTCGATCGACGCTCCGTGATAGCCGCACTCGGCGAACACCTCGGTGGCGGCCTGTTCGATCACCTCGCGCCGTGCCTGGGCAGTCATGCGTTTGCGCGGCTTGCTGCTCTTCGTCGTTTGGGTCGCGCGTGTCGTTTGAGTTGACAACCTAGTTCCCCTTAGGTACGGTCCTCATTTACCTAGCAAGGACTAGGTTAGCCCGGGATAACCAGGAGATTACGAGGAAAGAGGTCGAGATGGAAGAGCGTGTCATCGCGGATCCGGTTCTCTCGCAGCGATACATCTTTCGGCGAGCCGTGGCCGAGGACGGCCGCGAGGTTCTCCAGGTCGAAGCTTGGATCGAACCGGGCGGCGGAGTCTTGATCCCGCACATTCATCCCAAGATGGAGGAGCGATTTGAGGTTCTCGCGGGCGAGGTGACCTTCCTGGTCGGGCGCAAGCGCGTGCGCGCTAGCGCCGGCGAGCAGGCCGTGGTGGCCCCGGGCGTGCGGCATGGCTATCAAAACACCGGCAAGCAGGAGGCCCACATCCTCTGCGAGGCCAGTCCGCCGGATGCGGAGCTGCAGCAGTTCCTCGAAGACGCCGCCGGTCTTGCCCGTGCGGGGAAGTTCACCAAGCGGGGGATCCCGACCAGCTTCAGTGGGCTGCTGCAGGGCGCGATCCTGATCGACCACTACCGCGAGATGGTGATCTTCCTGAGCCCCCCGCGCTTTCTACAGCGGCTGTTCATCGGTCCGCTCGCTCGTCTGGGCGAACGCCGTGGCTACAGGGCGGGCAAGTTCGCCGAGCTTTGATCACCGCGCTTTGATCAGTCAGGATCTCTCCCGATGGGAGATCTGCAACTGGTCATCTTCGACTGCGATGGAGTCCTGGTCGACAGCGAGGTGATCTCCAACGGAGTGCTCGCCCAGATGCTGAGCGCGGAGGGCCTGCCCACGACACTGAGCGAGGCTCGCCGCGACTGCCAGGGGCTGTTGCTCAGCGAGGTTCTCTCAAACGCAGAGGCAAAGCTCGGCCGCTCGCTGCCCGCGGGCTGGCTCGCCGACTACGAGCGCGAGCGCGCGGAGGTGTTTCGCCGAGAGCTCGAGCCGGTGCCGGGCGCGGCTGAGGCGGTGCAACGGGTCAGCGCCGCGGGGATCTCCATCTGCGTAGCCTCACAGGGCAAGCTCGAGAAGACGCGACTCTCGCTAGGGCTTACCGGTCTCATAGATCTGTTCCCCCACGGAGCGCTCTTCTCGGCTTACTCGGTAGCGCGAGGCAAGCCATACCCCGACCTGTTCCTGCATGCCGCCGGCGTGATGGGAGCCGAGCCGTCGCGATGCGTGGTCGTGGAGGACACGCCGATCGGCGTCACCGCAGCCGCCAGCGCCGGCATGCGCGTGCTGGGTTACGCGGCCGACGCGGACGAGACCGAGCTGCGAGAGGCCGGCGCGGAGGCGCTCCTCAGCGCCATGGCCGAGCTGCCGGCTCTGCTGGGCCTCGACGGCTGACATCCGCAAGGGCTCGACTGACATCCGACACGTGATGCGGCGGTATAGCCTGCCAGGGCGATGTGGGATGAATTGACGACACGTCTCGAGGGGCAGCTGGTCGTGCTCGAGCCGCTGCAAGCCAGTCACGAGGAGGGTCTCTTCGCCGCGGCCCAACACCCGGAGATCTGGGAGTGGCTGGCGCCGATCGCGGAGAGTCGCGAGTACTTCTCCGCCTGGTTCGGCGCGAGCCTCGCCGACTCGCAGGCGGGCCGTGAGGGTGTGTTCGCGACCATCGATCGTGTCAGCGGGCAGCCGATCGGCAGCACGCGCTACCTGAATCTTCGCGAGGAGCACCGGGGTCTGGAGATCGGTTGGACCTGGCTCTCGCCTTCGGCATGGAGGACGGGCGCGAACATCGAGGCGAAGCTCCTGATGCTCGGCCACGCCTTCGAGGACCTCGCCTGCATGCGGGTGGAGCTCAAGACCGACGCTCGCAACGAGCGCTCGCGTGCAGCGATGGCCGCGCTTCCCGCCCAGTTCGAGGGCATCTTTCGCAAGCACATGCTGATGCCGGGCATCGGTGTGCGCGACTCCGCCTTCTATAGCGTGATCGACGACGATTGGCCCGCGGTGCGCGCCGACCTGCAGCGCCGCTTGGCGGCGGCTCTCGCCCGCACCCTGTAGGCCCTTTCGGCAGCGCTTGAGCAGTTGAGTCCGCCGGTTATCTAGAGCGGTCCGGTGCCCTCGCCCAGGATCGTCAGGTACTCGTCGTATACGTAGAGCTTCCCTCTCCGCCGGCCGGTTGCCTCACGCAGGATCCCGGCTTGCTCGAGCCGCTGGATGGCGGCGTACACAGGGGGGCCGGTCAGGCCGAGGCGTTCGGCGGAGCTGCTGGCTCCGATGACGACGGAGCGGGTCGCAAGGTCGTGGACACGGTGCGCGGTGGTGGCGCCGCGTCCGAAGGTGTGGATTTTCTGGCGGTCGTTCTCGACCATTGCGAGCACCCGCCGGATGGTGAGTGTCGTGGACTCGGCAACCTCGATGACTCCTTCGAGGAAGAACCGCAGCCAGTCCTCCCAGGCCCCGTCGGTGCGGACACGTTGTAGGTGCTCGTAGTAGCTGTCGCGGTTGCGCTTGAAGTGCAGGCTCAAATAGAGGAGCGGCCGGCTGAGTACGCCCTCAGAGCACAGCAGCAGGGTGATGAGGAGCCGTCCGACCCTTCCGTTGCCGTCGAGGAACGGGTGGATCGTCTCGAACTGGGCGTGCGCGAGCGCGGCCTTCACGAGCACGGGGGTTGGGTTTGGGTCGTCGTGGATGAACTTCTCGAGGGCGCCCATCGC
>Ga0182024_10018125_pt1 | contig 13142 bp, 9 predicted proteins | sample P32metaG_FD_120480 | JGI IMG/M metagenome (GOLD analysis project Ga0182024, IMG submission 120480) | Permafrost microbial communities from Stordalen Mire, Sweden - P3-2 metaG (Illumina Assembly) | ecosystem: Environmental > Terrestrial > Soil > Wetlands > Permafrost | place: Sweden: Stordalen...
ACCTCGTGCCGCTCGCCGGAGCAATCGACGCGGGCCCCGGTGTCCGTTGGTTCTTTCCCGCTGCTCCGTTGGCGCTTGGTTGGAGCGGGCGCGCCTGGTGGGAGATCGACCTCGAGCGGAGGATCGCGTTGACGGAGCGTGGCCAAGCCGACCACCTCCGCCTCGAGACCCCGCCGGGTCTCGCGGAGGCGCGCGCCGCATTGGAGGCGACCCTCACCGTGCTCGAGCGCGACCATGGTGTCCGCCGTGACCGGCTCATTCTCGGCGGCTTCTCCCAGGGAGCGATGCTCACCACGGAGGTCGCTCTGATGGCGGAGGAGCCATTTGCCGGACTGGCGATCCTCTCCGGGACCCTTTTGTCGCGAGATCGCTGGGCGGCCGCCGCGCGCGCTCGAGGCCGCTCTCTCCATCTCCTCATGGCGCACGGACAGCGCGACCCGCTGCTCCGGTTTGCCGATGCCGAAGCACTCCGAACCCTGCTCGTAGAGGCCGGGGCGTCGGTCGACTGGGTCGAGCATGGGGGGCAGCACGAGATCCCTTTGGTCGTTCTCCAACGCTTCGGATCTTTCGCGCGCGGCCGCTTCGAGCTCGATGGCTCTCGGTGACCCCGAACCTTCTCGCTACTCCTTCTGTGCGAGGAACGCTTTCAACTTGGCCGAGATGAAGTCGACGGCGCCGTCGCCTTTGATGCCGCCTTCGATCTGCTTCCCCGACGCAGTTCCGTCTTCCTTCGGGAGCGCGAATAGCGGGATGTATCGAGAGACGTATCCGGCCTTGTCGAGGCGCTCGTGGTCCTTGTCGAGGTCGAACTCCAGGAGCGTCAGGTCCGGGAATGTCCCGTCGAGTTCACCTCGTTCGATCGCATGGTGGAACTTCTGGCAGGGCTCGCACCATGTCGCGCCGACATAGACCACGAGCCGCCGTGCGTCCGCGAGCCGCCGCGCGCGTTCGCTTCGTGCGAGGAGTGCCACGTCGCCTTCTCCGGCGCGCAAGAACCGCACGCTGCCGCTCGGAGCTTGGGCACGGTTTTCGGATGCGCCCTTACTGCTGTCGCCCCCCTGCATTTTGCATTGGGCGAATACGAGAACGGCGGCAAAGTACACCGACCACACTGAAATCCTCGTGCGGGCCTTGGCAGCGTAAGGCGTCGGACGCATGGCGGGCCGTAAGGCTAGCTCGAAATCCAGGTGGTTTCGCTGCTCCGCCGCCTCTGTAGGGCGATAGCACCTACCCGTTAACTCCGGACGGTTACCCCCCGTACCATGGGTCTGTGGGAACCTCCGGCAAGCGCCTCCTCGTGATCGACCCCACCGACATCCGGCGGGAGCTCCTCGCTCGACGGCTGAGAGCGCAGGGTTATGTCGTCGAAGAGACCTCGGAGCCTGCAAAGGGTGCGGACATGGCGCTCTCCGAGCCTCCCGCGGCGGTTGTCGCCGATCTGTGGATGCCGAGCATCTCCGGCGTACAACTTTGCCGGCTCTTACGCTCGGAGCCCGCGACCGTCGATGTTCCGGTCATCTTGTGCGGGGAGCGCGATGATCCGAAAAATCGATTCTGGTCCGAGCGCGCAGGCGCGGCCGCCTACGTCATCAAGGGGCGTACCGGCGAGTTGATGCGCGCGCTCGCGAAAGCGATCCAGGCGAGTGCAAAGAGCGACTCTTTCTTCGTCCAGTTGAGCGGCGGAAGCCTCGATATCCGCGATCGCATCGCCGCCAACCTCGATGCGGCCCTTTTCGAGTCGGTGATCGCCGCCGAGCTCCGAGCGCTCGCAAACGCCGGCAGCTTCGATCGACTCTTCGATCGACTCGCCCAGCTCATGTCCCAGGTGACCCGCTACCGCTGGATTGCGCTCACGACCGCGCGACCCGAGCGCCTCGCCATTCACCACCACCCCAGCACGCGAGCCATCGCGGAGGGCGAGGCGCGCGCCGTGCTCGGCCTCGGCGAATCGGCGGTGCTCGTCAGCGTCGAAGACGAGGACGCGGTTGGCGAGGAAGCCGGCCCCGAGCCGCTGGCGGCGAGCGTCCTTTTTGCCGACGCGACGGTCGCGCGTTTCGCCCTCGGCCCAAGTCAGGAATCGGAACGCGACGCTGCCTCGCTCGTGCCGGTTGTCGCGCGCGAGCTCGGGGGCGCCGTCAAGATGGCGTCGCTGGTCGAGGAATCCCAGCTGCTGGCCGCTACGGATGCCTTGACCGGGCTCATGAATCGCCGGGCCTTCGGTTCGTTGATGCAGGGGGAGATCTCACGTTGCGCGCGACACGGCTACCCATTGTCGTTTGCGTTGCTCGACATCGACCACTTCAAGAAAATCAATGACGTCCGCGGACACGCGGGGGGAGATCGGGCACTCGCCGCGATAGGCGGACTCTTCCGGACCCACCTCCGCCGATCCGACTATGCAGGCCGGTGGGGGGGTGAGGAATTCGTCGTCACCTACACGAGCACCGACCGTGCTGGCGCGCGAGATGCGGGCGAACGGCTACGGCAAGCAGTCGAGGAGCTCGTCGTGAACGACGAGGGTGGCGAGCGCATTCCGATCACCGTGTCGATAGGTCTCGCGACGCTGCGTCCCGGGGAAACGCTCGAGCGCTTGGTCGATCGGGCTGACCGCGCGATGTACGCGTCGAAGACCGCGGGAAGAAACCGCGTCAGCGTCTGCGCGGAAGAAGATGCCCTACCCCGGAGACTTCTCGGATCGTCTGAGCGACCTAGCGCGCCTCCGCCTTCCTGACAGTGGGGACCAGCACGGCCGCTCCCTCGATCCGACCGTGGCGAAGAGCGTCCAGTGCGTCGTTGGCATCGCCCAACGAATACGTGACGGTTCGCGTTCGGATTGGAACTTGCGGTGCGAGCGCGAGGAACTCCTCGGCGTCTCGACGCGTCAAGTTGGCGACGGAGCGAATCGTCCGCTCTGCCCACAGGTCCGCATAAGGAAACGCCGGAATGTCACTCATATGGATGCCGGCGCAAACGACGCTTCCGCCCTTGGCGAGGGTGCGCAAGGCCGCAGGCACCAAAGAACCGACCGGCGCGAAAATCAACGCAGCATCCAGCGGTTCGGGAGAGTTCATCTGAGAGTCGCCGGCCCACACCGCGCCCAGATCGCGGGCGAAGGCTTGGGCCAAGGTGTCTCCCGGTCTGGTAAAGGCATAAACATCTTGTCCCTGATGGCGGGCGACCTGCGCGACGATGTGCGCGGCCGCGCCGAAGCCGTAGAGTCCCACGCGCTTCGCGGCGCCGGCGAGCCGGAGCGCTCGATACCCGATGAGTCCTGCACAAAGGAGCGGTGCGGCCTCCACATCGGTGTATTGGGCGGAGATGGCGAAGCAGAAGCGCTGATCCGCGACGGCCAGCTCGGCGAATCCGCCGTCGATCTGGTAGCCGGTAAAACGAGCCCTGTCGCACAGGTTCTCGCGACCTCGGGCGCAGAAATCGCACACGCCACACGTCCAGCCGAGCCAGGGAACTCCAACGCGATCGCCTACGGAGAATCGGTCGACCCGCGCGCCTCGGTCGACCACCACGCCTACGATTTCATGACCGGGGATGAGAGGTAGTTTCGCGTTGCCGAGCTCGCCGTCGACGATGTGAAGATCCGTCCGGCACACGGCGCAAGCTTTGACCCGAACGAGAACGTCGTGTTCGCCCGGCTCCGGCGGCGCAACCTCGGCGTTCACCAGGGGTTTGCCGACGCCGGTGAAGACCATTGCTTCCATTGGGGGAACCGTCCTCCAGGTTCGAAGAGAAAGTCTAGAGCGACCGTCGATTGTTCGAAACGAAACGCGGTGAGGTCGCTCTAGGCGGTACTTCATTGGGTTACGGCTCCGGCAACGCGTGCACCTTCGAGTCATGGACGGGGTGCGCGGCGAAGTCCCACCCGTCGCATTTCGCGATCGGCAAGGCCCGTTTCAACTCGGCATCGACCCTCGCGAGCGCTTCGTCGGGATTCTTGCCGCCGTAGTGAGGATCCCGTGAACTCGGGGGCGTAGTTCACGGTCAGCAAGCTTCCCGTCCCGCAGGAGGCGGCGAATCCGAGAAGGGCAGTCTAAAAGCTTAGGCGAAGGGTATGTGTCGAGTTCACCGGCTATTCGGCGTCCGCTCTAGCGTCCGCGTCTGCTTCTGGAGCACGGGAGGTGCGCTCTCTGCGATCTTCGGGTTGGAGGTCGGTGGAATCGCCGCAGCGGCGATGTCGCGCAGCCTTCGAACCGCGGATACGTTCGCGGAGACGGCAATGATGGCGACTGCTAGGACGACGGGCACCTCGCCCGCCCAAGACGGTCCTACTAGCCTTCGCGAGAGCGCCCCCACGAGAGGAGCGAGGGCCGTGCCGAGGCTGAGGCAGGTTGCGCGCTCGGCTCGCCGCATGACCCCGCCAGGCACGACAACCCGTAACGCCTCCGCCTTGGCGCTTCCGTAGCTCACCATGAACGAGCCCATCAGGGCGAGGAGGGTGAGCGCCAGGAGAACCCCACTCGATCGAAAGAACACCGCGAGTCCGCCGAAAGCGAAGAACTCCTCATAACGGTCGACCGATGCGTCGAAAAGAGCACCCTTGGGAGACTCCGTGCCCGTAGCCCGAGCGACGAGCCCGTCGAGGGCATCGCCGAGCGACGCCGTCGCGAAAAACAGCGCGGCGACCCCGAAGTGTCCGCAAGCGAGAAATATCCCGGCTCCAGCCCCGGCGAGAAGCGAAACGGCAGTAATCATGTTGGCCGACACCCCGAGGACGATTGCTGCGCGCGCGATGGGCGACAACGCCCAAAGGGCGATCGCGCTCGCGGCGAGCGGCAGTGCCGTCTTTCGCTGGTTGTCTCGGAAGCCATCGGTCGACGGTATCCGCGTGGAAGCGCTCGGCGTAGAGGCGATGCCGTACGTCATCGAAAGCGCGACCAAGATGAGGAGGATCGCGCAGGCGGACAGGACATCCAAGCTACTATCCATCAGCGTGTGTATCTTCAATGGCCGAAGAGATTGCCCGAAGAGATTGCGTCCATAGCACGCATCACGCTTGGGTGCCGCCACGGAATCCCGGCTCTCGCGCCGAGCAAAACTCGCGTGCTTATGCGACCATGCTCCCTGCCGCCTCGCATGACGCCTCCTTGGGATCTCGGCCCGCTCGACGCTCTGCCCATCGGCGTCCCTTGCCTCCTCAAGGGGCCCGATGGTGAGCGGCTCGTTTGTGTCCGGCGTGAGAGCGGAGGAGTCGATGTACTCGAGGACCGATGTCCACACGAAGGCTACCCGCTGTCGCAGGGGCGCGTGAGAGACGGCGTGCTCACGTGCAAATGGCACAACTGGAAGTTCGATCTCGCGAACGGAGCGTGTCGGTTCGGGGGGGAGGACGCGCGGTGGTTTCCATCGTCGGTCGACGAACGCGGGCACCTCCAAGTCGTCGGAGAGATGGACGAGGCAAAGGAGCGCGCCCGCGTTGAGGCAAGTCTTCGAGCAGGGCTCGCCGAAGCGGACATCGCGCGGTCGACGCGGGACGCGCTGCGCCACGCCGCCCTTTCGGGTGAGCGCGGCGTGGCGGGGGCGTTCGAGGTCATCCTGGGCGACGCGCTCTCTCGCGAGCGTTTCGGGTTGGACCACCCGGAGGCCAGCGGAATCGATGTATGGACCTGGGTCGCTCGTGGTTGGCTTGCGGTCGAGCCATCGGTCGCGCTTGCCCTTACGTTGGTCACCGAACCGCTCCGGTTTCTGCCCGAGAGGCCACGGGTTCCCTTTGTCGAGACGTCCTGGGACGAAGCCCAGGGAGTGAGCGCGCTGCTCGAGGCCGAGGCGCGCGGCGAGGTCGAGGGCCGGCTAAGGCACCTCGCCAAAGAGGACGGCGAGCGCGCCGTCGTTCTGGCTCTCTTGCCCTTCTTGCGCCGTGCCCTCTTCGACTATGGCCACGGCGCGATCTTCGCTGGAAAGGCGCTCGAGATCGTTCGCGCGTTTCCCGATCTCGCAGAGGAGGCGGTCGGGGCCCTCGGAATCTCCCTCTCATGGGCCACGAGCGAGACGGCGCTCCCCGAGTGGAGCGCGACACGGGAAGGCATCGCACGTGGGACGATGATCGACAAGGTGGGCACCACGCCGTTCGACGCCCAGGCGCGCGCGCAGTTCGAGATTCAGGTCCTCGCGGGAGAGAAGGAGGCGGTTCACGCGACGCTCGAATCGATCGCGCGCGGCATGGATGTAGCGGGCGTGCTCGTCGCTATTGGGCATGCGGCAGCGATTCGCCTCGGGCGTTTCGATCTCGCCTGGCTTCGAAAAGACGATGTCGCCATCTCCTTTCTCGACCTGACTCACGCCGTGACGTGCGCGCGCGCGATGCAAGAACTTTGGGCGCTCGACCCCCGCCCCGAGAATCTATCGCTCGCGGTCATCGCGGCGAGCTTCGTGGGCAAGCTCAAGAAGGCAGACGATCCGCAAGCACCACCGCCGGACGCATTCGTAGGCGATGCCCGCGCTTCCCGCCTCGTCGACGCAGTGAGAGCACACGAACCGGCGCGCGCGAGGGCGATGGTGGCGCGCATGGGTCGTGCCACTCGTCTCGAAGCGTACCGCGCGCTCGCCCCGTATGCGGCGTTCGACGCCGCAGTGCGTCCCATCCTTCTATCTCACACGATCAAAGTAACGGAGGCGATGTACAGGATGGAGATCGACGACCCGCACGAGAAGGGGGCGTACCTGGATGCGCTCGTGCGGTATCTTGCGGCGCAGGTCCCCGAGCGCACGTTTGCCAAGACTGCGAGCCTCGCCAAGAAATTCCTGGCAGACGGGATACCCCCGAAGGGGCTCTACTAGAGCGACTGTCCATTGTTCGAAACGAATCGCGGTGAGGTCGCTCTAGGTCAGCACGGCGTAGAACCGGGCCATCGCTTCGTCGATCTTGCCCACCTCGGTGCCGCCCGCCTGCGCCATGTCGGGACGCCCGCCTCCCGACCCGCCGACTACCGCGGCCACCTGCTTGACGATCTCGCCCGCCTTGTAGCGCCCGATCAGGGCTTTCGACACCGTCACGACGAGCTGCGCCTTGTCTGCATTCGTCGCGCATACGAGGACCACTGCGTCGCCGAGTTTGTCTCGTAGCTTGTCGGCCATTTCGCGCAGGGTCGAGGCTTCGGCCCCCTCGACCTTGACGGCCAGCGCTTTGCCGCCCGGGATCTCTCTCGCGCCCTTTGCCAGCTCCTCGAGGCCTCCTCCGGTGGCCCGGTCCCCCATCGCGAGCTTGCGCTTCAGTTCGAGCATTTCCTTTTCGAGCTTCTGACTGTGCTCGAGGACCTTTTCGAGCTTCTCGGGGAGATCCAGAGTTCCAGAGCGAACGGCTCGGGCCGCGGCCTTCACGGTCGTCTCGAGTTTTCGCACGTAGCCGAGCGCGAGCAGGCCCGTTGCCGCCTCGATCCGACGAACGCCTGCCGCGACACCCCCTTCGCTTAAAATCTTGAAGAGGCCGATAGAGCCGAGCGCGCGCGCATGCGTACCGCCGCAGAGCTCGACCGAGTCGGCCGTCATGGTCAACACGCGGACGACATCGCCGTACTTTTCTTCGAAAATAGCCATCGCGCCTTTTGCACGCGCGAGGTCGATCGGAAGCACTTCGGTCTCGACGGGGGCGTTCGTCAGAATTTTCGCGTTCACGAGGTCTTCGATGGCGTCGATTTGCTCCGAGGTGAGCGCCTTGCCATGCGAAAAATCGAACCGAAGCCGATCGGGGCCGACGAGAGAACCCTTCTGCGCGGCGTGGTCTCCTACGACTTTGCGCAGCGCCCAGTGCAGGAGATGCGTCGCGGAGTGGTTGCGGCGAGTGGAGCTTCTCTTGTCGTGATCTACCTCGAGCGTCGCGACGTTGCCGACAGCAAGGACGCCTTCGAGCACCCTGCCGTGATGGACGGTGAGCCCCGTTACCGGCTTCTGCGTGTCGGTCACGTCGACCCGCCCGCTACCGCTTCGAATCGTCCCGGTGTCCCCCACCTGTCCGCCGGCTTCGCCGTAGAATGGCGTCACGTCGGTCACGACGGCCACCTCGTCGCCCGTGGTCACCTGAGGTACGAGCTCCCCGGCGCGGATGAGTGCGACGATTTTGCCCTGGCCCTCTTCGAGCTCGTAGCCGGTGAACTGCACCGCGTTATTGGCGCGCGCGCCCACCCCAGCTGCCCGCACGGCATCCAACGTCTTGCGCCAGACGTCGCTGACGGCCGCGTCGCCCACCTTCGAGTGCTCGCTCCGCGCGCGCTGGCCGGCGAGCGCCTCCTCGTATCCCGCCATGTCGACCGAGATCCCGCGCTCGTCGGCGATGACTTGTGTGAGGTCGGGCGGAAATCCGTACGTATCGTAGAGCTTGAAGACCGCCGCACCGGAGATTCTTCTGTCCGCGGAGGACGTGTCCCCCTTACGCGCGATCTCCTCCTCCAGGATCTTGAGGCCGCGATCGAGAGTCTCGCGGAAGCGTGTCTCTTCCTGCTCAGTGACCGACGCGATGAGGTCCTTTCGCGTCCGCAGTTCCGGATAGACCTCGCCCATCTGGTCGACCACCGCGAGGGCAACTTCGTGCAAGAAGGGCTTCGTGATGCCGAGTCTATGGCCGTGCCGTACCGCGCGCCGCATGACGCGCCGGAGAACGTATTCGCGGCCCGCGCGATCCGGGAAAACGCCCTCCGCGATGAGAAAGGCTGACGTGCGCGCGTGGTCGGCGATGACTCGCATAGAGGTGTCGTCGTCAGCCTGGGTGCCGCCGTACGTCTTTCCGGCGAGGTTTGCAGCCTTCTCGACGAGCGGACGAAGGAGGTCCGTGTCGTAGTTGCTCGTCTTGCCTTCCAGGATCGCCGTGATGCGCTCCAGTCCCATGCCGGTATCCACCGATGGCTTGGGCAACCTATCGAGTACGAACCGGCCCTTCTCTTCCCGTCGCTCGAACTGCATGAAGACGAGGTTCCACACCTCCATCCACCCGCGGCCATCGGGGGTCGGCTCCTCGCCGAATGCCGCAAAATCGGGGTTGTCGCCGTGGAAGTAGTGAATCTCGGTGCACGGCCCGCAAGGGCCGGTCTCGCCCATTTGCCAGAAATTGTCCTTCATCCCGAGGCCCAAAATTCGCCGGTCGTCGAGGCCCGCGACCTTTTTCCAGAGGGCGCGCGCGTCTTCGTCCGGAGTCAGTACCGAGTCGCTGGGATCGCCGCCAAAGACTGTCACGACGAGACGATCTTTCGGCACGCCGAAACCCTTCGTAAGGAGCTCCCATGCGAAGGGGATCGCGTCTTCCTTGAAATAGTCGCCGAAGCTGAAATTGCCGAGCATCTCGAAGAACGTGTGGTGGCGTGCCGTGACGCCCACGTTTTCGAGGTCGTTATGCTTGCCCGAAATCCGGATGCATTTCTGGCTCGAGGTCGCGCGCGTGAACGGCCGCTTGTCCTTACCGGTAAAGACGTCCTTGAAAGGGACCATGCCGGCATTGGTGAACATCAGCGTCGGATCGTTCTCGGGAACGAGCGGAGCGCTCCTCTGAATGTCGTGTCCATGCTTCTTGAAGTAGTCGAGGAACGCGGAGCGAATGTGAGTCGACGAGAGGGTCATGATCCGAGGACAGCTCTCTACCACTTGCTCTACTTCGTGTCCTTGCACGAGGTCGTCAACGGCTTTACCCCCCAATTCTGTGAAGTCCAGTCGAACTCACCGTTCATCTCTTCGCGGAGCGTGAGAGCGTACCCGTCCCGGATGGGCAGCCCGCGCGTTCGCCAGAGGGCGAGCACATCGGCCGGTAGGCAGCCGAAGACGATTTCGCTCCTGTCTCGATCGGCGGCGGAGTTCGGCGATACGGTCGCGGTCAACAATCCCTTTTTGAACTCGAGGGCGATCGCGCTCCACACGAGCTTCGACGACGCCTTTGCCATGTCGCGAGCCGCCGCATCGCGGCCCGCCGATACGAACACGTACCTTGCCGTCGCCGGACTGCGGTCGCTGACGTCGAGCGCGCCGTCGAGCGTCATCTCGACGATCGTGAGTGTCGTCAGGCGCGCGTCTGCGCTCCACGTGCTCGCGAGTTTCGTCGCCCAGGGAAGATTCCGAATCGGATCGAACGCGCGCAGTTCTCCCTGAATACCGGTCGGGTCGATCCGATCGATGGTCGTTTCGGTATCGCCCAGCGTCTTGAGGCTCGCGGCTCGCAGCGTAGGTGTTGCAGTCTTGGGGGGGCCGCCGTTCTTACTCGACACAAGGACGAAGACAGCAGCCCCAACCACGCCGATCGCCGCGACGGCCGAAAGAAAGAAGCGGACTATTGATCGCTCGCGCGGCGGTTCGGCGTCGTCATTCCACGGACGCGCGACGCGAGGCGGAAGAGCGTCGGGGATATGTCTGGCGACTTCGGTCGGAGCCCGCATTCGCGCATGGCAGTAGGCGCAAGTGACGACGCTGCCCGGTTCGGCGGGGTCGACCGGGGCGCCGCACGTTTCGCATTTCTGTGTGAGCATTCTTCTCGTGGGCCAGGAAAAGGGAGCCCCCTTGCGCGTCAAGCCCGACGCTACAGCCACGCGTCGTAGAGGTCGTCGTACTGAGCGGCCACGACGCGCGGCGAATACCGCGCTTCGTACTCGCGCCTGCCTCTACGCGCCAGGTCCCGCGAGGCTGTTTCGTCGGTGAGAAGGGTCGCGAGCTCGTCCCCGAGTGCGCCGGCGTCTCCAGGGTCGACGAACCGCGCGGCCTCGATGCTCTCGAGCGGTCCGCCGCGCGCGAGCACCAGGGGTACGCCGAGCGCGAGGGATTCGAGTACGACCAGAGGGAGGTCGACCTTGCCGTACAGGTCGTCGACCGGAAACGCGACGGCGCTCGCCGTTCCCAGCAGCGCGTGGAGGTCGTCGATCTCGCCGACCAAGTGAACGCAACCTTCGATCCCTTGCCGGCGTATCTCGTCGGAGAGCGCGCTCTTTGCGGCCGCGGCACTCTTCGTCTTCATTCGGCATGCGAATACGAACTCGACGTTGGGGACCACTCCTACGACTGAGCGTACGGCGCCGACGACCGTTGCGGCACCGGTCGAGACCTCGTAGTCGCCGGGATACACGACGATCGGGCCGTCCCCCAGCCCGAGACGCATTCGGAGGGCCGCCGCAACCTCGGGCGCGACCTTCGCAGGTTCCGCGGCGCAAGGAGGGATGACGCTCAAGTTCTTCGCGGCAACGCCCGCGCCGAGAAGGCGCCCGCGCATCCACTCGCTGAGGACCACCACGCGGTCGCCGAAGAGAAAACGCCTCACCTCTGCGAAGTGTTTCGGCGCGCTGGCCACCGTTTGCACGACGTGACCCTTCCATCCCAGGCCGTGTCGTAAGGTGCGGGCGACGCGCGCTGCGGCGGACGACGCTGAGTTCGGCGCGAACACGAAGTGCCACACGTCCTGCGCGTCACCGACTGCGAGGCGAGCCATCACTCGAGCGTTCGCGAGAAGCTCCGGGGCGAACTTGCCTGCGTTCTTGTAGAGCGGCTCATGGGTGACCCGAGGTCCTATGGATGGGGTCCCGAGCGTCGTGAGTATGGTCGGTCTTGCGCGCGTAAGGTTCGAAGCCACGTCGCGCACGAGGTTCTTCGAACCGTCGTGCCACGGTGGCGCGATCGGCTTGGACACGAAGAGCACACGAAGCGCGCGGGCCACGCGGGTACCCTACACCGACCCTCACGACTTTACCTCGTCGCTTGCTCGAAGCCGTCGGCGGCGCCACGCATTGCGCTCGCCACGGCGCCGTCAATCGCCTGATTCTGAAGCTGGACGACGAGTTGCGGGTTGGCGAGCGCGCTCGTCGAACCGATACTCGTCGCGGCTCCGCTTAGAGTTCCTTTGAGCGATTGCTCGGGAACGCGACGAAGGCTGAACTCGACTTGCGCCCCGACCGTGAGTTCTGTGTTGCGCTGCCCTTGCGTCAATCGCTGGAGGGATCCATCGAGCGCCAGCACGTGCAGATGCCGGTTCGCCGCTTCTTGCCGCGTGGTCGGGTCGCCCCCTTCGGTGACGATCGCACCTGGCAGAGTCGCGGCGTACGTGCGCGTCGAGCTCCTCAGGATTCCGCTCGGCTGCTCGCCCCGAATACCGGTGCGGTTTTTCATGTCTCCGAGTTCGAGAACGTAGCGCGCGTTTTGCCACGTGCCTTGCACAGCCTTCCGCAGCGTCGCCACGCTGGCCCTGATCTGCGTGTTTACGCTTGCCAGTGACTCGGTAGTCGCGCGTCGTTCGAGTGCGGGGATCGCCGCAGGATCTCCGAGCGCCCCGAGCGCTGCGGCAACCGCGGTACGGACTGCGGGGTGCGGATCCGACAAAGCCTGCTCCAGGAGAGGACGCGCTCCGTCGGCGTGGGTTCTTCCGAGGAGGAGCGCCGCGCTGACCCGGAGCCTGAAGTCGGCCGAGTCCGTGATGTCGTGTCTAGCCTCCACGACGTCTTGTGCAGGAGCGGAGCGCGCGAGGCCTCCGAGGATGCATACGACGACGAGGATACCCAGCCAGAGCCGAAGAGCGCCGAGCCGAACGAGGCTTCTGATCATCCGCACCATTGTCGAAAGTTCGCGAGCAGCGCCGAATCTGGCGGGCTCGCCCAGGCTCAAAGAAGGCTCTTCACCTCCTTTTCGATCTCGAGCTCCTCACCATCATGATAGCCGCGGTGCATGAATCGGACGAGCCCCTTTCGATCCACGATGAATGTCGCGGGCATACTTCCGGGCTGCCACTTGCCTGCGATGGCCTTGTCAGAATCCCACACTAGAGGGAAGTCTGCTCCAAGGGAGTTGGCAAACTCCTTAATCCCTCCTTTGTCGTCATCCTCCGACAGACCGACGACACTCACGCCGCTTGCCTTGTATCGAGCGTGGAGATCCTGAAGCTTCGGGAATGATTTCTTGCACGGCTCGCACCACGTAGCCCAAAAATCCACGATGACGACTTTGCCCGAAAACGCGGCCATCGAGACCTTGCCCATGCCGTTGACGGAGTCGAGCTGGAAGGACGGCGACGGGTTGCCGATGAGTGGATGGGACGCGTCTTGGGCGCCGAGCGCGTCGGGGGAGCTACCGGCGCAAGCGGCGACGCCGAATACGAGCGATGAAATGAGGACGAAGGAAAGGGCGCGACCGAACTGCAACACAAGTCTCATGGGCATCGACTCCTCCGAATAGCACTCGAC